>Ga0299914_10000248_pt1 | contig 32512 bp, 32 predicted proteins | sample RVTome_10_FD_201361 | JGI IMG/M metagenome (GOLD analysis project Ga0299914, IMG submission 201361) | Soil microbial communities from uranium-contaminated site in the Upper Colorado River Basin, Wyoming, United States - RVT153D57 (version 2) ... | reverse complement strand
GCCCGGTTCTTCGCCAGGCCGTTGATGCGCAGGCCGTAGGCCACGTTCTCGAAAATCGACTTGGGGAACGGGTTCGACTTCTGGAACACCATCCCGACCCGCCGGCGCAGCTCCACCACGTCGGTGCCCGGGGCGTAGATGTCACGGCCGTCGATGAAGACGCGGCCCTCGACGCGCGTGCCGGGGATGATGTCGTTCATCCGGTTCAGCGTGCGGAGGAACGTGCTCTTGCCGCAGCCCGAGGGCCCGATGAACGCCGTGACCAGCCTGCCCGGGATGGTGATGGAGATGTCCTCCAGCGCGCGCTTGGCACCGTAATAGAAATGCAGCGCCTGCACGTCGATGGACACCGGGGGCTCGGCCACGCCGGGGTGCTCTCGCTTCGGCACGACCAGGGGAGGAGGCGTCGTCTGCACCACGTTCATGCTACGCCTTCAGCGTAGCCCAGCGGCGGTTTCCGGCCAGTTTCACGCGTGTAAATTCCGTGTAACGGGGTAGGATCGGGCGCCGGCGCAGGGGGAGGCGCCCCCGGGCGGCCCCCGAAGCGCACCTCGATCCGCGGCGCCGCATCTCAGTCGATCGGCGCCGCCGTGACGTCGCTCTCGGCCAGGAAGGCGCCGATCTGCCGGCGCAGCTCGTCCTGCAGCACTTCGATCCGCCGGCGGGCGTCCAGCACGCGGAAGCCGAACTCGTCGGCCATCGAGGCGTACTCCTTCAGGAGCGCACGCTGGTACGCGCGGAAGCTCTCGTAGATGTCGTCGCCGAGCTTCATGTCCATGCCCGATTCCCAGTACTCCATGCCGCGGGCCTGCAGCACGCGCCGGATGAGCGTCTTCTCGTCGATCTTCAGATAGAACACCAGGTGCGGCGCGATCGCGAATCCGTACAGGTTCCGGATCCACGTCCGGTCCACCCCGCGGACGCCCGCGCGCGCGAGCGCGGTGAAGATGTAGCGGTCCGAGAGCACGATGAATCCGGCCTTGAGCGCCGGGATGATCTCCTTCTCCAGCCGATCCGCGAAGTCGGTCGCGTAGAGCAGGACGAACGTCAGCTTGTTCAGCGTGTTGCTGGACTTCGCGAGGTCGATAGTCGGCTGCATCAGCGCCGATCGGGTCCAGCCCGTCTCCACCACGCCGTAGCCCTGCACTTCCAGCCATTCACGGAGCAGCGTGATCTGGGTCGAGCGGCCGACGCCGTCCGTCCCCTCGATCGCGATGATCTTGCCGGGATACCCGTCGATCGGCAGGTACGGGATGCCGTGCCCGTAGTAGGTCCCCGGCGTCACGAGGGGCGACGCCGACCCGGGATCCGCCGGGGTCTGGGCCTCGCCGCGGCCCTGCCGGGCCGGCTGCGGGTCAGGTGAGCTCGTCGAGCTGTTCATGCACATCCTCGATCTGCAGGTGCTCCGAGACCAGCTTGCGGAACGTCCGCTGCTGCTCGGTGATGCTGCCGCTCGCCGAAATCACGCTCAGGCCGAACTCGTCCACCAGGCGATCGTACTGGTCGAGCACCCTCCCCTGGAACAGCCTGAAGCTCTCGACGAGATTGGAGCTCCACCCCATGTCCATCCCGGCCTCGTAGAACTTCAGCTTGACCCGGCGGGCCAGCAGCCGATCGGTGGAGACCTCGATCGGCACGCGGAAGTACACGGCCAGGTCCGGCCGCACCGCGAAGCTGTACAGCTCACGCACCCAGCGCGGATCGACGCCGCGCGCCGTGTCGCGCGCGAACGCGGTGTAGGCATACCGGTCGGCCAGCACGATCATCCCGGCCTTGAGCGGCGGGATGATGTTGTAGAGCAGGCGGTCGGCGAAGTCCGTGGCGTGCAGCAGGCTGAACGTCATCGGCGTCAGCGAATTCTTCTTCTTGCCGGCCTTCGTGGCCGCCTTCACGAGCGCCGACGAATTCCACTCCGTCACGAAGACGGGGTGCCCGGTCGCGCCCAGCCACTTGGCCAGCAGCGCCAGCTGCGTCGTCTTCCCCGACCCGTCAATGCCTTCGACGACGAAGAGCTTGCCGGGGTAGTCGTGGGGCGTGGTCAGGTTGTTCAGCATGGGTCGTGTGCGGCGCGGCGCCGGCCGCGGCCCCGCGCTCCTTGTAGTCGCCGCCAGCCACCTCGAAGCGGACGGGCTTGCCGAGCACCCTCTCGAGCGGCGCGACGTGGCGGTGGGCGGCCCACAGTTCGAGCTCCGCGTCGCCCGTGGCGCGCAATCTCGCGAGATAGTCGTCGCCGCGGGGGAAGAGATCCAGCCCGGCGACCACCTGGGCGTGGCTGCGATCCAGGCCCTCGGCCAGGCGCACCATGGAGGCCAGCGCGCGGACGGTCCGGCGCACCGGGCCCGGCAGGTCCCCGTAGCCGTCGTGCGACTTCTTCGGCGTCGCCTGCCGATGGTAGCGCGCGATGAGCGCGATGATCTCGGTCTCCCGCGGATCGAAGCCGCGGAGATCGCCGTTCTTGATCAGGTAGTACGAGTGGCGGTGGTGCCGTTCGTAGCTGATGTGCACGCCGACGTCGTGCAGCAGCGCGCCGTACTCGAGCAGCTCGCGCTCGCGTTCGCCGAGGCCGTGGACGCTGCGCGTCTGATCGAACATGCCGAGCGCGAGGCGCGCGACCTGCTGGGCGTGCTCCGACCAGTAGCCGCACCGTTCCCCCAGCTCGATCACGCTCCGGCGCCGTACGTCCGGGTAGCGCTCCGCCTTCCGGATGCGCGCGCTGTTGCGGTGGACGTAGTCGAGCACGAGCCCTTCACGCAGCGCCAGGTCGCAGAGCGTGATCTCCTCGGCGCCGAGCCGCCGGAGGACCGTGTCGAGCAGGACGGCGCCGGCCACCGAGAGGTCGGCGCGGCGAGGGTCCATCGCCGGCATCCGCAGCCGTTCCTGGATGTCCGCCTCGACGATCCGCTTGCGCAGCCGGCGCAGCGCCCGCGCCGGCACGCGCAGGTTCCGCACGTCGTCGGAACGGCCGGCGCCGTCGCCGGCGGCCATGGCGCCGAGGCTCAGAATGGTGCCCGACGTCCCGATCACCCGATCGAAACCGCGCCCGGCGATCTGGTCGAGGTACCCGCCCATCTCGCGGTTGACGTGCTTGACCAGCCGGCGTTCATCGCGGCTCGAGAGCGGATCGCTCTGGACGAACCGTTCGGTGAGGCGGATCACGCCGGTCTTGAAGCTCCGGCCGAGCGCGAGCTGCGAGGCCGTGCCGAGCGTGACCTCGACGCTGCCGCCGCCGATGTCCACGACCACCGCCGTGGAACCTCCCACGTCCACGCCGTACCCGGCCGCGAGGTGGATCAGGCGGGCCTCCTCGGTCCCCGAGATCACCCGGATCCGGATGCCCGTCTCGCGGTCCACCTCGGCGATGAAGTCGCCGCCGTTGTCGGCCTCGCGGGTGGCGCTGGTGGCGGCCGCGACGATTTCGTCCACTTTGTGCGACTCGGCCAGCCGTCTGAACTTCGAGAGGGTCTGGAACGCGGCAGCCATCGCCGTCGGCGTGAGGCTCCGGCCGTCGAGCCCGCCGGCCCCGAGGCGCACCATGTCCTTTTCCCGGTCGATGACCTCGAAGGAGAGGTCCGGCCGGACCTGAACCACAATCATGTGGATCGAGTTGGTGCCGATGTCGATGGCTGCGATGCGCATGAAGGGGGGCGGCGGGCCGAGGGCGGCCTCGGCCGGCCCTGTCACATGCCCGTTATATACTGGCTGAACCGGAGGCCGCCAGGCGGCGTCCCGGGGGAATCGCCGAGCCGCCATCCTACCATGAATCGCGCTAACCCTCGTGTAACGACTATGTTACTGGCACGGCGCGCGGGCGCGCTCGAGCGCTACCTGAAGCGGGCCGCGGCCGGGGAGCCGCGCGGGATTCACCAGGCGCGCGTGGCGTCGCGCCGGCTCCGCGAGGCCGTCCCGGTGTTGGCGGCCGGCCTCGACGGCGTCAAGGCGGGGAAGGCGCGCCGGAAGGTCCGGCGTGTCACGCGGGCGCTTGGCGCGATCCGGGAGCTGGACGTCACCGTGTCGCTCGTGGATGAGCTCGCCCGGCGCGAAACGCTCCCGCGGCTGGCCCTGGAACAGGTCCGGGCCCGCGTGGTGGCGGAGCGCGACCGCAGGCAGGTCGAGGTCACGAAGCGTCTTGCACGCGTGAACACGGACAAACTCGCGCGGCGTCTGGCCACGCTGGGCGCCGCGCTCGCCGCGGCGGGGAGCGAGCCCTGGCGCGAAACGCTGGCGGCTCGCCTCGCGAAGCGCGCGAAACGGCTCGAACGGGCAGTGGATGGCGCCGGCCGGATGTACGGGGCCGAACGCCTCCATGCGGTCCGGATCGCCGTGAAGAAGCTCCGCTACGCGGCGGAAGTGGCGGTCGACACCGGCGCTCCCGCGGCCGGGCCGGTCCGCACGCTGAAGCGCATGCAGGATCTGCTCGGGCGCCTCCACGATTTGCAGGTGCTCGAGACGCACGTCGCGGCCGTGCAGGCGGCGCCGCGATCGGGTGCGCTCCCCGACGGCGGGCTGGCGATCATCGGACGGGCCCTCGAGGACGAGTGCCGGCATCTGCACGCGCGCTACCTGTCGGGCGTGCCGGACCTGCTGGCGGCGTCCGAGGCCGTGCGTCACGAAATTGTCTCGCAGGTGGCGAGGGGGTCGGGGCGGCGCCGGCCGCTGAAGATGGCGCTCCCCGGGCCGGGTTCGCGGAGCGCCACGCGCGCCGCGACGGTCCGCCCCGGAAGGCAGGAGTCCTGAGGGTGGCCGCGCTGGAACTATATCTCGTCCGCCACGCCATCGCCGCCGAACGGGGCGAGGAGTACCCGGATGATTCGAAGCGGCCGCTGACGAGTCAGGGCATGTCCCGCTTCCGCAAGGAGGCGAGGGCCCTCGACGCGCTCGGGATGTCGGTCGCCGTCGTCCTCACGAGCCCGCTGGTGCGCACGCGCCAGACGGCCGACATCCTGGCCGGCCACCTGTCCGGCGGTCCACCCGTCGTGGCGACGGATGCGCTCGCGCCGGCAGGGACGGCTGCCGCCGTGTACCATGAACTCGCGCGCCACGCGAAAAAGGGAAGCATCGCGCTCGTCGGCCACGAGCCGAACATCGGCGAGCTCGCCGCGCGCCTCATCGGCTCGCGCACACCGCTCGAGTTCAAGAAAGGCGCCGTCTGTTGCATCGACCTCGAAGGACTCCCGCCGAAAGCCATCGGCAGCCTGCGCTGGTTCCTCCCGCCGCGCATGCTCCGCAAGCTGGCCTGACCGATACGGCCACGGGCTGCGGACCACGGGCCCATTCATCCTTCCACTTCCAGCAGCACCCGCCGTCCGGCGAGCTGCGCCGCGAGCGTGTCGTAGCTTCGCTCGAGCGCGCCCCTGATCCCGATCCGGCGGTAGAACCGCTCGAGACCCGCTTCGTCGCGCACCTCCGGCGCGCCCGCCACCTCCAGCGCATGCTGCAGCTCGTGGGCAATCGCGGCGATCTGCGAGCTCTTGGCCGCCTCGCGCGCGATCTGCACGCGCAGGTAGCGCGGCCCGCCGGACGACGCGACGCCGAAGAGGAGGCGCCCCGCGACCTTCTGGGGCATTCTGGGATTCGCCTCGACGTAGACGATGACGTCGGAGCGGTCGAGCGCGGCGACGAGCGCGGCAAAGGTGCGCGAACGCGCCATGCCCCGCGCGAGAAGCTCCTGGATCTCGCGGCTCGTGGCGCGCACGGGACGGTCGATCGCGGTGAGCAGCTCGTGCGCGGCGCGGCCGATGGCCGGACGGTTCACGTGCGGCGCCGCGCTTCCCGGTTCACCCGACAGGACCGTGGCCACCGCGAGGACGACGGGCAGGAAGTCAGACATGGCAACCTCCGGAACGGAAGCGCCTCACATCCATCCGCGTGACGCGCGGCGCACTTGACGCGCCGTACGCCGTCGGACCCCCCATCCTCCACGATGATCGGATCCGCCCGCTTAGACGAGCGAACACGCTGAGCGGTTGAATGTTGTGCGCCTGTGGCACGAACGGACAGCCGCGGTGACGGGCGGCGTGACGAAAGCGGGCGCCGGGAGGGGCGAACGGCGACGCACGCCGGGACGTGAGCGGGCTACAGCACGAAGCCCGGAGGGATCACGGCATTCTTGCCGACGATGATGATGCCGTTGCGGATGTAGAGGCCGTCGCCGTCGTACTCGGCGGCGCCCGCCTCGTTCACCAGGCGGACGCCGTCGCCGATGCGCGCGTTCTTGTCCACGATGACCCGGTCGAGCACCACGTCGCGTCCGATGCCGAGCGCCGGCGCGTCATGAGCCGGCGCCTCGTCGTAGGAGTCGGCGCCGAGGAGCACCGAGCGCGACACGCGCGCGCCCGGACTCACGCGCGTCCTGATGCCCACCACCGATTCGGCGATCTCGCAGCTGTCGAGATAGCAGCCCTCCGCGACGAGCGATGCCTCGATCCGGCAGTCGTAGGCCCGGCTGGCCGGCAGGAAGCGCTGGTGCGTGTAGATGGGCCGACGCGAGTGGAAGAAGTTGAACGGCGCGCCGCGCCGGGTGAGCTGGATATTCGCGTCGTAGAACGCCTCGACGGTGCCGACATCGGCCCAGTAGCCGCGGAAGAGATAGGGGCGCACGCGGAGCGTCCCGAGCGCCGCCGGGATGATCTCCTTGCCGAAGTCCACGCCGGGCCGCTGGAGGATGTCGAGCAGGACGTCGCACGAGAAGACGTAGACGCCCATCGAGGCCACGAACGGCTTGCCGGCACCGGTGGCCATCACCGACCCGCGGGGCACGCTGCCGCCGATCTCGGCGAGCCGCGTCCCGTCGGGCTTCTCCTCGAACCCGATAATCTGCCCGCCCTCGTCGAACCGGAAGATGCCCATCTGGGTCGCATCGGCCGTGGTCACCGGCTGGGCGGCGATCGTGATGTCGGCGCCGTGCTCGATGTGCGCCTCGATGAGCTCGCAGTAGTCCATCCGGTAGACGTGGTCGCCGGCGAGGATGAGGAAGTACTCGGCGTCGTAGCCGGTGAAATGTCGCGCCGCCTGCCGCACCGCGTCGGCCGTGCCCTGGAACCAGTCGGAGCTCTCCGGCGTCTGTTCGGCGGCGAGCACCTCGACGAAGCCGTCCGAGAACATGTCGAGCCGGTAGGTCTGGGCGATGTGGCGGTTGAGGGAGGCCGAGTTGAACTGCGTCAGGACGAAGATCTGTTTGAGGCCGGCGTGCAGAGAGTTGCTGATCGGGATGTCGATCAGGCGGTACTTGCCGCCGATGGGCACGGCCGGCTTGGACCGCATCTGCGTGAGCGGGAACAGCCGCGTTCCGCGGCCGCCGCCGAGGATCACGGTCAGGACGTCGTTCATGGCTTCATCTTATCTCTCGCTTCCGTGGGTCCGCGGTCCGTGGTCCACCCTTCGCTCATGGTGGCAGGTCGAAGGGTGCCCACCGAAGCCTTGCGCGAAGGTGGGCGATCCGGATCGGCGAATGAGCTGCGGGTGGCCAGCCGTGGTTCGTGATTCGTGGTCCGTGGCCGCCGGGGTCGAGGGTCGGGGCGGCCTCAATCTGTTGCAAGTAAAGGGGCCGCGTCGTTTACACACTGTTTACAGCCGGGAGCGTCCAAAGTGAGGTACAAGGGTCGCTTCCCGGCAACAGATATTCACGGATCCGTCATGTTTGCACGAGCACTCACGCACGCGGGGCACACGCGCACGTTCACCATCACCGAGACCGGCGGTCGGGGATGGGAGGTCAGGGAAGAGCAGGACAGCCGGCTGGTCCGGCAGGTCCGCTACACCGACTGGCATCGGGTCGAGCGGGCGCTGACGGTCATGGCGCTCGAGGTGGAGGCGCTGGAGCGGCAGGGCTGGAGGCCGGCCGGGGCGCGCTGACCCGCCGTCGCCGCCGAGCGGCTTCAGCGCGGCCGGTTCCGCGTGTGCCGCGCGCCGCCTGGCGGCTTCGCCCGCGCAGGGCTCCGCCGCCGCCATGCCTCTGGCGCGGCAGGCCGGACTTCACTCGACGAACCGGTAGCCCAGGCCTACGACGGTTTCGATCTGCCGGCCCACGGGCCCCAGCTTCGCCCGCAGCCGCCCGACGTGCACGTCCACCGATCGCGTCTCGATGAAGTGGTCGTATCCCCAGACGCGCTCGAGCAGCCGGTCGCGCGAGAGCACGCGGTTGCGGTTCTCGACGAGGAAGCGCAGCAGCTCGAACTCGCGACGGGTGAGGCGGACCGGCTCGCCATCGACCGCGATCGCGACGGCGTCGAAGTCCGCCCGCAGGTGCGCGCCCTGGTAGACGTGCGCGCCGCCGGCCGCCTCCGGCTGCCGCCGCCGGAGCACGGCGCGGACCCGAGCCGCGAGTTCGCGGAGGCTGAACGGCTTGGTCACGTAGTCGTCGGCGCCGAGGTCGAGCCCGGCGACGCGATCCGCCTCGCTGGTGCGCGCGGTCAGCATGATGATCGGGATGTGCGCGGTGGCCGGGCGCCCGCGGAGGATCCGGCAGACCTCAATCCCGCTGAGCACGGGGAGGTTCAGATCCAGGATCACGAGGTCGGGGGCGCGTGCCGTGATGGCGCCGAGCGCGGCATCGCCACCGGACACGATCTCGACGACGGCATCGCCCGAGCGCTCGAGCGCGTGCTTGATCAGCCCGGCGATGTCCTCCTCGTCCTCGACGACCAGCACGCGCGGCGGCTGGGCCGCCGGGGCCGCGTGTCGTCTCGAGGCGCCGCTCACGTCCGTCTCCATGACCTGGTTGCCAGCGTATGCCCGCGCGGTTTCCATGACGTGACGCGGGGGTTTCGTGAACGTTAATTCGCGATGCGCGGCACGTGGCGGGACGTGGGTCAGGCATCCGGCGGTGCGGCGTCGGCGGGCCATGGCGATCCCGCGGGAGCGAGCCGGGATGGACTGCCGGGCCGGGAGCCGCCAGGGGGTTCAGCCCCGATTCCGCTGCAGCCGGTCCCGGAGGACGATCGCGGTCGCGTTCATCACGAGGAGCATCGCCAGCAGCACCAGGATTCCGGCTGCGGCGTTCTCGGCGAATGCCGCCTGCGGCCGCGACACCCAGTTGAAGATCTGAATCGGCAGCACCGTGAACGGAGACCACACGCTGTCGGGCGCGAACGGGACGTAGGTCAGCGCCCCGATCGTGATGAGCGGCGCGGTCTCTCCGATCGCGCGCGACAGGGCCAGGATGAGCCCCGTGAGGATGCTGGGAAAGGCGGCCGGCAGGACCTGATGCCAGATGGTCTGCCATTTCGTGGCCCCCAGCGCGTACGAGCCTTCACGCAGCGAAGGGGGCACGGCGCGGAGCGCTTCCCGGGTGGCGAGGATCACGACCGGCAGGACCAGCAGGGCGAGCGTGCAGGCACCCGCGAGGACGCTGCGCCCCATGTCCATCATCCGCACGAAGAGCCCCAGCCCCAGCAGCCCGTAGATGATCGACGGCACGCCCGCGAGATTCGCGATGTTGATCTCAATCAGGCGCGCCAGGCGCCCGTGGGTGGCGTATTCCTCCAGGTGTACCGCGGCGGCCACGCCCAGCGGAATCGCGATGGCCGCCGTGAGGAGGATCACGTAGAAGCTGCCCACGAGCGCCGCGAAGATGCCGGCGTTCTCCGGCCGCCGCGACGGAAAGCTCGTCAGGAACTGCCAGGAGAGCCGGCCGCTCCCGTCGACGAGCACATCGTAGAGGAGCGCGCCCAGCGTCACGAGTCCAAGCAGCGTGGCCAGGACCCCGAACGAGGCGAGCAGGCTGTCGCCCACGCGTCGGGACGCCCGCGTGCGGGCCGGTTCGGCGACGGCCGGGACGGACGTCACTCGTACTGCTCCCGGAACCGTTCCCGCAGCCAGTTCGAGAGGAGGTTCAGCACGAACGTCGACACGAAGAGCAGCATGCCGACCGCGAAAATGGTGCGGTACTCGATGGTGCCCGCCGGCGTGTCGCCGAGGCTGACCTGGACGATATAGGCGGTCATGGTCTGCACCTGCTCGCGGGGATCGAACGTCAGGCGTGGCTGCTGGCCCGCAGCGATCACCACGATCATGGTCTCACCGATTGCGCGCGACACGGCGAGGACCGCGGCGGCCGAAATCCCTGAAAAGGCCGCCGGCACGACGACGCGCAGCGAGGCCTGCATGCGCGTGGCGCCCAGGGCGTAAGCACCCTCCCGCAACCCGTCGGGCACGCTCCGCAGCGCGTCCTCCGACAGAGAGGACACCATGGGCAGGATCATGATCCCCATCACGATGCCGGGACTGAGCGCGTTGAAGCTCCCCATCCCCGGCACGACGTTCTGCAGCAGCGGCGTGACGAACAGGAGCGCGAAGTAGCCGTAGACGACCGTCGGGACGCCGGCGAGCACTTCGAGGATCGGCCGGACGATCCGCCGGAAGGACGAGGGCGCGTACTCGCTCAGGTAGATGGCCGTGAGCAGGCCCGCGGGCAGCGCGACGAGCATCGCGATCGCCGACACGAGCAGCGTGCCGCTCACCAGCGGCAGCACCCCGAAGTGCTTGTCGAAGAACAGCGGCGTCCACACGGTCCCGAGGAGGAACTCGCCGACGGGCACCTCCCGCAGGAACGCCACCGTTTCGAAGATCAGCACGAAGATGATCCCCGCGGTGATGAGGATCGATCCCGCCGCGGAGAGAAAGAGCGTCCGCTCGATCACGAACTCGGCGGCGAGGCGTATCGGCTTGCGCACGTGGAGGTCCGGAAAGTCAGCGGCTCAGGCGCTGCTCGAGCGTCATCTCGGACTGGCCGGCCGAGTCCTCGTACATCGAGCCGGTTCGCCCGCCCGACACCCGGGCGCGCACCAGCTGGTACTCCTTCTCCGTCAGCGGAATGTATCCGACCTCGCGGACGAGCGAAGGCCCCTGATTCAGATAGAAATCGATGAAGCTCCTCACCTCCGGACGCTGCAGCGGCTTGACCCCCGCATAGATGAAGATGGGCCGGGAGAGCGGGGTGTACGTGCCGTCCTTCACCGTCTCGGGCGACGGCAGCACGGCGCCGGGTCCGTTGCTGTCGTCCTCGTCGTCCACGGCGACGAGCTTCAGCTTGTCCCGGTTCTCCTCGTAGTAGGCGTACCCGAAGAACCCGAGCGCATTCTCGTCGCCGCTGACGCCCTGCACGATGACGTTGTCGTCCTCGCTCGAGGTGTAGTCGCCGCGGCTCTGCTGCGCGACGCCGACGATCGCCTCCGTGAAGTAGTCGAACGTCCCGGAATCGACGCCGGGGCCGAAGAGGTGGATTTCCCGGTCCGGCCAGTCGGGGCGGATCTGGTTCCATCGCGTGACCTTGCCCTGCGCGGACGGCTCCCACAGCTTCTTCAGGTCCGCGACGGTCATCGACGTGGCCCACGTGTTGTTCGGGTGCACGACCACCGCCAGGCCGTCATACGCCACCGGGAGTTCGATGTACTCGATCCCCGTCGCGCGGCATGCGTCCGCTTCCACCGGCTTGATCGGACGCGACGCGTCGGCGATGTCGGTTTCACCCCGGCAGAACTTCTGGAACCCGCCGCCGGTGCCGGAGATGCCGACCGTCACCCTCGTGCCCGGGTGCTCGCGCTGGAACTCCTCCGCCACGGCTTCGGTCACCGGGTACACCGTGCTCGAGCCGTCCACCCGGATCACGTCGGAGCTCAATCCTCCGCCCCCTTCGGTACCGCCCCGGCCGCACGCCACGCCTCCGAGGACGAGGGACAGCGCCAGAATCTGCAACGTCGTTCGATTGAGGAGGAAAGTCATGTGAATCACACTAGGCTCCGCTGGTTTCGCGGCGGTTTCGGGTCTGTTAAGTTCCTGTAAAACGCCCACCCTGCGGCGGTTCGAGCAGCCGGCGGACGTCCGGCGGCTGCCCGATGGCGACTAACGACCGGGGGATTCCCGTCAGAAGCTCACCAGCATGTGCACGGCGAGCCGGCGCTCGTCCGGCCGAGCCGGGAGGAATGCATCGTTGTCCACGTGCTCCACGTCGAACAGGAGCGCGCTCGTGGCGCTCCCGCGCCGGGGAAACCAGTAGGCGATCCCGGCGATGGTCCGCGTGCGCCGCGCGTCGCGGTCCGTGTCCGGCTCGAGCCGATCGAACCGCAGCAGTCCCTCCCAGCCCGTGCCGCCGGCGCCCATCCTCGGCGTCGCCCAGATCGACCAGCCGCGCGCGTCCACTTCGCGCGCCGCCGCGCGGGGCTGGTCGGCGGCGGCCAGGTAGCTGAACGCCGCGTTGACGTATCGATGTTCGAACGTGGCGGCCACGATCGCGCGGCGCCGTTCGGCGTCGCGCACGTAGGCGTCGTGATCGTAGAAGCCGGACAGGCGCAGCCCTCGCAGCGCCGCGTGCGCCGGGAGCGGCCGCACGGTGCCGCGCACCATGAAGCCCTTCTGATCGTTGGCTTCCGGCCGCGTGTACGTCTCGCCGTTGTACAGCCCCGCGTGCACGTCGCCATAGTCGCCGTCGAACGCGTAGCGGAACGACACGCCGACGTCGGACGACGAAATGAAGCCTTCCCGATCGGCGAAGATCGTGCCCTGGAACCGGTAGCGGTAGACCGACTCCTCGAAGTCCACCCACGGGGTCTGCTGCATCCCGAGCCGCGCCCAGGTGCCGCGCGTCGTCCACTCGTCCAGATTGAACTGCGCGTAGGCATACTTCAAGCGGAAGGTCTGGCTGCCGCTCAGCGAGCTGCCGGCGCCGCTCTCGCGGGCGATGTCCGGCGTGATGCGGAAGCTGATGAGGGGCGACACGCGGCCGGTGACGTTGATGTACGCCCGGCCCACGGTGAACGCGTTGGGCGTGATCTCGTTGCCGTCGACGTCGACCGCTTTCGGCTGCTGGGTGATGGTGTAGTCCGCGAAGATGACGGCCCCGATCCGGATCGACGGGGTATCGTCCGGCGGCTTGGGCGCCGCGGGCGGCGCCTGCTGTGCAACGGCGGGGGCGGAGAGCCAGACCAGGGCCAGCAGCGCCGGCGTCACACGCCGGAGACACACGAAACAGGTGCGCACGAGTCCTCCCTGAAGAGCCGGGCCGGGCCGGAACGGCGCGGCGAGCCTGCCATTCGTACCGGGTACGAGTCGAAGGGTAGAGGCCTCGGATTATGGATGGGTTACGCGGGTGTTACGCGGGCGTTAAATGTGCGACGGTGAGGTAAAAGGGGGTTGCGTGTCAGTCGACGACGTAGCTGAACACCTTCCAGCGGCCGCCGCGTTCGAGCAGGGAGCCGAACAGCCTGACCGTGCGCAGCGCGCCCGACGGCTCGCGCAGCACGAGCTCGCTGTCGCGATGCACGCGGAGGGTGGCGTATCGGGTCGTCTCGCCGCGGAGGCGCACGGCTACCAGCTCATAGCGCCGGCCGCCGTGGACGGCGATCGTCATCGAGAGCTGCGATTGGCTGTTCAGCCGCAGGCGGCCCCACGCGTATTCGACGGGCAGGCCCGCTTCGGGGCGGCTCGAGGGCAGCTCGGGCCAGACCACCTGCCGGAACTCGTGCTCGTCGAGCGCGAGGTCGAGCAGCCGGCCGGCGTCCCGCGCCGCCAGCGCGTCGAGGACGGCCTGCGCGGCCTGCTCCGGGGAATCGTACGTATCGGAGAGCGCGCCGCGCGCATCCGACGCGCAGGCGCTCAGCGCCAGCGCAGCCAGACCGACGAGGGCGGCAAGGGCGAGAAGCCCTGCCGCCCACGTCCGTTCGAGGAACCGCACGGCCAGCTCACCGGCGCCGGACGCGCGACGTCGGGGCCGGAACGGTCGGACGGAACGCACCCTGCGGCTGCTCGAAGTTCGTCCAGCCGCGCGTCCAGTCCTGCTCGGGATCCGCGTCCAGCGCCCCGAGGAACTGCGCAATCTCGAAGAACCCGTCGTTGGGCGGCACGTCCGGCGTGAGCGTCAGGGCGGGAGAGCCCGGCCGCGGCCGGAAGTCCGGCGCCTGATGGTTGAACGGATCGATCAGCTCCGGGTCGACCTGCGCGACGGTGCCTCCGGCGTTGGCGACGAGGGCATTGGCGCTGCTGTGCACGTTGGGGTTGTTGAAGAAGAGGATCCCGTTGCGCAGGCTGAGGGCGCCGCTCGCGGCCTGGTTCAGCGTGGAGGCCGTGGAGACCTCCACGCCGCGATCCTTGAACCCCGTCACGATGAAGTTCCGGATCGTGCCGGCCGTCCCCTCGCGCAGCGTCATGCCGCGGGTGCTCTCCGTTCCTTCGTTGAAATCCGGGTCCCCGACGAGCGTCAGGTTGTAGATCGTGGGGTTCGATCGGGGCAGGAGGTCGTTGTTGTTCCCGTTGTTGTCCGCCTCGATGCCGCGGTCCGCGTCGTCGCCGCGCTGCTGGACGATCGCGAACTGCATGCGGCCGGACCACCCGAACGTCCAGTCGATGCTGTCGTCGCCGATGCTCGTCAGGATCACGTGCCTGAGATCGATCGTGCCGCCGAACATCTCGACGCCGTCGTCCTTGTTGAAGCTAACCTGGACGTGATCGACGATCGTCCGCCGGCCGACGCCCTGGAAGGCGATGCCGTTCAGCTCGTTGTCGGGGCTGAACTCGATGCCGGCGTACTCCACGCGAACGTAGCGCAGGATGCCGCTGTCGTCGTCGGGGTCGTTCCCGCCGTACTCGCCCGTGTCCCCCTCGCCGATGCCGACGCCGCCGGGAAGGTTGATCGGCGCGCGCCCGTTGATGATGAGGCCGCCCCAGTCGCCACGGCCCCGCTGCCCGGGCGGCTGGTCGCTGGTGAACACGATGGGCCGATCGACCGTGCCGTCCGCGATGATCTGCGCCCCGCGGTTCACGACGAGCGTCCCGCGGGTGGCGGTCTCGCCGATGACGTGCGTGCCCGGCTGGATGAAGAGCCGCGCCGGCTCTTCGATGAAGACCGTCCCGCGCAGCACCCAGTAGGTGTCGGCGGTCAGCGTCAGGTCCTGCGTGAACCGGCCCCGGACGACGCGCACCGGCCTGTCGATGCCGGGCACGTTCGTCGGAGGGCCGACCACCTGCGTCGAGACCACCGCGTCGGTGAGCGGCGTCAGCATGGCGATCGAGGCGAGCAGCGCGAGCGTGATGAACGTTCTCTTCATGGTCTGCGGTCCGTGAATATGGTTGATGTCCGTCAGTAGGCGGAGAACCCGAACTGGACGCTGAACGTCCGGCCCCAGGTGAAGCGGCGCTGCGACAGGCCGCCCTGCGTGTACTCGATTGGCTCGTCGGACAGGTTGTCGGCGGCGAAGCGGACGTTGAAGCGCGGGAAACGGTACTGCGCGATGAAATCCACCGTGGAACGGCCCTTCTCGAAGATGTCCGGCAACCCGAGCGAGCCGACGTCCACGATGCGGTCGTCGAAGTAGTTCCACAGCACGCGGGCCGTGAGGCGGGCCACGCGGGCTTCCACGAAGCCGTTGAACAGGTTTTCCGACGTCCCCGCGAGCGGCCGTTCGAGGGTGGTGAGGACGTTCGTCTGCGACGGCGTCAGGGTGATCGAGGAATCGACCCACGTGTAGTTGCCGCCGACGAAGAGCCCCGGCGCGACGAGCTTGCGGGCCTCGAGCTCGATGCCGGCGTTGCGGGCCGAGTCGGCGTTCTGGAACGACGTCCGGAGCTGCGCCGTCGGCTCCACGAACCGCTCGATGGGATCGCCGAAGCTCTTGTAGAAGAAGCTGGCCGCGACGACCTCCTCGCCGCGCGGGAACCACTCCCACCGGACGTCGAAGTTCTGGATGAGCGACCGCGTCAGGGCCGGATTGCCTACGATCGCGCGGCCCCCGACGATGTCGGTGAACTCGAAGGGCGCCAGCTCGCGGAACTCGGGCCGGTTGACCGTCTGGCTGAAGCCGAGCCGCACGTTCTGGTCGGGCCGCACGGCGTAGACCAGGTTCGCGGCCGGGAAGACGTCCGTCTCCTCGATCCGTGCCTGGATGACGTCGGGCTCGCCGTCCACGTCGGTGTCGAACAGGTCGAACGTGTCCACCTGCTGATCGAAGCGCTCGACGCGCAGCCCGCCGATGATTCGCAGGCGGTTCGACACCGGGAGGTCGATCATGCCGTAGAGGCCCAGCGTCTCCTGCCGGGCGGCGTAGGTGTCGGTGGCGCGCGTTTCCTCGCGCAGCTCGAACACGGGGCCGATGTTCGCCGGCGCGAAGAGCTGTTCGGGGGGGGCCGTCAGGTCGAACCCGCGCACGTCTACCGGGATGAAGCGGAAGCGGCGGGAACCGAAGTCCCGCTCGCGCTTCGTGTACTGCGGCCCGGCCTTGATCATGGTGGGCAGGCCGTTCGGCCCCGCGAACGAGGCCGACCAGTTGAGCGCCACGTCCCAGGCATCCTCGTCGAGATCGTTGAACATCCGGAAGCCGCTCTGCGACTCGTCGGCGAGCTGGAACGCGCCGCCGATCTCCTCGTAGAGGACTTCCCGGATATCCGGTTCGTCGCGATTCGACCGCGACCAGCCGCCGCGCCATTCGAGCCGGCTGTTGGAGAGCCCCGGGAGGAAGTGCTCGCCGGTCACCTGCGCGCTGGTGAGGTTCTCTTCCACCCAGAGGAGCCGCGTGTTGGAGAGGTCGCGGCCCGCGTCGGCGTTGAAGCCCTCGAACGTCCGGGTCTCGCGCGCGCCGGTCCGGGTCGAGAAACCCTGGAATGACAGCCGGTGGTTCGGGTCGAGCTGGTAGCCCGCGTTCAGCACCCCGGACAGGCTCGATTTCACCTCATAGGCCCGGTACCCGTAATTGGAGAACGTCGAGAGGCCGCCCTCACCGGTGCGGTAGTAGGTCTGATCCTCGTCGCGGAACTGCGCGCGCCCGCCCTGGTTAAGGCTCGCGAGGAGGCCGAACGCCCCCCAGCGGTTCCCGAAGACGGCGCTCCACTGGTTGGCCGGACGCCCCGACTTCGACACGGGCTCCCAGAGGTTCTCGAACGCTTCGCCGAACGCCTCCAGCTCCGGCCGGCTGAAGCCCAGCTCGGGCGTGAAGATGCCGCCGCGGATGACGCGCCGATCGGGGATCTGCGCCGGCAGGCGGCGCCGGCCGTCGTCGCGCGTGAGCCAGTCGGTGCCGCTGCCCTCGTAGTCGAGCACGTCCTTCCCGGTGGTGAGGGCGTTGAAGCCGGCGTCGAACGACAGGGTGAAGGTCGGCCGGCTGGGCAGCTTGGAGGGCACGATCTCGACCAGCCCTCCGGCGAACTCCGCCGGACGGTCCGGCGTGTAGCTCTTCACGACCGACACGTGATCCAGCAGGCCGGCGGGAAACATGTCCAGCGACACGACGCGCCGCTCCGGCTGGGTAGAGGGGATCGTCGCGCCGTTGAGCGTCGTGTTGCTGTACCGCTCGCCGAGGCCGCGCACGAACACGTACTGGTTGTCCACGACCGACAGGCCCGTCACGCGCTGGAGCGCCGCGGCCGCGTTCGAGTCCGCGTTCTGCCTCATCTCCTGCGCGCCGAGGTTGTCGGCGATGACCGAGGCGCGGCGCCGCTCGAGGAGCTGCGCGGCCGCCGAGGAGGTTTCCGCCGTCATCGTCTCGGCCGTGACGGTCACCTCCTCGCTGAAGCCGCCGACGCCGAGCGCCGTGCTGATGTCGATCGGGCGGCCCGGCTCGGCGACGATCCGGATGGTCTTCTCCTGGAACCCGTCGAGCGCGATCCGCAGGTGATGTTCGCCGGGGCCGACGGCGAGCGCGTAGCGGCCGTCCAGCTCGGTCACCGTCGACACGGCCGATCCCACGAGCGTCACGCTGACGCCTGGAAGCGGCTGGGCGTTGACCGCATCGAGCACCACACCCGTCACGCGGACGGTGCGCTCCTGGGCCGCCGCCATGGCGGGGTTCATCCAGCCGGCCGCACCGGCCAGCCAGAGCGACACGATCGCTATCCTTCGCATTCGACCAACTCCTTGGGAGGCGGCGCCCGCTGGGGCCGGGTCCGCCGGGCAGGGGAACAACAACGACGGCAGGCTATCGAGGCGGTGTGATCCGGGGGCAACGGAGCCGTTTCCGGCGCGTTAAATCCCTGTCGCGCCCCGCCGCCTCGACGTCCGGCCCCCGTCGTGTAACAGGCGTGTAACAGAACGGTTAAATCTTCAGCAGATCTGCTAAGATTCCACGCCGAGGAGGGGCTCGTTTTGGCCTTCAGACTGATTCCGCGGGAAGAGCGGTTCTACGACGATTTTCTCGCGCTCGCCGAGCAGATCCGCCGCGGGGCGGTGCTGCTCGAGGAGATGCTGCGGCCCGAACGGCCCATCTGGGACAAGGCGGACGAAATCAAGGAAGTCGAGCACAAATGCGACTTCCTGACCCACGAGATCATCCAGCGCCTGCACCGGACGTTCGTGACCCCGCTCGACCGCGAGGACATCCACACGCTGGCCCGCTCGCTCGACGACGTGATGGACGCGATCGACGCGTCAGCGGGGGTGGTCAGGCTGTATCAGATCGAGCGCGTGCGGCCCGACGCCCGCGAGCTCGCCCGGCTCGTCAAGGCGTCGGCCGACCAGGTCGTCCTCGCGCTCAGGGCGCTCGAGCGGCGCAAGGGGGTCGCCGAGCCGGCCGTCGAGATCAACCGCCTGGAGAACGAAGCCGACCGGGCCCACCAGATCGCGCTGCGACGCCTCTTCGAGGAGGAGAAGGACGCCATCGTCATCATCAAGTGGAAGGAGATCCTCGATTTCCTGGAGGATGCCACCGACCGGTGCGAGGACGTCGCGAACGTCCTCGAGGGTGTCGTGGTGAAGCACGCCTGACGCGCGGATGGACTCGAACCTCCTCGCCGTCGCCGGGCTGATTTTCGTCGCGCTCGTCTTCGATTACATCAACGGCTTCCACGACGCGGCGAACTCGATCGCCACGGTGGTCTCGACACGCGTCCTCACGCCGGGCAAGGCGGTGATCTGGGCCGCCTTCTTCAACTTCGTCGCGGCCTTCACCTTCGGCACCGCCGTGGCGAAGACGGTCGGCGCCGGGCTGGTGGACATCTCCATCGTCAGCTTCACCGTGATCTTCGCGGCGCTGATGGGCGCCATCATCTGGGACCTCATCACCTGGTACTACGGGCTGCCGACCAGCTCGTCGCACGCGCTCATCGGCGGCCTCGCCGGCGCCGCCGTCGCGAAGGCCGGATGGGTGGCGATCATCCCGAGCGGCTGGACCCTGACGCTCGTCTTCATCGTCCTGGCGCCCATGGCCGGGCTGGTGCTCGGCTTCCTGCTGATGGTCGCGATCCTCTGGGTGTTCTCCGGAACGGTCCCCGGGCGCGTCGATCACTGGTTCCGCCGCCTCCAGCTCGTCTCCGCCGCGGCCTACAGCCTCGGCCACGGCGGCAATGACGCGCAGAAAACGATGGGCATCATCGCGGGCGCGCTGGTGGCGGGAGGGTACCTGCAGCTCGTGGACGGCGAGCTGCCGATCCCGTACTGGGTGGTGCTCGCGGCGCATGCGGCGATCGCGCTCGGCACCCTGTCCGGCGGCTGGCGCATCATCCACACCATGGGCTCGAAGATCACCAAGCTCCAGCCCGTCGGCGGGTTCGCGGCCGAGACGGCGGGCGCCATTTCGCTCTTCACCGCCACGAACCTCGGCGTGCCCGTCAGCACCACGCATACGATTACCGGCGCCATCATCGGCGTCGGCTCGATCAAGCGCCTCTCCGCCGTGCGCTGGGGCATCGCCGGGCGCATCGTCTGGGCCTGGGTCCTGACGATTCCCGCCTCGGCGTTCATCGCGGCGCTGTTCTACTGGGCGACGGCGGCCACCGTGGCGCCGTAGTCAGTTGGCAGCTTCCAGTTCCCAGTTCCCAGTTTCCAGTTCCCAGTTTCCAGTTCCCAGTTTCCAGTTCCCAGTTCCCAGTTTCCAGTCCCAGCTTCACACGTGCTCCGGGCTGCCGGCTCCGCCAGCTCCCCTGCGGACGGCACTTGGGAGCTGCGAGCTGAAAGCTGAAGTCTGGGAGGCTGAAGGTTGGAAGCTGGAGGCTGGAAGCTTCACGCAGGCAGCTCGATCGTGAAGATCGCGCCACCCTCCGGTCTGTTAGCGGCATGGACGCGGCCGCCGTGCAGCTCGATCAGGTGCTTCACGATCGCGAGCCCCAGCCCGGTGCCGCCCGGGTCCTTCGCGCCGCGCGAGCGCGCCTTGTCCACCCGGTAGAAGCGTTCGAACACGCGGGACAGGTCCGCCTCGGGGATGCCCGGACCGTCGTCGGCGACGGTCAGCATGACGCGATCGCCGCGCCGCTCGGCGGCCATGACGATGCGGCCCCCTTCCGGCGCGTAGTGGGTCGCGTTCTCGAGCAGGTTGCGCAGCGCGTCGTGCAGCTTGGCGGGATCGCCGGGGACGGCGGCCGCGTCCGGCGCGATGCGCCGATCGACGGTCTGGCCGCGCGCCTCGATGACGGAGGCGAGGTCGGTTTCGACGCCGGCAAAGAGCGCGTCGACCGGGCACGGCACGCGCTCGACCGCTTCCTGCCCGGCGTCGAGGCGCGCCAGCCTGAGCAGGTCGCGGACGAGGCGCTCCATGCGCAGCGTGTGGCGGCCGATGATCTCGAGGAAGCGGCGCGCCTCCGCCTGGTCGGCGCCGCCGTCCACCAGCGCTTCGACGTAGCCCCGGACGGCGGTGAGCGGCGTGCGCAGCTCGTGCGAGACGTTGGCGACGAAATCGCGCCGGACGCGGTCGGCGCGGCGCAGGTCCGTGATGTCGTGCAGCACGAGCACGGCCCCGCCGCCTCCCGCCGAGGCCACCGGCGCACTGCGCGCGACGATGGCCGTCTCCCCCGCGTGCGGCAGCGTGAGCTCCAGCCCCTCGGCCGCCGACCCGCGGAGCGCCGACCCGAGCTGCCGCGCGACGTCGGGGTGCCGGACGATCTCGAGGTAATGGCGCCCCTCGGGCGGCAGGTCGATCCGCAGCAGGCGGCGCGCGGCCTCGTTGACGAGCACGATCCGGCCCCCCTCGTTGACGACGACGACGCCTTCGATCATGCCGGCGAGGATGGCGCGCATGCGCGCGCGGTCGGATTCGAGATCGGAGGCGCGCCGCCCGATCTCCTGCACGGACCCGTCGAGCACGCGCGCCACCGTGCCGATCTCGTCGCGGCCGTAGTCGCGTGTCGGCCGCGACAGGTCGCCGGCGGCGTAGCGCCTCGCGACCTCGGCGATCGCGCGCACGCGGCGGCTCAGGATCACCGAGGCGGCCCAGGCCAGGGCCAGCGCCGCGGCCAGGCCGGCGGCGAACGCCACGAGCGCGATCCGCCGGACGGCGGCGAGCTGGTCGCGCACCTCGGTGAGCGGCAGGGCCAGCCGCACGACGGAGAGGGCTTCGACGTCGGGATTGCGAACCGGCACCGCGACGTACAGGAGGTCCGCCCCGACCGTCGTGCTGTACCGCCGCGACACGCCGAGGCCCGACTGCCAGGCCTGCTGGACTTCGAGTCGCGCGCCATGGTTGTCGACGGCGCGCAGCGCGTCGCCATCCAGATCCGAGTCGCCGACGACCGTGCCGTCGGGCCCGACGAACGTCACGCGGGTCGAGAGCAGCGCGCCCAGCGCATCGGCCTCGCGATCGAGCTCGTCGAGACCCGCCGGCCGCCGGTGCGACAGCGTCTCCGCCGCCAGCCGCGCCTCGTTGACGAGCGAGCGCTCGATGCGCTCGCCGATCGTCTGGCTGACCGACCAGGACACGAGAATCGTGGCGACCGCCAGCGTCAGCGTCGCCGCGGTGAGCGAGGTGACGAAGAGGCGCGCGCGGAAGGTCACGGGCGCTCGGCGAGCCTGTAGCCGAACTGCTTGACGGTCTCGATGGCGGCGGCCAGCACGGGCATCTTCTCGCGAAGACGGCGGATGTGCACGTCAACCGTGCGCGTGCCGCCGGTGTACTGATAGCCCCAGACGTCGGTGAGCAGCAGGTCGCGCGAGAGCACGCGCCCGCGATGCTGCACGAGGTACTGGAGCAGCAGGAACTCCTTGGCGGTCAGGCGCACCTCGCGGGCGTCGACGGTGACCTGGTGCCGCTCGGCGTCGATGACGATCGGGCCGTAGCGCAGTACGCCGGCGGACGCCGCCGGGCGGCTCACCCGGCGGAGGAGCGCGGCGACGCGTGCGGTCACTTCCTTCGGGCTGAACGGCTTCGTGACGTAGTCGTCGGCGCCGAGCTCCAGCCCGGCGACACGGTCGGATTCCTCGCCCCGCGCCGTGAGCATGATGACCGGAATCGCCGCGGTCGCCGGGTCGGACCGCATCGCCTGGCACACGATCGTCCCGTCCATGCCGGGCAGCATCAGATCCAGGATGACCAGATCGACCGGTGTGCGGCGCAGCGCGGCCATGACCTCGGTCCCCGACGAGAGATGCGCCACGGCGTGCCCCGCCTTGCGCAGATAGAGATCGAGCAGTTGCGCGATGTCCGGGTCGTCCTCGATGACCAGGATGGAGCTCATGCGATGCCGTACGCCTCGCCAGCGAGGATGACCGCCGGCGCCGCGTCGAGCGCGCGGCGGAGGCTGACGTTCGAGGCGTACGCGCGGCGTGGAAGCCGGCGCGCGCGGATGCGCAGCGGCACACGGGCGCCGGCGAAGGGATCGGGGGCAATCGTCACGGCGTTTCGATCGGCCAGTATAATGCGCCGGCCGCACGAGTCCAGGGGTGACGTCCAGCCCGTGCAGAACGCGAGCGAGATCCGGTCCGCGGCGTTCACGAAGCGGTAATCGCGCTCGACGTCGGCAGGCGCCGCGCCCGCGCGATCGAGGAGCGCGTCGCGCCACCGGGTCATGTCGTCGAAGAAGCCGGCCCAGGCCGGCTCCGGCCGGAGGCTGCCGTAAATCGTCAGCGCGTGCTGCGCGATGAGGGCGGCCGCGTACGGGGAGGCTCCAGCCATCCGTTCCGTGGCGCGGGGCCAGATGCGCTGCCGCACGGGCGCCGGCGCGCCCACGAAATCGAGCGGCGCGCCGTCTTCGCCGACGTGCGTGGCCGCATCCTCCTCGATCCAGCCGTTGTCGTGCTCGCGCGCCGCCAGCAGGATGACGTCACGCCTCGGGTGGGCGGGAAAGCCGTCGTCCTGCCAGTGCGCGATCGCGTCGGCCGCGAGCGCCGCGTGATCGGGCTGCGTGATGAAGAGGACCGATTCGCCGTCGTCTCTGATGATCATGCCAGGATGCGCCGGGAGCGCCATGCCATGTTGCCACGCGGCAGCGCGAGTGCGGGAATCGGCCCGGCGCCCGGGCGGTCCACCGGCCGTCCCGGACCGGGAACAGGCTGGACTCAGGAGTGGACAGCCGGCGGCAGCCCGGCGGCAAACATCGCCGGAATCCTCGGGATTTCGCTGGCATGGCGCTTGGAGCGATCCAGGCTGACGGGGAGAATCGGAGGACTCACATGAGGGCCATGAAACTCGAATCCGGATGGCATCGCGCCGGGAGCCTGGCGGCCGGCATGGGCGCGCTGCTCGTGACGGCCGGCTGCGGCGCGGCCGATATGCGCGGTGCCTCGACCCACGCGGCGGCGGCAGAGCCGGCCGGCGTGCCGGTCGTGGTGAGCTGCGAGCCGCATCAGCGCACGCTGGTGCGTCCGGTGGTCGTCAACGGCGCCACCGTCTCGCAGGTGGAGTGCGTGGCGAGCGATGAGGCGGCCCGCCAGGCCGCCGCGCCGGCGCCCGCGGCCCTCGCGCCGCAATCGGTGTACCGGCCGGTCCAGGCGCCGCGGCCGGTGTACGACGAGTACGAGGACGCCCGCGTGATCCCCGCGGCCTATCCGGAACCGGCCGTGCGGCAGGTTCCCGAGCGCAGGGTCGTCTACGAGCGTGAGCCGGTGAAGAAGCCGCGGTCCGTGAAGAAGAGCGCGGTGATCATCGGATCCTCGGCCGGCGTCGGCGCCGGGGTCGGCGCCGCGGTGGGCGGGAAGAAGGGCGCGCTCATCGGCGCCGCGATCGGCGGCGGCGGCGCGGCAATCTGGGACCAGGTCACGCGGCGCAAGTAGTTCTGCGCCAGCAGGCGTCAGCGGGCGGCACCTCGAACAGGGTGCCGCCCTTCGTCTTGCGGGGAGGCGGCGTGCGCGTAGTATGCTTGGACCCTGGCCTCCGCCTCGAGGCCGCTCACACGCATGCGAACCCTGCTGCTGGCCACGCTCGTCACGGGTCTCCTCCTGGGGCCACAGTCGCCCGCACCCTCGGCGCCATCGTCCACGCCGGACCTGGCGGCGCTCGGCCCGCAGCCGGGCGAACGGGTGCCGGACTTCGCGCTCCAGGATCAGCGCGGCGAACGCCGCACGCTGACGTCAGTCCTCGGTCCGAACGGCGCGATGCTCGTGTTCTTCCGCTCCGCGGACTGGTGACCGTACTGCCGCACGCAGCTCGTGCAGCTGCAGGAATCGCTGGCGGAACTGGAAACCCGGGGGCTCGGGCTGGCGGCCATCAGCTACGACGCGCCGGAGACGCTGGCGGCGTTCGCCGCCAAGCGCGGGATCACGTTTCCGCTCCTCTCGGACCGGGGGTCCGCGACGATCCGGCGCTACGGCATCCTGAACGCCGGCGCGTCGGGGCGTGCCGCCGGGATCCCTCATCCCGGCACCTTCGTGCTGGATGCCCGGGGCGTGGTCGTGTCGCGATCGTTCGAGGATCGGTACCAGGAGCGCGCGAGCGCGGCGAGCCTCGCGCAGCAGGTGGCGAACACGCAGAAGCCCGGCGGGCGCCGGCTCGAGACGCCGCACCTCGTCCTCACGACGTCGTCGAGCGACGAGTCCGCCGCGATCGGCACGCGCATCTCGCTGCTGCTCGACATCGCGCCGAAACCGAAGATGCACGTGTACGCGCCGGAACAGAAGGAGCTGATTCCGATCTCGCTCTCGCTCGACGCGGATCCGTCGTTCACGCTGCACCAGCCGAGGTTCCCCAGGGCCGAAACGTACTTCTTCGAGCCGCTCGGCGAGACGCAGCTCGTCTACAGCCGGCCGTTCCGGATCGTGCAGGACGTGACGCTCGCCGTGACGCGCGCGATGCGCGAGCGGGCAGGCGGGGCGGGCGCGTCGATCACCATCACCGGCACGCTGCGCTACCAGGCCTGCGACGACAAGGTCTGCTACATGCCGCAGAGCCTGCCGGTGTCGTGGACGATTGGCGTGAAGCCGCTGGCCCGCTGAGCGCGCCGGGAAGGATCTCGTCGGGCGGCGAGCCGCGGTCTGATACAATTTTCCGCGGTTTCGCCGATGCTCATCTCTTCCGCCCTCGTCCTCGGATTCCTGCATGGTCTCGGCGCCGATCACCTCATGGCGATCGCGGCGCTCTCGCTGGGCACGAGCGGGGAGACGTCGGCGGCGCAGCGCGCGCGGGCGGTCGGCATCGCGGTGCGGTTCGCCGTCGGGCACGCGCTGCTGCTCGCGCTCGGGGCCGGCGCGCTCGTCGCGCTCGGCTGGTCGCTGCCGCTGTTCGTGGAGCGCGGCGGCGAGATCCTCGGCGGCGCGCTGCTGATCGTCTTCGGCGCCGTCGGCTTGTGGGGCGTGCGAACGGGCCGGATCTACGGGCACACGCACCGGCACGGCGGCGAGCCCGCCGCCCACTGGCACCTCCACCTCGGTCCCAGGGATCATCATCCGGCGTCGTCGCACTCGCATCTGCCCACCATCATCGGCGCCGCGTTCGCGATCAGCAGCCTGCGCGCCCTCACGATGCTCGCGCCGTTCGGCGACCGCGTGGGCGCCGCGCCGCTGCCGACGCTGCTGATGCTCATCGGCGTGTTCGGCCTGGGTATCCTCCTCTCCATGTCGCTCTTCGGCATCGCGTTCGCGCGGGTCATGACCACCGCCGCGGCCGTCCGGCTCGGCCAGGCGGCCGCCGTGCTGATGGCCGCCGCCTCCATCGCGCTCGGCGTGTTCTGGATTGCGCAGGCGTAACTGACGCTGAAAATGGAAAATGGAACATGGAAAAGCCCAAGGATGGCGCGGCACTGGCTGAAAAGGCGCCGGCTGGCGCCTGAAGCGCGAGGTGGAAGCTGTCACTGGCAACGGGAAACAGGCAGGTGGAAACTGGAAACGATGCTGGCCGGTCAGGATGAAGCCGGCCTTCTTAGGTCTCACGTCGGTGACCTGCTACCAGCTGCATACACGACTTCCAGGTACCAAGCGTCAAGCCCGGCGCTTTACCATTTTCCATCTTCCATTTTCCATTTCAGGGTTCAGGATGCTTCCGGATCCGTTCCAGAACCGCTTCGCGTCCCGCGCGATCATCGCGACGCCGGTGGCCGGCGCTGCCGCCGCGGTGGTGTGGGCCACGCGCCTCAGCACGGTCGAGACGCTCGTCGTGATGTTCGCCGCCGGCGCGGTCGTGGACGTCCTGGGGATCTGGTGGGAGGAGCGCACCCGTGCGCGCCAGACGCGTGGAACGCCTGAAGGCGTCGTCAAGCTCGTCGGGATCAAAGGCGTGATGACGGCGTCCACCGGCGCCGCCGGCACCATTCGCATCGGTTTCGAGCTGTGGGAGGCCCGCAGCGAGACCGGCGAATCGCTGTCGGTCGGCCAGCGCGTCCTCGTCCGGCGCGCGAGCGGGAAGACGCTGTTCGTGCGGCCGCTGCCATGACGCGCCCGGTCGTGGCCACGGTGTCCCGCGCGTACGAATGGATCGAGCCTCGCGCGCTGCCGGGTGCGCGGCGAGGCTTCACCGGGCCGCTCGAGGAGCCGGTCGATGTCTTCGTCCCGGAGGGGACGCGCGCGTCGCACGCACTCAGGCTCGTGCTGCACTTCCACGGCGCGGCGTTCGTCGCCGAGATCGCCGTCTCCAGCACAGAAGGCTCATGACCGGCGCCGAGGCGCAGCCCCGGCTGCGCATGTACTCCGACCTCGCCGCCTGGTGGCCGCTGCTGTCCCCGCCGTCGCACTACGTCGAGGAGGCGGCGGACCTGCTCCCCGACCTGCTCGAGACGCCGGATCGTCCGCCCGAGACGCTGCTCGAACTCGGCGCCGGCGGCGGCAGTCTCGCGCACCACTTCAAGGATCGGCTCCGCCTGACGCTCACGGACCTCTCGCCCGAGATGCTCGCGATGAGCCGCCGCGTCAACCCCGAGTGCGAGCACCTCGCCGGCGACATGCGATCGCTCGGGCTCGGGCGCCTCTTCGACGTGGTCCTCATCCACGACGCGATCATGTACGCGACGACGGCGGAGGCCGTGCGCGCGACGCTGCAGACGGCCGCGCGGCACTGCCGGGACGGCGGGGCGGTCGTGGTCGTCCCCGATCACGTGCGCGAAACCTTCGAGCCGGCGGTCGAAACGGGCGGCGAGGACGGCCCTGACGGCCGCGGCCTGCGGTACATCCAGTGGACCTGGGACCCCGATCCGGCGGACACCACCTTCGAGGTCGCGTACGGCTTCCTGCTCCGCGACGCCGACGGGCGCGTGACGATCGAGGGCGAACAGCAGCAGGAGGGCCTCTTCGCGCGGGGAGACTGGCTCGCGTGGCTGCAGGCGGCCGGCTGCACGCCACGGGTCCGGACGGATCCGTGGAAGCGGGATGTATTCGCGGGGAGGAGGGGAGGATAAGGTTCAGGCCCGTGGCCCGTGGTCGGTGGGGCGGAGGAGGAGCATGACCTTCACGCGTCGATCGGTGATCCCGGCCGTGCTGATCGCCGGGGCGGCCGTCGCCTTCTTCCTGCGCGAGGGGCCGCCGCGCGCGGCGCCGCCGGAGGGCGGGGCGGCCATCATCGCGTTCGGCGACAGCCTCGTCGAGGGGCGCGGGACGACGGCGGGCGGCGATTTCGTGTCGGTGCTCTCGAAGCGGCTGCGCGTCCGCATCGTCAATGCCGGCCGGAGCGGCGACACCACGCGCTCGGCCCTCGAGCGGCTCGACCGCGATGTCCTGTCGCGGAACCCGCGCATCGTGCTGGTCCTGCTCGGCGGCAACGACGCGCTGCGGCGCGTGCCGGCGCGCGACACCTTCGGGAACCTTGGAACCATCGTGGAACGGATTCGCGCCCGCGGCGCGGCGGTGGTGCTGATCGGCATCAGCCCCGGCGTGTTCTCCGACCCGTACGCGGACGAATACGAACAGCTCGCCCGCCGGACCGCCGCCGGGCTCGTCCCCGACATCCTCGACGGCATCTTCGGCCGCGCGGACCTGATGGCCGACACGATCCATCCCAACGATCGCGGCCATCAACTGATCGCCGACCGCGTGGAGCCCGTGCTGCGCGAACTGCTCGCCGCAGGCCGCTGAGCCAGGCCGTTCAGGCCGCTGAACATTGCCGGCCTGCTAGAAATGGGAAATGGAAGATGGAAGAGCGACCGGCACGCTGGCCCGAAGATCGTCTCACAACTCCCGCACCCCATGACTCTTCACCAGAAAGTAGATCGCCACGATCGAGACCAGCGCGCCGTTGACGCCCAGCACGGCCGGCGCTGACGTCACGCTCGCGAGGTAGCCGCCCGCCAGGCTGCCGAGCGGCATCCCGCCCCGGAACGCCACCATGTAGATGCTCATGACGCGGCCGCGCAGGTGGTCGGGCACGATCAACTGCACGAGCGACGCCGTCATCGAGAACACGATGAGCAGCGCGGCCCCCGTGAAGAACAGCAGGAGGTGGCTCAGCCACAGCACGCGCGAGAACGAGAAGGCGACGATGAGCGCGCCGAAGATGACCTGCACGAGCAGCAGCGCGAGCCCCATGTGGCGGAAGCGTCCGAGCCACGCCACGACCAGCGCGCCGGCCACCGCGCCGGTGCCGGACCACGCCATCATCTGGCTGTAGCGGCCCATGTCCCCCTGGAAGATGTCGCGCGCGAACACCGGCAGGAACGTGAGCAGCGGCAGGCCGAGGAACGTCGTCAGGAACGCGAGCGCCGTCAGCGCCAGGATCGCCGGCTCGCTGCGCGCGTAGGCGAAGCCGCCGCGCATCTCGTCCAGGATCGGCTTCCGATCCGCGCTCGGAATGTGCTTCACCGTCAGCGACAGGAGCGCCACGATGACCACGAGGAAGGAGAGGCCGTTGAGGGCGAAGCAGGCCGCCACGCCCAGCGCCGCCATGGCCAGCCCTGCCAGCAGCGGCCCGACGACGCGCGCGAGGTTGAACTGGATCGAGTTGAGCGCAATCGCGTTCGGCAGATCTTTCCTGTGCACGAGCGACGGCACGAGCGACTGGTACGCGGGCCCGCCGAACGCCTGCGCCAGGCCCGCCATGAAAGAAAGCGTCAGGACGAGCCAGATCGTCACGCTGTCCCAGAACACCAGGGCCGCCAGCGTGAAAGCGGTGGCCATCTGCACGTACTGCGAGCCCATGAGCAGCCGCCGCCGATCGTGGCGATCGGCAATCACCCCGCCGAGCAGCGTGAAGAGCAGGATCGGCAGCTGCCCGAGGAAATCGTCGAGCCCGAGATAGAACGTAGACCCGGTGAGCTGGAGCACGAGCCAGCTCTGCGCCACCTTCTGCATCCAGGTGCCGACGGTCGACGTGAACGCGCCGAACCACAGGACCCGGAAGTCGCGATAGGTGAAGGCCGCCAGCGCACGCTGCAGGATGGCCGAACGCAGAGGGGAGGACACCGGGCCGCCGGCTTCGGAGACCGGCGGCGCCTTGGTTTCGGTCGAGGGCACGGAAGTCTATCTTAGTCCCTGAGTCCCTGAGTCCCTGATCCCTGGTCCTGGGTCCCTTTGTCCGTGTCCCTCTGGCCCAAGTCCTCGGTCCCGGGGTCCCCGGGTCCCCGGTCCCGGGTCCCGGGTCCCTGTATCCCTAATCAGTCCTCTTGATCCCGGGAGTCCCGGTTAACTATACTCGGCGTGGGCGAACAAAAAGCGAATATATTTCCGATCGCAGGAGCAGAAGGGACCGGGACAGAAGAGGGACCAGGGACCCGATGCGTGCACATCTCGAATCGCTGCTTCGGGCACGCAAGCTCGATGGGACGCTGGACACGGCGGCGCCGTGGCGGCCGCGGACTGGGGAGGATCTGGCGCCGGCGGGGCTGCCGGCGCTGGACGAGGCGCTGGGCGGCGGATTCCGGCGCGGGCACCTCTCGGAGATCGTCGGTCCCCCGTCGTCGGGGCGGAGCACCGTGCTGGCCCATACGCTGGGGGCGGCCGCGGCCCGTGGGGAGCTGGTGGCGCTCGTCGACGCGTGCGATCGGTTCGATCCGGCTTCCGCCGCGGCCGCGGGTCTCGATCTGTCGAAGCTGCTCTGGGTTCGCGAGACGGGCGATGCCGGCCGCGCCCTCAAGGCCGCCATGCTCGTGCTGCAGGCCGGCGGCTTCGGCGTGGTGGCCTTCGATCTCGCGGACGTCCGGCCTCCGGCCCTGCGCGCCTTCCCGTTCACGACGTGGCTGCGGCTCGGGCGTGCGGTCGAAGGACGTGAAACCGTCGCCCTGCTGGTCGCGTCGTCGCACCTCGCGCGCAGCGCCGGCGGCGCCACGCTCGCGCTCGAACCGCCACCGGGCCGTCCGCGCGCGCGCTGGGCCGGAGGCTCGGATCGCGCCCGGCTGCTGCACGGGGTGGTGTTGAGTCCGCGGATGGTAGGGGGCACAGGAAGTGAACACCTGACGTGTGACGGCCACGCGCCGACGGCATCACGAAGAGCACGAAGCTACGAAGAACACGACGAACGGAGTACGGGTCATCGAAGCCCTCGCGATCGCCACCAGTCCGTTCGCCGCAACTGCAATGATTCTGGATAAGGGACCGGCTGAAAGCTGAAAGCTGAGAGCTGAAACATGTATGCCTGCGTGCGATCCGCGCGGGTGCCGGAGCTGGCGAAGGATGTCGCGGCGCAGTTTTCGCCGCGGCTCCAGCGGTACGGCGCCGAGGCGGTGGTGTTCGACGTGAGCGGACTCGGGCGGCTGCTCGGCCCGCCCGACGTGGTGGCGGCGGAGATCGCGCACGCGGCGCGCGCGCAGCTTCCCGCGTTGCTCAGCGAGCCATCGGCGTTCGATTCCGGCGGGGGAGGCGCGGGGCCGCCGCGTTTCGTGTCCCGCTACGGACTTCGGGTCCAGGCGCACCCCACGGAGCACGGGCGCGTCTGTTCGACGGGCGGGGCGCTCCCGGAAGACGTGAGCCGCACGCTGCGGGATCGTGAACTGCGACTGTCGAGCCCCGAGTCCCGAGCCCCGGGTCCCGGCAAGTGGCTGCCGCTGCGGCGGGCGGGGATCCGCGTCACGGTCGCGCCGACCCAGGTGTGCGCGCTGCTCCTGTCGCTGGCCGGCGAGCCCACGGCGGTCGTGATCGCGGACGAAGCCGGGGCGCTCGCGCCGCTGCCGCTGCGGAGGCTGCAGCAGCTGCTGGCGGGGATCCACGGCGTCACGGTGCTGCGCGGGCCGCGCGCGGGCGCGGCGCCGGGCACGGGGCCGCCGGGATGGCCGGCATGGCCCGCGTGTGCCAAGGCGTTCGACATGCTCCAGCGGTGGGGCGTGCGGACGCTCGGCGAGTTCGCCGCGCTGCCGGCCGCGGAGCTGTCGGCGCGGATGGGGCAGGCGGGCGTCGCGCTGCAGCTCGTCGCGCGCGGCCGGGATCCGCATCCGCTCGTGCCCGATCCGGAGGTCCCGCGGTTCGTCGAGCGCATGGAGCTCGAGTGGCCGATCGACGGGCTGGAGCCGCTGTCCTTCGTGCTCGCGCGGCTGCTCGATCCGCTGTCGGGCGCGCTCGAGCGGGCGGACCGGGCCGCCGCGGCGATCCGCCTCGAGCTGCGCCTCGTGGATCGCACGACGCACGTCCGCGTGCTGCAGCTGCCCGCCGCGCTGCGCGAGGCGCGCGTCCTGCGCACGCTCCTCCTGCTCGATCTCGAATCGCATCCGCCCGCGGCGGCCATCGACGTGGTGCGGGTGGAGGCCGACCCCGCGCCCGGACGCGTGGTCCAGTATTCGCTCCTGGAGCGGGCGACGGCGTCGGTGGAAACGCTGGCCACGCTCACCGCGCGCCTGGGCGCGCTGGTGGGGGAGGCGCGCTGCGGGACGCCGGTCCTGCTCGAGACGCACCGGCCCGACGCCTTCGAGCTGCGCCGCTTCGATGGCGGCGGCCGCGCGGCGGCCGTCTCCGTGGCCGGCCCCGCGATCGTCCCGGCCCTCCGGCGCTTCCGCCCGCCCGTGGCGGTGCGCGTGCGCGTCGATCGCGGGCGTCCGGCGCACGTCGCCATCGATCGCCGCGGAATGCCGGGCGGCGAGATCGTCCAGGCTGCCGGCCCATGGCGGACCTCCGGCGGCTGGTGGACGCGCGAACAGCCCTGGGACCGGGACGAATGGGACGTCGAGCTGCGCGACGGGACCGTCTGCCGCCTCCATCGCGAGCAGGGCGTCTGGTTCATGGAAGGGGTAATGGATTAGTCCGTAATCCGTGGTCCGTGTGGTGCCACGCCGACGGCAGGCACGACGACCACGACGATCACGACGATCACGACACCGAAAGACTCACCGAACCGATGAAGACGTCGTGGTCGTCCGGCGCGCAGCCGCCCATGGGTTCGTCAAATCGGCCAGACCTCGCAACCCGGACCACGGATCACAGACTGCGGGCTACGGACCACGGACAGGATCGATGTACTGCGAGCTCCACGCTTCTTCCGCGTTCTCCTTTCTCGACGGCGCGTCGCTCCCCGAGCGGCTCGTCGAGCGCGCCGCGGATCTCGGCTATCCGGCAATC
>Ga0299914_10000247_pt1 | contig 32514 bp, 35 predicted proteins | sample RVTome_10_FD_201361 | JGI IMG/M metagenome (GOLD analysis project Ga0299914, IMG submission 201361) | Soil microbial communities from uranium-contaminated site in the Upper Colorado River Basin, Wyoming, United States - RVT153D57 (version 2) ... | reverse complement strand
AGATGCCTTCACCATGTGGGTGACCTCCTGTTTGAGGGCCGCGGCTGCCCAAATCAGCCGCTTCATGCCCCTTCAGGAGGTCATTCTTCGCTCAGGGCCGGATGGGATCGGTGGATTGAGGCTAAGGTCGTCCCCTGGCCGACGGTCCTTTATGCTCAGCATGTGTTTAGGCGGGCAGTGACAGGGGGCGGTGATCGTTTCCGCTTGAAGCGTCGGCGCATGGTCATTGGCGTCGTTTGCGTTCTTGCGCTTTCGTTTGGCGTTGCCGCGGAGGGCAACGCGCCGGCGAGCAGTGACGGCGCCGCGTCCGCCGCCAAGAGACGCCCAAAGGGCATGACCCCGGTGGCTCTCCGCCCCGCCGTGGCCACCGGCGCGTTTGGGCTCGACCTCATGCGCGCCGGGACACCGGGGAATCTCGTCCTCTCGCCCGATAGCGTCGCCGCTGCCCTGGCGATGACCGGGATGGGCGGCTCCGGCCCCACCGCCAGGGAGATCGCCAGAACGCTTCATCTGAGAGGCCCAGCCGCCTTCGCCTCCGTGGGGAGGCTCCAGCGCGCTATCGTCAACGGACAGGCGGCTGCGGCGAAAGGCAGCCTCGACCCGCCGACGCTCGCGATCGCAAACGGCCTCTTCCTCCAGCAGGGACTCCCGGTCGAATCGGCATTCCTGTCCGGCCTTGCGCAGCACTTCGGTGTCAGCCCGGAAACCCTCGACTTTCAGGGTGATCCGAACGGCGCGCTGGACACGCTCAACGGATGGGTGAGCGACAACACTCAAGGACTCATCCCCAGGATCCTTGATTCGATCCCGGAAGACCTGGCGCTTGCGCTGGCCAACGCTGTCTATCTCAAAGCAGATTGGCGGCACCCGTTTAAGCAGAGGGACACCTCACCTGGTCCCTTCTTCAAGGGCAAGGCACGCACCACTGTGCAGTTCATGCACCAGACCGAGCGGCTGTCCTACGGCTCGGGGAGTGGGTACCGAGCGGTGGCCCTGCCTTACCGCGCCTCGACGCTGTCGCTGCTGGTGGTGCTGCCGATGCGACAGCACCTCGGCTCCCTCCAGCACCGCCTCGGCGCCAGGGGGCTAGCCAGGGTCGTGCGGAGCCTCTCGTCAAGGACGGTCGAACTTAGCCTGCCCCGCTTTCATCTGAACACGCAGGTCGACCTGAGTGGAACCTTGGCAAGACTGGGCATGCCAACCGCGTTCAGCGATGGCGCGGACTTCTCGCGGATCACGACGGCCCCGCCGTTGAAGATCGACTTCGTTGAGCACGCCGCCGACTTTACGGTCGATGAGGCGGGAACCGTCGCCGCTGCGGCGACGGTGGTTGGAGCGGTCCCACTCTCAGGAGCGCCGACATCGTTCAATGCGGTCACCTTCAAAGCCAACCGCCCGTTCCTCTTCTTCCTGCGCGACGACAGAACCGGCGCGGTCCTCTTCTCCGGTCGCTTGGTGAACGCAGCCTCCGCTGGCCTCTGAGCGCGTCGCCGAAGGAAGCCGCGGATTTCGGCTCGCTTTCGCGCCGCTCCAAGCCTTACCGTCGCAATGTGTCGATCGAAGATCGGGATCGTGTGGTCGCCCACCTCGACATGGACGCGTTCTACGCGTCGGTGGAGTTGCGCCGGCGGCCTGAGTTGCGGGGGAAGCCGGTGGTGGTCTGCGGCTCGGGGCCTCGCGCCGTGGTGACGACCGCCAGCTATGAGGCCCGCAGGCTGGGTGGGGTTCATTCGGCGATGCCGGCGACGATCGCGCGGCGCAGACTGCCGGACGCGGTCTTCATCCGGCCCGACTTCGCCGCCTACCGGGAGGCGTCGGGGCAGGTGATGGCGATCCTTCGGCGCAATGCGGAGACCGTCGAGGTGGTGGGCCTGGACGAGGCCTACGTCGATCTGACCGGGCTGTTCTCGCCGAAGGCGACGATGCGGCGGATCGCGGCGGAGATTCGCGAGGAGACCGGGTTGACCTGCTCGATCGGGATCTCGGAGAACCGGCTGCTGGCGAAGATCGTGAGCGAGCTGGGAAAGCCGGCCGGGCTGGTCGTGCTCTCGCGCGAAGAGGCCCTGGGGCGGTTCGCCGAGGACCCCCCCGGCCTCGTCCCCGGGGTCGGGCCGAAGACGGTCGTCAAGCTGCAGGGAATGGGCATCCGCACGCTTGCGACATTGCGCGCGGCGGACCCCGAGCGGCTGACCGAGGCCTTCGGCCCCAGGATGGGGCTCTGGCTCCAGGCTCGCGCTCGCTTCGAGGACGACACGCCGCTGACCGTCGTCCGCGAGGCGAAGTCGCAGTCGGCGGAGACGACCTATGACACGGATGTCCGCGACCACGCCGAGCTGGCGGCCTCGCTGGCGTCACTCACGAGGGAACTCTGCCGGCGCCTGCGATCGCGCGACCTGCGGGGCCGCACGATCGGGATCAAGGTCCGCCTCGACGACTGGACCACGGTCACGCGCGCCCACACGATCGATCAGCCGACGAATGACCCGGAAGTGGTCGGGCTGGTCGCCCTCGGCCTGCTGCGCGCCTATTCCCCGCCCCGTCCGGTGCGCCTGCTCGGCGTCCGCGTTGCCGGCTTCTCCCAAGACGAGGCCGCGGAGTCGGACCCTCAAATGCGGCTCGGCGTTGGTTAAGGAGTCGTTCCGGTAGGGGTGGAGCGTCTTGTACTTTTTCCGCAGTAGCGCTCGCGGACGACTGATTAACTGTCTTCAGAAAAAGTTAAGTGGAACCCCTACCGGAACGACTCCGTCATGCGAAGATGACTCGGTGAGTGAGGATCGGCTCAGCGGGCTCGACTCTTCGTTCCTGCACATGGAGCGGGGCGGCGCCCACATGCACGTCGCTTCGGCGATGCTGTTCGAGGGGCCGGCACCCGGCCACGAGGAGTTCCGCGACCACATCGCCTCGCGCCTTCACCTCGTCCCCCGTTTCCGCCAGAAGCTTCGCTTCGTCCCCTTCGGCCAGGGCCGGCCGGTCTGGGTCGACGACCCCCACCTCAACCTCGATTACCACGTGCGGCAAACCGCGCTTCCCGCTCCCGGCTCCGAGGAGCAGCTGCGAAACCTGGCGGCCCGGATCTGCTCCCAGCAGCTCGACCGCAGCAAGCCGCTGTGGGAGCTGTGGCTGGTCGAGGGCCTCGAAGGCGACCGCTTCGCCATCGTCGGCAAGAGCCATCATGCGCTGGTCGACGGCATCTCCGGGGTGGACATCACCACGGTCCTCTTCGACCTCGAGCGCGAGCCGGAAGGCGGGCCGGCCAAGCCGCCGCAGTGGGCGCCCCGCCCCGAGCCGACCGACCTGAAGCTGCTCTCCGACGCCCTGCGCGAGCGCGCCACCAGCCCTCAGGAGATCGTCCGGGGCGTGCGCGCCGTGCTTCGGGGCCCGCGCCAGGTTCTCAGAGGCCTCGCCGCGACGGGCGAAATGCTCGGCGCCGGGATGGCCGCCCCGAGCACCCCCTTCAACGTCGAGATCGGACCCCACCGCCGGATCGCCTTCGCCCGCGCCGACCTCGGCGATCTGAAGCGGGTCAAGGACGCCCACGGCGGCACCGTCAACGACGTCGTTCTCTCGGTGGTCGCCGGCGCGCTGGGCAACTACCTGCGCGCCCGCGGGCACGAGACCGAAGGGCTGAAGATGCGGGCGATGGTGCCCGTCAGCGTTCGCGCCCAGGAGGAGCGCGGCGTGCTCGGCAACCGGATCGCGGCGATGATGGCGCCGCTGCCAGTCGGCCGCGAGGACCCCGTCGAGCGGCTGCGGCTGGTCACGCAGTCGATGGGCGACCTGAAGGGCTCCGGGCAGGCGGTCGGCGCCGAGATCCTCACGCGGATCACCGATTTCGCGCCGCCGACGATCGCCGCGCAGGCGGCGCGGCTGCAGCCCGCCCAGCGCTTCTTCAACCTCGTCGTCACCAACGTCCCAGGGCCGCAGTTCCCCCTCTACGTGCTCGGCCGGGAGATGCAGTCGATCTTCCCGATGGTCCCCCTCGCCCGCCGCCAGGCCCTCTGCGTAGGAATCATGTCCTACAACGGACAGGTCGACTTCGGCCTCGTCGGCGACTACGACGCGATGGCCGACCTCGACAGCTTCGCGCTCGACCTCGAGGGAGCGGTGCGCGAGATCGTCGAGGCGGCCGCCTCCCCCGCGCCGGCCAAGGCTCAGCGCAAGACTCGCGCCCGCAGCTCGAACGGCGCCGTGTCCGTCAAGTAGTCCCAGTCGAGCCGGCGCGGGCTGAAGCCGATCGCGCGGGCGTCGGCGTTGACGAGGACCGCGGTGATGCGGTCGAAGCGGCCGGGCCGGCGCAGCCGCACGGCCATCCTCCCGCCCCGGCGCTTGAAGCTCAGCCGGGAGACGACCCTGCCGCGTCGCTCGGTGCCGATCCTGCCGACGAGAGCCAAGCCGCTCGTCACCCCTCGTGGGGCCCGGGCGTTGACGACGATCGCCCTGCCGCCCCGCGCACCCACCCGCAACAGCTGAAACGTAGCGTGATTGAGGCGGCGGATGAGCGGCCTGCCCGTCGCCGGCAGGTGCCCCTGGCGCGAAACGTTCGGGAATCGGGCGGCTTCGCTGAATATCGAGCCGGTTCGCCATTCGGCTATGTCGCGCGAGAAGCGGGCGAAGTCTCGACTGAAGTCCGATTCCCCCGCGCGGCGGATCGCGCCGTTGTAGGTCGCGACGGAAAAGCCTCCGGGCTTGGAGCGTATGGCCCGCGCCCAGGCACGCCGCACGATCGCTCGCCCGTAGCGCCGCGCGAGCCACTGGACCCAGACGGCGGAGCCGTATTCCTTGACTGAGTTCGCGGTCAGGGGAGTGCGATAGGTGCGAACCCAACGTCGCACGTAACGCAGGTAGTCGTCGATGTCGTCATAGACCTGGTCCTCCATCCAGACGGCGCTGGACTCGGCGAACCAGGCGTCCTGGTAGGCGTCATAGCCGAACTGCAGGATGTGGGTGTACTCGTGGGCGAGCGTCACTTCGAGGACGTCATCGACCTTCGTGCCGGGAAAGTCCCGCCGGGAGTAGTCGTTGTCGAGAACCAGATAGCCATGGAGTCGCCTGGGGATTCGCCCCCCCTTAGGCGCCTGGTTGCGGTCCGGCGCGGCGTAGCCGAACAGCCTCCCGTCGGTCTGGGTCAGATAGATGTCCGTCTTTCCACGGCGGCCTCCCTTTCGCCCATCGGACTTGGGCTCGCGCCAGCCGAGCTTGCCGTTGGCGACGGAGTGGACGTGCTCGGCGACAGTCTGGACCCGCTCTACGAAATCGGGCACGCCGTCTCCGTCCGCCGCTCCATCGGAGTCTCTGAGTCTGGGTGCGTCGATGCCTACCGCCACCCAGTGCACGCAGAAGTTGCGCGTGCAGGCGGGTGACTTTGGTGCTTCGGGCACGGTGTAGGCGTTGCGGTTGGGGTCGGGGCGGTCGGTCGGACGCGCGGCCAGCTCGCTCGGGCGCGCCAGCGGCGCCACGAACGGCTTCGAAGCCGCGGAGGCCATGTCGGGCGCGCCCGCAACCAGCGCCAAGGATGCGAGCGAGACCCCGGCCAGTAGGCGTCGCGCTCGCACCCGTGGCAGGGTACCGATATGCGCGTCGCGCTCGCCCAGATCGATCCCACCGTCGGCGACATCGACGGCAACGCCGCCAAGATCGCCTCCTGGATCGGGCGGGCGGAGTCCGAAGGCGCCCACCTGGCCGTCTTTCCCGAGCTCTGCCTGCCCGGCTATCCCGCCGAGGACCTCTACCTCAAGCGACACTTCGTCGCCGCCAACCTGCGTGCGGTCGAGGAGCTGGCCAGAGGCGTGCGCGCTACGACCGCGCTCGTCGGCTTCGCCGAGCCCGCCGCCGGGGGCGACTTCCGCCACGCTCACAACTCGCTCGCGGTGCTCGCCGGCGGAGAGGTGAAGGGCATCTATCGCAAGAACCGGCTCCCGAACTACGGCGTCTTCGATGAGCAGCGCTACTTCATCCCGGGGGAGGAGGGAAAGACCATCCAGGTCGCGGGAACCGGAGTGGGCCTGACGATCTGCGAGGACGTCTGGGTCGATGGCCCGCCGGCGTCGACCGAGGCGGCCGCCGGTGCCGAGTTGATCGCGAACCCGTCGGGCTCCCCCTATCACCGCGGCAAGGGGCACGCGCGGGAGGAGATGTTCGCGGCCCGCGCCCGCGCCTACGGCGCCCACCTCGCCTTCTGCAACCTCGTCGGCGGCCAGGACGAGCTGGTCTTCGACGGTCAGAGCTTCGCCGTCGACCCCGATGGGGAGGTGATCGCCCGCGCCGCTCAGTTCGAGGAGGAACTGCTCGTCTTCGACCTTTCCGGCCGCGGCCGTCTCGCCGAGCCGCTGCCCGACCTCGCCGAGGTCTACGGCGCGCTCGTCCTCGGCCTGCGCGACTACGTTCGCAAGAACGGCTTCCGCCACGTCGGCCTCGCCCTCTCGGGCGGCATCGACTCCGCTCTGGTGGCGCTGCTCGCCACGGACGCCGTCGGCCCGGAGAACGTCAGCTGCGTGGTGATGCCCTCGCCTCATTCCAGCGTTGGAACACAGGCCGACGCGCGGACTATCGCCGCCAATCTGGGCTGCGAAGCGATCGAGATCCCGATCGGCGAGGCGATGTCGGCCTACAAGTCCTCGCTCGCCGAGTCGTTCGCGGAAGAGGGCCAGGTGAGCGGTGAGCCCCTCCCCCACGATCCGGCTCACCCCTCCCCCGCAGACCTCGCCGCCGAGAACATCCAGGCGCGGATACGCGGCAACCTGATGATGGCGCTGTCCAACAGGCATGGATGGCTGGTGCTGACGACCGGCAACAAGAGTGAGATGTCGGTCGGCTACGCGACGCTCTACGGCGACATGGCCGGCGGCTTTGCGGTGATCAAGGACGTGCCGAAGACCCTCGTCTACGAGCTGGCCTGCTACCGCAACGTGAAAGCCAACCGCGAGCTGGTTCCGGCTTCGGTGCTGGAGCGGGCGCCGTCCGCGGAACTGCGACCGGATCAGATCGACCAGGACTCCCTCCCCCCCTATGACCTGCTCGACCGGATACTCGAGGCATACGTGGAGCGCGACCAGGGCCGCGAGGAGATGGTCGCCGCCGGCCTGCCCGGAGACGTCGTCGACGACGTGATGCGCATGGTCGACCGCTCCGAGTACAAGCGCCGCCAGGCGGCCCCGGGGATTCGCATCACACCGAAGGCCTTCGGCCGCGACCGGCGACTGCCGATCACCAACCGCTTCGGCGGATAGGTGGATTGAGAGGCGGTGAGAACCGCCTTGACGGCGGGGGTGAGTGAGTTTTACTACCCATGGGGTAGCAAAACTCACTCACCCCCCTGGATTGGCCGCACGGCGATCGTCATCTGAGCCAGCGCGCAGAGGCGATCCTCGGCGTCGCGCACCTCGGCGTCCCAGACCCATGTGGTGCGACCGCGATGGCGCGCCTTCGCTCGCACCTCCGCGTGACCCTCGGTGACCGGGCGGATGAAGCTGACGCTTATCGATTGGCCCATCGCCATCATCCCGTCGCCGATCACGGCGAGGGCGGTGGCGCGAGAGCAGGCGCTCTCCACGAGAGTCGACATCACGCCTCCATGGAGGAGCCCCACCGGCTGGCGCAACTCATCGCGCATCTCGACCCGCACGCGGGCGTCGTCGGGATCGTCGCTGAGCCACTCGGTGCCGACGAGCGCGTCGAAATGGGAGAGCAGCCTGCGTGGGTCGTCGGCCATCGGCGCGCACCTTAACCGGAACCTTCAGCTTGCCTTGACCCGCGTGGCATAGGCTTCCCCGCTCGTGGCGCTGACAGACGACCAGAAGGCAATGCTCCGGCTGCTGGCGCAGCGCGAGCAGGGTTACGAGGACATGGCCGCCCTGATGGGAATCGGCGTCGAGGAGGTCCGAACCAGGGTGAGCGAGGCGCTGGCCGAGCTCGACAGGCCCGGCCCGGCGGAGGCGCCGCCCGCCGAGGCTCCGCCGCGAAGGAAGCCTGCGGAAACACCCGCCGCGGCGCCTCCCCTGCCACTGCAAGAGAGACAGGCGTCGAGAAGGGCGCCCTCCCGCCCGCGCCCGAAAGTGAGCGTGCCGAGCGATCCCCGCGCCCGCATCGGCATCGGCGGGGCCGCCGCGATCCTCGTCCTCTTGGTCCTGCTGGTCGCCGGCGTCTTCGGTGGCGACGGCAGCGGCGATTCCGCCGAGTCGGCGGGCGGTGGCTCGGACGGCGGATCGATCGCGGCCCTGAACAACCCGAACCTCACACAGGCGGTTCTCTCGCCGGTGAATGGGAGCGACGCAAGCGGGCGCGCCGTATTCGGGCGAATCGACAGAACGGCCGTCCTGCAGGTCGACGCGGAGGGCCTCGATCCGTCTCCTTCCGGAGAGACCTACACGGTGTGGCTCTACCGCTCGCCCAAAGTGGTGCTGCGGGTCGGAGCGGTCAGAGTCGACGAATCGGGCGGCATTTCCGCGCAGTTCCCGCTCCCGACGGAGCTGCTTGCCTACATCGCCGGTGGCGCCTTCAACCAGATCGACGTCTCCCTGACCCCCAACGCCGCCTACAGAGCCGAGGTCGCCGAGGCCCGGCGCGAGAGACGGCTACCCGTTCTGGTCGGCGAGTCGGTCCTGCGTGGGAGAATCGTCGGACGGCTGATTGAGGCCGGAAGAGCGGCCGGTCGCTAGGGAAGCAGCTTGCCGGGGTTCATTATCCCCGCCGGGTCGAGTCGCTCCTTGATGGCGCGCAGCGCCTCGAGCCCCGTCTCCCCCACTTCCGCCTCCATATAGGGAGCGTGGTCGCGGCCGACCGCGTGGTGGTGGCTGATCGTGCCGCCGGCCGCGACGATCGCCTCCGAGGCGGCGCGCTTCACGCCCCGCCACTGCTCGATCTCCCCTCCGCTTCGAGCGCGGGAGATGAAGGTGAAGTAGAGGGAGGCGCCGTCGGCGTAGGCGTGGGAGAGATGGCAGAAGACGAGCCCCGGCGTTCCCTGTGCGGCCAGCGAGTCGCGAATCGCGTCTCCGACGGCCCTATGCAGATCCCCCAGTCGCGTCCAGGTATGGGAGGTCTCGAGGGTCTCGACCATCGCGCCCATGTCCATCAGCGTGTCGCGCAGGTAAGGCCCCTGGAAGCGGCTGTGCTCCCACGAGCGGCCGGCGGATTGGCCGATATAGGCAGCGCCTCCGGTCCGCAATGCCCGAGCGGAGAGGGCGCGCCGGCGGGCGACCGATTCCTCTTCGCCCTCGTGACCTACCACGACCAAGCAGCCATCGCGCTTGCCGCGTAGCCCCAGGTAGCCGCCGAAAAGCGTGCGGGCGAAGCCGCGTGGGCCGGAGAGCGCCAGGGAGACGCGTGTCTCCTCCTCGTCGGAGACGCGGATCACGTCCGGCAGCCCGGGACCCTGGACCAGGGTGCGAACGATCTCGCTCCCGGCGTCGAAGCTCTCGGCGATCCATGCCTCGTAGCGGCGAACCGTGGGCGCCGGACGAATCCGCACAGCCACCTCGGGGATGACCCCCAGCGTCCCCTCGGAGCCGACGACCATCTCGCGCAGCGCCGGGCCCGCCGCCGTATGCGGCGTCTCCAGCGTCTGCAGCTCCCCGGCGGGCGAGATCAGGCGAATGGAGCTGACGAGCGCGTCGAAGCGTCCGTAGCCACTGGAGGCCTGCCCGGCCGAGCGGGTCGCGGCGAAGCCGCCGATCGTGGCGTACTCGAAGGATTGCGGGAAATGCCCGAGGGTGACGCCATGTGCGCCCAGGGCCGCCTCGGCCTCCGGCCCGCGCAGCCCCGCACCGAGCCGGGCGATGAGGGAGCGCCTGTCTACCGAGACCGAGCGCAGGCGGGAGAGATCGAGGCTGACCAGCCGCTCATGCGCCCCGCGCAACGGCTCGACGCCGCCGACCACGCTGGTGCCGCCGCCGAAGGGGACGACGGCGACGCCTTCGGCGGCGCATATCTCGAGGATGCGTTTCACTCGCTCGGCATCGGTGGGCAGGAGAACCGCGTCGGGCGCGGATTCCAAGTGGCCGCTGCGCAGGCGAGCGAGGTCGACATAGCCGCAGCCGGTGGCGTGGCGGAGGCGGTCCTCGGTCCCGGTGAAAACGTTCTCTTCGCCTACTGCGTCTATCAACGCTTGTGGCAACGAAACAGCAGCAGGTAGGGGGAAGTCGGCGGCAGAGGCGACCGTCCGAGGCGCGGGTGAGAGCTCGCCGACGCGGTCGCGCAGGGTCGCCAGCGCCTCCCCGTCCAACTCGGGCGTCACCGCCGGGTCGCCCCATCCCCACCACTTCGAGTCGCGCCGAGGCTCCATCGCTCACACCGCTGCCAGCTTTTTCCCCACCCCAGTGGGGCAAATGCTGGCAGCGGTCATTCGTTGCCTCCGATCAGCGCCTGCTCGAGGCTGTCGAGGGCTTCTTCGAGGATGGCGCCCTGGCCTCGGCCCATCAGTGGGGAGCCGAGGCGGGACAGACCTTTCAGGGTTTGCCTGGATTCGAGGGTCACCTCGGTTCCTCCATCCTTGGGGCGCAGGCGGATCTCCACCTCGTTGCTGCGCATGTGACGCTCGAAGGGGGTGCCGGCGAGCTGCTGCTCCCAGGCATAGCGCTCGCCGGCGGTGGAGCCGGTGCAGCGGTAATCGGCGCGCACTCCCCGCCCCTGGGCGGTCTCCAATACCTTCGTCCACTGGCTGCGCGTGCCGGCCGGCTTGCGGTCGACATTCTCCACACGAGCCGTACGCGGCCACCAGCGCGGCAGGCTATAGGGATCGCTGACCAGCTCCCAGACCTCCTCCGGGGGCGCAGCGACGACGCGGCGGCGGGTTGCCCGTGGCACCGGCGCCGTCAGTCGCCGGCGAGCCGGCGCAGATCCCTGATCAACAGCAGGTGCTTGAGGTGGCTGACCGTCGCCGCAAGGCTCTCGAGGCTCTCCAGGGCTTCCTTGCGGCGCTCGGGATTGCGCGAGCGCAGCGAGGGGCCGAGCAGGGCCTCGAGCAGGTTCGCCTCGCGATCGGCCGAGGAGCGGAAGACCCGCAGGTTCCGGGCGCCGACGCCGAAGCGGGAAAGCTCGTTGGCGGCGCGAATAATCTCGCGGTGCGTCTCGTCGTAGACGGTCTTGCCGTCGCGCTTCTCCGGCTGGACGATGCCGAAGTTCTCCAGTTCGGAGATCAGCTCTTCGCGGGCGCCGGTCTCCTCGATGACCTCGTCGAGGGTGAGGTAGGCACTGGAAGTGTTGACGAGGATCGCCCGCCGCACGGCCCCGCCCGAGGCCCTTTGCTCGCCGCCGCCGCCGAAGTCGATGTCGCCCCCCGCCGCCAGTTCCTGGCGGATCACCCGCAGCGGCAGGAACTCGTCGCGCTGCAGGCGCAGAATCGTTCGCAGCCGTTCGACGTCGGACTGGCTGTAGAGGCGGTACCCGCCCGAAGTGCGGCGGGGGGAGAGCAGCTTCTGATCTTCGAGGTAGCGGATCTTGGAGATCGAGACGTCGTCGAACTCGCTCTGCAGGATCTTGCAGACGGCGCCAATCGTCAGCGCCTTGCGGGGCCGCGAGTCGCGCTGGCGAACCTGGGCTTCGGGCGTGGCCATCCTCACCGCTCCAGGTAGCTGAGCTTGTACTTGCCCACCTGGATCTCGTCACCGTCGGCGAGCTTGTGGGACTCGATCCGGCGCCGGTTCACGTAGGTGCCGTTGAGAGAGCCGAGGTCGTCGATGTAGAGGCCGTCGCGGCGGCGAACCAGGAGCGCGTGATTGCGAGAGACGGTGACGTCGTCGAGGAAGACGCCGGCGTCGGGGCTGCGCCCGATGCTCACCCGGTCCTCGTCGACCGTGAAGCTCTCTCCGGCGCGGCCGCCGCCGGAGCGGATCACCAGCGCGGCGCCCGCTTCGGCGACCACCTCGTCGATGTCGACCGGCTGCATGTCGCCGGTGTCGTCGACCCGGTAGGTCATCGTGGTCGGGTCGTCGCCGCCCTCTGGGCGCCCCAGGTAGGCGCCGCACTTCTGGCAGTAATTCGCCCCCTCAGGGTTGACGAACCCGCATTCGGGACAGTGGACCGCCATCGCTTAACCCTCTCGGCCGACGCGCTCAGGCGTCCGGCTCGTCCTCCGTCGGCCCCTGCGCCTTGCCGGCGAGGATCTCGGTCAGCTGCTGCACGTCGTCGCCGGAGATCAGCGAGGCGCCGCTCTCCCGCTTCTGGCGCAGCCGGTTGACCAGCTCCGCCCGGAGGATGTCGATCTTGCCGTGCAGGACGCGCCGCTTGTAGGAGATCTCGTTCTCCTCCGCGGTCAGATCCTCGATCAGCTGCTTCAGCTCTTTGTCGCTGAGGGAACCCAGATCCGGAAAGGTGGTGTCCTCCATCTTGCTCCTTGATCGTGAGGCTCCCGCCTCCGTTGGCCGCTACAAACGATTATAGGTCGGCGCGGGGCAAAGGTTCAACTGAAGGTTGAAGGTTTATCGAGAGTGAGAGCTCGCTTGCGCGGCGCGGACGGCTCGCAATCCGGTCCGGGCGTACAGAACCGTGGCAACGAGCGCCAGGGCCAGGCCGAGGATCAGCAGCACCGCCGGCACCCAGCCGGCGAAGACCATCGCGAAGAAGATCCCTCCCATAATTGGGAAGACCGAGATCCGCCCCGGCCAGTTGACCTCGATGTCGACGCCGTGGCGAAGGCCGTACTGGGCGAGCGGGAGCATCGCCAACTCGCGCGCCGCCAGCAGGGCCAGCGCCCAGCGCGGCAACAGCTCGAAGTGCCAGCAGACGGCGGCGCCGGAGAGGATTGTGAGGCGGTCGACGAGCGGGTCCATCAGCGCGCCGAGGCGGCTGTACTGGCCGGTCACACGGGCGAGGAAGCCGTCCACGTAGTCGCCGGCGGCGATCAGCCAGAAGACCGCGGCCGCCGCCGCCGAGCGGCCGTCGCCGGACTCGAAGGCGAGCCAGAGGAAGAGCGGGATCGCCGCCAGGCGAACGAAACCGACCAGGTTGGGAAGGGTCCAGGGGTTGAGCGGCTCCCCCTTGCGGGTCCTCGGCGGAGGCGGCGCGCTGCGGTCGAGGCCGAGGAGGCGGCGTAGCCGGCCTCGCCCGAACGGCGCCGTGTCAGCCATCGAGGCCCTGGAGGATTTCGACCGCCCGCTTCGCGGCCTCCTCCACGGGCAGACTGTGCTCCGCGCCGGAGGCGCGCTCGCTCGCCTCGATGGCGCCCTCGGCCAGGCCGCGACGGCCGACCACCAGGCGCAGCGGGCATCCGAGCAACTCCGCGTCGGTCAGCTTCTCCCCCGCCCCGGCCTCTCGATCGTCGTAGAGCACTTCGGTGCCGGCGGTCCGCAACTCGTCGTAGAGCCGGTCGGCCGCATCGCGCTCGGGCTCTCCGGGCTTGGCCAGGGAGACCAGGTGAGCCTCCCAAGGCGCGAGCGCCTTCGGCCAGACGATGCCATTCTCGTCGGCACCCTGCTCGATCGCCGCCGCGACCACGCGGGCCGGGCCGATGCCATAGCTGCCCATCACGATCGGCCGCTCCGCCCCCTGCTCGTCGAGGAAAGTGGCGCCGAGCGGCTCGGAGTAGCGGGTGCCGAGCTTGAAGATGTTGCCGATCTCGATCGCCGGAACGACCTCGACCGTTCCCCCGTTCGGGCCCGGGTCGCCGTCGCGCAGATCGGTCACCTCGACGTTGGCGGCGAAGCCGGGCGCCAGTGCCACCTCGTCCTCCCCGGCGGCGCAGGGCGCCATGTACTCGTCGGCGCCGGACCCGCCCATCATCCCCACGTCGGATGCGACCCGGTGCCAGTTCAGGCCGCAGCGGTCGAAGATCTTGGCGTAGGCCTCGACCTGGAGTTGGTAGGAGCGCTCCAGCCCCTCCTCGTCGCGGTCGAAGGAGTAGGCGTCCTTCATCGTGAACTCGCGCGTGCGCAGCACTCCGGCGCGCGGGCGCGGCTCGTCGCGCTCCTTCGTCTGGATGTGAAAGAGCATCAGCGGCAGGTCGCGGTAGGAGCGGACCTCGCGCGCCACATGGTGAGTGATGCACTCCTCGTGCGTCATCGCCAGCACCAGCGGCGAGCCCTTGCGGTCCTCGAGCTTGAACATCTCCTCGATCTCTATCCGCCCGGTCTTCTCCCAGGGCTCCGCCGGCTGCAGCACGGGCATCAGCATCTCCTGGCACCCGATCGCCTCCATCTCCTCCCGAATGATCTGCTCGACCTTGCGCAACGACCGCCACCCGGCAGGCAGATACGTCCACAGCCCAGTCCCCAGCTGCCGAATCAACCCCGCCCGCACCATCAGCTTGTGCGACAGAGCCTCCGCATCAGCTGGGGCCTCTCGAGTTGTCGGAAGGAGCGTCTCGCTGAACCGCGTCACGGGTTAGGCGAGTCTAGTGTCGGTCAGGCGCGGGTGAAGCGGCGACCGGCCGTGGGAGACGCTTCTTCGTCGAGGAGGACGCGGTCCGACTCGCCCTGCTGCGCCGCCTCATGCTCCATCTGCGCGATCTTCTCCGGAGTGAGGTCGCCGGCGTTCTCCTCTTCGATCCGGGCCACCCACTCGGCCCCCTCGCGCGACTCGGCCTCGTCGAACTCGACCTCGCCGCCGCGGTCCAGCGACTTGTCGATCTCCTCGAAGAGCGTGTCGACGAGCTTCGCCTGCGGCACCTTGCGCAGGGGCTTGCCGCCGGCGAAGATCAGCCCCTCGTTCTTGGCGCCGGCGATGCCGAAGTCCGCGTGGCTCGCCTCGCCGATCCCGTTCACCGCGCAGCCCAGCACCGCCACCTCCACCGGCTCGGCGTAGGCCTCCAGGCGCCGCTCGATCTCGGCGACGACCGAGTCCATGTCGAACTGCAGGCGGCCGCATGTCGGGCAGGCGATCAGCACCGGGCCGCGCTCGCGCAGTTGCAGCGCCTTGAGGATCTCCCAGGCGACCTTCACCTCCTCCTCGGCGTGGAAGGTCGAGAGGCTGATCCGGATCGTGTCGCCGATCCCGTCCGCAAGCAGGGTGCCTAGTCCAACCGAAGATTTGAGCGAGCCCGACCATTTGGTCCCGGCCTCGGTGATCCCAAGGTGCAGCGGGTAGGGAATCCTCTCCGAGAGCAAGCGATTGGCGGCGATCGTGTTGGGCACGTTGGTCGACTTGATCGAGACCTTGAAGTTCTCGAAGTCCAGGCCCTCCATCAACTCGACGAACTCGACCGCGGCGGCGACCAGGGCCTCGACCGGCGCCTCCCGTTCCAGCTCGTGCAGGTGCTTGGGCAGCGAGCCGGAGTTGACGCCGATTCGCATCGGCACCCCCGCCGCGGTCGCCTTCGCCGCCACCTCGGCCACTTTCTCCCGGCCGCCGATGTTGCCCGGGTTGAGCCGGATGCAGTGGGCGCCGGCGTCGATCGCCTTCAACGCCAGCGTGTGGTTGAAGTGGATGTCGGCGATCACCGGAATCGGCGACTCCCTGACGATCGCCTTCAGCGCCTCGGCGTCGTCGTCGCGCGGCACCGCCACCCGCACGATGTCCGCCCCGGCGTCGGCTACCTTGCGGATCTGCTCCATCGTCGCCGCCAGGTTGGCGGTCTCGGTCTTGGTCATCGTCTGCACAGCGACCGGCGCGCCACCGCCGATCGGCACGTCGCCGACGAAGATCTGCCGCTTCGAGGCCATTCCCGAAGGGTATCCGGGTGGGACAGCGGCACGACTCGCGGGATTGAACCCTGCGGCGCTCCGCCCCGTATGCAGAGACATATGGGTGCGCCATCGCGCGGAGGGGCGGCGATTCCCGCAACCGGCGGGCGGGAGCGCTTCAGCCTGCCTCTCCTGCTCGTTGCCGCCGTCTTCCTGCTGACGTCCCAAACGGCATCGGCGGCGTTTCACCAGATGAAGATCCGCGAGGTTTACCCCGGCTCCGCCAACGACAGCTACCTCGTCCTGCAGATGCTATTTGCCGGAGAAAATTTCGTTGGCGGCCACGACGTCGCCCTCTACGACGCCGCCGGAGGCCTGATCGACACCTTCGCGTTCGCCGGAGGCGTCCCAAACGGCAGCCACGGCAACAACACGATTCTGGTCGGAGACAGCGGCGTCCAGGCTGCGTTTGGCATGGCGCCTGACCTGGTGGACGCCGACTTCAATGTCCCGCCATCCGGCGGGGCGGCCTGCTGGAGCGATGGCACCCCGCCGGACTGCGTGGCCTGGGGCAATTTCACGGGCGATGCCTCCCTGTCCAGCTCTGCGGGCAATCCGGAATCTCCGGGCGGGGTGACTGCGGGAAGAGCGCTGCACCGCTCAATCGCATCGGGGTGTCCCACCTACTTGGAGAGCGCCGACGACACGGATGACAGCGCCACGGACTTCAGCGAGCAAGATCCGAATCCCCGAAACAACGCAACGTCGCCCACCGAGACACTGTGCGTCGCCCCCAACACCACAATCACATCGGCGACGTTCCCGAACGGGGCTAAAACCAACAACACCGGCATCTCCTTCGAGTTCTCGGCGACGCCTTCTGCCGGTGCGACATTCGAATGCGCCCTGGACAGCACGACGTTTTCGTCCTGCAGCCCACCGCAGGCATACTCGTCCCTCGACGGCGACGACACAGTCGCGGGGACCTTGCACACGTTCCGAGTTCGGGCGAGAAATGCCGACGGAACGGACCCGACCCCGGCGATGCACAGCTGGACGGTCGACACAGTCGATCCCACGGTCACCATCACCGCCCAACCGGCCGATCCAAGCGCGGGAACCAGTGCCAGCTTCTCCTTCAGCGCCAACGAGTCCGCGACCTTCCAGTGCAGACTCGAGGGGCCAGACCCCTCATCGCTCTCCGCCTGCAACTCCGGGAAAACCTATACGGCGCTCACCGACGGCAGCTACACGTTCAAAGTTCGCGCTACCGACGCGGCCGGGAACGAGGGAGTGGACGACACGTACGCCTGGACCGTCGACAACTTCCTCTCCGACACGACTCCCCCGGTGGCGACGATCGTGGCCCGGCCGCCCGACCCGAGCCAGAGCTCGACCGCGATGTTCACCTACAGCTCGAATGAACCGGGGTCTACCTTTGAGTGCAAGCTGGACGGCGGAGCGTTCGCGCCCTGCGCGGCCGGCGGAGTCCAGTACACCGGCCTGGCCAACGGGCCGCACGCCTTCCAGGTGCGGGCCACGGACACCTCCCTCAACCAGGGCGCGCCGGCGGGCTACAGCTGGTCTGTCGCCGTGCCCGACCCCACCCAGCCGCCGCAGGTTCTTCCGCCTCCACCACCGCCTCCTCCTCCTCTAATCCCGACTCTGGACACGCAGATCACCCGCGGCCCCGGCGCGCGGTCGGCGGACCGAACTCCGACCTTCGCCTTCCGGTCGACGGTGGGCGGCGCCGCCTTCCAGTGCAAGCTGGATCGCGACAGGTTCAGGGGCTGTCGCTCCCCCTTGACGACCAAGCGCCTGGCCTTCGGCCGCCATGTCATGAAGATCCGCGCCAGGGCCGGGGGGAAGGTCGACCCGACCCCCGCGCGCAGGGCCTTCAAGGTCGTCAAGAAGTCGAAGAGGGGCAAGAAGGGCAAGCGAAAGCGCGGGAAGAGGCATTCGCGATGAGGCGTCTCTTTGTTCTCGCGGTGCTCTCGGCGTCGCTGCTGACGCCTTCCCTCGCCTCGGCGGACTTCCATCTGGTCAGCATCCGCGATGTCTTCCCGGGCGACTCCGTCTCCGGCGACGCGGAGTACGTGGAGCTCCAGGCCTACGCGCCGGGCCAGAACGTCGTCGCCGGCCACTCGGTCACGTTCTACAACGCGGTCGGGGCGAAAGTCGGCACCGAGACCTTCGCCGGCAATGTTCCCGACGGGCGCAACCAGATGACCGTCCTGATGGCGTCCCCCGAAGCCGAGTCCCGGTTCGCCGTGATCGCCGACGAGACGATGGCGGGAGGGCTGATCGACCCGGCGGGGGGAGCGATCTGCTGGGCGGCGCTGGACTGCGTCTCCTGGGGCAGCTTCAGCGGCGCCCTCCCGAGCCCGGCGGGAAGCGCGGCGCCGGCGATCGCGGATGGGATGGCGTTGCGCCGCACGATCGCCCGCGGCTGCGCCACCCTGCTCGAGGCGATCGATGACAGCGACGACAGCGCCGCCGACTTCTTCGACGCCTTCCCGGCGCCGCGGCCCAATGCGGTGGCGCCGTCCGAGCGCCCCTGCGGCGCCGCGGGGGCGGGGCCGGGGGCGGCGGGATCTCCGGGGCAGCCGGGTTCCAGCCGCCGGCGTCCACCGCAGACCCGGATCATCCGCAAGCCGCACAAGGTCACCCGCGACCGCACTCCCACATTTCGCTTCCGATCCAACCGCCGCGGGTCGACCTTCCTCTGCAAGGTCGACCGGGAGCGCTTTCGCCGTTGCCGCTCACCCTTCACCCTGCGGCGACTCTCGCTGGGCCTCCACCTGTTCAGGGTCAAGGCACGCGCCGGCGGCAGGGTCGATCCCACCCCCGCCACCTACCGGTTCAGGGTCGTGAAGCGGAAGAGGCGCGGCTAGCGGACGGTGAAGCCCTCGCCGGTGAGGCGGCCGATGTCGTTGGTCAGGCCGAGGAAGAAGAGCATGATCACCAGCACGAAGCCGACCGCTCCGGCGCGCTCCATGACGCTGAAGGGGACCGGTCTGCCGCGGACTTTCTCGACCAGGCTCCAGAAGATGTGGCCGCCGTCGAGGGGCAGGAAGGGAAAGAGGTTGATCAAGCCGAGGGAGAGGCTGACGATGGCGAGCAGGATCAGCGCCTCGGTGGTGCCGAACTCGTTCAAGGTCTGGTTGGCGACGTCGCTGACGCCGACGACGCCGGAGACCTGTTTGCGCTGCTCGGCGTCGAGCAGGTTGGCGAAGACGGTCAACGTTTTGGTGGTGACCAGCCACATGAAGCCGGTCGAGCGGTCGATCGCCCCTCCCACCCCTAGATTCGCCGGCTCGGATCCGTAGGAGAAGCCGATGCGGGTACGGCGCACAGCGCGGTCGTACTCGGGGCGCACCGAGAACTCCCGCAGCTGCCCGCCCCGCTCGACGGTGAGGGCCACCGGCGTCGTCGCGCGGCAGCCATCCATCTGCTCGCCCGGACATCTGTGCGAGGCCACCAGGTTGGCGAAGCGCGTCAGTCTCGTCTCAAGGTCAGCCGCGAGGTAATGGTTGCCGTCGACGGCGACTATCCGATCGCCGGTTTGCAGTTTCGCGGCAGCCGGCGAGCCGGGCACGATCGCGCCGACGGTCTGGTTCGGATTGCGGGCGTCGAGCGAGACCGCGAAGAGGATCGCGAAGGCGAGGACGATATTGACGGCCGGCCCCGCCCCGATGACGACGATCCGCTTCCATACCGGCTGTCTGTAATAGCCGCGATGCTCCTCCCCCGGCGGCAACTCCTCGTCGGGGTTCATGCCGCTGATCTTCACGAATCCGCCGAGGGGGATCGCGCCGATCCCGTACTCGGTCTCCCCTCGTCTGATCGAGACGAGCTTCGGCGGGAAGAAGAGGAAGAAGCGCTCCACCTTCATCCCGGTCGCCTTGGCGGCGACGAAGTGCCCCGCCTCATGGAGGACGATCAGCGCCGAGAAGCCGAGAAAGATCAGCAGCCAGTTCATGCCGGCGTCAACCCCTTGATCCGCTCTTCGGTGCGGCGACGGGCTTCCTCGTCGGCGGCAAAGAGATCGTCGAAGTGACCCAGCGGGGTTGCCGGCATCTCCGAAAGGACATCCGCGATCGCCTCGGCGATCCCGGTGAAGGGGATGCGGCCGGCGAGAAAGGCCGCGACCGAAACCTCGTCGGCAGCGTTGAGGACGCAGGGCGCCGTCCCCCCGGCCTTCCCGGCCTCCAGGGCAAGGCGCAGGCAGGCGAAGGTCTCCAGGTCCGGCTCCTCGAAGGTCAGCTCGCCCACCCTGGCGAGGTCCAGCCGAGGCACGTCGACGTCGGCGCGCTCGGGGAAGTGCAGCGCGTAGGAGATCGGGACGCGCATGTCAGGGTGGCCCAGGTGGGCCATGGTGGCGCCGTCGTTGAGGTCGATCAGCGAGTGGACGATCGACTGCGGATGGACGACGACGTCGATCCGCTCGTAGGGGACGCCGAAGAGATGATGCGCCTCGATCGCCTCGAATCCCTTGTTCATCAGGGTGGCCGAGTCGATCGTGATCCGCCCCCCCATCGACCAGGTCGGATGGGCGAGGGCGTCTTCGACGCTGACCTCGGAGAGATCGGCGCGACCGCGGAAGGGCCCGCCGGACGCCGTCAGGACCAGACGCTCGATCGTTCCCGGCTGCTCGCCGCCGATCAGCTGGTGCAGGGCCGAATGCTCGGAGTCGACCGGAAGCAGTCGGGCGCCGGTCCCCTCGGCCAGCGCCATCGTCAGCTCGCCGCCGATCACCAGGCTCTCCTTGTTGGCGAGGGCGACGTCGATCCCCTCGGTCAGCGCGACCACAGTCGGCCCCAGCCCCGCCGCGCCGACCATCCCGTTGAGGACGAGATCGGCATCGGAGGACGCGATCAGCTCGCGAATCCCCTCCTCGCCATCGAGAACGCGCCCGCTCCAGGCGTCCGTTGCCTCTCGCGCTGCCTCGGGGTCCGCGAAGGCCACAGCGGGAACGCCGTGCTGCCTTGCCTGCTCCAGCAGCAGCTCCCAGCTCGATCCGGCAGCAAGTCCGACGACCTGGAGCTCCTGTGAAGCGGCAGCGATCTCCAGCGCCTGAGTGCCGATCGACCCGGTAGACCCCAATATCACGAGCTTTCTCATGCGTCAGAGAGCATAGGGAGCGGGCCCGCTTAGTAGACCAGCTGGACCGAGAGGTAATAGCCGATCACGATTGTGAAGAAGACCGCGTCGAGGCGGTCGAGGAGGCCGCCGTGGGCGCCGAAGAGCCTGCCGGTGTCCTTCCTGCCGAGGTCACGCTTCAGCATCGACTCGAAGAGGTCGCCAACCGGGCCGATCGCCGCCACCGCCGCGCCGATGATCAGGGCGTCCACGCCGGAGAGCCAGTCCTGGTAGAGCCCGGCGAACCAGAACGCCATGGTGCCGATCAGGAAGCCCCCGACCAGGCCCTCGAGGGTCTTGTTGGGAGAGAGGCTCGGGGCGATTCTGTGGGAGCCGAACAACCGGCCGGTCGCGTAGGCGCCGGTATCGGTCGCAAAGGTGCCGATCAGGACGTCGACCAGCAGCGCCGCGCCATGATCGGGCAGGCCACGCAGCAGAACGGCGTGAACCAGCGGGATACCGATCCAGACGACGCCGAGCAGGGTGACGCTCATCGAGATCGTGATCCCGTCGCGATGCTTGCGATCGGCGCCGAAGGCGAAGAGCAGCGGAAAGGTAGCGGCGCCGACCAGCAGGATGTTGAAGGCGGTGCCGAAATGGGCGGCGAGGACCAGCGCCGCAACCGAGATGTAGGCGGCTATCTCGATCGGCCGCAGCTCATCCGTCATGCGGAAGTACTCGCGCAGACCGATCAGGCCGATGGCGATCATCGCGATCGCGAAGGGCAACCCGCCGGCCACCGTGATCGCGATCGCGAAGACGATCCATGGGATGGCGACGAGAACGCGCTTCGCGGTCTCGCCGCGCAGGACGCTCCTTCTGCGTCGCGGCGGCCGCGGCGGGCGCCTCGGCGGCGCCGCCGGCCCCTCCTCGAACTGGACGTCGTCGAACAGGTCCACGCTAGGCCCTCGCCCCGAAGCGCCGCTGCCGCGCCTCGAACTCCTCCAGCGACTCCTCCAGCGCCCCGCGGTCGAAGTCCGGCCACAGCTCGTCGCGAAAGACCAACTCCGAGTAGGCACACTGCCAGAGCAGGTAATTGGAGACCCGCTGCTCGCCACTGGTGCGTATCAGCAGGTCCGGGTCGTGCATCTCCGGCGCATACAGCCGGCGACGAAACTCCTCCTCGTCACCGCCCTCGAAGCGACGCGCCGCATCGACGATCTCGGCTCGCCCGCCATAGTTGAAGGCGACGAAGAGGGCGATCCGGTCGTTGCCCGCGGTCAGCTCCTCCGCCCACTCCATCCGTCTCGCCAGCTCGGGCTCGATCCCCTCGCGCCGACCGATGAAGCGCATCCGCACTCCCTCCTCGCTCAGCTCCGGGGTCTCCGCCTCGATCCGCTCCCCGAACATCCGCATCAGCCCCTCCACCTCCGGTGCCGGGCGGGACCAGTTCTCGGTCGAGAAGGAGAAGACGGTCAGCTCCTCGACCCCCAGCTCGACGGCGTCGCGCAGGCGCGCCTTGACGACGTCGGCGCCGGCCCGGTGCCCCTCGATGACCGGCAACCCTCGCTGCTGGGCCCACCGCCCGTTGCCGTCGGTGATGATGGCTACGTAGCGGGCGGCGCTCAAACTTCGAGAATCTCCTCTTCCTTCCCTCTCAGCAGCACGTCGATCTGGGCGATCGCGTCGTCGGTCTGCTTTTGCAGGGCGGCTTCGGCGCGGCGCTCGTCGTCTTCCCCCGCCTCGCCCTCCTTTTTCAGCTCGCGTAGGTCCTGCATCGTGTCGCGGCGCACGTTGCGGATGGCTACGCGGCCCTCCTCCGCGACTCCGTGCACGACCTTGACCATCTCGCGGCGCCGCTCCTCGGTCAGCTCGGGAATCTGAAGCCGGATCACGTTGCCGTCGTTGTTGGGGGTGAGGCCGACGTCGGAATCCTGGATCGATCTCTCGATCGCCCCGATCGAGCCCTTGTCGTAGGGCGTGACGGTAAGCAGGCGGGCGTCGCTCGTCGCCACGTTGGCGAGCTGCTTCAGCGGCGTCGGCGTTCCGTAGTAGTCGACCACGATCCGATCCAGCAGGTGCGGCGAGGCGCGGCCGGTGCGCACCGTGGCCAGCTCGCCGCGGCTGGACTCAACCGACTTCGCCATGCGCTCTCTGGCGTCCTCGAGCAGTTCGTCGATCAGCTCCACTGGGCTCCGTCCCCTAGCTTTCGGCCGGCGCGCCGGATACCAGCGTGCCCACCCTCTCGCCGCTGACGATCCTATCTATGTTGCGCTCGTCCCCCATGTTGAAGACGTAGATGGGCAGGTCGTTGTCCATGCAGAGGGACAGCGCCGTGGAGTCCATCACCTTCAACCCTCGCTCGATCGCCTCGCGGTGGGTGATCGCGGGGATGAACGTCGCGTCGGGGTGCATGGCGGGGTCGGCGTCGTAGACGCCCTCGACCCCGTTCTTGGCCATCAGGATCGCCTCGGCGTGGATCTCCAGCGCCCGCAGGGCCGCCGCCGTGTCGGTCGTGAAGAACGGGTTGCCGGTGCCGGCGGCGAAGATCACGACCCGGCCCTTCTCCAGGTGGCGCATGGCGCGGCGACGGATGTAGGGCTCGGCCACTTCCTTGACGTCGATCGCCGAGAGCACTCGCGTGTGCTCGCCCAGTCGCTCCAGCGCGTCCTGCAGCGTCAGCGCGTTGAGAACCGTCGCCAGCATGCCCATGTAGTCGCCGGTGGCGCGGTCCATGCCGTCCGAGGCGCCCTCGAGGCCGCGGTAGATGTTGCCGGCGCCTACCACGATCGCCACCTCCACCCCGCGCTCGCGGATAGCCGCCACCTGCCGGGCGATGCGATCCACCTCGGCGGCGTCGGTGCCGTAATCGCGCCCGCCCATCAGCGCCTCGCCGGAGAGCTTCAGCAGGATTCGCCCGAATCGGGGTTCGGGAGAGGGATTCATGTGAGTCGAGCCTATTCCCCGACGCGGAAGTAGGCGAAACGCGCGATGCGGACGTTCTCGCCGGTCTTCGCGGCCAGCTCCTGGCGCAGCTCCTCGATCGACTTGCCGTCGTGCTTGTCGGCGTTGACGTGACCCTGGTCGAGCAGCGCCACCTCCTTCGCCCACTTGGCCAGCTGCCCTTCGACGATCTTCTCGACGACGTTTTCGGGCTTGCCCTCTTCCTTCGCCTTCTCTTCGAAGACGCGCCGCTCGGCCTCGCGCTCCTCCTCGGGGATCTCCTCCGAGGAGACGTATCTCGGCGCCGTCGCGGCGACGTGCAGGGCGACCTCGTAGGCGAAAGCCTTGAAGTCCTCGTTGCGAGCGACGAAGTCCGTCTCGCACTGCACCTCGACCATCGCGCCCACCTTGTCGTTGGCGTGGATGTAGGCGGCGACCACGCCTTCGTCGGTCCCCCGCCCCTCGCGCTTGGAAGCGGAAGCCTGCCCCTTGACCCGAAGGATCTCAACCGCCCGATCGATGTCGCCATCGGACTCCGCGAGAGCCGCTTTGCAATCCATCATCGCCGCGCCCGTCCGATCCCGCAGCGCCTTCACGTCGGCAGCGGTAACGCTCACGACCCTCTCCCCCCTTCTTCGGGAGTGGCCGCCGGAGTGGCCTGAGCCTGGGCGGCTTCAGCTTCGGCTCTCGCTTTCGCGGCCTCCTCAGCCTCCTGCCGCGCTCTCTCCTCTTCCTCCCGCTTGCGTCGCTCTTCCTCCTCCTTGCGCCGCCGCTCGTCCTCTTCGGCCTTGCGCCGCTCCTCCTCGACCCTCCAGGCGCTCGCGCCGGTCTCGACCGCTCTGCCGATCGTGCCGATGATCAGCTCGCAAGAGCGAATCGCGTCGTCGTTGCCGGGAATCACGTAGTCGATCGGGGTCGGGTCGCAGTTGGTGTCGACCAGGGCGATGATCGGGATCCGCAGCCGCGCCGCCTCGCGCACGGCGATCTCCTCCGTTTTGAGATCGGTGACGAAGACGGCCTCAGGCAGGCGCTCCATGTCGCGAACGCCGCCCAGGTTGAACTCGAGCTTGGCCAGCTCGGCTTGCATGCCCATCCGCTCCTTGGTCGGCAGCAACTCGAGTTTGCCCTCCTCCTGCCAATCGGTCAGCTCGTGCAGGCGGGCGATCCGCGCCGACATCGTGTTGAAGTTGGTCAGCAGGCCGCCCAGCCAGCGCTGGTTCACATAGGGCATCCGGCAGCGGTCGGCCCACTCCTTGACCGTGTCGCGCGCCTGCTTCTTGGTGCCGACGAACAGCACGGTGCCGCCGCCGCTGGAGAGCTCGCCGGCGAAGACGCGGGCCTTCTCCAGCAGCTCCTCGGTCTGCAGAAGGTCGATGATGTGGATCCCGTCCAGCTCGCTGTCGATGTAGCGACGCATGTTCGGGTTCCAGCGACGCGTCTGGTGGCCGAAGTGCACTCCGGCTTCCAGCAGCTCTTTCAGGCCTGCCTCTGGCATTGCGATTTCTCCTTGGTGTTTGTGGTGACGCTCTCCCGTCGCCCTCGGCGGGACCCGGCTGCGTGCCGGGCAGGCCCCGATTCGGCGCGGCGGGGGTTGGTTGGAAGTGCCGGGATTGTAGAGAGCGAGCCGAGTTGCGGGGCTCAGGCGTCGCGGGCGCTCCGCAGGGCGGCGGCGAGGTCCGCCGGCAGCTCGGAGGAGAACGCCAGCTCCTCACCCGTCGCCGGGTGGACGAAGGCGAGCCGGTGGGCGTGGAGGAACTGGCGCTTCAGGCCGTACTTGCGCGCGCCGCCGTAGGTGGCGTCGCCGACGAGCGGGTGGCCGATCGCCGCGAAGTGGGCGCGGATCTGGTGCGTGCGGCCGGTCTCCAGGCGCGCCTCCAGATAGGTCTCGGCAGCGAGCAGCTCCAGCACCGTGAAGTGAGTGCGCGCCTCCCGCGAGGCGGCGCCGGAGACCGCCATCCTGTGCCGCTGCCGGGAGGCGCGGCCAATCGGCGCGTCGATGGTCCCGGTGCGCGAGGCGATCCGCCCCCCTGCCAGGGCGAGGTAGACGCGCTCAACCTCTCGCCGCTGGACCGCGCGCTGCAGCCCCGCGTGGGTCTCGTCGTCGCGAGCGACGACGAGCAGGCCACTGGTTTCCTTGTCGAGGCGATGGACGATTCCCGGGCGCTCGGGGTCCTCGCCTCCGCGGAGGATCGAGACCAGCTCACCGACCAGAGTTGGCCCGGTGTGCGAAGGGGCCGGATGGACTACGAGCCCGGCCGGCTTGTCGACCACGGCCAGGTGCTCGTCGAGGTGGACGACTCGCAGCTCTTCGCCGCCACTCATCGGGCACCCCCCTCGCGCAGGTAGATCGCCGCCAGCAGGACGACGCCGGCGACGATCGCCACATCGGCGAGGTTGAATGGCGGCCAGTGGGGAAGGTCGACGTAGTCGGTTACTTCGCCGGCGCGAACCCGATCGATTAGGTTGCCGATGGCCCCTCCTCCCACCAGTCCGACGGCGATCCACATTCCCCGGCGACCGGGATCCCGGGCGAAGAGAAAGCCCACGAGCGCGAGCGCGACGACCGCGAGCAGGGCCAGTCCGACGCCGGCGCCCCCCGCCAGGCCGAAGGCGGCCCCTCGATTGTGGGAGAGGGTGAGGCTGAGCGGGCCGAGCACGTCCACCTCCTCGCCGAGCGCGAGGCTTCCCTCGACGAGGGCCTTCGCCCCCTGGTCGAGGGCGACTACGAAGAGGCAGAGGGCGGCGGCCAGGCGCCAGGCGCGGGGGGGCGGTGGGCTCACCCTTCGATCAGGCCGACGACCAGCGCCTGCGCGACGAAGAGGACGATGATGCCGATGATCGGGCTCAGGTCCAGCGCGAACCCCCTGCCGCCGACCGGCGGCAGGACGCGGCGGAAGAGGTTCAGGTACGGGTCGGTCGTCTCGGCGACGAAGTCGAGAACCGCACGCAGCCCGCGGTTGTGGGGCATGTGGGGGATCCAGGAGGCGAGGATGTTGATGAAGATGAGGACGATGTACACCGTGAACAGCGCGCCGACGTAGTCGGCGACGTCGGCGCGGCTGAGGGCGAGCGGGGTCATCGGCGCATCCTCTCCAGCGAGGCTCGCACGGCCGCTTCGAATGCCTCGCGAGCGCCTTCGCGGTCGAGCGCCTCCAGCCCGGCCTCGGTGCTCCCCCCGGGAGAGGCCACGGCGTCGCGGACCTCGGCGGGATGCCTGAGGCGCAGCAATTCGGCGGTCCCGGCGGCCGTCTCGACCACCAACTCCCGAGCCAATCCCGGGTCCAGACCATCCTTCGCCCCGGCATCCGCAATCGCCTCGATGGCCAGTGCCAGATAGGCCGGCGCGCACCCCATCACCGCGGTCGCGGCGTCGAAATCCTCGTCGGGAAGCTCGACGACATGCCCCAGCGCACCAAGTATCTCCCGAACCTCGGCATCGCCGCCCCCAGCAACGCAAAGCACGCCCCTGCGGACTTCAACCCCCACGTTCGGCATGACCCGCAGCACGGAGGCGTTCGGAAATGCCGCGGCGACCTTCTCCAGCGAGGTGGCCCCGAGGAGCGAGACCACTGCTCTCGCTCCGCGCAGCTCCTCGGCGACCTCTTCCAGCATCGCGGGCTTTACGGCGAGCACGACGAGGTCGGCGACCTCCGCCAGCTCGCGGTTCGATCCCAGTGCCTCGCCGCCGACCTCAGCGGCCAGCGCCCTGGCTCGGCCCGACCCCGAGTCGGTGAACAGCATCCGCTCGACCACCCCGGCCCAGCCCCGGGCCACCGCAGCGGCCATGTTTCCCGATCCGGCGAATCCAACTATCACCGCCGGGAGACTAGTGGGATCAGGACTGGTTGAAGAAGCCCTTGTCGATGAGTCGCGCTTTTTCCTCGGCGGACACTTCGACATTGCGCGGCGTCAGCAGGAACACCTTCTCGGCAATCCGCTGCATGCCGCCGTCCATCGCGTAGGTGAGGCCAGAGGCGAAATCGATCAGTCGCTTGGAAAGCTCGTGATCGGTCGTCTGCAGGTTGAGGATGACCGGCACAGACCGCTTGAACTGGTCCGCGACCTGCTGGGCATCGTTGAAGTTGCGGGGGATGACGAGGTGCACCTGAACGTCGGAGCCACCATTGCCGACCGGGCGCAGGACGCTGGTGCGCGAGGCCGAGATCGGCTCATCGTCGGCGAAGATGTCGTCGATCTCGTCGCGGCGGGCGCGGCGGGCCGTCGGCAGGCGGCGAACCTGCCCTGACTCGCGCTCGCGGGCGTCGAAGAGCTCCTCGGAGCCCGTCTCGTCTTCGTAGCCCTCGTCGTACTCGGGGCCGTAGTCGTGATCCTCGGCCAAGCCGAAGTAGACCAGCGCTTTATGCCATGTATCGCGTAGGGCCATGGTTACCGCGTGTTTCGGCCTCTCCCGGCCGACTCCTTTACGGATTGCCCCCAGGGTAGCGACGATTCACACATACAGCGCCGTTCCCAGGCGAAGGATCGTCGCTCCCTCCTCCACCGCCACGCGCCAATCCTGGGAGGTGCCCATGGAGAGCCGGGTCAAGCCATGCTCGGCGGCCAGCTCGGTGAGGCGGGCGAAGTGGGGCCGGGACCTTTCCGGGTCCTCGCTGAACGGCGGCATCGTCATCAGGCCCCCGACGCGGACCGGACAGCGTTTGAGGAAGGGCCCGAGGTCTTCGGGCGAGACCCCGCCCTTCCCCACCTCGCCGGCGACGTTGACCTCGATCAGAACTTCCGTCGACGGCCCCCCGTGGCGGCCGAGTTGCTCCAGGGCCGAGTCCGTCGCGACCGAGTGGATCAGCCGGCAGATGGGCGTCAGCTGCTTCACCTTGCGGCTCTGGAGGTTGCCGATGAAGTCCCATTCGAAAGAGTCGCCCCAGCGCTCGTGCTTGTGGGCGAGATCCTGCTGGCGGTTCTCGCCGATGAGCGTGACGCCCGCCTCGGCCAGGGCGCCCATCTCCTCGGTCGGGACATACTTGCTCGCGGCGAGGATCTCGACCCGCTCTCCAGCGACCTCGCGGATTCGCTCGAGATTGGCGGCGATTCGCGCCGGATCGAGTCCGTGGATCAAGCCGGGCATGCCCTCAGCCTCCTTCGATCCATGCGAGTCCCGCTTGCCGCCCCGGGTCGCCGTCGCGGCGGTGGGAGAAGAACAACTCCTCCTCGCAGCTCGTGCAGAGCCCGGCGGACTCGATCTCTCCGACGCCTCCCTCGCGCAGCAGGCGGCGGGCGACCTCGGGCAGGTCGAGCATCCGACCCGAGGCGATGCCGTCCCCGAGCGCGGCGAAAGCGCCCAGCACCTCATCCCCCACTTCGTAGCAGCATGAGCCGATCCCCGGGCCGATGGCGGCATGGGTGGCGCCGACGGCCTCGACCCCGCGAGCCACGATTCCAGCCGCCAGCCCACGCCATCCGCAGTGGAGGATCGCCACACCGTCCGGCCCGGCAACGGCAACCGGCAAGCAATCGGCGACGAAGACGAGCGCGGTCAGCCCTGGATCGCGGATGACGTGCCCATCTGCCTCCCAAATCCCGTTCCGCTGTTCCTTTTGCTCATTATTTGGGGATAAGGAACAGCGGAACGGTCGTTGGTGGACGATCAGGTCGGTGCCGTGGACCTGGTCCGCGGTTGCAATTCGCTCGGGGACGAAGCCCAATGCCGCGGCGAGCGGCGCTGCGTCGTCCTTCGCGGAGCCGGATGAGCGGGTGGAGAAAGCCGCCCTCGCGCCCGGCAGATCCGCCTCCATCCAGCGGACGCCGTCTCTCTCAGCCCACCTCATCGGGCCTCCGGGCGGCCTCCAGCGCCACCTCCAGCTCCTGCTCGCGCCCGCCGATCTCGCCGTCGAGCTTGCGCCGCAGCACTTCGCGCAGGGCACCCCCCAGGGCAGGGCCCTGCGGGACGCCGGCGGCGATCAGGTCCTCGCCGTCGATCTCGAGCTGGATGGCGCTCCACTCCTCGAGGTAGCGGTCGAGCCACTCCGCGCCGAGTGCGCGGGCGACGACAAGCTCAACGGGACCGCGAGCGCGAGCGAGCTCGACGGCGTCGGAGGGTCGCCGCGGGGCAGCGTCCGCCAGTTCGGCCTCACCTCCGGCGGGCCCCACGGCGGCGACCAGCACGGCGCGGTCGCGTGGCGCGATCCCCTCCCAGGGCGGCGCCGCGAGCAGGTTCGCGACGCGCGTCGCCAACTCCACCCCCCCTTCCCGCGGCTGAACCAGACACCACTCCGCGAGCAGCTCGAACGCCCGCGCGGCCTCGGGCTCGCCGGCGACTCGCAGCAGCTCCGCTTCGCGACGGTCGTCGGAGACCGTTCCCAAATCCGCCTTGCGAAGAAGCTCCTCGGTCCGGGGCTCCGCCAGCAAGCCGAAGCGGGCCATGTAGCGCGCGGCCCGCAGCGCTCGGGTGGGGTCGTCGACGAAGGACCGCTCGTGCAGGACCCGCAGGACGCCGTCCTCGAGGTCGGCGTGACCGTGGCGGGGGTCGATCAACTCCGGCTCGCCCGACAGCGGAATCGCCATCGCGTTGATCGTGAAGTCGCGGCGCGCCAGGTCGTCCTCCAACCGCGCCGGCTCCACCTCGGGCAGGGCGCCGGGATGCGGATATGTCTCCGACCGCGCCGTGGCAATGTCCACCTCATGGCCGTCGAGCGTGACCTTGGCCGTCGCAAAGCGCTTGTGCTCGACCGGCTCGGCGCCAAGCCGCGCGGCGAGAGCGGCGGCGTCGCCTTCGACGACCAGGTCGATGTCGGCTCGCCCGCGGCGCAGCAGCAGGTCCCGCACGGCGCCCCCGACCAGGTAGACCGGATCCTCGCCCGCGGCCTCGAGCACGGCATCCAGCTCCGGGTAGGCGTCCAGCATCGCCGCCTGCAGATCTTCTTCCGGCGTCGGCATCAGAGTCGGACGGGAACACCGTCGGCAGCGAGGCGCTCCTTCGCCTCCCGCACGCGGTAGGAGCCGTAGTGGAAGATCGAAGCGCAGAGGACGGCGTCGGCGCCCCCCTTGGCGATCGCCTCGCTGAGGTGCTCCAGCCTGCCGGCGCCGCCGGAGGCGATCACGGGCACCGAGACGGCGTCGGCAACCGCCCGGGTTAGTTCGATGTCATAGCCGTCGTTGGTTCCGTCGCGATTCATGCTGGTCAGTAGCACCTCCCCTGCCCCCCGCTGCGCGGCTTCCCGCGCCCAGGAGACGGCGTCCCGACCTTCGACCCGCTTGCGCCCACCGTTGACGTAGACCCCCCAGCCCTCTTCTTCCTCTCTGGCATCGATCGCAATCACCACACATTGCGCTCCGAAGTGGTCGGCAAGCTCGGTCAGCAGCTCCGGGCGGGCGAGGGCGGCGGAGTTGACCGAGACCTTGTCGGCGCCGGCGTCGAGCACGGCCTGCGCATCCTCCACGGAGCGAATGCCGCCGCCGATCGTGAAAGGGATGAAGACGTTGTCCGCGGTGCGCCGCGCCAGCTCGACGATCGTCTCCCGCTTCTCGTGCGAGGCGGTGATGTCGAGGAAGACCAACTCGTCGGCACCCTCGGCGTCGTAGCGCTCCGCAAGCTCCACCGGGTCGCCCGCGTCGCGCAGCCCGACGAAGTTGGTGCCCTTGACGACGCGCCCGGCGTCGACATCGAGGCATGGGATGACTCGTTTCAAGACCATGAGGTGAGAGTAGAGGCCATCCCGGTAGGGGTTCCGCTTAACTTTTTCGAGGAGGGTGGTTGGGCTGTCGCCCGGAGGTGGTCAGCGAAAAAGTACAAGACGCTCCACCCCTACCGGGATGGCCTCTGACTATGGAGCCGAAGCGAGGACTGCCATTGCCTGGTGGACGGTGAAGCGGCGTTCGTAGAGGGCTCGGCCAACGATGACGCCATCGACATTGGGAGGCATCTCGCGAACGACGGTTTCCAGGTCGGCAAGGGTCCCGACGCCACCCGAAGCGAGCACCTTGGCTTCGGTCGCGTTGGCGATGAATTCAAGCTCTCCCAAAGCCGGCCCCTCCATCGTCCCGTCGAACTGAATCGCCGTGCAGAGAAACCGAGCGACGCCTCGCTTCGTCAGTTCGGCCACTACGTCAATTGACTCCGCGTCACCAGCTTCCGTCCAGCCCTGCAACGCGACCTTGCCATGCCGCGAATCCACGGAGACAATGACACGATCCCCATGCTCCTTGACCATTGCGTCGAGGAATTTGGGGTCGCGCAGCGCTGCGGTGCCAACCACCACACGCTCCGCGCCCGCGTCCAGCGCCCGATGGACCGACTCCGCGTTGCGCAGGCCTCCGCCGACCTGGATCGGGCACTCGACGGCCGCGGCGATGTGCCGCACGGCTTCCAAGTTCTGAGGAGACCCCTCCCTGGCTCCATCCAGGTCCACCACATGCAGGAACTCTGCACCATCATCGGCCCAGCGCTTCGCGGCATCAACCGGATCGGCGTCATACGCTGTCTCCCGGTCGTAGTCGCCCTGCAGCAGCCGCACAGCGTGGCCGCCGCGGATGTCTATCGCCGGGTAGAGGATCACGCGGGGACGGTCGCGCAGACCCCGGCGAAGTTGGAGAGCAGCCTCAGCCCCGCCGCGCTTGACTTCTCGGGGTGGAACTGGACGCCGAAGACGTTGTCGCGCTCGGCGGCGCAGGCGAAGCGATTGCCGTAGGTAGCAGTGCCGAGGATGTCATCCGTCCGCGGCCGCGGGGCGAAGGAGTGGACGAGATAGAAAGGCGTTTCGCTTGCGATCCCCTCTGCCAGGCGAGACTTCTTCTCCCAACGCACCGGCGACCATCCAATGTGAGGAATCTTGAGCCCAGGGGCGTCGAACTCGCAAACCTTGCCGGGCAACAAGCCGAGCCCGGCGGCTCCACCCAACTCGGTGGTGGAGTCGAAGAGGAGCTGAAGGCCGAGACAGATGCCGAGGATCGGCGCGCCGGCGTCGCGCCGCTCGGCGATCAACTCGTC
>Ga0299914_10000246_pt1 | contig 32624 bp, 25 predicted proteins | sample RVTome_10_FD_201361 | JGI IMG/M metagenome (GOLD analysis project Ga0299914, IMG submission 201361) | Soil microbial communities from uranium-contaminated site in the Upper Colorado River Basin, Wyoming, United States - RVT153D57 (version 2) ... | reverse complement strand
CGGTACGGGGCGGCTCAGGCACGCATCGAACTCCGCGACCACCCAGGCGCACACGGTGCGGTTCTCGCAGTCGACGACCTTGTCCTGGTCGTCGGCCCACTGCTGGGCCCACTTCTCGGCCGAGACGCACCACCGCGACGTCAGCCGGAGTTCGCGGCCCCAGCCGTCGACCGCCAGGCCGGGCAGCACCCGGATCTCGTCGCCGGCCTGCGTCGCGGCCATGCCCCACACCACTCCACGCCCGTGGAGCCAGGCCGAGTGCAGCATCAGTTTTCCGCGCGAGTTCCCGGAAAGTACCCGGAAGTCATCCTCCCCGAGGAGCATCCCGTAGGTCACCCGCAGGGCCTCGAATGGGTTGTGGGCCAGCTCCGCTCCGTATCGCGTGCCCGCCTCCCCCTCGTGGTCGCCGCAGCCACAGCCGGAACGCGACGTGTGCGTCGTCGTCATGTCGACTCCTTCCTCGACTGTGTGCCCGCGGCGGCGGCCGCCAGCACTTCAAGAGCCTGTTCGTCCGCGGCGAGGCGCTCGCGGGGCGGGCCCGGGAAGGGCCGCCCGGCCTTCGCGTACTCGCGTCGGACCGCCGTGACCAGATGCGCCTGCGAGACCTGTCGCTGCTGCTCGGCAGCCAGGAACGCCGCCGCGATCGCGGCGTTGCGGATCCACCCGCCCGGGACGGCGTACTGGTCCGCGACCGCGACGAGGTCGACGTCCGCGCCGCGCACGGCTCGGGGCAGGTGCAGCTCCCACAGAGCGATCCGCTCCTGCGCGACCGGCAGGTCGAACTCGACGACGAAGTCCATTCTCCGCACGAACGCCGCGTCGATGTTGTGGCGCAGGTTGGAGGCGAGGACGACCAGGCCGTCGAATCGATCGAGCCGTTGAAGCAGGAAGGCCGTCTCCAGGTTGGCGTAGCGGTCGTGCGCCGACGAGATGTCGGTGCGCGCACCAAACAGCGCATCCGCCTCGTCCAGCAGCAGCACCGCCTGAGTCCGCTCCGCGACGTCGAACACCGCCGCCAGGTTCTTCTCCGTCTCGCCGATCCACTTCGACACGACCTGCGACAGGTCCACCGTGAGGAGGTCGGTCCCAACCGCGCTCGCGACGACCTCCGCGCCCAGCGACTTGCCGGTTCCGGGAGGTCCGACGAACAGCAGTCTGGTGCCCCTGTCGGCCCTGGCGGACTCGCGGATGCCCCAGTCGTCGAGCACCTGCGCCTGGAGCTCGACCCGACGCACGGCGGCCTCGAGCAGTGCTCGCGGCTCGCCAGCCAGCACCAGCCGCTCCCAGCCGACATCCGGTGTCTCCAGGACGACTCCCGACGGGAGGATGGTCACCGCGCGGGTGCGGATGACGTCGCTGACCTCCTCGGGGTCGACCTCGAAGCCACCGCTGCGACCGCGTAGGTCGACTGCGACCTGGGCGGTCAGCGCAGGATCCAGCGGATGCCGCGCCGCGAGCAGGGGCGCTGCTTCCTCGGCGTTGGGGATAGCGGCCCGCCAGGCGTCGCGGCGGTCCTCGATGCCGAGCGGGCCGAGCGGCACGGGCAGCACCGGAGTGGCCGGTCCCGGCCGCACCGTGCCCGGGGGCGCAACCACCAGCAGGGGCCCCCGAACCACGTCGTCGTCGAGGACGGCGGCGCGTCCGAATGGTTCGTCTCCGCCCGCGACCAGGACCGGGATCGCTCCGCGGGCCAGCCCGTGCAGGCACAGCAGGCCGACCTTGTCCGGGTCGCTCGCGGGAGCCCGACCGATCACGAGCGGCACGTCCGCCCGCGCTGCCAGGGCCAGGCATCGGCTGAGGCCGATCGACTCGTCCTCCGCGGACACCAGGAGCAGACCTGGATCGTCCGACCGCAACGCTGAGACGGCACGGCGCACGGCGGGAAGCTCAAGCCAACCGGCGAGCCCGACGGGCACGGTACCAATTCGCACTTCCGTGATCGACGTCGGCAGGGCCGCGTGGCCGTGCAGGCCGCCCCACAAGCCCTCGGCGACGACGAGCGAGCGGTCGAAGAACGGCCCGTCGCCGAGCACCCGCAGCGCACCGGACCGGACCGCCGGCCCCTCGTGCAGGAGTCGGCGGACGGCGGCCCGGTCGGGCATCAGCCCGGCCACGACGTGCACACCCAGCCCCACTGTGGGGTAGGCGTCTCCGCGCGGATTGAGACTGCGCATCGTCCCGGCGACACCCTCATGCTCGTCGGGCAGGCCGGCCAGCAGGACCAACTCGATCTCCACCGGGCCGAGGAGCAGGCGCGAGGCCAGCCGGTCGAGGGGGTGCTCCGGGGGGTGGTCATGCTCCACGTCACCCACGAGCGCGGCGTCTGCCCATTTACGCAGGAAGTCCGCCGCTGCCGGTGCCCCCGACTCCGGGCTGCACGTCTCCTCGACGATGGCCGCCAGCCGGCGCGCCACGACAGCGGCCCGGGCGGACAGGCTGCGGCTGACGCTCTCACTCATAGCGGAACCTCACAACCGACCCGAGCCACGGCACCCAGCCCGGGTCCAGATCCAGACCCGCCCGCCGGACGACCACGTCGGTATCAGCGACGTCGAGCACGACTTCGACCCACCCCGGCTCCTGGAGCACATGCCCGGCACGTTGCACGACCCGGTCGAAGATGGTGTCCGAGTCCTGCCCGTCTGCCCCGGCCCCTCCGGTCTCGCGGACCCTCTGGACCGTCGCCCGCCGCCACGCCGCGGCCGTGTCGGCCACCGCTTCGAATTCGGCACCGCCCCGCTCCAGGTGGTCGCGGTCGGGTGGCGCTGCCAGGCCTGCGAGTGCCAGCACGGCGGGGTCGTCGATCCCGACCGGAGCCATTGCGCGGCCCACGGCGTGGACGGACCACGGCAGGGGTAGGTCGGCGAGGCGATGGTCGTTGAGCAGCCGGTCGGGGATCCCGGCCTCGGCCGCCGTGGCCAGAAGGAACAGTAGGCCGGCGTACGCCGTATGCCGCCCGGCCTCCTCGGCGTCGGCCGGCGCGTCCTCCCCCGTCGACGGTTGAAAGCGTCGCTGGTCCTGGTCGCGCCACGGCAAGTCGTCGTGCTTCCTCGGTTCGGGGCGCGGCGGCTCGCCGACAGGGTCGACCTGGTGCCTCTGCGGCGTCGCAGTAGCCGGATCTTCGCGGTCATCGGTTGCCCGGTAATCGGTTGCTCGCCGGCCACCGGCGCGGCGCGGACGTGCCGGCCGCTGCTCCCGGTCACCGGCTTCGTCGGCGTGGAGGTCCACTGCACCCGGCTCGTGGAACCGGGCGGTGGCCTGCAGGAGCCGAGACTCGACCGTCGCCACGAGGGCCTGCCGGTCCGGCCCGAGCAGTATCGCAGGGGCATCTGCAGTGAGACCGAGGACGGCCCATGCCCGCGCGGTCTCGCGGCTTGGGCGCAGCCCGCTGCGGGAGAACGCGTCCACGAGAGTGCCGGTGGGAGCGGACCGACCGGCGTCCGGCCGGCCGCCGCCAGGGTCGACCGGAACGTCGCTGCCCACGTGGTCGAGGACCAGAACGGCCAGGGCCCGCCAGCCACCGGGACCCAGCACCCTGTCCAGAGTGCCCACGCCGACGCGCGCGACGACGCGGTCGACGGCTCGGGGAATCAGTGCGGGCCGGCGCGCGAATGCCCGCAGGACGCAAGCGGCGGGCGGAAAGACCGGTCCTGGCCCGGCGTCGGGCACCGGGACGTGGCTGGACCGCCGGAACACCTGGCGGTCCAGCAACCCGACCTGGTGCCACGCCCACAAGCGGTCCCAACGACCGGTGGACACCGAGACCACCAGATCCACCAGGGCGTCCAGCTCGGAGTCGTAGCGGACCACCCCCGGCGATGAGGGCCGGAGGGCTTGCGCCACCAGGGCCGCCAGGGCTCGGCCCCACGCCTCGGAAACGCGCTCGTCGGACTCCTCCGGGTCGAGGCTCAAGGGCAGTTCCAGACGGCGAATGCAGACGTGACTGCCATCCTCGTCCACGGCCAGTGCCTCCTGAGGCAGTGCCGGCGGTAACCGGTCGCGCACGGCACGCTCCAACAGCCGCGGCATCCGGGCCTCGAGCTCGCGGCGTCGCTCATCCCCGTCGACCACCGCCGAGGCAGAGAGGCGGCTGATCATCAGCAGGCTCTCGCTCATCCCACGCGCACCTCCCCGACCACTGTGGTGCTCTCCACCCGCGACCCCGGCGACGGCAGACCCACGACGCCGTCGGCTCCGACGAGGACCTGGCCGACGACCACCGGGCCCCACGCGGCTCCGGCGCCTGCGTACGTGGTGAGACCGACCCGTGTGGTGCGACCGAGCCGCATCCCGAATCCGATCTGGCACAACGTGACCGCCGTGTGGGCGGGCTTGTGTGTCTCGAGGATGTGTCGCACGACCTGCTCGCGCTCGCGGCCCAGCTGCATGCCGACGACCACCGTGAATCGATGGGCGGTCGCGGTGTAGCCGTCCTCCCCAGGCAGTCGACCGCCGAGTGAGAACCGGCCGAGCTCACTTGCGACGTGGGTGCCGGCGCCAACGACGGGCGCCTCCGCGTCCGTCCGTGAGGCGCCAAGGACGCCGCCGCCGAGACCGCGCAGCCGCCAATTCTCGACGACGGTCACTGGGACTCGGAGGTAGATCGCGAGCAGTCGCTCGAGGCAGTGTTGCGTGCCCCGGATCCGGAACAGCTCGAATGCCGAGGCGACCAGCTCCCGACGTGCCTCGAGTGGCCAGCGCCGGTCGAGCACCAGACCCAGGAAGCTCCCCAGCCATGCCAGCGCCTCGGCCGGAGTGGCGGTCGGGTCCAGCAGGATCGCGCGCAGGGCCGCCCGACCGTCGAGCTCGTGGAGCATCCCTTCCGCGGGGGCAAGGAATCTCTGGAGGAAAGCCGCGTCGCGCTCCTGCGCCGACCAGATCCGCGGCAGGGTCCGGGCGAGGCGGTGTCCGGGAGCCTCGATCCGCAGGCCTCGCAGCTGGGGTGAGACCTTGGCGTTCCCGGTCAGCTCGATGACCACCCACAGGTACCTCCCCGGTGGGGAAGTCACCGGGGACTCGTAGGTCTGGAACGGGTTCGACGGATCCGCCTCCTCCCACGGCAGCTCGCTCCCCCGTGGCCGACGGAACACCGGGACCGGCGCGGTGAGCTGGTCCAGCAAGGCCCGCGAGGGCATTGGCGGAGTCGCCTCTGGTCGGCGCACCGGGCTCCCACCACGCCCCGCGGGAGTCGCCTCGATCGGGTCACGCACGTTGTCTTCGTCCGTCGTGACGAACCTGAGGGCGAGGCCGGTCCCCGCAGGGAGGCAGGCGTCCAGGAAAACCCGACCCCATCGGGCGCGGTAGTCACCGGCGTCCAGCCGGTATGTAAGCACACTGCCTGAGGCGACGTGCCGCGCCGCGGACCCGGACGTCCAGCGCCAGCCGCGACCGCTGGTGTACGCCATCCGATCGTCCGGCGTGGCGGAGATCGCCCCGCCGTCGTACCCCTCGGCCCGCAACGGCTCCACTGCCGTCCAGCCGCTGCCGTCCCGACGGAAGCGGAGGAACGACTGGCCGGGTCGGCGCGCGACCACGAGCAGGCCCTCGGCGTCGAGCTCGATGTCGGTGGCGCCTGGCACGGGCAGGCGACCGGAACCGTCCGGACGGGTGACCAGGGCGGCTGGCCGACCGGGGATGGTCCACAGGACGAGCACCATCTCGCCGCTGGTGGTCACACGGTCTGGCCGAAGGTCGGGCGGGTAGCAGGGTACGACGAGCTCGGGACCCGGCTGCGGGTTACGTCGGCCCGCCATAACGAGCAGGCCAGGAGGCTGGTCGACAAGTGCCAGCACGCCGTCGGCGTGCGCTGCGACGTCCCGGGGCTGTCGTTCCGGGTGGCTGCGACCACGCACCGGCACCCGCCGCAGCTGCCGTTGCGCCCACAGGTCGACGACGTGAACGGCGCCCGCGCACGACTCGGCGACGTACAACCGCTGGTTCGCGTCCACGGCGAGTCCGCGCGGTCGGTCGAGCCCGCCCGGGGGTCCGGACGCGGTCACCCCGGTGCTCTCGCCGACCTCGATGCTGCCGCGCTCGGGTCGCGTGCGGTAGCCGCGACACCAGCGGTCGAAAGCCAGACCGGACGGCAGCGACGGCGCGACGCACGCGGCGGGCGAGGGGTCACCGTCCTCCCAGGTGAGCTGCACCCCCCCGGCGGCCAGGAGCGCGATCCGGTGGTGGCTGCAGCGCAGCCACTGGTCGCGGTCGACGACCGTCCGGACCTCGCGGTCGCCGTTCATGAGCAGACGTCCGGCGGGAGCGGGACGAGCGCGGGGTCGTCCTCAGAGTCGGCGGGCGGGCCGTACGGCGTCCCGGGCGGCAGCGCGGGTCCGGAGACCACCGTGAGCGAGGCCAGCCGAGGCATCTCCCACGGCTCGAGCACCACCAGTGGCTGCTCGTCCCAACCGCCCGTGGTCGTCGGCACCGCGAGTCGCAGCTCGTCCTCGAGATACTCGACGCCCTCGACCTGAGAGGCCACCGCCGCCAGCTCGGCACGCCGCACCGCGCGGCCCACCGGCCAGCCACGCCCCTCGGGACCGGACGGCGGCAGCGGTCCGAGGTACTGCCGCAGGATCTGTTCGACCCAGCGGCGGACGGCGTCGACCTGGTAGCCGTCGCGCACGTGTACGCCGACCGAGACGGCCAGGTCGACGTAGGTCGGCGGGATGACGTACAGCTCTGCAGTGACCAGACGACGCGGGTTGAGATAGGCCGCCACCCGCCGGAGCAGGGCGACATCCGGGAGCGGAGCGCCGGGCCCACGCGGGTCGTCGACCGGGAACACCACCACGCTGAGCACACCCGCCGCCGGCTGGTGCGGAGTCTCCGGGTGCAGCAACGGAAGCACGTCGGCCCGCACCACGCCCGCGACCTCGAGCGCCAGCGCCTGGAAGTCCTCGGCGACCACCGCGCGGTCCCGTCGGTGCACCTCCGCCGGGACGCTGTCCAGGGCGTCGGCCAGGGCCGCAGCGTCGGCACCGCCGGTAGCGGGCAGCACGTTGGCTACCTTGACGCTGGCCACTCCGCTCAGCGCCGAGATGGCCCGGGCGGGCACGTTGCCCTGGACGCCGCCGCCATACCGGTACGTCGTTACCCGGATCCGCTCGCTCAACTGCGGCACCCGCGACCGCGACCCGAAGTGCACGAGCCCGGCGTCGACGTCCACCCGGTAGTGCCGGTCGAGTGGCTTGCTCGCCGCAAACGTCTCCACCTCGGTCCACGGTCTCCAGCCGTCCACCTCCTCCACCTCGAGCCGCACCGACGACGGCACCACGGGGCGCTGGCTCAGGCGGTACGTCTGTCCTCCGTCCGCGGTCCCCACGCCCAACAGCTCGGGCGCCGCAGTCCGTGCCTGCACCACGGTGACCGCGTTGGCGCCGACCCAGCGGATCCGCCGGATCCGGTCGTTCTCACCTTCGGGTCGCGTGACGCGAAGCCAGGCGACCACGCGGGCGGCCACGCCCTCATCGTCCAGAGGTGGCGGGTCGGAGCGGCCACCGGTCGTCGTGGCCGCCGTCTGGTGGCGAGGGAAGTCCGTCGGGATCTCGAGCTTGACGACACCTGTGGTGGTCATTCCGCGGGTGGTGTCTCCCAGCAGCTGGAGGGGGACCAAGGGCCTTCCGGCGGGGTCCGCCGACGGGTCAGGACCCGGCCACAGCTCCCACAGCACCGCCGGCGGGTCCGTCGTCAAATCGCCCGCACGGAGCCGTGCAGGGTCGAACCGGTTGCGGGCCTCGAGGTCGAACGGCCGCTCCAGCGCCTCGTCGAACGCGACGCCCAGGAACAGCGTCCGGCCGGCCATCCTGGCGGGTTCGGTGGTGCCCTTGGCAAGGATGGCGACCCACAGCGACTGATCGAGCGTCGTACTCACCTCGACGGACGGGGTCACGTTGTCCAGCGGATCCTCGGGGACCAGCTGGGTGACGTAGACCTGCGAGTCCTGGCCCGGCTCGGAGTACGCGGCGATCGCGTCGTCGCGGCGACGCTGCTCAGCCGCGGCGGCCTCGGGGTCGTCCGGGAGGTCGGGAGCGACGACCTTGGCCGCGCCCACGACGTCCACGGGCCACGCATAGACCTCGTCATCGGTCTCGAAGGCGACCGCTCCTGCGCGCGCCTCGACCCCCCGCAGGACCTGGACACCTTCGACCCGCTCGGTCTGCACCTGGATGAGGGCACGGGCGACCTGGGCCGGCCGGGGCTGCACTCCCAGCAACCGCAGGAAAGCGACCTTCGTCGCGTCGGGAATCTGGTTGAACCGGTACAACAGCGACTCGCCCAGGTGCGCGAACAGTTCGAGCAGGGCGATGCCGGGGTCGGTCTCGTTGTAGTCGGTCCATTCCGGTGTGTAGACGGGGATGCGCTTGATCAGCTCGTCCTTGAGCTGCTCGTAGCTCCTGTCGTCGAGGATGGGGCCGGTCAACGCCATCGGAGCACTCCCGTCGTCACTGAAGGTAGAAGGGGTAGACGAGGTTCCCCGGCGCAAGGTCAATGAGCCGGACGTACGCGACGTCGATCCAGAGCAACGTGGGCTCCTCGCCCGGCTCGACGGTGACCCGCGTGAGCCGGATCCGTGGCTCCCACAGCGTCAGCGCCTCGGTGACCTCGTCCTGGATGGCCGTTCTGGTGGCGACGGCGTTGGGGCTCATCAGGAAGCGCCGCAGTCCGCAGCCGAACTCCGGCATCATCACCCGCTCCCCCGGCTCGGTGGCGAGCACGATCTCGATCGACTGGCGGATCCGATCCATCCCGTCGATGCTTGGCAGAGCGCCGCCGGTCTCGGGCGGGGTGAATGGGAAGCGCAGCCCGCTGCCGAGCCACGCGTCAGCCTGTGAGCGCGCGTCCAACGACGTCATGCCTCGATCGTCTGGCTTGGCCGTCACCGTGGCGTATGCCGCACCGCCTCGGCTCAACACCGTCACTGGCAAGCAAGCAGTCTCATGCGCGGGTGGCTGCGCCTGAGGGCGCGCGGCGCAAGGAGCCTTCGATGTCCCCATCCCGCTCCCCAGATACCCGACCAGGTCACGCGCGAACTTGTCAGCACCTCCTCTGACAAGCATGCTCGTGACGGTGGGGCGACGCCGCCTGGGCACGATGCCGGAATGCGGCACAGGAGTCTGACGGGGTCCGCGCCGACGGTGATCGGGACCAACGTGGTGCGCCCGAAAACCGAGCCGGCGGCCGAGGCCGCTTTGACCGCACCGCCTGCATCGCTGGCCGCCGAGCTTGTACTCGGTGCGATCCGGCGCAAGGCGGCCCAGCTGGAGGTCGGCGGTGCCGAGGACCCGGTGGAGCACGAGGCCGATGCCCTGGCCGAGAAGATGCTCGAGTCGGAGGAGAGTCCCTGCGGCTGCGCGGTCGGCGGCGGTGCCTGCAAATGCGGCTCTGCTGGCGGTGGCACAATCCGTCGCCGGGCCACCGGATCTCCGACCGCACCGGCTCCCGCTGGTCTGGGACTGGCGGGTGGAGCGCCGCTGCCGTCGGCCGATCGCCGGTTCTTCGAGATGCGCAGCGGGCTGGACCTTTCCGGCGTACGGATACACGACGATGCCGCGACCGGAGCAGCGACGCGGGACATCGGCGCCCTGGCGTTCACGCGGGGCAACGCGATCGGCTTTGCGGCGGGTCAGTACCAGCCCGGCACGCCGAGCGGGCGCAGCCTGCTGGCCCACGAGCTGGCACACGTCGTATTAGGCCATTCCGGGGTACGCCGCCGCTACGACGTGGAGTCCAGGTCGCAGTACGAGCGCTACGAGCGGCTGGCTCGAGAGGCGGCCGAGCGGGAGCGGCGGCACCGAGCCTGGCTCGCCAGGGTGGAGCAGCACCGGTTGCGCCAGCTGCCCGAGCAGTCCGCGACCATCGAGGCGGAACGAGACCGCACGGCACTGGCCAGTTTGGCCCAGAAGTCGGCCTCCATCGATGCGGTGGCGGGCGGCCAGGGCTGGCTACAGGCCGCCCTGACCAGCCAAGGGTACGCAGGACCCAGCCTGCCCGAGCTCAAGCTGGCTTGGGGCAACGCCCTGGTAGCGGCGGAGGCGGTGCGCCCGGGCCGCCCCGGCGAAGCGCCGAGCACTGCCGCCCGGCTGGTTGCGCTGGAGGCCATACCGACCTTCTACGACGCCCTCGCCGTTTTCGCCGCTGCCGCGGAGCCCGCGCACCGCAACTACGTCACCACCACCAACGACCGGCTGCGGGCCGACTACACCGCCCGGCGCCAGCGCTACGACGAGATCCAAGAGATGGATCGCGAAACGGTCAGGATGTTGCGGGGCGAGCCGGGGGCCGGCGCATTCGCTGGCGGACTCGCCCTGTCCCGCGGCGCTCCGCCCCCGGCGCCGGACTACCTGACCGAGCCGCCGGCGATCAGCGGGCGGATCGCGCCAGCGCGGGCTCTGGTCTATGCGGCCGACTCGGCCGAGCAGTGGGCCAACGTGTTGCGTGACGTCGAGTCGCTGGCCGACGGCTTCGCGAAGCTGGTGGTGCAAAGCCTGCCCGTCCAGTCTGAGCTACGCCGCGGCGCGGAGTACCTGGAGCAACTGGACGAGCGGCTGGCCAAGTTCGAGCAGGAGAACCCCACCGGCGTTCGCATCCCCGCCATCTACTACCCGAAGGACAAGATCGTGCCGCCGCGAGCCGGTGCACCGGCGGACCAGCCGACAGTGGTGGAGGCCATCCCGTGGCAGCTGTACCTGATCAACACCCGACTGACCCCGCCCTGGCAGCCGCTGCGGCCCGCGGGCGAGTGGCAGCTGATCGACCTGACGTCCGCCCAGCGGTTCGTCAACACCGTCGCGGCGTCCGAGGCCGACACCCTTCGGCTGCAGCGCGGGGAGAAGGTGGACCCGCCGGTTGATCTGTTCACCGAGCTCAACAGCAAGATCAGGTTCCCCGAAGGCGTGCTCCACTTCCAGATGCCCACCGGCTCGACCTACGTCCACGAGATGACCGAGCCCTGGGAGTGGTCGGATTTCCTCACCGCGGTCGGCCTCGCTCTGGCGGCCATCGCGATCGTCGCTGCGGTGATCGCCACGGGTGGTGCGGCCGCGCCGGCCGCAGTCGCCTTCTATGCCGGCCTCGGGGCGGCGGCGGCCGGTATCGGGTCGACCCTGGCCGGCCTGCACGAGAAACGCCTGCAGGGCGTCCTGACCGGCAAGGACGTGGATGAGGCGATGATTTCGATCGGCATCGACCTCGTCGGTGCCCTGTCTCTTGGCCTGTCCCGGCTGGTCGCGCTGCCCTCCGCAGCGGCCCGGTTGGGAATCACCGGCAGCCGGTTCATCGTCCTGCAGCGGGTGGCGTTGGCCAGCAAGGTCGTCGTGCTGGGCGGCGACGTCTACCAGGCCTGGTCGTTTACCAGCTCGTTCCTCACCGCGCTGCGAGCCTTGGAGGACCAGCCCGGGATGACCGACGCCGAGCGCGAGGAGCGCAAGAAGTTGCGCGGCCAGCTGGTCCGCCGCGCGCTGCTCACCGGGGCGCTGCTCGCGGTCGCACTTAAGGGCGACGTGGCCGACGTCCAGGCCGGGCGCACGATTCGGGTGGCACGGGTCGACCCCGACGGGTCGCTGGTCCTCGCACCGCACGCCGACACCGGTGTTACCCCGGGGGCGCACCCCGTGGGACCGCACACCGGGGTGGCGCCGCACGCCCGGGTGTCCGGCCCGGTCCACCAGGCCGCGGACCGCACCGGGGCAGCGCTGCGAATCGGCTCCCGGAATCACGGCATCGGGGTTGCGGGAGAGGGCCGGATGCGCGATCTCTACTTCTGCAGCGACGCGTGCACCACGATCGTCAACCAGCTGGACGCCATCGTCGACGCGCTGCCGCGCCGGCATCCGGAGCGGGCAATCTTCCAGGGCCTGCTCAGCCGAGCCCGGGGGGCGAGCCGCCGTCTCAAAGCGGGCAAGCTTACCCCGGAGGCCGCGGACGAGATCGCGCGCGAGATCACCGCGGACCTGACCCGACACAGCCAACGCAGCGAGCTCTTCGGCGCACTGCTGAACACCGACCCGAGCCTGCTGCGGAGTCGGGGCAACGAGATCCGGCAGCGACTGGCGCGTGACATGCGGGCGCAGCAGAGTGCGCTGTCCGGCCAGGCGGAGCGGCAATGGGCCGAGCGGCGCAACGTCGGGCGGGTCGACCCGGAGACCGGTCTCCCCATCCGGTCACCGATCGAGCTGGACGTGCTGGGCGGGCTCGGCGTCCAGGAGGCAGCGCGGCCCAGCCGGCGCGCCCAGCCGTTGCACTTCGACACCGGCATCTTCTCCCATACCTACGCCGAGGCCCTGGTGCCCGGGCTCCCGCGCGGGCTGAACGCCGAGGTGTCAGTAACCTTGCCCAATGGTCAACCTGGGCGAGCCGACCGGGTCCGCTTCCTCACCGACGCGGACGGAACCGTGATCGGCGCCCACGTCTATGAGATCAAGCCGGACACCCCCGACAACGTGGCGCGAGGGCAGGTGCAAGCCGACCAATATGCCGCTGCGCTCCGTGCCCGCATCGAGGGCGAGCTGCGCGCTGCAGGGAGGCCGATCCCTACGGTCGCGCCGGACGGCGGGCCGCTGTACGCCACTCGGGTGATGACCTACAACCAGGACCAGATGATGGCGGTGCTGCGGGCCATCAGATCCGCCCACGCCGATGCGCCGCAGATGGCGGGTCTGGAGGCCATCGCCCGCGCCGTCTTTGGCGCCGCCGTACCGTAATGTTCTGAGGTGGCGTCCTCCCGTTAGGGAGTGAGCCAATGCTGCGGCCTCTGGTGCCGGCCCTTCTCACTGCGCCGTAGGTCGATGGAGCCTGGTCACGACCCCTCAGTCCTCGACGCGGCATAGCGGGTCGGTGAGCGGCTCCTCTGGCTCGGCCTGGGCCGGCTCTGCCGCCTCTCTCGGATCCACTGCCTCGAACAGATCCTTGCCGCCGTCGGCGGGGAACGTGCTGCTGGCGGCGACCTTGACGGTGAGGCCGGTGCCCCCTAGGAGCTCGTCCATGTGCGCCTCGTTCGTAGCCGACAGGTTGGTGAGCGTTCCGCCGGTCTGGAAGTGGCTGTTCAGCGCGGCGAGCGCAGTGAGCGAAGGTGGGAGGCAGAAGCGGAGGGCGAGCATCCACCACAGCTGGAAGAGCAGGACCACGATCGGCTTGAACAGCATGAAGAGGAAGAACGCCACGATCATGAACAACTCGAGGGCGAAGGTGCACACGCGGGGCACATCGCCGCCCACGGACCCTCCGGACGGGGTTCCGTTGTCGGGGTCGAAGCTCATCTGCGACTCGGGCGGGCTGGTGATGCTCACGCCACCCGGTCCCGGGGGTTTGCCGGCCCGTGCGGCCACCGCGCGGAAGTCGGGCAGCGTGATCGAGACCGCGTGGTTCTTGGTGCCGTCCGGGTCGAAGAACGGAGCCAGCCGATAGCACACCGTGGGCTCGCTCCACGCGACTTGCGGTGGACAGTGGGCCGGAATCGAGGGCCGCGTGGCGAAGCAGCGGATCTCGTAGATCGCGTGCTCGTCGTACTTCGGTGCGCCCTTGTCCGTCCGGTCCTTCGGGTCGGCGCCGGGGTCGTCGAGCGCATCCGCCCTTTCGGACGAGTACGTCGGCACCACGCCGAACCACAACGACCGGGTGGCCGCAGCACCACACGCGCCCCCCGGGACCGGAAGCCGCCACATCGGCAGCTCCATCTCCCGGAGGTCGAGCCCCTCGGGAACCTCACCAACCGGGCGCCAGCGCGCGTGACCGCCGGCACCGATCATCCACGCCTCGGACCCGCACTCGACCGACACGCCTGCGGGAAGGGACACCGCCTCGTCGGCGAGCTGGCCGTAGAGGACGTCGTCGACGTCCAGGTTCGTCAGGGTGCCCACAACTCGCTCATGCTGGGCCTCGACCAAATAGGCCGTGAGGTCGCGTGCCATCCGCCGGATGGTGACGGAGTCCGTGTCGATGGACAGGGTTCTCCGCCGGACGACAAAGCCGACTTGGACGTCGTCGGCGGCGGGCCCGGGCCGCGGCAGCCCGGGCTCCTGGCAGAACAGCTCCACGACCACGGCGTAGAACCGGCTGTGACTGGGTTGGAACAGCTTCAGGGGACCGGGCCGGATCATCTGGTGGGTGGCGAAGCGGAGCCGACCCGGGCCGCGCTCGGCCAACGGCACGGGCACCGGATAACCCCACACGTCGTCTTCGGGGTCGAACTTCTCCGAGTCCGTGGGATCCCGCAGCAGCCTCTCGACGAAGTCGGTGGCGTCGTACTTCTGCAGGGTGGGGCGGAGCGCCCGTGGGTCGAAGCGGTCGAACTCGCCGCGTTCGCACGCGTACCACGGTGCCCGCAGGGCCATGAAGTGGGCGCGCTTCCCGTCCACGGCCTCACCAGATGTTTCCCGCGCCCGGGGTATACGCCGGCGAGATCACCGTCGAGTCGGCGACGAGGGTGTTGCACTTCACCATGCCGCTGAAGATGGAGATCGGGGCGTTGACGTTGACCATCGAGGCGGTGACGTCGACGTTGACGTTGGCGGTGATCTCGACGGCCGTGTCGGTCAGCCGCACGGTGCAGCCGCTGCTGTGCGTGACCGTGACCGTGCGCGCGGAGTTGTCGAGGATCACCTTGTGACCCGAGGCGGTGGTGATGGAGACCTTCTCGGCTCCCGCGCTGTCGTCGATCTCGACGCGGCTGTCGGCCCGCGACCGCAGGAGCCGGATGTTGTTGGCGGCCTCGGGCTGGTGCGGCAGAGCCTCCTGGCCGTTCCACGCCGCACCGATGATGTAGGGCCGCCGCATGTTGCCTGCCTCGAAGGCGACGACCACCTGGCTGTCCACCTCCGGGAGCACGAGGAGCCCCTGGTCGCGGTCGGCGTACGGCGAGCACAGGGTTGCCCAGGCGCGCACGTCCTGCTCGCCGGTGTTCCCGAGCCACGGGAACTTCACCTGCACGCGCCCGAGCCGGTCCGGGTCGACGATGTCGGTGACGATCGCCGGGTAGACACCGTGGTAGCTGGGTGCCGTGCCGTCGACCGGTGTGGGGAGGCCCATCAGCTCACCTCATTCAAGGTGGCGCGCTCTGCCTCGAATCGGGTACGGAAGCCGTGCGTGCGGTCGAAGGTGTGCCGCACGTGCGTGGCGTAGTACCCCCCTCCCTGGAACGGCTCGCCGACTCCGTCGAGCGTCAGCCCGGAGCCGACCACCAGGTCAGCGGTCCCGTTCGTCTGGCCCTGAACGGTGACGAAGGCACGGCCCCGGCGCAGCATCTCCGCCCGAGCCCAGGAGCCGGCCTCTTCGGAGTTGAGCGCGGCCTCCCGGACCCGCAGCGTCGTCGCCGACCCGAACACCCGGCCGACCAGATCGGCGCCTGTGCGACCGCCGGGAGCCTCGGCCCGCACGACGTCCGGCCCCGCCCGCTCGTCCACGATTTGCTTCTGGTCGGCGTCGTAACCAGTCACGTGGACCTCGCTGCGTTGCCGGGACAAGTCCGCGGTGAAGCATGCGGACAGCAGCTCGGCACCTTTCACGAGCGTGAGGGCCGTGGCTTGCCGCGCGGTCCTGGTCCGGAAGTGCAGCGTGCGACCGGTCGCCCAGATCTCGGCGCGGACCAGCCTGGCCCGCTCGCGCAGGAACGCGAGGTCGCTCTGGTTGAGCTGCTGCACGACGTCGTACCTCGGCCCGGGGGCCTCGACGTTGGCCTGGAGACCGTGCTCCGAGGCGATCGAGGAGGCCAGGTCGGCGTCACTTACCTGAGTCCAGGTGCGCAGGCGTCGGGTCATCCGCAGCTGCATCAGCACGTCCTCGGCCAGGACCCCGGCGATGGGGGTGTCCCCGTCGTCGAGCATCAGCTCCAGGGCCGAGACGACGCCTTCGAAGACGTAGCGCTGGGCGTCCGGAGTGCCGATGGCGACCCTGAGATCGCTGCCGAGATCGACGGTGGAACCATCCAGGTGCAGGACCGTCGCTGGGGGGCCGGTCGCCCCGGCGCCCGCCGCCTTGAAGTGGGCCTCCAGCCGCCGCAGTCCGCCGAGCCCCTCGCTCACGTCGAGCCACATGCAGTCGCGGGCGAGATCACCCACGACTTCACCCGCCACTAGGAAGACGGGCGAGGTGTCGCCGACGGGTGCCTCAGTCATCGAAGCCGTCCGCCGCTACGCGCTCGGTCAGCCACGCGAGTCGCCGTAGCCTGTCGAGCATCGAGTCGCGGCTGCGCTGCTCGGCTTCAGCCTGGTTGCGGGCGTCCGGCGCGGCCAACGGAGCGACGGAGGACACGTCGGCGTGGATCTCCCCGATGTGTACGCGCATCGTGCCTCACCTCCCGGGTCTCCATCGCAGTGTGGACGAGCCAGCGTCACGACGGCGTTGCTCTGAGTCCGCCTGTTCCCTGCCGGGAGTCGGCCCACTCGGACCTTCGCGTGCTGGGGCCATTCGGAACTGGAGTGGCACTCCTCGCCCGAACGTGGAGGCACGCGGGTCCACGACGTCGACGACGATGTCGGCCGAGACCGCGGGCACGGGCACGTCGAACGCACCCCGGCTGGCGGCCACCTGCGCCTCCGTCGTGGCTCGCTCGACCCGGGTCACCGCACGCGCGATGCCCCCCGCGGCGGACAGCGCGAAGCCCCGGCTGTCGACGGTAGCGGTGCCGAGTTCCTGGGCGGGTACGCGCTGACCAGGGACGCCCAGGCCCAGGGCCTCGGCCAACCGGTCCGGTGACGCCGGGGCCGCATCGGCCGTGAAATGGGCGGTCACTCCGATCCCGGGGCCGGCGTCGACCTCGATCCCCAGGGGGACCGCCTCGCCGGCGGTCAGACCGAGTGGGCTGTCCAGGTCCGACATCGCCGCGCGCCAGGCCGCCGGATCCTTCCCGAGCCGAGAGAGCAGCTGCTGCGCGCTCTCACCGTCGAGGGCATCTACCACCTGCACCGGCTTGTCGGTGCCGCTGGAGCCCGGCGAGGTGCCGGGATTCGTCGCGCCGGGGTCGCGCGCGGCCTTGGCGTCCTTGGCCGCCTCGCCCTGGAGGGCTTCGAGCGCGAAGTCCTGCTCCGAGATGGTCACGTTCACCTTGGCGTGCAGCGGCGTGCCGTCGGGCGCGAAGTGGTCGAGCTCCTCCGTCAGCTGCTCGATGATCCCCTTGAACACCAGCGAGCCCCACTGGAACTGGACGGCCGGAGGCGGGCCCTTGCCCGGGGCGGGCGGCAGCTCGACGAACTGGCGCACGAGTGCCGTCCACTTGCGGACATCGACCCGTTCCTTAGCCGTCCCCTGTTCGGCAGTGTCGAACTCCAGGTCGAACGTGAGAGTCGCCGGTTCGGACGAGGGTCGCTGTGCCTTCTGTGTCTTCGCCGTGGTGCCGGAGCGGTCGACGTTGTTGCGTCTGCTGATCTTGAGCGTGGCGGGGTTGAACTGAACGGGGAACGCGATGCCGTCTAGCTTGACCTTGGCCGGCTTGTTGTTGGCCGGTTTGCCGACCCGTACGAGTCGTTGCAGCGTCGCCGGGGCCAGCTCGGTCATGGCGTGTTCTCCATCGTGAGACCCTCGTGGACAAGGTGCAGCTCCTCGATCGCGATCTCGCCGGTCTTCGCGTTGAGCTGAGGCCCGGTCACCTTCATCGGCAGGCTGTGGGTGAAGGTCCAGCGGGCCGTCACTTTGGTGACGTCAGCGGGGTTGAGCACCTCGATGGTTCCGTCGTACCGGGGCAGCGGCAGGGTTCCGTCGACGGCTGCCTGCAGCCACCGCCACAGGGTGGTGTCCGCGTACTCCCCCTCGGTCGCGACGAAGATGCCTCGCTTGAGCACGATCGGTTGGAGCTTGACTCGGCCGAGTCGCCGGACGATGCCGTCGTTGCGGCCACCTTCCAGGTACTCGTGGACGTCGGCCTCCAGGTCGAGGCCGATGCACTCCTGGAACTTGCCGTCACCGAGCTGCACCGGTTCGCCCGCCGGCGCCGGAGGAGGTGGGGCCTTCTCGGTGGCTTTGAGGTCTGGCGGGGGAATGTGCGTGGAGCTGGGAGAGCCGGACCGGGTCAACCAGACCTGGAACTTGAAGGACTGGACCAGCTCAGGCATCAGCCTTCCACCACCCGGACCGAGCCGTCGGTGTCCTGCGAGATCCGCAGCACGAGGTACTCCAGCGGGTGCGACGGAGCTACCCCGACCTCGGCCACCAGACGTCCGAGGTCTGAGGACCAGCCCGGGTTCACCGCCTCGTCGCAGCGGACGAAGAACGCCGCGGCCTCGCTGTCACCGGTGAATGCGCCACCACGGTAGAGGCCGCGCAGGAGCTGGACGATCGCGTCACGGAGCTGACGACGGAGCAACGGCGTGTGCGGCTCGAACACCAGCCACTGCGACTGCCGGTCCAGCACCAGCCTGAGCATCGTCATCAGCCTCCGGACGCTCAGCTGCCGGTAGTCACGATCCCGGCTCAAGGTGTGCGCCGAGGTCAACCGGTAGCCGTCGCGCTCGTCGCGGAATACGTCGATGTCTGCCTCGTGCAGGGCCGCGTGCTCGGCGTCTGTCACCGGCGCGCCGATCACCGCTTCCCGAGCCAGCTCGTTGGCGGGGCCGAAGGAGATGCCGAGCGTCAGCTCGCGCTCGGCGATGATGCCAGCGGCGAACGCCGACGGGGGCACCGGCTGTCGGACGGTGGGCGCGCCCGGGAGGCCCTGGCCCCGGACGCCGAGCCACGGGTGGAAGGCGGCGGCGAACGAGGAGTCGAACTCGCTGCGCCACCGCATGATCGCCGGGACGGACAGGTTCTCCGGCACGTCCAGCAACGCGACGAACCGCCGCTGCCGCTCGGCGAGTGCCACTAGGCGATGTTGCCGTTTGAGGATCTCGGGCAGGTCGAAGCGACCGTCCAGGCGCATTGCGCGTGGTTGTGGCACCACGTACGCCTGGGGCGGCGCGGCGGGCGGAGGGCAAGGGGCGAACACAGGGCTGCGCGCTGGCGGATCCGGCTCCACTGCACCCTCAAGCACCACGTACCTCCAGAACAGGTCCGGTACGGCCAACAGCGCCACCTCGGGCATCAGGGACATGAGGTCCATGCCGTGCATGGGCGGTCCGTCGACGTCGGGCCCACCGATGGGGTGCGACAACGTATCGCGGTCGCCGTACAGGCTAGCTGGGCCAATGGCGTCGTACCGGTCGGCACCGCCGCGCACCAGCGCACTCGGAGCGTCCGGAAGGGACGGATCTGCGGGCAGGAAGTGTTTCGGCCACAGCGAACTCGGCTGGACCAGCAGTGAGTCGCGAGCGAGCTGTTCCGGCGCGAAACGCGGATGACCGCGTCGCAGGCCGAGGTCCGCGATTGTCTCGCTCCGGGTCAGCGTGGGGTCGGGATCCGTGACCTGCACCCGAAGGGTCACCACCTCGACGTCGAGGGTTCCCTCCGGAAGCGGTCGGTCGAGCACCGCCACCCGCCGTCGCACCGGTCCGTCGTCGACGAGGTCGATCGCCTCCACCCAGCGGAACTCTCCCGGGCCTGGCAGGCCGTCGCCGCGGACCCGCAGCAGAGAGTACGGCGGTGGGTCCATCCCCTCGGGCAAGACCAGTCCGGCGGTGGTCGCAGGTGAGCGGAACCGCCCTCCCGCGACGAAGCCGAAGCGGATCTCCAGCCGCGTCCCCCAGCTCCCTTCGTCGGCAGCGAGCACGGGCAGGTCGATACGAGACCCGGAACCGTCGGCGACCGAGACCGAGTGCTCCGCATGGGCGTCGTCGGCGGGCTGCGTCGGCAATCTGGGCAGCGGCGACACCCGGCACACGTAGGCCCGCCGGCCACCTTGGGCGAAGAACGTGCGCACGGCCCACGGCAGCAGCCCTGGCCCCTCGTAGCCGCCGAACCGCCAGCGGTAGTCCGACCAGCTCTCCACGACGACGGGCTGGTCGACCGGGCCCCGCGGGGCCACGCCGACGAATCCGGCTACGTCCAGGCGAACGGCGTTGAACTCCGGCCGCCTGGCGATACCGGCGTGGTAGACGCCGGGTGGACCGAGCTGTAGGCCGACAAGAGTCACCGTGACCTCACAGGGATGCGAAGTCGATCCGCTCGGAGACCAGGTGCAGCTCCTCCATTGCGACCTCGCCGCCGCCCTTCGCGGCCAGCGTGGGTCCGACCCACTTCTTGGGCTGCGCCTGGCGCAGGGTCCACTGGCACACCGGGCTGCGCGCCTCGTCGAGCAACGTGATGATGACGGTGCGCGGGTCGAAGGTCCCTTCGCGGGTGGCCTTGATCCACTCGAAGAGTCGGAGGTCGCCGATGATCCCCCGCTTGAGCGTCACGTCGTCCGTGGTGTTCGTGTTGGCCACCTTGCGGACATGGTTCTCCGGGTCGTTGCCGTTGCGGTACTCCGAGTACTTCACCTCGTTGCCGGCGCCGCTGAAGTCCGAGAAGCCACCGACGATCTGGTCCTCACCGCCGGTGTCCCCCAGCTTCACCATGAAGTTGAACTGCCCGTAGGGGTTGTTGCGCAGTGCCATGGTTCACCTCCTGGTGCGTCTGTCTCAGCTGCGCCGCGAGTCGGCGGTCCACTGGCCGATGCGGAAGATCACGAACTCGGCGGGGTACGTCGGCGCGACCCCGATCAGGCAGATCAGCCGGCCGTTGTCGAGGTCGTTCTGTGTCATCGTGGTGCGGTCGCAGCGCACGAAGAACGCCTCCTCGGGCTTGGTGCCCATGAGCGCACCGGTCGTCCAGACCTGCAGGAGGAAGTCCTCGATTGTTTGTCGCACCGATGCCCAGAGCCGCTCGTTATTGGGCTCGAAAACCGCCCACTGCGTCGACCTGTCGATGCTGTGCTCGAGATAGATGAACAACCTGCGGACGTTGACGTACCTCCACTCCGGGTCCGAGCTCATCGTCCGCGCGCCCCACACCCGGTTGGCGCGACCCTCGAAGAACCGCAGCGCATTGATGCCCTCCGGGTTCAGCACGGACTGACGGTCGTAAGTCACGTTCGTCGTGAACTCCGTGATGCCCAGGACCACCTCGTTCGCCGGCGCCTTGTGCACCCCCCGCTCGATGTCACTGCGTGCGTAGATGCCGGCCACCGCACCCGAAGGCGGGATATCGAGCAGCGGCGGCGGCATGCCCGGGTCCGGGCGCCGGGTCGGGTCCACGATCCGCAGCCACGGGTAGTAGAGCGCGCCGTACTTCGTGTCGAACTGGGAGCGGAAGCGGCGCACCTCGCTGATCGAGCTGTCTTGTGGCGGGTCGATGACGGCGATCCGGTAGCGGTTCTGTTCGCAGTGCGCGATGAGGTGATCCACGGCGGTCTTGCCCGCGGCCTCGTCCAGAGACACCGTGTCCGGCGTCGCCACGATAGCGATGTCGTCGATCTCAGCCAGGGCACCCAGCCCGCGCGCGGGCCGGCGTACGTTGTCGGGGTCGGCGGGATTGCCGAGCAGCAGGTCCGCGCTGAGCGGATCCCCGTCGCCCCCACCGGAAAGCCAGGCGCCGTCGCGCAGGGCGAGGAGCGCGTTGACGAGCTCCCCCGACGTCGGGGGCGGGTTGGCGCCGGGGTCCACCTCGTCGAGCCATACGAGCGAGTGCTCGTCTGCCGGGTCCTCGGCCTGCAGCACCTCGAAGATCGATCGTCGGTGCTCGCGACCCAGCTCGAGCTCGTTGTAGACGTCGACCCGTTCGTCGCCGACGCTGACCGTAACCGCCAGGGTGAGGTGGAAGGCGACCTTGGCCGGATCGACGGGCTCGAAACCGCCGTTGGCCGCAACGTACCCCAGCACCCCGTCGGCCCGCCTGGTGACCAGCTTGACGTTCGCGGCGACCGGGTCGATGTCGTCGTCGATGCCCGGCGCCGCACCCCCGGCCGGCGGATCCGCGACCTCGACGGCCGCCCCGGGCAGCAGGCCCTTGAGCTCTCCTCCCACCAGCGCATTCTTACCTCGGCGGAGGGACACGGCGACGCGGATCCGCTCGGCCACCGAGCCCGGCCAGCGGGCTTTCCACGTGAGCAGGGGGGCCCCGGCCGCGGGAACCTGGAGCGAGCCGAAGTTGGCCGCGACGTCGATTGCCGGCGGGTTGCCGTTGTCCATCGTCATCTCGAACACGCGGGAGACGTACAGGCGGCGACCGCCGTTGGCGAAGAAGGCCCGGGCGGCGAGTGCGAGCAGACACGGCCGGTCGCCGATCGCGAGGCCGCCGAACGCCCGCTCGTACTCGGTGAAGCTTGTGACGAGCACCGGCCCGGGGAGCATGGTCGCGTTGTTGGCGATGTAGGGCACCGGTCCGTACTCCGTCAGCCCGGTCATCCCTAACGTGCTCGTGGGCACTCCCTCGATGGAACGGGAGCGGAAGCTCGTCTCCTCGACGTAGACGCCTGGCGTCAGGTACTCGGGCATGGGTCAGGACCTCCTCGGGTCACGGTCAGGGCAGTGGTGACAGGTCACCGATCTCGGCGGTCCTGCCCGCGGTCAGGGTGATGACCTGGTCCAGGGCCGTGCTGTACCCGGGAGGCACGCGGAGGCCGCGAAGCAGGTCGTTGTCGAGGTCAGAGGCGGTCGGGGGTGCCGAGGAACGCGGTACCTGCTCGACCACGAGATCCGACAGGGGATCGCCCGGCCGGACGAGCGGGACGACGACCTGGGGATCGCGCAGGTGGACGCGGACCGCGACCAGGAACGTCGAGGTGCCCGAGGCCGGGAACGCCGTGCGCTCGGTGGCCACGACGAGTACCTCCCCGCGCTCGTCGCCGTGCCCCCAGCCGAGCCGACCGGCGGTCGTGAAAACCTCCACTCGCGGCCAGCGGACGGGTTCACCCTGGTGCACGATCCGGCAGCGGAGCGCCGTCGTGCCCCGCGGCAGCCGGTACGCCGGGCCGGGCAGCAGCCAGGGCCGAAGGAGGCGGGATCGCGCGGGCACGAACAACCCGGGTGGCGTGGCGTCGGCCTGCGCGACGACGGAACGTGGCCATAGCGGCACCTCGAGCCGCCGGGCGACGTACTCGCGGCGCCGGTCAACCAACCGGATCAGCGCGGTCGCGCTGCTGGGCGCGTGTCGCAGCACGAACACTGACCCACCGTGGTCCCGGAACCCTCGGTGGTGGTCGCCGGTCGGTGCCCGCGCCGTCTCGCGCGCCACCTCGAGCCTGCCGGTCGCACCGTCGCGGGTCAGCGCATCGACCGCCTCCACTGCCAGCGCCAGTCGATGTAGGACGTGGACCTCGCCGGCCGCGACCGTGATCGTCTCCGCCACCATCACGCGACTCCCTCGGAGACGCGGCCGCCGACCGTGGTGACCTCGGGACCGATTCCTTCCTGGCTGCCGTCGATAACGATCACCCGGGCCACGTAAGCCAGGAAGCATCGGTAGTCCGTCGTCAGCGCCTGGAAGGCCTCGCTCATGGATTCCAGGGCCAGGTCGTCCGGGACGACCTGGATGGCGTCCCCGGGACCCCAGTCACCTGTTGGATCCAGCATCGTTCCGGTGAGCAGGCTATGCGTCTCGAGTGCCCGGGCAGTGAGACCCAGCCACTCCAACTCGCTCTCGACGAACTGGTCCCAGGCGGAGATGAACAAGTGCATGCGCAGGGGGACGCGGGGCACGCCGTCTTGGCTGGCCACCGCCGACCATCCGGGGCGGGTCTCGCGGTCGACGACAAGGCGGTAGCAGTAGATGGCCACGGACGGGTACCGGATCACAGCCTCGGGGCTGCTGTTCACCAGGTCGAAGTCGGCAGTGCCGGCCAACACCGGACGAGGCCGGGGTCCTCCCGGGATCTGCGCGGCGAACTCGGCCTCCAGCATCGTGACGATGCTGCGACCGACGGCGGCCAGCGCCCGGTATCCAGCCATGCCCGCATCCTCGACAGCCCTCGTCACCGGAGCGTCGCAGCCGGAGGCCGAGCGAGACGCTGCCGTGACACCGGTCCGCCGAGACTCGCCAATGGCCCAGCGAAGAGGAGGAAACCATGAACGCTGAATCCCCTCCGGCGAAGAGCGAGCCGTGTAGCGACTGTGATCTGGGAGCCGTCGAAGATCAGGCCTGTACCGCCAAGCGATTCCAGAAGCAGGCCGACGTCGCGAACGAGAGTCTCGCCCAGCTCACCGAGTTCAAGACGAAGTTCGGCACCGCCCGCAACAACTACCAGGCCGCCAGAGACGCCGCCCAGGCCGACATCGCGGCGGCGAGGATGCAGCTCAAGGATGTCCTCGGGCAGCTGCGCTGTCGCCTCGACGACCACAAGGAGGAGTGCCTCAAGGATGCCCGGGACAAGGTGGTCGACCAGATCCGCGAATGTGCGGGCGAACCCGGGTGCTGCGTCGGCGAGTGCGAGTTCGATTCCACACCGGGCGACGACGACGCGGCCGCGTTGTCCGGCCGCATCGAACGGTACCGCCGCGAGGTGAAGAAGGCATCGGAGTGCTTCGAATCCCTCATCGCCGAGCAGGCCGCCCTACCGGTCCGTGCCAAGGCCCTCCGGGACGCGGTGGCGGCGATCGCGGCCGAGGTAGCCGCCGAGAACCCCGCGAAGGACTGGGCCCGTCTTTACGCCCGCGCCCTGGTCGCTCGGTGGCAGCTCAGGAGAGAGCAGCTGTGGCAGGGGTTCCCGACCGTGAACGCCTATGTCGACTGCCTCTGCGCCGCCCTCACCTGCGCGCTCAAGGGCTGGGAAGCCATCGCCATCCTCGAAGGTATCAAGGCCGAGATGGACTGCAAGGCCGAGGCGGCCGACGCCGCCTGCAAAAAGAAGCAGGAGAACATCGTCGACGAGGTCATGCGTGAATACGTCTGCCTGTGCCCACCCGACGATGACGATGACGATGACGACTATCCGCCACGCGATGACGACGAGGGCCACGACCACGGACAGCATGACCCGCGTCAGTCGGCAGTTTAGGTCGCGGAGCCATGTCACGGGTGCACCGCCGGATTGTCGCCGCCGGGACGGGCGCAGCATCGCTTGCCGCGGTGAGACATCGCTTGCGCCGCTCCCGCTGATAGGCCTTGTCACCTGTCCCTCACTGGCTGTAACTTTGGTTGTTAGGTAGCACGTGTTAGATGGGGGCGCAGCCGTGACTGTGGGCCAAGCGATGACGGCTTTGGCCGGTGCGTTCGCAGTCGGCATTGGTATCTGGCTCCTCCGACGTAACACCGAACCGGTGGCCGATAAGCCGTCCGAGGCCAGGATGCCGCTGGTCTCGTTCTCGGGTCCGCCCGGCCTATTGCTGGCGCTGGTCGGGCTGTTTCTGATCGTCTTCCCGTTTACCCCGTGGTGGCCGACAGGCTCTGCGTCTGAAGAGCCGCCATCGGCTGGGACATCGCATGACACGATCCGCCGCGAGGCTGAGGAAGGCGCCATCGCCAGCCCCATGGAAGTCAGGAGAGACGACAGCGCATCCGGGGGCGCATATGTTGCCACGCTAATCCGAGAAGAAGGCGCTGTAACGCTTGAATTCGAGGCCGCTGGTGGCAGGTATTTCGCCTGGGGCCGTGTGGCCGCGCCAGAAGGGGCGGCCAACGCTAACTCAGTGCACGTGTCGGTAGACGGGGAGGAGTCCGACATTTGGGACTTCTTCCAGGAGGAGACTGACAGCCTCCCCTCCGACTGGCAATGGGAGCGGCTGAGCCTCCGATGTGGGGGTGACTTCGACAAACACAACTGTGATCCATGGTCACGGCCGCTGTCGGAAGGACGTCACACACTCGTTCTGCATGGACGCGAAGCCGACTCACGAGTCGATGTGTTGGTCATCACCAACGACCCCGAATACACGCCGTGACGTGTGCCGAGGCGCGGAACACCGGGTATGCGCACGAGCCATGCGAATTCGGTGCGTGAGGCTGTTAACAGGATGCGGGGCTTCCCCAGGGAAGCCCCCTCGTACGATTCGCCGGTGACCTCCCAATCAGCGTCACAGGGGGATTTGCTACTGACGGCACGCCGCCGCTCAGCCTCGCCCATGACGACCGCCCTCGACCGTAGAAGCCTTATGGGCGATCACCTGTCTAACCTGGAGATTTCGGCAACCGCCAGCGCCGCACAACGTCCTGGGCATGCTCAGCGCAATCGAGTTCGAGCTGCCAATCCACCACCGTGGCAGGAGGAATCCAGTTCCCTGACTCCACGAAACCCGGGCAAACTGCCACCAGAGGTCCCGAGGCCGGTTCACAAGTCCTTTCGAGTGACGCTGGAGTAACGGGTGCGGAGGTATGCCCTTTTTAAGCGGGATCTGTGAATTGGCGAGTAGGTGCAGTGGGCATGCTCAGAGGCCTTAGAAGCGAACGGCGGCCGACGCCTGTCCCGGATGCGCGGCTCGGAGGAACCACGACCCGCTCAGCATCCCCTTCGCCCATTGGCGACACCCTGCTTGCCCGAGAACTGGCCCACATTGTGGTCCAGTCGGCCCTGAAGGTCGGCAGCACCAACGATCCGCTCGAGCACGATGCGGAGCAATTCGCGGGCCAAGCCTGCTGTGGCAGCGAGCCGGACGGCGGGTCGTCCTGCGCCGAGTGTCGGCAGAAGGCGCAGGAGCCCTTGGTCCAGCGCCGAACCCACGGCCAGGGTCACCCGCAGGACGGCGGCGCGGTGCACAGGCTCGCGTTGGGGGCGGGCCGGCCACTCGGTGCGGCCCAACGTGCGTTCTTCGAGCCAAGGGTGGGAGGAGATCTCGGGGGCGTCCGGGTCCATACCGACGGCCACGCTAGGCGGGCTGCGGAGCGGCTGGGTGCCCGCGCCTTCACCGTCGGCCACGACATCGCCTTCGCTGCTGGTGAGTACCGTCCGGAGGCCGGCGAGGGGCAACGCCTTCTTGCGCACGAGATCGCCCACGTCATCCAGCAGCGCACGGCAGATCCGGGTGTGCTGCAGCGCGCCCCGGACGAGTCGGAGGCGCCGATCTGTGTCGCCGAACCCCAGGAGGAGGCACCGGTCTGTGAGCCAGCGCCCGCTGCCGACCAGCCGGCCATCACTCCGCTTTCCCGGGAGGGCACGCTCGATGAGCGCGTCGACCGGTTCAAGAGCCTTGTAAGGACCACGGCGATCCACCGGCTGATGGTGAACCAGCAGAACCTCGCCCAATGGAAGGAGCTCATCGAACGGGTCATTCCAGCAGGTGACCTCAGCGCGCTCGGGCTGCTCCAGAGCGGCGGCGCAGGCACCTACCTGGAGCTCCAGGGCATCCGCGACCCGGGTTATCGGGAACTCCGGGCCAACCAGGTCATGGGCCGCTTCCGGGCCTGTACCGGCTGTCACCTGGATAACCGTCTGTGGGGTACCCGCGCGGAGCGCGAGGCCCTCGGCGGCTCGAAATGGCGCTCCCCGACCGAACAACGCGGCCTTCCCGGCGGCTATCGCCCGAAACCCGGCGGGGCCGAGGAGCGGGTGCACCAACTCTTCCCCAACCCGACGTTAGCGCTGGAGGCCATCCTGAGGGTTCGGCCCATCCTGGCCGCGCTCGGCCCGGAGGGGTACCGGGTGCTGGAGCGCACCACCATCCTCGCCGATCTGGAGTATGGGCAGTTCGCGTCGGTGCGTACGGAGATCGGTACCGCGATCGCCAATCGGAGTCGCGACTACGGCGAACTCATTGAGCGAATCAGGGCCGGCAGCCTCGGGTACGAGCACTTCGGCCCGATCATCCTCGATCTGCTGTCGGTTGCCGACCCCGACGTGGCGCGCGAGATCCAGGATGAGATGGACAGCCACGAGTTCTGGTCCAAGGTCGAGACGGTGGTGGTCGGCATCATGACGATCGCCGCCCTCATCCTCATGATCTGGCCGCCGAGCACCGCGGTCGGGCTGGCATGGCTGGGCGCCTTAGAGGCCACCCTCGCCACCTACGGGCTGATGACGGCTCCGGGAATGATCGCCGCAGGAGAGGCGTACTCCCTCAGTGAGGGCACCAAAGACGTGTTCAGCCGTCAGCAACAGGAGGCCGGTCCCGGCATGGTGCTGGGCGGCTTCCTCAACGTGGTGATGGCCCCGCTGGGCATCGCATCCGGATTCGCCCGCGCACCAGCCGCGGCATCACGGATCGGTCACCCAAGCGTGCTCACGCTGCGGGCTGGTGAAACCCTCCAGGAAGGCAAGTATCTAGTGACCATGGCGGACGACGGCGCCCTTATCGTCGCGGTCGCCGACCGGCCGGACATCCTGATCATCGTGCGCAACGGAAACGCGACGGCGTACCAGGTCACCGGGACCGGGAGCCTCCGAGTGCTGGAGAACTCGCCAATCCTGCCTGGGGGCGCGCCTCCTCGTGGCGGAGGACCTCGTGGTACTCCATACGAGAGCCCGTGGTCGCACGTCGCCCAGCGCGAAGGGAGCTGGTGTGGCGCCGCCTGCGGCGAGATGGCCGCCGGTCGACTCGGCGTCGAGGTCAGCCAGGAGCAGATCGCCGCAACCCGGCTACTCGAAGAGTCCACATTCATCGAGGGAAAGCTATTCAGCGCCGGAGGGTTTCACACCGACAAACTAGCGGCCAGGCTGGAAGAGATCGCGCCTGTCGCGAAGCGGACATGGGAGGGTATCACTGATCTTCCAGAAAAGGCCGTCTTCACGCCGAGCGCTTTGCGGGAAACCCTGAAGTCGTATATCTCGAAGACAAAGTCAAGCGTCATCCTTCGCGTGGATCTTGGGAAACACTGGATCGTAGTCGACGACGTGCTACCCAATGGCAAGATCGCCATCCGTGATCCAGGGAAGCAGAGATCGGCGGTGATCACTGCCGACGAGCTGCGCGCGATGGGACCGACCGGAGATATCGTTGTGTCGATGCCGAAGAAGTGAGGGGGACGTGGGGACATCGCCCGGCGCCGCGCCGCCGCTCCTCGTGCTGGAGGCCGTCGAGCGGGATCCTGAGGTCCCGACACGCCTCGTCGGCGTCGTGCGGGCCGGCGGGCACCGGCTGCGGATCGTGCTGGACTTCCATCGAGGCGACCTCAACTACGCCAAGTACGTCGAACTCCCGTGGTTGCTGGCCTTGCACGAGCCGTCCCAGCGCGCCGTGGTCACCACGCTATCCCGCATCGACGCGGGAGAGACCGTGTTGCTCCCGCGCGACCTCAGCGCGGAGATCCAACAGGCTAACCCGCCCTGCCCATGGCAGCCCCTCGACGAACAACGCAGAGCCGCGCTCGATGCCGCGGCCGACCAGGTGGAGGTAGTGGTGCGGCACGCCGAACGCTCCCGCTCCAGCCCGCCGACCGTCAAGGCGCGGCTGGAGCTGGACGGTCGGCCCATCGAGGTCGAAGTCGAGGTATACGCCGAAGAGGGAGCGGTGCCGATCCTACGCTGGATGGCAGGGACCGACCTGGCGGAGCTCACACCAGCACAACTCCGCGCCATCCAGCGCGTCCTGGTCAAGTACCGGTAACCCAGCATCCTCGCTCTCGCGTCGCGTGCCCTCAGACCCGACCACCCCACCACGGCAACCGCGCCGAGCAAGCCTGGCCCAACTACCGCGGGCAGGTCGGCAAGGCGCCGTCGCTTCAACAACGAGCACGACATCATCGACGCGGCCCTCAGCTTAAACCGCGCCGAATGGCCCCTAGCCTCGATCTTTCGTACCCGCGGCCGAGTAGCGCTGCCCGGTACTGCTGTGGCCGGTCGGGGGCGGATTCTGCCGTGCGGGTGTGACGGTTCGCCCGAGGGCGCTCGGGTGGGGCGTCGCCTTCCACGGGGCCCTTCATCGATCCGACGGATTGGTTGCACGCGCAAGCGGATGACCTAGCCTACGAGGAGATCGGCGGGGAGCCCGTCGGCGTAATCGACGACGGCGTCGTCTCGGGCCACCCTTTGCTGCGTCGTCAAGGTCCAGATCGATGTCCCCGACACCTACGGGTGGTCCGCTCCTGGACCACCCGGCACCCTGGTCGCTGGTCTTGCCGCCTACGGCGACTTCGAAGAACCGCTGCGTAATGGATCTATTCTGACGGCCCGCCCGCCCGCTGTACTACGCCCGGATCATCGAACCGCATAACGAGATCCCAGTTCGGACCCGGTTCCCCACGCAGGCGCTAGAACACCGGTCGGTCGAGCAGGCCATCCAGGCGCTACATGGCGAGCACGGGGTCCGGGTGTTCAACCTGTCGCTCGGGACTCGGGCGGACAAAGGCTGTTCCGCTCCACGAGTTGCTGCGTCGGATTAGCGTGAAGTGAAACAGCGGCGCGAGTACCTGGCGGGCTGGATGAAGGTGGAATTGCTCCGCGGCGTCGCCGTCGACGAGATCGAGGAAGTCTATAGGGTACAAGACCCAAACGACCGTTTGCCACTGTTCAGGGATAGGCGATGCCCCGACCTGCGGCCCAGCTCGACACAGGTGCTCCGGAGCACGCTGCACGTGCGGGAATGGCGCTGCCAACGACTCAAGCCCGACGACTCTGACACCTATTACCTCGTGGTCACCCACCTCTGCGCACCCTGGGCCGGCTCCCTTACCGACCCCTACGACCACCAGCGGTACGCGATCTGTCTCGAGATGGTCGACGAGGGCAGGCTCGACCTCTACAACCTTGTCCGCCAGCAAGTCGGCCGAGCGGCAGCGGCCGACGTGCGCCGCGACTCGGACGGACGGGGAGCCCTGTCGGTCCCGGGTGCGCCGCGAGGGCGAGGTCTGCTCGGGCTCCTCGCCGCAGCGGTCCGCAACGAGGACGCCGTGCTCGGCCCACTCCGGCGGACGCGGCTCGGGAGCGCCAGAACGTGGCGGTCGGCGGGCCATCGCGTGTCAAGCCACATCAGGCGCCGGCCGCCACCCGCGAGAGGAGCCAGCCGTGAGTCTTCGAGGAACCGCCCTGTACGCCGAGCGGCTGGCCGCCGACCGGAAGCAGAGACAGGGCCCGCTGTTCGTCGCCGAGAAGGTCCGGGTCGCGATCGAGAACCCGGTGCTGTTCGGCCACGGGACATGCTGGCGTCGATGCCGTGGCGCAAGCGGCCGAGCGGGTCCTCGGTCGCGTGCTGCTGCACGCCGCGACTGCTCCGGCGGGCCAGGGCTGCAAGTGGTGCGTAGCGCGCCGGTACTCGCGGGTCAAGAAACTGCCGATGCCGGAGCCGACGGCGGCCTCTCGGTTGTTGCTCGGGCCGGAGTGCTCGCACTACGCGGAGCTCAGCGCCGCCCAGCGCAAGGCGTACATCCGCCAACTGGGCGACGAGCAGCGGGCGCGGAGCAGGTCGCGGGCTTGGCTGGGGAGCCTGGTCGCCTCAGCCGATGTGGTCGAGCGGGACCGACTCGGGCGTCCGGTGCGGCTGCGAGGTCGGGGAGACGCCCGGCCACCGGTTCGGGAGGCCCCGGTCCCGCTCGCCATGGGCGCGGTCTGCGGGTGCGATGAGTCCTTCCACTCGCGCGTCGAGGATCACACCAGGAGGATGTCTCAGCTCGACGCCGAGCTGACGGACCACGGCTGGGTGTACCGGCGGGCGTCGTGACCAACCCGCGAGACCAGGCCGTCGCGGCGGTGCTGCTCGACGTGACCCAGGCGCTGCGGCAGTCGAAGATCAGCCATGAGATCACCCAGGGCGAGGAGCAGATCGTCAACGGGCTGCTGGCGCGGGCGCTGGGCCCGCCCGTGGTGGACGCGAGGTCGCTGTCCTACCGGCAGTTCGAAGGCCATCCGAAGCCGGGGCCGGGCGGCGGACGCGATCATCGAAATGTTCCCGGAATGGGCGAGCTGGCCCGACAAGACGCTGAGCGACCAACTCAAGGTCGTCGACGAGGAGCGGGTCACCCGGATCTACGGCCTGCTGGCGCGGCTAGTCGAGGGTTAACGTGCCAGGCACGGCTGTCTCCGGGATTCGGTCAGCGCGCGCTATCTGCCCGCGGGTGCGGGAGGACGAACTTGCGCGCCTCGGCGACCTTTGGCTCAAGGTGGCACTGACCAATCAGTCCTGGCGCCCCGGCGACTGACCCGAGCCGAGCAAACACAGCAGCGCTAGCGTTCAGCTCGACTAGCAAGGTCAGCGATCTCCTCTCCTGTCGGCGAGTTGATCTCTTCCACAAGGGTCTTGAATTTCCTGTGCAAGGCCTGGCGGCTGTGGCCTAGAAACTTGGCCATCTCGCTCCACGAGAGATCTTCCTTGAGGTTGACGGCGATACGAAGGGCGACCTGGAACTTGATGGCCTTTTCCAAGGTGGCGAGCGCTATTAGGCGCAACAGGTATAGCTTCTCGTCAAGTGATCGACGACTGGAATGAACCACCAAATCAGCCTGTGAGGGTGCTGCCTCATCATCCTCCTCCCACTGGTAGATGAGTTGATCTACGGCCACCTGGAGTGCGTTACCGGCAGCCGTCGTCATTTCCCACCAAGCTAGATCGCCCTTCGGCCAGCCCAACTCGGACTCGGCATCCAGTCGAATACGGATCTGTAGCTACGGATCGTTCTCTGTTGGAGGGAGCTCGGGTTTGGCCATCTCGTAATCGTGATGTGCCGCTTCTCCCGTGTCAACATTATGATGACCGCAAAGGCCCAGGTCACAGCAGTGTTGATCAGTGCCCCCGGTCGGATTCGAACCGACACTGAACGGATTTTAAGTCCGCCGCCTCTGCCGATTGGGCTACGGGGGCTCGACATTCAGCTTATGGCCGGCGGCCGTCACGCCTGGTGGATTCGGGGCAACCGAGCACCCTGATCATAAGTAGGTTCGGCGCGGATACACCGCATGCGCCCCGGCCACCCGGTCCAGGAAAAGCAGGCCG
>Ga0299914_10000245_pt1 | contig 32628 bp, 33 predicted proteins | sample RVTome_10_FD_201361 | JGI IMG/M metagenome (GOLD analysis project Ga0299914, IMG submission 201361) | Soil microbial communities from uranium-contaminated site in the Upper Colorado River Basin, Wyoming, United States - RVT153D57 (version 2) ... | reverse complement strand
AGAGGCCGAGCGGATAGGCCCGCATGTGGGCACCGAACCGTACGGGATTAGCAGCGTGAGCCCAGGCCTCATAGCTCGGCCTCCGGGCAACACTGACAACGGTTCGCCGAGACGACGGACCTATCCGGGCCTCCTCTAAGAGAACGACTGCAGCTCCCCGAACCGCAGCATGGCTTCGGCGAACTCCCGGCGCGTCTCCGCCTGCGGATCGTCTGGTCGAGTCGACGGCTCGCTCGCCGGGTCCGCCTCCCCAGCCGGTGAGGCATCGTCGTCCACCAGCGCCCACAGCAGTCCCCCGACGACCAGCCCGACGACCGCCACCACCGTCGTCAACCGGGGCCAGCGGCCGGGTTCGTGGACGACGCGGCCCGACGATGTTCGCTTGCCCCGCGGGCCGCCGTCCGCCTCGCCCGCCTCGGGCTCCCCGGTCACCCGGGATTCGATGGGGATGGGGGCCCGCTCGCCCTGCTCGCCCACCGCGCCAGTCTCTCACTCCCGGTGCTCCGCCAGCGACGCGGCCGGCCCCGCAGGATCGAACGGCCGCAACGACGCCAGCAGCCGAGTCAGCTCGTCGACCGGCAGGTCGGAGGTGAAGCTCACGCGGGTGACCCCGTCCGACACGTCACCGATGGACCGGCCCCCCTGCTCGTCGACCGTGCCCTCGAACGGCCCGATTCGCAGCGGCCGGCCATGGGTACCGGTGCCGATCCCGCCATGGGAGTCAAGGCAATCCTGGCTCACCGTCCCGAGGTGCAGCGACCCATCTGACACTGCTCGCAGGTTCCGGTACTCGAGGCCGAGCCAGGTGCATGCTGCCGATTCCCCGGGTGCGGCGCGCATCACCGGTCGTGGGGTAGAGACGCTCGCGTCGGTCAGTGCCCACCCCGGGGGAAGCTCACCGAGCTCCAGCGGCGCGGCGCCGGCGGCGAGCAACCCGTCGACGGCGACCGTGCTGCGAACCGGGGCTCCCACGTCGTCGGGCGAGATGACATCCGGATCCCCCAGCCGCACGATGTCGATCCGGAGCGCCAGGCGCGGCTTCGGCGCGGCCGATGTCAGCACGACATGCGCGATGTCGCCGGCCTCGTCCAGCGTGACCTCGACGTCGGCACCGTCCAGGGTGTCGCCGTAGCGCTCGTCGCGGTCGTCCGGTGGGACCGTGGCGCGGAGCACCCTGCGACCGGCCGCATCCGTCCCGTCACGGTGGCGATCGCCGGCCGAGCGGAGGACGTCCGCAACCAGGGCGGCACCCAAGCGGCCCGGGTAGCCGCCATTGCGCGCGAGCGGCGCCCCTGCAACTTCCCAGGCCGCGCCGGCCAGGCCTTCGACGCTCGGGGCGGAGCGGCTCCACACGGTCGACCCGGACGTCACCGTCTCGACGGCAACGCCCCGGTCGTCCACCGCCACGTCCCGCGTGATGGACTGAGGCAGGCGCACTGCGCCCTCGACGGTCACGTCCGTTGCGATCGACGGCCCCGGACGCAGCGCACTCGGCCCGGCGGCGTGAACGGAGCCGCGGTAGGCGAACGACCGGGCGTGGCCCAGTCGCTGGACGGCCTCCAGGTACGCGACACCGGGATCGTGGCGCTCGTCCACGGATCGTGATGGCTCGTCGGTGCCAACCACCGCCAGCGCCACTCCCCCAGCCACCAACCCCACCGCCGCGCCGGCTGCCGCGAGCCGGGACCACCGCCCCGGTTCGTGGACCACTCGGCTCGACGTACGCCTGCCGAGGGCGCCAGGAACCGCTTCCGCTCCCGGCGCGCTCGTGACCTGGGATTCGACGTGCAGGGGTCGCACCGGCCCCCATTACACCGCCGGATCGCTCGCGGTTCCTAGTGTCCTGTCAGGCGAACAGACCATCCCCCAGGAACGCGCCGCCGTCCACGACCCCGGGCAGGGCGAAGTAGAAGCCCCCGCCTCGGGGACGATGTACTCCTCGAGCGGCTCGCCGGCGAGGCGGGCTTGGGTGTTGAGGAACTGGGACAGCCGCCGCTGGAACGACACGAACGCCAGTCCCTGGTCGAGCTGACCATCGCCGTCGAAGCCGCGGGAGAAGCTCAACTGAAGCAAGGAATACCTTTCGATAGGGAGATAGGCGGCTGAGCGACTCGGAGAGCAACGCCCGCGCGAACGCCCTCGGATCGGCTCGGATGCGCCCCGGATCGGGCCCAACCTGTGGGTGAACTGTGGGTCTCGTTGTGGAGAACGTCGCGGAATCTGGGGATGACGAAGAAAGTCTGGGGATTGCCTGGGGATTGCGAAAATGCCCCTTGACGTGGGGTTTCGCACCCCGCAAGATGCTCCACGTCCACCACGACGGCACGGGCAAAGGATGCGGTCGAGAGCTTCGGTTCTCAGCAAGTCCGGCGCACAAGTCGATGTGGCGGGCCGGTAGGAATGCCGACGGAGACGGCCAAGGTGGGGCGCCCACTAAGGTCGGACCCGGGCTGCTGTGGGGCGCGTCCTGCAGTAGTCGGCGCTTCTGACGGCACATCTCGTGTCGTTGGGATCGGCCAGAGCGTCCAACCGTATGGTTGGCCCCGAGCAGCGGACCGGCTAGTTCCGGTCTGACGCCCGGGGCCTTCCTTATCCCGGCGTCGAGATTACTCCGCGGGATTCATCTGACCGGGGACCCCATCGGGGGCTCGGTACCGTTCACCGCGCCGGGGTCGGCGGCCTAGATACCTAGACCGGCCGCGGAGGGCATCTACGTACCTGAGCCCGTCGCGAAATGCGCAGGCCGTCCGATGTGGCCGGGTACCTCAGGGGCGCACCCTGGACTCATGCTTCTCGGATACGACTTCACCCGGACAATGGTCGCCGACCACCAGCAGGACCTCCAGCGCGAGGCCTCGCGTTGGCGGCTCGCCCGCCTCGCGGGCCGACATCGTGACCGTCAGCGGCCGTCCCGGCGGGCGGCCACCATCGGCCTCTGACCGACTCATTCGACCGGGCAGCGCCCTACGCTCGGGTGATGCTCGTGGGACGTTCGGGCCTGTCACCGGTCATGGTCGGGCGCGGCCCGGAGCTCGATCGCCTGGTCGGCTTGATCGACGCCCGGCTGGACCCGTCGGTCGCGCTGATCGCCGGGGAGGCCGGCATCGGCAAGACCCGGCTCGTCCAGGAGCTGGTGGCGCAGGCGTCGGCGGGCACGGTGGTGCTGGCGGGGCAGGCCGACCCGGGCGCCGAGAGCCGCCCGATGGAGCTCTTCCGTGACGCGCTCGGCTCGGTGGTCACTCGCGACGGCAGCCCCGGCGACCGACTGGCCGCGCTGCTCGAGTCCGTGGACGACGCCCACCGGGCGGCCGATGAGCGCGTCCGGGCCGGAGTCGAGCTGGTGCGGCGGCTCACCGAGGGGATCGCCGGCGTCGTCGTGTTCGAGGACCTGCACTGGGCCGACTCCGAGAGCCTCACGGTGTTCGAGCAGCTGGCCCAGCCCGGTGGCGGCCGCCTCCTGATCATCGGCACCTATCGCCCGGACGGGCTCACGCGCCGGCATCCGGCCTCGGAGCTGCTGCCCCGGTTGGAGCGCCGCCATTCGATCACTCACATCCAGCTCCGGCGGCTGAGCCCTGCGGACGTCAACGCGTTCCTCACGGCCGTCTACGGCGAGGTCCCGTCGTTCCCGGTCGTCGATGCGCTCCACACCCGCACGGGCGGGAACCCCTTCTTCCTCGAGGAGCTGGTCGCGAGCGCCGGCGACGCACCCTGGCAGGACCTGGCCGACATGCCACTCCCGTGGACGGTGGCCGAGCTGGTGCGCGGGCAGCTCGACGAGCTCGACCCGGAGGTCCGCCGCCTCGTCACCGCCGCCTCGGTGCTCGGGCGCCGGGTGACGTTCGACGTGCTCGCACACGTGACCGAGACGCCCGAGGACCAGCTGATCGCCCAGCTCCGCGACGCCGTCGACAGCGGCCTGCTGGCCGAGTCCGAGCCCGACGTCTTCACGTTCCATCACGACCTGGCGCGCGAGGCCATCAAGGAGGGACTGCTCGGACGGGAACGGCGCCGGCTCCAGGAGGCGGCCTTCACCGCCCTGCGGGCGGTCGGCAGCGAGGACCGGCTGGCCCTCGCCCTCCACGCGCGGGGCGCCGGGCGTTACGAGGACATGGTGGCGGAAGCGCGCATCGGCGCCCGCGAGTCGCTCGCCCGCGGCTCGACGTACCAGGCCCGCCACCTGGCCGAGATCGGTCTGAGCGAGGCCGAGGACGACCTCGAGCTGCTTGCCCTGGCGTCCCGCGCCTGCTGGCTCGCCGGGCTCCTCGACGATGCCGCTGCGCACTGCGACCGCTGGCTCCGTCTGGCTCGCGAGCGCGACGACGTGAGCGAGGAGGCTGCGGCCCTGAGCCTGCGCAAGCGGATCGCCCGCGAGGCCGGCCAGATCGAGGCCATGGTGGGCTTCACCGACCAGCTCATCGGCATCATCGACCGGCTGCCATCCGACGAGGACCGTGCACGCGCCATGGCCGCGGTCGCGCAGTCGTACATGCTGCGCGACCAGATCGAGGCCACGTACGAGTGGGCGGACAAGGCCGCGAGCCTGGCCGAGAGCCTCGACCTCACCGATGTGCGCCTGGCGGCCATGGTCGACAAGGGCACCGCCATGCTCAACGCCCGCGATCGGGTGCAGGAGGGGCGCGGCCTGCTGCAGACGGCGGCGGACGAGGCCGAGCGGATCGGCGACCACGTGCTGGCGGCCCGGGCGCTGAACTACCTCGTGTGGGACGCCCGCCAGTGGAGCGAAGCCGGCGAGGTCCGGGACATGATCGAGCGGGCCCACCTCCACGCAGAGGCGGCGGGCTTCGAGCTGGTCGCGGCCATCGACCTGGCGGCCAACCAGGCGCATCTCGAGGCCGCCGAGGGGGACCTCGACGCCGCCATCGCCCAGCTCGACAACGCGCGCCACACGTCGGCCGGCAACGCGGTCTCCTGGACCGACGGCCGCTGGCTCGCGGTGATGCGAGCCGGGCTGGCTCTCGAGGCCGGGGACCTCGAGACCGCCCAGCGCTTCACAGACATGGCGAAGCCCCCCACCGAGCGGGTCGCCGTGGGCGTGTTCGGGCTCGACTTCCACCTGGCGTGCCGGCGCGGTGACCTCGCCGAGGCCCGGGAACGCCTCCGCGCCTTCGGCGAAACGGTGGCGCACGACGGCGTTGCCTACCCCGGCCAGACCCACGATCTCCTGGCCGCCGCCCTGCGTGCCGGGTTGACGACCACGGAGATGCGGCCCCTGGTGGACCAGGTGGGGCTGTACGTCGGCCACCGGCTGTCGCCGGACGACCCGTGGCGGCAGCTCATCGACGCCCAAGTGGCGGAGGCGGAGGACCGGCTGGACACCGCCGCCGACCTGTACGCGGCCGCCGCCGAGGGACTCGAATCGGCCCCCGAGGTCCTGGCCGCCCACCTCGGGACCGCACATGTCGGCGCTGCCCGCGCCCTGGTGGCCGAGGGCCGACTGGACGAGGCCAGGGCCCAGGCGGAGGCGGCCGCCCCGTTCCTGGCGCGGTGGCGGGGCTGGCGGGTGGACGAGCTGCGGGCCGTGGAGCGCCGACTCGGCTTGGGACCGGAGCCGACCGGGCCCGAGGCGCTCACCCCGCGTGAGCGCGAGGTGGTGTCGCTCCTGGCCGAGGGCCTGACCAACTCCCAGGTTGCCGAAAGGCTCTACATCTCGCCGCGCACGGCAGCGGTCCACGTATCGAACATCCTGGCCAAGCTGGGCATGTCGTCCCGCACCGAGGTGGCGGCCTGGGCGGTGCGCGAGAGCCTGGGGCCGTCCTCAACGATCACGCCGCGCCAGTCAGAAAGACGGCGCCGGTGAGCGCGAACGGCCGGCCTACGGGAATCGGTAGGTTCACGCAACTTTCGGCAGGCGGTGGCCCCGGTGCCGATCTGCGTGATCACGCCTCCACGACGACGGCGATCCCCTGGCCCACCCCGATGCACATGGCGGCCAGGCCCCAACCCCCGCCGCGCCGGCGCAGCTCCCACACCAGCGACGTGAGTATGCGCACGCCCGAACAGCCCAGGGGGTGCCCGATGGCGATGGCGCCGCCGTTGGGGTTCACGATCTCGGGGTCCAGGTCGGGCCAGTGGGCCATGCAGGCCAGCGCCTGCGCCGCGAAGGCCTCGTTCAGTTCCACGACCGCGAGGTCGGACCAGGCGATGCCGGCGCGCTCGAGCGCCCGTTCGGCCGCCTCCACCGGACCTAGGCCGTAGAGCGGTGGCTCGACGGCCGACGTCGCCCGCGCGGCGATGCGGGCCAGGGGCTCGCGGCCGAGCCGTCGGAGCGCCGGCTCGTCGGTCAACAACACGGCGGCGGCCCCGTCGTTGAGCGGAGAGGCGTTGCCCGCCGTGACCGATCCGTGGGGGCGGAAGCTCGGACGGAGGCGGGACAGGGCCTCGAGCGAGGTGTCGGCGCGGATGCTCTCGTCCCGCTCGACGAGCCGGCCGCCGTCGGCGTCGGTGACGAAGCTGACCTCAGCGTCGAACCGGCCGGCATCCCACGCCTCGGCGGCGCGACGGTGTGACCGGAGGGCGAACGCATCCTGGGCCTCCCGGCCGATCTCGTGACGCTCCGCCAGGATCTCGGCGCCCTCGCCCAGCGAGACCGTCCACTCAGCGGGCATGCGCGGGTTGACCAGACGCCAGCCCAGCGTCGTCGAATGCAGCGTCTCGTGACCGCGGGGATAGGCGGTGTCGGGCTTGGGCAGGACCCAGGGGGCCCGGCTCATCGACTCGACGCCGCCGGCGACGGCGACGGCCGCGTCGCTCACCGCGATCGCCCGGTCGGCGGCGGTCACCGCCTCCAGCCCCGAGCCGCACAGCCGGTTGACCGTGGCGCCGGGAACCGACACCGGCAGCCCGGCCAGGAGCACGGCCATGCGGGCCACGTCGCGGTTGTCCTCGCCGGCGCCGTTGGCGTCGCCGAACCACACGTCGTCGATGTCGGTGGGGTCGAGGTCGGGCACGCGCTCGACGAGGGCTCGTAGCGCGTGGGCCGCGAGGTCGTCGGGGCGAACGCCCGCGAGTGCGCCGCCATGACGACCCACCGGCGTGCGGACGGCGTCGATGATGAAGGTCACCGGGCGGACACCTCCCCACGGACGCGGCGCCGCGGCCGCAGTCGCCGCTGCACCGGGAACAGCTGGAACGGGTGGATGCGGTTGAGCAGGCCGTAGATGCCCTTGGGTGCCAGGACCGCCATCACGACGGCGATCGACCCGAGGACGATCAGGTACCACTCACCCAGGTCGGTCAACTGGTCTCGCAACACCCAGAACACGAGCGTGCCGATGATCGGGCCTGTGGTCGAGCCCAACCCGCCGATCACGACGATGAAGATCATGAACGCCGTCCACTGCACGCTGAACGCGGAGGTGGGCTGGACGTTGAGCCGCTGTAGGTACACGAGGCCGCCGGCGAGGCCCGTCCAGCCCCCGGCTATGACCCACACCGCCAGGCGTGCCCGGTAGACGTCGACGCCCGCGCCCCTGGCCCCGGCCTCGTCGTCACGGATCGCCCGCAGGGCCAGCCCGAGCCGCGACCGCAGGATCATCACGACGATCACGACCGCCCCGGCACCGACGACGAGCGCGGTGTAGAAGGTGTAGTCCTCCCGCGCGAGGCGGTCGTAGTCGCCGAGCGACAGCAGGCTGCGACCGTTGCCGCCGCCGAGCGCGGTGTTGTTGGTCACCAAGAGGAACACCACCTGGGCGATCACCCAGGTACCGATGGCGAAATAGCCGCCACGCAGGCGAAAGGCGAGCACCCCGATGGGGACCGACAGCGCGGCTGCCACGAGGCCCGCCAGCCACACCGCCGCGAACGGATCGATGCCGTGATCGTCGGCCAGCACCAGGAGTGAGTAGGCGCCGATGCCGATGAACGCCTGCTGGCCGATCGAGACCAGCCCGGCGAAGCCGGCCAGCAGGTTCCACATCTGCGCCATGGCCAGCAGCGCCATGATCTCGACCACCGTCGCCATGTTCGAAGACGTGCCCCAGTCGGGCAGCGTGGCCAGCACCCAGAGCCCCACCACGCCGACGAGCACGCCGACCCGGCTCTCGGGTGTCCAGCGGGCGATCCGCCACCCGCGCGGCGATCGAGTGTCCGCCCTCGGCGTGTCCAGCACCGAGGCGGTGTCGTCGACGTGGGTCACGCGGGCGCGGCCTTTCCGAACAGACCGTTCGGCCGCAGCGCCAGAACGGCGAGGAACACGAGGTGGCCGGTCAGCACGCTCCAGCCGGGCTCGATCTCGGCCCCGACCGTCTGGGCCACGCCCAAGATGATGCCCCCGGCCAGGGTGCCCCACAGGGAACCCAGTCCGCCGATGATCACGGCCTCGAAGCCGAACAGCAGTTGGGAGTTGCCGTCGGCGGGCGAGAACGTCGTGCGGATGCCGAGGAACACACCGGCTATGGCGACCGTCGCCAACGCGATGCCCATCGCGAGCGCGTAGTAGTGCCGCTCATTGATCCCCATCAGGCGACCGGTCTCCCGATCGTCGCTGATCGCCCGGAACGCCCGGCCGGCCCGGGTGTGGGCGAAGAGCATGTAGAGGAATCCCAGGACCCCGACGGCGACTGCCAGTGTCATGAGCGGAAACCAGCCGATGGCGATGTCGTCGGTTACATGGATGCTGGCACTCTCGATCGAGCCCGCGTCGAGGCCGCGGGCGTCGGCGGAGTAGTGCTCGAGCAACAGGTTCTCGATGACGACCGCCAGCCCGAACGTCACCAGGATGGCTGGGAGCGGGTCGCTGCCGAGCGTGAAGTTGAGCAGGCCGCGCTCCAGCACGTAGCCGACGACGAACATGATGGGGACCACCGCGAACAACGCCACCAGCGGGTTGACACCCGTCGCACCGACGATCGAATAGGCGACGAACGCCGCCAGCAACGCCAGGGTGCCGTGGGCCAGGTTGGCGAGGCGCATGATCCCGAACGCCAGGGACAGTCCCGTGGCGAACAGCGCGAACACCCCTCCGAGGAGGATCCCCTGAACGACGGCGTTGACCCACTCCATCCGCTGGTCCCCGGCTACATCCCGAAGTAGGCGGTCGTTATCCGTTCGCGGGTCAGTTCCCCGGGCCGACCCCGAAGCGACACGCGCCCCTCGAGCAGGCACGTGACCTGCCGGGCAACCGCCAGTGCCTGGCCGATGTCCTGCTCCACGACGATCAGCGTCGTGCCCTCGGCGGCGATGCCCGGCAGCGCCGCGTACAGGTGCTTCACGACCGCCGGCGCGAGGCCCAGCGACACCTCGTCGAGCAGCAGCAGCCGCGGGTTGGCCATGAGGGCTCGGCCGATGGCGGCCGCCTGCTGCTCGCCGCCGGACAGGTAGGCGGCGCGCCGGTAGCGGAGCGGGTGAAGCAGGGGAAGCAGGTCGAAGACCCGGGCCACGTTCCACGGGCCCCGGCGCCGCCGGTGGGCACCGACCAACAGGTTCTCCTCGACGGTGAGGCTTGGAAACAGTCGCCTCCCCTCGGGCACCAGCGCGATCCCCAGCCCGACACGGCGGTCGGCCCGGACGCCGATCAACGAGGTCCCCGCGAACGTCACTGTGCCGCGGGAGGGGCGCAGGGTTCCTGCGATGGTGCGTAGCAGCGTGGTCTTGCCGGCGCCGTTGGCGCCGATCATCGCCACGGTCTCACCTTCTTCGACCGCCAGGCCGACGCCGAACAACGCCTGGAGCTGGCCGTAGTGGGCGTCGATCCCGTCCAGCTCCAGCAGCGCGCTCATCCGGGGACGACTCCCAGGTAGACCTCCTGGACCTCCCGGCTGGCCATGACGTCGCGGGGTTCGCCCTCGGCGATCTTGCGGCCGAAGCTCATCGCCAGGATGCGGTCGACGACGGCAACGAGCGCGTGGACGATGTGCTCGATCCAGACGACGGCCACGCCCCGGCGGCGGATGATGCGGATGGTGTCGACGAGCTCGACCACCTCGGCCTCCGTCAATCCGCCGGCGATCTCATCGAGCAGGAGGAGGCGGGGCTCGGTGGCCAGTGCCCTCGCCAGCTCGAGGCGCTTGCGGTCCAGCAGCCCGAGGCTGGCCGCCGCCGCATTGGCCCGGTCGGCCAGGCCCGCCTGTTCGAGGGCAGCCAACGTGGGCCCGAGCGCAGCCCGTTCCGACCGCCGCGAGCTGACGCCGAACACGGCCCCGACCAGGACGTTCTCGAAGACCGTCATCCCGGCATAGGGACGGGGGACCTGGGCGGTACGACCGATGCCCGCCCGGCACCGGCGATCGGCCCGCATCGCCGTCACATCGACGCCGTCGAAGCGCACGCTCCCGGCATCTGGCGCGAGGTCACCCGCCACGATGTTGAACACCGTCGTCTTGCCGGCTCCGTTGGGCCCGACCAGGCCGACCGCCTCGTCGGGCCCGACGACGAGGGACAGGTCGTCGACGACCACGATGCCGCCGAACGACTTCCGCAGGTCCTCGACCTCGAGGATCGGCCCGTCGCGCGCCGGCCCGTCCACTACGCGATCGGTTCCACGGACCCACCCGTCGGCACGTCGGGCAGGTCGTCGTTCGCGACGATCACGATCTCGTAGGGGTAATCGGTACCCGTGCGCCACTGCCCACCGACCAGCTTGGTCTTGGCCACGTTGGGCACGGGGCCCGCGCTCCAGTCGAGGTCGCCCACGACGGTGTCGAGCTGGGTGTCGGCCAGAGCGTCCACGACCGCCTGCGGGTCGCTGGGGTCACCACTGCGAGTCAGCACGTCGGCGGCCACCTCGAACAGCGCGTGCGCGAACCCGATGGGCTGGGTCCACTGCTTGCCCGTGTCCTCGGAGTAGGCGTCGGCCAGCTCCTGAGCCGACTGGTCGGTGAGCGACGACGTGAACGGGTGGGTCGGGCTCCACCACACCTCGGTGGACAGGCCCGCACCCTGGTCACCCAGCGCCTCGACGGCAGACGGGAAGAGCAACGCCTTGCCCACCGACGCCACCATCGGCCGGAAGTCCTGTTGGATGGCCTGCGTCCAGAAGTTGGTGAAGTCGGGTGGGATGGGCACCCCGGTCAGGAGCTGGGCGCCCGCGTCCTTGTACGCCGAGATCTGGGCGGTGAAGTCATTGGTGCCGTTGGTATAGCGGCCGGGATCGACCAGCGTGTAGCCGGCCTGCTGCAGCGGCGGTGGGAAGCCGTTCTGCGCATCGCCCCACGCGTTCCCGTCGGGATCGTTCGGGAACAGGCCGCCGACCGTCTGGTCGGTCTCGACCTGGTCCCACATCGCCAGGAAGACACCGATCACGTCCTCCAGGCCCCAGAAGAAGTGGTACGTGTACGTGAACGCCGGTTCGGTCGAGGTGGGATCACCGCCGCGCCCGATGTAATAGGGCTGCCACGGTGCGACGGTCGAGATGCAAGGCACCTGGTTGAGCTCACACTGATCGGCAACCGGGTTGGTCGTATCCGGGGTCGACGAGACGAGCATGAGGTTGATCCCGTCGTCGACGATCAGCTCCTGCGCCACGTCGGCGGCCCGGTTGGAGTCGGACTCGCTGTCGCGGTCCATGACCTCGACAGCCCACGTGGCGCCGCCGATCTCGAGACCGTCCGCGAACACATCCCGCATCTGGTTCAGCACGAAGTCGTCGGCCTCACCGAACGGGGCCAGCGCGCCCGTGCGGGGCGTGACGTACCCGATCCTGATGGTGCCCCCGCTGCCGCCATCGCCGCCGTCGCCGCCGCCACCACCGGCGCTGCGGCGGTCGCTGTCGTCGCCGCACGCGGCCAGGCCGCCCAGCGAGACGACCGTGAGGCCGCCTAGGGCACCCTGGATGAACCGTCGCCGGCTGGCGTCGGTGGCCGATCGACCACCCGAGTCGTCATGCGGTTCCCAGCTGTCGTTGGTCATGTCCGTCCCCCCTGTTTGTCATTGGATGGATGCCGGTTCCGCCCCGTCGAAGGCGCGCTGCAGCAGGGCTCGCAGCGACGCCACGTCGGGCGGGCGCGGGTTGGTGGTGCCCGTGTCGGCCACGGCGCGCTCGGCGGCGCCGTCGAGGCCGTCGGCGGGCATGCCGATGGCGGCGAGGCTGGTGGGCGCGCCGATCCGCTCGGCCAGCGTGCGGAGCGCCGCCGCCTCCTCGCCGGGGGACGCACCGAGGCCCGCGGCGACGGCGGCCATCGCTTCGGGGGCCGCCGCCGCGTTGTATGCGACGACGTGCGGCAGCACGACGGCGTTGACGTCGCCGTGCACGAGCCCGAAGGTCCCGCCGAGCACGTGGCAGAGCTTGTGGTGCAGCGCCGTCCCCGCCACGGCCAGGACGGCGCCGGCCAGGTAGGCGCCATAGAGCGCCCGGCCGCGGGCGTCGAGGTCGTCGGGACGGTCCACCGCCCCCGGCAGGGCGCCGGCGAGCGCCCGGACGCCCTCGACGGCCTGGAGCCCCACGATCGGGTTGGCGCCGGGCGCATAGAGGCCCTCGACGCAGTGGGCGAGGGCGTTGAACCCGCTGGAGGCGGTGATGGCCGGAGGCATGCCGACCGTGAGGACCGGGTCGTAGACGACCGTCCGTGGCAGCGCCCGCAGGTCACGGCCGGTCTGCTTGTGCTGGCCGGTCACCCCGTAGATGGGTGTCATCTCCGACCCGGCGTAGGTCGTGGGCACGGCGAGGAGGCTGACACGACCGCCGGCCGTCGCCTGTGCGGCCGGGTCGACGGCGATGGCCTTGCCGAGGCCCGTGGCCGATCCACCCCCGATCGTGACCACGCCGTCGGCCTGCGCCTCGACGGCCGCGCGCCGCGCGTCCGTGGCCAGTTCCTCGGGCACGTGCTGGCGCACCTCGTCGAGGCGCCCCGCATAGCGCTCACCCAGGTCGTCGGCGATGCGGTCGCCCACGGCCTTGGACGCCTCGTCGACGACGAGCAGGACGCGCCCCACGCCCAGCGCCGCCACCTCGTCGGCCACCTGCCCCACGGAGCCGACACCGAACACGACCCGCCCCGGCAGCGCCTCGTGCACGAACGGCTTCACGCTGCCGCCCCCTTGGTGACCTCGAGCTCACGCAGCACCTCGAGCTCGGTGGCGCTGGGTGGGGCCGTGACGGCGAGGTCGTCCGCCACGCGCAGTTCCCAACCAGTGGCGGCCCGGGCGGCATCCACGGTGGCGCCGGGATGCAGCCGTGTGAGCACGAGCTGGTCCTGCCCGGGATCGCGGGTCAGGACGCCCAGGTCGGTGATGACGGTGCTGACCCGCTCGCCCGTGGACGTGCGGAACCCGACTCGGTCGACGAAGGCGCGCGGCGACTGCCGGACGACGACCACCACCCGCCGGCACGAGGCCGCGATCTCGGGCGCGCCGCCCGCGCCGGGCAGCCGCACCTTGGGCGTGCCGTAGGGCCCGATGACCGTGGTGTTGATGTCGCCGCGACGGTCGAGCTCGGCCGCCCCCAGGAACCCGACGTCGATGCGCCCCGCTTGGAGCCAGTAGTTGAAGATCTCCGGGACCGACACCACGGCGTCAGCGGTCTCGGCCAGCTCGCCGTCACCGATCGACAACGGGAGGGCGCGGGGCTTGGCGCCGATGGTCCCGGACTCGTACACCAGCACCAGGCCGGGCGCGTGCGTTCGACGAGCCAGGTTCGCAGCTGTCGATGGCAGCCCGATTCCCACGAAGCACACCTCGCCGTTGCGCAGGTGGCGTGCGGCCGCGACCGTCATCATCTCGTCGGCGGTCCAGGTGCAGTCGTCCCGTGCCGCGGGCGCCGGTGCGCTCATGGAACCTCCTCACCGACGGCTGGACCCGAGGCAAGGGGTTCCGCCAGCGGACGCCCGAGGCAATCGGTTCCGAATCCGGAACTCATTGGCTCGACCTCCCGGCGGCGGAACCTGTTGCCGCGCGAACCCGGTGGGTCACCCGCCCTCCCTGTCCGCCAGCCAGGGGTACCGCTCGGTGTCCTGGCCGGCGTAGTCCGGGTCGAGGTAGACGAAGACCCGCTGGATCAGGAAGTCCCTGATCTCGAACACGTCGCACCAGCGGCCCGCGGCCCACTCGGGCACGCCCGCCCGCCACGGGCCGTCGCGGTGCTCGCCGTGACTGGTGCCCTCGCACACAACCACGTCGCTGCCCGAGAACACCCAGTTGAAGTGCGAGAAGTGGTGGACGATCTGCTTGATCGTCCCGCCCACGTCGCCGAGCAGCCGACCGATCTCGTCCTTGCCCGAGGCCAGGCCCCACTTGGGGAAGTAGACCTGGGCATCGTCGGCGAAGAGGTCGAGGATGCCGCCGCCGGTCGACGTCGTCCCCCCGTTGTCGAAGGCCTTCAGGTACTCGATGGCGACCGACTTGCGCTGCTCGTCGGTCATCGTCTGGGTCGTAACAGCCATGGTCTCCCCTCACCTCGGGCTCGGCACGAGGTCGAGCACGTTGCGTTTCATCCACTCGACGAAGGCGTCGCGGTCGCGGCTGATGCCGTCCCACGCTTCGTAGAAGACGTTGTCCCGCACCGAGTAGCCGTGGGCGTAGCTGGGGTGAGCGCCCCCCGGCGCCTCGGCCACGACGTCGACCACCCACGACGGCAGCACGACCGCACCCGGCCGCGGCTCGAGGGCGTCGACGATCTCCTCGACCGTGACCACCACCCGGTCGGCCGCCAGCGCCGCCTCCTTCTGCACCCCGATGATCCCCCACAGCTGCACGTTCCCTGCGCGGTCCGCCTGCTGGGCGTGGATGATCGAGACGTCGGGGCGCAGCGCCGCCACCGCGGTCAGGCTCTCGCCCGTGAACGGGCAGTCGATCGGGGCGACGTTGGCGGTGTGGTCGGGCAGGTCGGTGCCCGCGTACCCCCGGAGCACGGCGAACGGCAGCCCCGATGCCCCGGCCACGTAGCGGTTCGCCATGCCGGCGTGGCTGTGCTCCTCGATCTCGATCGGGTGGGGCCAGCCGTGCTCGATCGCGTCGCGGAACCGGTGCAAGGACCCGACGCCCGGGTTGCCACCCCACGAGAACACGAGGCGGCGCGCCGCGCCCATGCCGATCATCTGGTCGTAGAGGATGTCGGGGGTGAGCCGCACCAGAGTCAGGTCGCGCCGGCCCTGGCGGAGGACCTCGTGCCCGGCGGCGAACGGGATGAGGTGCGTGAACCCCTCGAGCGCGACGGTGTCGCCGTCGTGGACGGCGCCGGCCACCGCGTCGGGCAGGCTGGCGATCTCGCTCACGGCCCGGCCCCCGGCCGCGGGTACCAGGCGGGCAGCTGGGCGTCGACGTTGATCCACACCGAGTGGGCGTCGGTGTACTCGTGCATCGCCTCGAAGCCCATCTCCCGCCCGTAGCCCGAGCGGCCCACACCGCCGAACGGCGAGCCCGGGTTGACCCGCTTGTAGGAGTTGACCCAGACCATGCCCGACCGGAAGGCGCGGGCGATGCGGTGGGCCCGGGACAGATCCCGGGTCCAGAGGCCGCCGCCCAGCCCGTAGTCCGTGCCGTTGGCGAGTGCGATGGCCTCGTCGTCGGTGCGGAACGTGGTGGCGGTCACGAAGGGCCCGAACACCTCCTCCTGGCTGACCCGGCTGAGGGGGTCGGCCCGCACGACGGTGGGGAGCACGTAGCAGCCGCGGGCCAGGGCCGGGTCGTCGGGCTCCTTGCCACCGGTGACGATGTCCGCACCTTCGTCGAGCGCCACCTTGACGTACGCCAGCACCCGGTCGCGGTGCATCGGCGAGGTGAGCGGGCCCATCTCGGTCGACTCGTCCAGCGGGTTCCCGAGCCGGATCGACGCCGCCAGCGACGCGAACCGCTCCATGAAGTCGTCGGCGATGTCCTCGTGGAGGATCAGCCGGCTCCCGGCGATGCAGGCCTGGCCCTGGTTGTGGAAGATGGCGAACGCCGACCCGTTCACGGCCGCGGCCAGGTCGGCGTCGGCGAACACCACGTTGGCACCCTTGCCGCCCAGCTCGAGCTGGACCCGCTTGAGATTGCCCGCCGACGCATCGACGATCCGGCGGCCCGTGGCGGTCGAGCCGGTGAACGCGATCTTGGCCACGCCCGCGTGCTCCGCCAGGTGTTGCCCGGCCGTCTGCCCGTAGCCCGGGACGATGTTCACCACGCCGGGAGGGATCCCCACCTCGGCCGTCAGCTCCGCCACCCGCAGCGACGACAGCGGCGTCAGCTCGGCCGGCTTGAGCACCACGGTGTTGCCGGCGGCGAGAGCCGGCCCCAGCTTCCAGCCGCAGAACATCAGCGGGAAGTTCCAGGGCACGATCTGCCCCACGACCCCCAGCGGCGCCCGCTCGACGTAGTTCAGGAACCCGGCCTCGACCGGCACCACGGAGCCCTGCACCTTGTCGGCCATGCCGCCGAAGTACCGGAACGTGGCGGCCGTGCGGGGCACGTCCAGCCCCCGGGAGTCGCGCAGCGGGTGACCGGTGTCGCGGCTCTCCAGGCGGGCCAGCTCGTCGGCGTGAGCCTCGATGGCGTCGGCGAGCCGCAGCAGCAGCCTCCCCCGCTCGGCCGCCGGACTGGCGGCCCACGCGGGGAACGCAGCGGTGGCTGCTGCCACGGCCCGGTCGACGTCCTCGGCCCGTGCCTCGGCCACCTCGGCCAGCACGGAGCAGTCGTGGGGATCGAGCACCTCGATGGCCGCGCCCGCCAGCCCGTCGACGAACTCCCCGTCGATGAAGAGTCTTGTCTGCACGGCGTTGGCGCTCGGAGGGCCCGGCGAACGTCGATCAGAGCTCGACCGGGTAGGTCGGGGCGCGGCCCTCTGCGATCATCTGGGGCAGGTCGGGCGACCCGTTCTCCCAGACCAGCAGCATCGACCGCTTGGGGGCGTAGCCCTGATGACGGATGTCTGCGGGCATGGCGGCCACGTCGCCCGGCTTCATCACCACCCGGGCGCGGCGCGACCCGCTCTCCTTGTCGGCGACGTCCCACTCGATCTGGTCGGAGAGCTGCACGAACCACTCGACCCGGTCGTTGCCGTGGACGATGGGCAGGATGTACTCCTCGGTCGTCGGGCAGTACAGGCTGTCGTTGCAGACCGACACCACCGACGGGTTCCAGGTGACGTCGGAGCGCGACAGGTAGGCGAACAGGTTGAACGCCGCCACCTCGTCCTCGAAGCCGGGCTCGGCGTGGATCTCCGGCTCGGATTGGTCGACGTCGGCGAACATGCGATTGATCGGGTGGGTGGCGTCGGTGCGCAGCGGCTCGTCGCCCGGCACGCCCACCATGCGCTGGGCGGTGACGCGCTTGCGGCTGACGGCGGCGGTGTTGCTGCCCGCCTTGTCGCCCCAGGGGGTGCCGGTCTCCTCGGGGGAGGCGAAGGGATCGAAGCCGGCGTTGGTCCAGTCGTCGAGCATCGCCACGAAGGTGCCGAAGATCTCTTCGTGGGGGAAGTTCTCGAGGTGGTCGACCTCGGCCCGGCGATAGGCGTCGTTGAAGCTGCCGGCGAACAGATCGACGTTCCCGTAGTGGTTGATGGTGCCGATCACGTCGTCGAAGTTGACGACGCCGTAGAAGAACTGCCACGCGACGTCGCGCTGCGTCGCCCGCAGGAAGCCATCGATCGACATGACGTGGCTCCCGGTGGGCCAGGTCACGTGTGCGAAGTACTCGTCCCGGCTGAACGTGAACTCGCCCAGCGAGTAGGTGCGGTAGCCATGGGCGTTGGGCTCGCCGGCCCGGACCCCGGTGGCACTGGTGGTGGTCTCGGTCATGATCGTGATGCCTCCGTCAGCCCGTCTGGATGATCTCGGCCCAGCGGTAGATGGTGTCGTCGCCCTCGATGGTCTGGAGCAGGATCACACCCGGCTCGTCGGCCCTGAATCGATAGGCGGCGCCCGCCGGCAGCAGCGCCATGTGCCCACGCCCGGCGACGATGCGCCCCATCGCACGACCCGTGGGCACGCCCTCGATGCGCACCGACCCCCGCTTGTCGGCCGGGAGGTCGGGGTGGTCGAGCTTGACCAGCTCGACGGTGACGGTGCCGTCCATCACCAGGGCGGTCTCGTCGTGAGCGGCGGTGCGCCACTCGGAGGTGCCCTCGGCCCTGATCACCTCCAGCACGTACTCCTGGTTCTTGCCGACCGCCACCTTCTCCCACGCCTTGGCGTTGGCCGCGACCTCGAACATGTTCGAGAACGCGTAGTGCTCGGGCTCGTCGTCGATCGCTTCGACGCCGCCCTTCTGGTAGTCGAGCAGGCTGCCGAACCGGGTCGTGTACTGCGGCATGGGCTTCCCCTGACCGTCGGGTCCATCGAACGTGCAGTAGCTGGGGCGCCTTGACCCCCCAATCACCGCGCCTTCGATTGTGGCATACTTCAACCGCATAGTGAACATCTGTGCGTATACCGAACACGGTAGGGGTGTGTCGAGCGAGTACGTCCAGTCCCTCGAGCGGGGGCTCACAGTGATGCAGGTGTTCTCCCGGGAGCACCCTCGCCTGACCCTGTCCGAGGTGGCGCGCCTCACCGGCCTGACCCGGGCCACGGCGCGGCGGGTCCTGCTCACGCTCCAGCACCTCGGCTACGCACGCTCCGACGGCCGAGGCTTCGAGCTCACCCCCAAGGTGCTCGACCTGGGCTATGCGTACCTGTCGTCGCTCGACCTGGCGAGCATCGCCGAACCGGGAATGGAGGCGCTCGTCGAACGCACCCACGAGTCGTGCTCGGCGGCAGTGCTCGACGGGCCCGAGATCGTCTACATCGCGCGCGTCCCCACCAAGCGGATCATGACGATCTCGCTGGGGCTCGGCTCCAGACTCCCTGCATACGCCACGTCGATGGGACGCGTGCTCCTGGCCGAGCTCGAGCGGGGCGAGGTCGACGAGCTGATCGGCCCCGGTCCGCTGCCGGCCATCACCGAGCGGACGATCACGAAGCCTGCCGACCTCCACGACGAGCTGGCGCGGGTCCGCCGCCAGGGATGGGCACTGGTCGACCAGGAGCTGGAGGCCGGGTTGCGCTCGATCGGGGCCCCGCTGCGCGACCGCCACGGCCGGGCGCTTGCCGCCCTCAACGTCTCCACTCATGTCGGGCGTGTCAGCCTCGACGCCATCCGCAAGGACTTCCTCCCCGCCCTCCTCGACACTGCCGGGCAGATCGGCGAGCGCCTGGCGCGGCGGTAGCCGGCGGGCCGGGGCGCACGTGGGCACGACCCCGCTACCGACCGGGGATGCACTGGTGGCCGTGGTGCTGGCGTTCGCGGACCAGCTCCGGACCAGCGGCGTGGACGTGCCGACCAGCGGCGTCGTCGACGCCGTGGCTGCGTTGGAGCAGGTCGACGCCACGTCCCGCAGCGAGACCCGGGTAGCCCTCGCCACCACCCTGGTCAAGCACTCCGGGCACCTCGCCGCCTTCGACGCTGCGTTCGAGCGCTGGTTCGGACCGCCGATGCCGCTTCCGCCACCTGCGGCGGGCGACGACCCGCTCGACGACGCCGAGGACGCCGCCCTCCGTCGCCGACTTGCCCAGGCCCTCGCCAGCGGCGACGTCGATGCGCTGCCGGCGCTTGCCGCCCAGGCGGTGCGGCGCTGGGCGGGCTTCGGCGTGGTGGCGGGCAGTGACCGCTACCGCCTGCACCGCCTGCTCCGGGGCCTCGATCTGTCGGCGGTGCGCCAGGACGCCGTCCGCCGGGGGCGGGGCGCGGGGCGGCGCACCGCGCTCGACGAGCGGTTGGCGCAGGCCGACGTCGAGGCCCTGCTCGACCGCTACCGCCAGATGCTCGCGGCGGAGATCCGCGCCGGCGCCGACGTCGGGGCGCCGGCGACCCCATCGCCGGACGAGGTCGACTTCCTCCGCGCCTCGACCGGGGAGCTGCGGGACATGCGCGCCGCCGTCCGCCCCCTGGCGCGCAGGCTTGCCGCCAAGGCGGCCCACCAGCAGCGGCGCAGCCGCGGCGGGCGACTGGACATGCGCCGCACCCTCCGGGGCTCGCTGCAGAGCGGCGGCGTGCCCCTCGACCCCGCCTACCGGCACCGGCCGCGGACCCGGCCGGAGCTGTGGGTGTTGTGCGACGTCTCGGGATCGATGGCCGAGTTCTCTCGCTTCACCCTGGCGCTGGTCTACGCCCTCCACGAAGAGTTCTCGGGCCTGCGCACGTTCGTGTTCGTCGACGACGTGCAGGAGATCACCGACGTGCTCGACCGCCGGCTCCACGATGTCGACCCCTATGCCCTGCTGGCGCGGGCGTCGGCGTCCCGGGCTCGCCACCGCAGCGACTACGGCCGCGTCCTGCGCAGCTTCCTCGACCGGTACGGGGGCCAGCTCAGCCCCCGCGCGACGCTGGTCGTCACCGGCGACGCCCGCAGCCACCACGGCGACCCGGGCCTCCATGCCCTGCGGGAGATCCAGCGCCGCAGCCGCCGGATCTGGTTCCTCAACCCCGAGCCACGCGACCGGTGGGACCAGGGCGATTCGGTGGCATCGCTCTACGCGCTGGCCTGTGACCGCATGGCGGAGGTTCGCAACCTTCGCCAACTGGGCGCCTGCGTCACCGAACTGCTGTGACGCGGGGCGAGGGAGGTCTGTTCCGGGGCCGCCCGCACGCCCCCGGAACACTGACCTCCCCGCCCGCCCGCAGGCGCTCGCCTACCCTCGCCCGTGAGGTAGCCAACCCGCCCGTTGGCCGACGATGCGCCTGCCTGCTCCCATCCACGCACTAGATCGCGCGGGCATGGCCGTGCGTTACACGCGGTGAGAAAAAAGGGCTGGACGCCCGTAACCCGGCGGGGTCAGCTGGCCGGCTTGGGCTCGGTGCCGGCGGTGAGGCCCGCTGCGGTGGCGGCCGTGGTGCCGCCCGAATCGCCCGTCTGGGTGGACGTCGGCTCGGCCGACGCCGCCGCCACCTCGGCCGACTGCGTGGGCGTGGGCGCGGTCGTCGTCGTGGTGGTCGGTGGCGCGGTCGTGGTCGTGGTGGTCGGTGGCGCGGTCGTGGTCGTGGTGGTCGGCGCAGGCTCCGCCGGGGGTTCGCTGGCCGTCGTCGTCGTCGTCTCGGGCGGGGGTGACGTGGTGGCCGTGTTCGGGTCGACCACGGTGCCGTCGGTCGATGTCGCGTCGTCCGCCCCCGGCGAGTCCGCCTCCAGGGACGTGGTGCTGGCGGCCTTCTCCACCTGCGTAATCAGGCAATCCAGCTGGAACATGCACGAGAGCCGCTGACCGCTCACCAGCGTGATGACCGTCTCGCTGGGTGTGTCGCCCCAGTCCCCGTCGTCGACGCCCGCCGAGGGGTAGGTCGACCCATAGTCCGCGGCTGGCTGGGGCTTTGGCGGCTTCGGGTCCGTCGGCTCGTGGCTGGAGAGCGCCGGCACTACCACGGTGGCGACGATCCCCGTGGTGGCGGCGGCGGCGGTGACCCCGATGGCGACCACGGTCGTGACCGCCGCGGCCTTGGCCGCCACGATCCGGCCCACGACGCGGGCGCCCCGGCGGCGGGCGCCGCCGTGCCCCCCGACCGCGGCCCGGAGGTGCCGGGGACGATCGGCGTCGCCGGCATCATCGCTCTCGATGCTGGTCCGGAGATCGAGGATGGTGGTCTGCATCCGGGCCACGATGTCGGGCTCCCGCCCCAACTCCTCGTCCGGGGCGGGCTCGAGGATGGCGGCCTGCATGCGGGCGACGATGTCGGACTCCCCCGCCAGCTCGTCCTCGGTAGCCGGTGCCGCCGCGTCACGGATCAAGGTGGCCACCCGTCCGTACCAGGCGGGGGCGTCCTCGGTGTCGGCGGACCCGGCCCAGACACGCTTGGCGTGCTCGGCGTCGAACCGTGCCCTGTCGAACCAGCGGTCGTCGGGGGTCATTCGGCCAGCACCCCCTCCGTCTCCGTCGCGGGGTCGCCAAAGCGGGTGGCCAACCGCCGGAGCGCGCGATGGCACATCACCCGCACGGCACCGGGGCTGCGCTCCATGATCTGGGCGACCTCGGGCACGGCGAACCCACCGACCACCCGCAGGAGCACGGCCTCGGCCTGCTCCGGCGACAGGTCGGCGATCAGCATGTCGATCGCCTCCTGAGCTGCCAACCGGTCGAGGACGAGCCACGACGGATCGCCGCCGAAGCCGTGCTCGACCGCCCCGTCGAGCCGGTCGTGCGGCATCGGGTCGGTGCGCCGACGGGCGCTGCGCCGGCGGTGCTCGATCAGCCGGCAGCGGCCGATCGTGAACAGCCAGCCGCGGAAGCCCGCCTCGTCGCCCTCGAACCGCGCCAGCTGCTGGGCCACAGCCACCCAGACCTCGCCGGCCAGGTCGTCGGCCATGCCCGGCTCCTGGGCGCGCAGGTACCGAAGCAGTGGCGGCTGGTATGCACGGAACAGCTCGGTGAGCGCCCAGTGCTCACCATTGCCCGCCGCGCACAGAACAGCCGGGAAACTGAAGTCTCGGATGGGTTGCGCAGCCGGCACCCTAGTCGCCTCGACGGGGTCGTGGCGTGCTCAAGTCGCGGACGTTGTCGTGGAGCACCATGCGGCGGTCGTCGGCGGCGAGCACCTTCGCCTCACGCAGGTAGTCGAGCGGCCGGGGCAGGCCCTCGATGTGGGGCCAGTCCGAGCCGAACAGCACCCGGTCGGCGCCCATCCAGTCGACCACCGACGCCAGATCGTCCTCCCAGAACGGGTTGATCCAGATGTGGCGGCGGAAGACGTCGACCGGATCGTCGGTGAACCAGCCCCCCATCTTGCGGTCCACCGACCGCAGCTTGCGGAATAGGTCGGGCAGGAACTCGGCACCGTTCTCGACCGAGGCCACCCGCAGGTTGGGGAACTTGCGGAACTGGTTCTCGAGCACCATCGACAGCAGGAAGTCGTGCACCGCCCGTTCGATGGCGAAGTTCTTGAGCGACGGCTTGTACCCGCCCGTGAAGGTGGCGGCGAATCCGTCGACGGCGTAGCCGTCCGACGACACCCCGCTGTCGCCCGCGTGCACCACCACGGTCACGCCCGCCTCGTCGACCCGCGCCCAGAACGGGTCGAACATGGGGTCGAACGGCGTGCGGCGGCCGAGCGCGGTGGTGGGCGCCGCGGGCCGCATGACCAGCAGCCGTGCGCCCTCGCCCAGCGCCCACTCGAGCTCCTCGACCGCCCACTGCGGGTCGGCCAGCGTGATGTAGGGGGCCGCGAAGATCCGATCCGCGTGAGCGAAACCCCAGTCGTCGCGGAGCCAACGGTTGAAGGCACGGAAGGTGTGGCACACGGCCTCGGGGTCGTGGCGGAGCGGCTCCTCGTAGATCATCCCGAGGGTCGGGAACAGCCAGCATCCGGCCAAGCCCTGGTCGTCGAGCGTGCGGAGCCGGGCACCGGCGTCGCGGTACTCGGGTCGGATCGGCTCATGGTCGCGGAGGCGCTCCAACGGGTTGACGCCGCCGGCGTTGCCCCGGAAGTAGTCGTACAGGCAGCCCGGCTTGGACACGGGGTCGAACGTGGCGTTGCTCACCGCCCGGCTGACGCGTCCGCCCAGCACGTGGTAGCGCCTGCCGTCGATGGTCGCCCACTGCACGCAGCGAGGCCCGAGGGCGGGGTCGAGATGGCGGGTGAAGGCGTCCTCGGCCTCGTAGTAGTGGTTGTCCGCGTCGATGACCGGATGGCCGAGGGCGTCAGCGTCCATCGCCCCAGAGTAGAACACGTTCTCGCGCACGCCCCAGTGGAGCTACCGGCCGCGGACGTGGTTGGCCACCAGCCTGCAGGCGCCGGTAACGGGCGCCGAATGGCGACTAGTGGGCGCTCGGGGGAGTGCCCACTAGCCCAGGGTCGACAGGGCCTCGTGGCGAGCGGCGTCGTCCAGGTCCGGGAACAGCAGATCGAGGGCGATCTCGACGGGGAGGTGCTCGACCGCGGCCAGCTCGGCATCGCTGAGGAGGCGCCCGAGGGACGCGGCGGCGAGTGCCTGCCAACCCGCGAGGTCGGCGGGGACGGCGGTGGGGACGAGTGTGGCGGCAGAGTCGGTCTCGGGGGTGAGGGGGATCGTGCGGGCGGTGGTCGTGGCGGTCACGACGGGACTCCTTTGCGTCATTGCGTGATCGGTGCTTGATCGATTCAGTCGATCCACTTTCGCGCCCGCTACTGAATCGGTCAAGATGCTTTCGTGACGACCCCGACCCTCGCCGATGTCGCCCGGGCGGTTGGCGTCTCGCGCACCACCGTCTCCAACGCCTACAACCGTCCCGACCAGCTCTCGCCCGCGCTGCGCGAGCGCATCATGGCGGCGGCGGAGGAGCTGGGCTACGCCGGGCCCGACCCCGTGGCCCGCGGTCTCCGGCGGGGGCGCACCGGCCTGGTCGGCCTGGTCTACGACCAGCCGTTGTCGTACCTGTTCACGGACCCGGCGATCCTGATGTTCGTGGCCGGCATGGCGTCGGTGTGGGACGACGCCGGCATGAGCCTGGCGCTGCTGCCCCGGCTGGAGGCCGACGATGCCGGGGCGTCCGTGCTGGCCAACGCGGCCGTCGACGGCTTCGTGTCCATCTGCGACGTCGCCGACGACGCCCGCCTGGCGGCCCTGATGGGTCGCCGCCTGCCCTTCGTGATGGTGGACCATCGGCGCTCCGGGGCGCGCTGCCAGGTCGTGATCGACGATCACGGGGGCAGCCGGGCGGCGACGGAGCATCTGCTGGGCCTGGGTCATCGACGCCTTGCGGTGCTGGCGCTGCCCCGGTGGCCGGGCGCACCGGGCGGCACGCTGGACCCGGCCGATCCCGGTCCGATCCGCTACACGATCATGGCCGACCGCCTGGCGGGCACCCGGGAGGCCGTCGAGGACGCAGGCCTCGCCTGGGCCACCGTGCCCGCCGTCGCGGTCCCCGACGACCAGTCGCCGCGCCAGGCGGCACGCGAGCTCGCAGGCAGCCTGCTCGAGCGCGCCGATCGGCCCACGGGCGTGGTGGCCATGAGTGACGAGCTGGCGGCCGGCGTGGTGGACGCCGCCACCGCCCGGGGAATCGAGGTGCCCCGCGATCTGTCGGTGGTCGGCTTCGACGACACGCCCACGGCGACCTCCACGGCTCCGCCCCTGACCACCATCCATCAGCCGCTCGCCGCGCGCGGGGAGACCGCCGCCCGGCTCCTCCTCGAGGGTGCGCCGGCCAGGTTCGTGGAGTTCCCCACCGAGCTGGTGGTGCGCTGCTCGACCACGACCGCACCCAGATAGGTCACCTCAACGCTGGCACGCCCCCACTCCGGGGGCGGAGCGCCGTTCCGGGCGCAGAAGTGGTTGCCCCGCCAACCAATTCGGCGCCACGAACGCCAACCGCTGGCACGGCCCGTGTGCCACCCTCGCCGAGAATGCGGCGTGATTCGGTGAAAGTGACCGTAGAGTGGTTCCCCTGCCTACCGGGAGGAGTCAGCGCTTGCCAAAGACCAAGGACGATGCCTTCGTGCTCGAAGGCCGCACAGACGAAGCTCTCAAGGGAGGCGTGTTCCGCATCTCCCTCGACAACGGCCACACGGTGCTCGGCCACCTGAGCGGCAAGATGCGCAAGAACCGCATCCGCATCCTGCCCGGCGACCGGGTGCAGGTCGAGGTCTCCGCCTACGACCTGAACAAGGGACGCATCACCTACCGCTACAAGTAGGGTTCGCGTTGCAGATACCAACCGAGGGGGCCACAAGGGTCCGCTCGATACCGAAGAGAGAATCAATTGGCTACAGGAACCGTGAAGTTCTTCAACGCCGAGAAGGGCTATGGCTTCATCTCGCGTGACAGCGGCGACGACGTGTTCGTCCACTTCTCCAACATCCAGGGCGAGGGCTACCGCACCCTCAACGAAGGCCAGCAGGTCGAGTTCGACGTGGCGCCCGGCCGGAAAGGTGAGGAGGCACAGAACGTCCGTGTGATCTGACGGTCTGCTCAGGCGTCAGAGGACTTCATCGAGCCGCCGGCATCGTGCCGGCGGTTCGTCGCGTCGGCACCCGTATCGTGGGCGCGTGGACGCACGCGTTGCGCTGAGCCGTCCCGCTCGTCGGCTGCATTCCGAGATGGTCGACGACGGCGTGGTCGTGGAGGCCGAGGAGGGCGTCCTCCAGATCGTGCTCGACGAGCTGGAGTACGCACGGCGGCCACCGCTCTTCGAGCGGCGAGCTCCGATCTACGGGTCCATCGTGGTGCCCGGCGACCGGTCGCTGATCGAGTCGGGTGAACTGGTCGACCTGATCGCCATCGAGGCCATGCCCTTGGATGTGGCCCGGCGCTTCGCCGACGGGCGGTCGACGTACCTCGTCCGCCAACCCGACCGGCCGCTCCAACTGGCCTGCTTCCGGCGCAGCGTGCAGTACGAGGCCGACCTCGTCGAGATCCAGGCCGACATCGGCGCCATCATCGTCCAGCGCACCGCCATGGGTGTGACACGGGCGTTCACCGAGACGGGCGCGGTGGAGTGGTCCGGCTACCGCTGGACGAACCGCCCCAACGCCCGCAGCCAGCACGAGGCGCTGCAGCCGCTGCTGCCGGGCGTCGACAAGCCGGTGCTTGCTGGGGTGCTGGAGCTGGCGGTGCACTGGCTGAGCCCCTCGCGGGTCGGAGCGACACTGGTGCTTCCCGGTGACCACGGCCAGTCGGGGATGGACCTCGAGCACTCGGTCGTGGCACCCGCGCTGACGGTCACGACGCGCTACCACTACCCGGCCCTGTTCGCCGCCCTCATGCAGACGGACCTGGCGACGATCGTGGCCGCGGACGGGGCCGTGCTCCGGCTCGCCGTGGGACTGCGGGCGACGCCCGAAGCCGGCTCCACGATCGACCACGAGCGGGGGATGCGGCATCGGTCCGCGGCCCGCTACACGTTCGACCAGCCGGGCGCCCTGGCCGTGGTCGTGAGCGAGGACGGCCCGGTCACGGTGTTCCTGCGCGGCCATCCCCTTTCCGAGTGCATCGCCGGGACACAGAACGGCGGGTGACGAACGGGTTACAGTCGGGGCGTGTCCGGTCGCCAGCTGGGGGGCGAGGGGTCGCCCTCGTTCCTGCGCCTGCTCATGATCATGGTGCTCGCCAGCCTTGCCCCGGTGGTGGCGCTGGGGCTGGTGGGCGTGTCGGCCGAAGATGACGACAACGTGACAGCGGCCGGGCGGACGGAGTCGACGCCGACCGTCGCGGAAGCTCAGTTGAAGCAGCCATCGACCACCGCGCCGGCAACGACGACCACCACGACCAGCCCGACCACCACGACGACCACGACCGACCCCGTCGATTCCACGACCACGACCGCGCCACCCACGACTGCGGGACCCCCGACCACGACCGCGCCGGCGCCACCGCCCCCCGGTGGCAGGGCACCGACTGCCGCCGAGGTGGTCGTCAACCTCGTCAACGCCGAGCGGGCCTCGCACTGCGGTCCCCTGGCCGTCGACGACCGGTTGGCGACTGCGGCCCAGCGGCACAGCGATGACATGGCCGCGCACGACTACTTCTCCCACACCAGCCTGAACGGGGACACCCTGGCGGACCGGGCCGAGGCGGCCGGCTTCACCGGCGGCACCCTGGGCGAGAACATCGCCGCCGGCCAGCGCAGCCCGCAGGACGTGATGGCAGCGTGGATGGAGTCCGCGGGCCACCGCGCCAACATCCTCAACTGCGACTACACGGTGATCGGCGTGGGACTCAACCAGGACGGCTGGTACTGGACCCAGATGTTCGGTGCTGAGTCCTAGATTGCGGTCATGGGGGAATCCGGTAGACGCCTCGACGACGACCGCTGGCTGCCGATCAAGTTCGGGCCCGTGTCGAACGGCGAGTTCCACCCGGTGCCGCACAGCCCGTTCCTGCGCGAGGTCATCCGGCGCACGCACCGGCTGGCCGATGATCGTGCTCGTCGCCTCGGCATCAGCCGCCGGGAGTTCCTGACCGGCGTCACGGGCGCCGCCGCCACCCTGTTCGTGCTGGGCGCTTGTTCCAAGGAGGAGTCTGCCAGCCGGGGCGAATCACCGGGTGGCACGTTCGACGTCTCCGAGGACGCCACCACCGACACCAGCGCCGCACTGGAGGACCTGGGGGGCGAGGAGTTCATCTTCGACGTCCAGACCCACTACGTGAACTACGACCTCGGGGCCGTCGAGGGCGACTGGACCGCGATGTTTCCCCAGGCGAGCTGCGCCGACGGCGAGACCGACGGCGACGCCCGGGCGTGCTTCACGGCCGACGCCTACTTCCGTGAGGTCTACGTCCGATCGGACACGTCGATGTCGATCCTCTCGGCGCTCCCGACGCCCGAGCTCCAGCTCGCGCCCGACGACATGGTCCACGCCATCGACGTCGCCACCCGGATCGGCTGTGATGGTCGTGTGCTGATGCACGGCGGTGCGTACCCGCATCGGGGGCCCATCGAGGCGGCTCTCATGGGCATGAGCGACCTGCGCGAGCGTTACGACATCGCCGCCTGGAAGATCTACACGATGACCCCCAGCGATGCGCACTTCTACTTCGACGACCACGACCCGACCCGGCCACCGATCGGCCAGCGCTTCATCGACCACGTGCGCGAGATCGGCCCTCCCATCATCTGCACCCACAAGGGCATCTCGTCGATCGTCGGCTCGACCCCCGAGCTGGCGTCCCCCACCGACATCGGTCCCGCCGCGGCGCGCAACCCCGACGTGGCCTTCGTCGTCTACCACTCGGGTTTCGAGCCGGGAGGGGGCGGGACCGGCCCCTACGACCCGAACGATCCGGCGCCGCAGGGGATCGATCGGCTGATCCGCTCGTTGCAAGACGCGGGCGTCGAGGCCAACGCCAACGTGTACGCCGAGCTGGGCGGCACCTGGTGGTTCGTCATGCGCGACCCCACGGTGGCGGCGCACACCCTCGGCAAGCTGCTGCGCTACGTCGGCGAGGACCGGGTCGTGTGGGGGACCGATTCGATCTGGTTCGGCACCCCGCAGGACCAGATCCAGGCGCTGCGAAGCTTCCAGATCAGCGAGGAGCTCCAGGAGCGCCATGGCTACCCGGCACTCACCGAGGAGCTCAAGGCCAAGATCTTCGGGCTCAACTCGGCGGCGCTCTACGGCGTCGAGCCGATCACCGGTGCGTGCGACCTGAGCGCCGAGGACGTCGAGGCCATCCGCGCCAGCCTGCCGCCCGCCCCGACGTACGGGCCCACGACCCAGGCGGAGGCGGCGGCCATGATCGCGGCGCACCAGGGCGGCCAGCTCGCGTAGGGCCCGCCCAGCGGCGTCGGACCGACATGGGTCATCCAGCGACGCCGCATCCACGAAGCGCTCGAGGAGATCGAGCACGGTCGCGCCACGGACTGGAGCGGCTTGGCCCTACGGCTCGGCTTCGCGGACCAGGCGCACTTCGTCCACGCGTTCACGGAGGTGGTCGGCCGGCCACCGTCGTCCTACGAGGGGGCCGCTCCACTAACGTCGAACCGAGGAGGCGGACCATGGCGAGGTACGGAGCGGCGCTGCCGCAGGTCGACGACGCCACGGGGGGCGGTCCCGCCTACTACATGGTCAACTGCGCCCACCCCACCCACTTCGACCGCGTGCTGGAGTCGGGGGGCCAGTGGCGTGAACGCATCCGAGGGATCCGGGCCAACGCGTCCCGCATGACCCATGCCGAGCTCGATGAGGCCGAGGGGCTCGACGACGGCGATCCCCACGAGCTCGGCCGGCAGGACGAGCAGCTGCGTGCCAGCCTCCCGGCCATCAGCGTGCTGGGAGGATGCTGCGGAACCGACCTCCGCCACGTCGAGCAGGTCGCGGCGGCGTGCGTCCGGCCGGGGTGACGCCGCCGCGCGACCCGTTCGCCCGGCTGCCGCCCGACGCCCGCAGCCACCTGCGTCCGGCCCCGCACCCGGCGTGGGTCGATCCGATGCTGGCCACGCTGACCGACCGTCGCTTCTCGGACCCGCGCTGGCTGTTCGAGCGCAAGCTCGACGGCGAGCGCTGCCTGGCGTTCCGGGACGGCGGACGGGTGCGCCTCCTCTCCCGCACCAGGCAGCACCTCGACGGCACCTATCCCGAGGTCGCCGATGCGTTGGCGCGTCTGCCGGTCGACGACTTCGTGGTGGACGGTGAGGTCGTGGCCTTCGACCGCGGCCGCACCAGCTTCGGCCGGCTGCAGCAACGCATCGGCATCTCCGATCCCGAGCGCGCCCGCCGGAGCCCGGTGGCGGTCTTCTACTACGCCTTCGACCTGCTCCACCTCGACGGCTACGACACCACGGCCCTGCCGCTGCGCGCCCGCAAGTCGCTGCTGCGCGAGACGCTCTCGTTTCGATCCCGCACGCTGCGCTACACGGCGCACCGCAACGCCGAGGGCGAGGCGCTCTTCGCCGCCGCCTGCACCCGGGGCTGGGAGGGCGTGATCGCCAAGCGGTCGGACGCGCCTTACGTGGGCCGTCGCTCCGGCGACTGGCTGAAGTTCAAGTGCAGCGCCGGCCAGGAGCTCGTCGTCGGCGGGTTCACCGAGCCGACGGGCAGCCGTGTGGGCCTCGGCGCCCTGGTGGTGGGCTACTACCAGGGCGACGGCCTCGTCTACGCCGGCAAGGTCGGCACGGGGTTCTCGCAGGCCACTCTCCGCGAGCTGCGGCGCCGGCTGGACGCTCTGGAGACGCCTGGCGCGCCGTTCCGCGACGACGACGTCAGGCGCGCCGCCCGCGGCCCGGGTGGGGCCGCCGTCCATTGGGTGCGCCCCGAGCTGGTGGCCGAGGTTGCGTTCACCGAGTGGACCACCGACGGCAGGCTGCGCCATCCCCGCTTCGTCGGGCTCCGGGACGACAAGCGCGCCCGCGACGTCGTCCGCGAGGCACCGTCTCCCGGGCGCTGACGTCACGTCCCCGCGCCGGCGTAGGGGCCGTGCACGGTGTCGAACAGCGATTCGATGATGCGGGTCGGCACGGCGAGGTCACTGGACTCGGCGTACAGCAGCAGGCTCAACAGCCGCCGGGGACCGGCCGAGCGGGCCCGCTCCACCACGTAGTCCCAGTCGAGCTCGGAGCTCGCGATCAGCGAGAGGGCGTCGTACCAGTGGCGTGTGGCTTCCTCGCTGGAGGCGAGCGCCTTGATGACGACCAGGTCCTCGGGGCACATGATGGTCGTCTCGGTGCCGCGATAGGTACGCCGCCGGCCCCGCCGCAGCATCTCGTCGTCGAGGAGGACGCCGCCGGCCGACCGGTAGATCACGTCGACCAGCACGCCGTGGCGAAAGGCCTTGTGCAGCCATGTCAGCTCGGTCCTGGTCGTCTCGAACCCCGCGGCGTCGAGCACCTCGAGCACCCGATCGGCGTCATCCACGCGCACGAAGATGTCGATGTCATCGGTGGCGCGGCACCGGCCGAACGTGATCGTGCCGGCGCCGCCCATCAGCAGGTAGGGAATCCCCTTCCCCTCGACGGCGCCCACGACGTCGGCCAGGGTGCGCTCGATGTCCTCGTCGGAGGGCTCCATGCCCCCGGGATAGTGCGACATCTACCGCCCCCGGTCATCGGTGTGGGGGTCACGCAGCGTGGTGCCGACGGACGGGCGGCCGTCGACGTCCCGGGTCTCACCCTCCAGCTCAGGCTGGCGCCCACCGAGGTAGAGGGCGCCCCCGACCCCGCCGGCGAATGCCCCGCACAGTGCCGCGAGGCCCAGCCGCCACGGCAGCGAGATGTCGCCCCAGCCGATCATCCCCAGCGGGAGGAACAGCAACGCCCCGCACAGACCGCCGAGGATGGCTCCCAGGACCAGCCCCTTGACCTGGGCGTCCGTCATGGTCGCGAACCCAGGTCCGGCCCAGGCCTGCGCCGCCTCGTCCTGTTGCTCGCGGCGGAGGGCGCGCCGGTCGCCGGTGTGGGCTCGGGGACCAGCGGCGTACTTGCGCTCACCCGGCGGCGACGCGGTGTGGTCGTCGATTGCCTCTTCGGTCCGTTGCACCCACCTGGGTCGAATGGTCACGGGTCTAGGGCTTCCCGTGACTCGCCCCGCTCAATCCGGCAGACCGGGATGCCGGGAGCTCGAGGTGCGGATCGGCTCAAAGTCCTAAGAGGCCGACGGATAGGCCCGCAAGCGGGCACCGAACAGTCCGGGATTTGCACCGTAAGCCCAGGCCACCCAGCTCGGCCTCCCGGCAACACTGACCACGGTGAGCCAAGACGACGGACCCATCCGCGCAGCTCCTAAGGGCCCCGCGGGGATCGCGGTCCGCCTGGCGTCAGGAGCCGTTCGTCGACCAGTGCCACGCCTCGCTGGGCAGGTTGTACAGCCCGTAGTCGGCTGCGTGCGTCGCCAGCCATCGGTAACACGGGTTCGAGCGGGAGCGGATGAGCAGCCCGTCACAGCTGAAGTCGATGGCCAGGCCGCGTTCGTGCATCGACGTACCCGGGCGGGCAGTCGGCGGTGAGCAGCGGCCGGCAGGCATCTGGTAGATGGCGTAGTAGCTCGTCCCGCAGTGAGCCCGCCGGAGTGCGATCTGGCGGGCATGGTCCCGGTGGCCGTGTCCGGTGAGGCTCAGGCCCTCGGCTTCCGCCGCGCCCAGGAGTGCCTCGATCTGATCGGCGATGGCGGAGTTCACGGTGATGTCCCGCACCGTCCGGAGATCGAGGTCGGACAGCATGCCCGGCGGCTGCCCGCCGGTCCCGCCGGAACCGGGCGAACCGCCGGTCGCCCGGGGGCTGGGCGTCAGGGTCGGGGTTCTCGTGGAGCCCGACGACGTCGCCTCGGTCGCTGATGCCGAGCGCAACGGTCTTCGGTGCCCCGGGGACGCTGATCGGGGTGAAG
>Ga0299914_10000244_pt1 | contig 32636 bp, 27 predicted proteins | sample RVTome_10_FD_201361 | JGI IMG/M metagenome (GOLD analysis project Ga0299914, IMG submission 201361) | Soil microbial communities from uranium-contaminated site in the Upper Colorado River Basin, Wyoming, United States - RVT153D57 (version 2) ... | reverse complement strand
GAAATCGCATCCGCCAGCGAGATTTATGAGGCCGTCACGTCCGCACAAGCCAGCGCCACCCGTGGCCTTGCCCTTGAAGCGGTGGATTCCTTTGCAGCAAAAGCCGCCAGTTGGATGGCGGTGATGGAACCGGCAAGAGGAGACGGCGCAAGGTCCTAGAGACGCTGCGGATTACCCACGACCAACTCTAGGTATTTCGCGGGGCCAGCAGAACCGCCACCGCACTGAAGCGAACAACGAGTTCCGCATAGAAAAACTGCGACACGAACGCCAGTCGATATCGCCCCATTACCCCCGCACGACACGCCCATCTGATTTTGGCTCTTGGTCGCTCAAGATCAAAGGCCAGCCGCGCGTCGGTCGCGCGCGGCCAGAGAAGATAGCAATCCACAAGGTCCGCGTCGACAGCTTCAGCCGTTTGCTCCGCGAGGCGGCGGGGCGATTGCCAGATGAGAATGAAGGAGAGGAGCTTGGTCGACACGAGCCTGCGGCGCGAAATCACCACGGTAATCGGCCCACGTCGATCCCACTTCACCTCGCGCCGGACTGCGTCCCTCAACGATCGGCACGCCAGCAGGCTGTCCTCCGGAATGCTCACGATAGCCCCCTCTAACCCCACGTCCTGAGAGACTGCTATCGAGGCGGATATTTCATCGCGCGGTCTCACCCGATGGATGCTGCTTCGACCTGATTCAACAAGCTGAAGCCATTGTATCGTTCGTTGGGTGAGCCGTGTGAAACAGTGACGCCGAAGCGCCGACCGAGGCCGACATCACACTCCGTACCTCTCGGGGACACTGACAGCCACCTTGTTTCCGAAGTCTGCTCATGGCTCCGATACTGTTACCCACGCTGGAAAAGAGGGGAGCGATTGGGGCCGATTGGCGTGACGCTCTTACGGGGGAGCCGCCCGGGGCGAATCACATTGATTGTGTTTCGCGGCCGAAGTAGATGGCCTAGCATCGCCGTGAAAGTCGCAACCAAAGCCGAACACTTTTGGGCTCTCGAACGCGAGGCTCGGTCCCTCAAACTCGTGAGTCGAGACCTCAACGATTCTATAGGTGCCTCGGCGCCTCGTCATCTGGGATCTCTACGTACGCCTAAGTACTCACTACTAGCCACAACGGCTGTACGCGGGCGCCGCGCTGAGCTCCCGAGTTTGACTAAGTCGAGATCCAGCCGCTCGGACAGGCATCGTCTGGGAAGACACATTGGAGGGGTTCGGCTCTGGTCACGAGAGCTTCGCCAGGCCATCCCCTCAAATCGGCAGCGGACCGGCCTAGATGTCGCAAACCGATTGCACCGCTACTTAGAGATTGAAACACTCCCACCATTGATGGCTGAACGTCTCGCCGAGATCGCAGGCGAGGTGGGCCAAATAACCCATAAGTGGAATGCCCAGTGGCAGCACGGAGACGTGGCACCTGGGAACGTCCTATGGTTTAGGGGAGGAGTACGGCTCGTCGACTGGGAAGCGGCCTCTCCCTACCACGACCCGTGGCGAGACGACGCCTACCTGATTCTCAGCCTGGCTCGCAACATTCAGAACACGAGCGAATTGGCCTCGAGCGCAGCCCTCAAACTCGCGCTTGACACCGAGTCATGGGTGGGGCGCATTCTTGCGAGCAGCTATACAGAAGACTGGCCTCATCCTCTACCAATCCACCGGGCGCTCGTGGCTGTAGCAGTGGAACATGCCTTGATGGCTCATGCGTTGAAGGGATCTCCGAACATATGGCAAGAAGTCGTGGGTACCCTAGTATCAGACGAAGAGATCCGTTCAAGCTGCGATTGGCTATTTCGAGGAGTAAGATCTATTTAATCACGAGCCAGCGCCACCTAATGGAAAGCTCTCAAGACCGACTTCGTCACGGCGTCGTACTCGCCCTGCATGGTCTCTATATTGAAGGCGGCGGCTTGAGCTCGTGACCTCTCTGCTACAGCTGATGGCGCTATGGAATCGAGAACCTCCAAGATCTTGTTCGCAAGCTCTCGATGATCACCCGGCTCGACCGTCCAGCCCCCACTGCCGATCGTATCAGTGAGACCTCCCGAGCGGGTTCCGATCACTGCGAGGCCCGACGCGAGACCTTCGACAGCCACCCGGCAGAAACTCTCTTGCCATCCGCCTAAGGGAAGCGACGGAACCAGGAGAAAGTCCGCCTGGGCCATCATCAGCGAGACCCGAGTTGGTGGCAGGGGCCCTGCGAACTCGACTCGGTCACCGACTCCGAGTTCGCTGGAAAGCTCAGCGAGGGCCTGCCGCTCCGGGCCATCGCCAACGACAACCAGGCGAACCCTCGATGGATACCCCCTTGCTGTCAGCGCCGCTAGGGCCTTTATGGCAACATCGTGGCCCTTGACTCTCACTAGCCTGCCAACGGTAAGCAACGTCAGGTCTTCCGGCCATTGACTCGGTCGCTCGGACCCCCCGAAAAGCTCGGGATCCACTCCCATGGTGACGCGATGAAGGGGCAAGTCGATGTGAGAAGCCACCTCCTTCTCGAGGAAACTGCTGTGAACGATCCCGTGAGCGCCGCTCAGGAATCTCGCGAAATGCCTCCACCCCTCGTTACGGGGTAGCTCCAGCACGTCGTATCCATGGAAGTCGACTATCACAGGACACATCCCGCGTGCGGCCATGGACGCCATGAGGCCATTGTGCGCGAAGTGCGCGTGGACCACTGCCGGCTTAACCTCCTCAAGGAGATCCCGAAGCGACGGAGCAAAGTAGCTAGCTGCCCGCACGCTGACTGACTTGAGATGGTAGGCCCCTCCTGCCCCCACGGTCGTCAACGCGGTCTTCAGCCGTACCACCCAGTTTCGTGGAGGAGTCTTCAGCTCGTACACAGGGACGTCATCGAGCCCAAGGGGCGCGAGTCGATCACGGTAGAGCTGGCGGGCGGCGACATGGACGTCCCACCCAAAGGCAGCCAGACCCTTGACATGGTCGACGACGAAAGTCTGTGAGACCTCAGGATAAGAGCCTGCGATCACGACAATCGTCGAACGTCCCAATCCGATCTCCTCCATCGAACGATGCCGCACCGATCATGAACGAACAAGGGCTTCAGGCCAAGCCCAGAGTTCGCGCCTTCGATAATCCGTCCGCGCTGAACATGGCGTCGAAGACTCCCAACCTTTCCTCTGTCTCGAGCCAAGACGCAATGGTGTCATCGTGCAGCGCATCTTGCGCTACCACGGGAACGTAACGCCTCCTTATGGACAAGAACAATATCTCGATTCCATGGAATGCGGCTGCGGACACTCGATGATGTCCATGCAACAACACGAACCGGAAGTCCTCACCGTCCCACAGGAAATACCCGTCGGCCCCATAGCCATCGAATCCCATGATGCGATCCCGATCGAATCTCGCCGGGTGATATCCATGCTCGCGAATGCTCTCTGCGACTCTGATCAGACGGGCGAATGTCGAGCGTCCGGCCTCGACGTTGAACGGCCCGGCGTGAGGGCTCCTCTGTTCAGGGGGGAGAGTGTGTGCCTCTTTCGCATACCTTCGCGCCGCCCCTTCGTCCAGGAGCCACAGGTCTCGGAGGAGTGGCCAACTGTGAGGCGACGACTCACGGCCCTTGGTCGCCGATTCGTCTCGACTGGAAGAGACAGCGTCATAAAGACTCTCGGGAGCAAATCGTTCATGAAATTCTCGCAAGACCGAATGGTCATAGCCGAGCGCCCCGGACTGCTCGTGCTCGTCGAGACAAGCGATATACGGATGCCACCCTCGTCTCGCGAAACTGAATCCGTACGGGGTGGTCACTTTCTCAGTGGGTACGACAAAGTGCCTTTTCTCCGAGCCCACGGAAAGCTCTCCTATCGGCTCCGGCAACCTGTAGCGGCGTATCCGGTGGTCAGGCGAGCCGACCGTCGGGTTGGCGACCCACCACCCATGGCGCCACAAGCGCTGTTCCACCCAGTCACGAACGGCCAAATACATATCCACACCGCTGTGGCCCACTGGTGCCGGAGGGGTGGCAGTCGGGCACCCGGCCGGCCCCGTCGGCCAGACCATATCGTTCTGTCCCGATTCTGTCCTGGCAGATCAAGCGATCAAGAATCATCGTTGGCGAGACGATTGGCCAAAGCTGTCAGCACAGCATCCCAGGAACCCCGATCAAATACACGTCGGCGGGCCGTCTGTCCAAGGCGGGCTCGCAGCTCAGGATCGTCTGCCAGTCTCAGAATGGCGCGAACGAGCTCATCGGTATCGGAAGGGTCGACGAGGATGGCGTCTTCTCCGTCGGAGAGAATCCTCTCGAGCTCACCGAGCCTGGCCGCAACCACGGGCAATCCGACGGCTATGTACTCCCGAACCTTGACCGGGGAGTAGTGGAAAGGCAGGTCCGGTGATCCCATCACCACAGCCGCGTTCATCACATTGAGCACTTCAGGCATTCGGTCGTGGGGGAAACTCCCGGCGAACACCACATTGCGCAGGCCTCGACGCTTCACGTCGTGCCGTGCGCGTTCTAGCCCGGGTCCGGCTCCAACCATGAGGAGCGTCAGTGTTGGCGCACGGTTCTGGAGATCCTCCATCGCGTCGAAGAGTCGATCCAGGCCGTGAAAGCTCCTGAAGCTCCCCACCCAACCAAGAATGAAGCTGCTCCCGGCGACGTGGAGCCTTCGCTTCAATGACACATCGGGTTCGCTGGGCCGAAAGCGACGCAGATCCACGCCGTTTGGGGTGACAATGACTTGATCGTCCGACACACCCTGCCGACGAACAAGTTCTGCCACCTCATCGGACACACAGGCGACGAGGTCTGCTTCGATGAAGATGTTCTTCTCACCCAGCCATTCGATGAGCCAGCCCCAACCAGGTCTTCTGATACCCCACTGCTCGGCCTCCTGAACGGCCAAGGCATGGACCGACAGCACGAGTGGGCAGTTACTCCTTCTAGCGAGCTTCAGTCCGGCGCGGTGAAACGGAACATGCCGCTGCCATACAAAATCGAGATGAGTATCGGCTGGCACGCTGTGGAGAACGGACTTGCTGAAGCGCCGTGCCTGGATCACGAGTCGAAGATCTTTGGCCGCCGTCTTGATCACCTCGGGAACGCCTCTGAAGCGTCTCGTCGATGCAGAGCCGGGCTGGGACAACCGGCTGGCTTTCTCGTAGACCTCCTCCGGGGTGAGAACGCCACCGGGAGTAACCACGCCGGCTGCCCCCCATCTCTCTTCAGCTGCAGAAGCCAACCCCGCAGTGGTGATCCATGAGGCATTGGGAGTCGAGCCGGTTCCGCCAGCGATAGGGAGGACGAAGATCACCTTCTTCGACCCGGCGCTGTCGCCGCGGGATGCCTGTAGCTCCTCGGAGTCTCGTGCCACGCCGACGATCCGTTCAATGCCTCGAGCTGGATGCCCAACAGGGCCGGATCCCGCCACCGTTCATGAACCCGCTGCAGACCTCGCCTGCTCGAGCACGTGCCCCCCATCAGCGGTGGCCAACCTGATGACGTGATCCGCTATCTCGAGCACACCGGGCTGATGGGAGATGGCGAGAATCGTCACGGTACCCCGAAGCCCAGCGATGGTAGTCAAGATCTGTCGTTCGGTCTCGGGGTCCAAAGCGGTCGTAGCCTCGTCGAGGATCAGCAGTTCCGGGTCGTGCACCAGAGCGCGAGCTATCGCCAGCCTCTGGCGTTGACCTCCGGACAGTCGTAACCCGTGCTCGCCCACCACCGTCTCCACTCCTTCAGGCAGATCGGCGACGAACGACCACGCGTCAGCCTTGCGGAGAGCGTCTTCGACAATTCGGTCGTTCCGCTCTCGATCTGACAACCACACGTTCTGATAGACGGTGTCGTGGAACAGAACCGAGTCCTGGGGCACGTAGCCGATCTTGTTTCGCCAGGCCCGGATGTCTATCTCGGTGAGGGAGACCTCGTCGACGAGGACACGGCCCCTCTCAGGCTCATAGAGCCCGACCAGCAAATCAGCGATCGTCGTCTTGCCGACTCCCGAAGGTCCGACGATGGCCGTGATCTCCCCGGCGGGAATTGAAGCCGTGAAGTCCTCGAGGACCAGTCCTTCTCCGTAAGAGAAGTCGACGTTCTCAAGTTTCATGCCTCGATCCAGTGGTGGTGGCTCGATCCCGCCGTGATAACGCTCAGCCGCTTCGGACGCGCCGTCGATCGACTCTGTGATTGAAGCCAGAGCGCTTTGCACCACTCCAATGCCCTGGAAGTGCTTCTGAATCACCCCGAAATTGATAACGGTGCGATACAGCACAAATGACATGAAGAGAATCTCACCAAACGGCACGCCCTGGAGGACGAGGAGAACGTAGATCGTTATGCACACGAAGGCCGTGACGATCGGCTCGTGAAAAGAGCCGAGCGCTGCGTTGTTGAGTACGACGCGACGCTGCGCCGCGTTGATTTCGTGCGCCTCGGTCTCGAGGAACGGTCGGATGCTCTCTTCACGTCCCATGGCCTTCAATGGCTTTATTGCATAGAGGGCATCACCCAAGCGGCTGATCAGGGAGCGGAGAAGAGTTGTCTGAGCCTCACCGGCCCGGCGACTTGCGCGCACGAGGCCAGACAATGCGAAGACCATGAGCACTCCGATCATGAGTGCCAGGAGGGCGATGTGCCATGAGACAAGAATTGCGACCCCCACGTAAATCAGTAGTTGAACCGAGGCAGCAATCATGTGGACAGCATGGAGAAAGACATCCGAGGATCGTTGCGCTTCGCTGCTTATCGCATTGGTCATCCTGCCTGCTGGTTGCAGAACGAAGTATCCCCATTTGGCCCTCATCAGACCCTGGATCAAGGCCAGTCTCAGGTCGGTAGCCACTTCCGCGGCCGCGGCACCAGCCTGCCACAACGCCAATATCTTCAATGCAGCCTTTGCTGCGATACCTGCAGCGATGATTACCAGAAGAGTTCCTACCGTGGCTTCCAAACCCACAGCTCGAAAGACGTTGTCGACGGTGGTCGCTAGTTGGGGCATGGAATCCACCTCCACGCCGGCGGCGAGCCCCAGCATCGGCAAAAGGGTTATCACACTGACCCCTTCCGCCAATCCCGAAAGCAACGAAAGAGATACGACCAGGAAGGTTCGCCACGGATACCGACGCAAGACGCGAAGAGTCAACGATCGAGTGCTCTGAAACTGCAACTCGCCCGCAGCTGTGTACGTACTCATATCGTCCCCATCCTGGAAGCCCCTCGCGAGCCGCAGCCGACTCCTGATCGTGCGCCTATTCTAAGCCAGATGTCCAGCCACGCAGAGTGGCCGGGCTCTTCCTCGAGCGCAAGACTCGTATGGTAGACGTGTTAGTGGCGTCTACCGACTCCGGAAGGTTGACAGCCCGGCCCCACGGTCACCGCCTTGCAAACAATGTGCCGTGGCGCATACTGTGCCCACAATGGATGGGGGCATCATGGGTGTGTCTGCACGTCGGGCGCGCCTCAGAGACCAGGACCTTTGCTGTGGAGGCTGAGCCTCTCGATATCGACGGCGTTGTCCTCCTTCGTGCGGACCGTCATGAGGACGAACGTGGATTCCTCTCCGAGGTGTACAACCGACGGGCTCTGGAGCAGATCGGAATCAGAGACGACTTCGTTCAAGAGAACCACATCCGGTCCCACCAGAGTGGCACTATCCGCGGGCTTCACTTCCAGATCAAGCCACACCCAGCGGCAAAACTGCTGCGAGTGGTCCGGGGCGCGATATTCGACGTGGTAGTCGACCTGCGTCACGACTCACCGACCTACGGGGAGCACGTCACGGTGGAGCTGTCGGAGGAGAATTGGACCCAGATCTACATCCCCGTCGGGCTGGCCCACGGCCTGTGCACCCTCGAGTCGAACACGGAGATCACATATCGTGTCAGTGACTACTGGTCACCAAATGTCGACCGGGGAGTCCTTTGGAACGACCCGCATCTCGAAATCGACTGGCCCGTATCGGACGAGAAGGCGATAGTCTCCGACAAGGACTGGTCGCAACCGCGACTCGCCGACCTGCCGAGATTCTTTGAAAAGGGGGAATGATGGGGCGGATATTGGTGACAGGGGCTGGGGGCTATATCGGGACGGTTCTCGTTCCCTTGCTCTTAGATGAAGGCCACCGGGTTCGGGCCGTAGACCGCTTCTTCTTCGGGCGTCATCTCCTAGCCGCGCACGAGCGGCTCGAGGTCAGCGTTAGCGACACCCGAAGATTGCAGGAAGAGGACTTCGAGGACGTCGACGCCGTCATCGACCTCGCCGCCATATCGAACGATCCCTCCGGAGAGCTCTTCGAGGAGGCAACGTGGGCTATCAACGAGCGAGCCAGGGTACGGGCGGCCCAGCTCGCCAAAAAAGCCGGAGTCTCGCGTTACATACTTCCGTCGAGCTGCTCGGTGTACGGGTTCCAGGACGCAGAGACCGTATCAGATGAGGAGTCGCCGACCAACCCTCTCACCACCTACGCCAAAGCGAATCTTGGTGCGGAAAATGGCGTCCTAGATCTGGCCGACGATTCGTTCACGGCCGTGGTCATAAGGCAGGCCACCGTCTACGGCCTTTCCCCCCGCATGCGTTTCGACCTGGCGATCAACGGCATGACGTACGGTGCCTGGAAGACGGAACGGTTACCGTTGATGCGTGACGGCTCGCAGTGGCGGCCGATGGTGCATGTGAAAGACACTTCATCTGCCATGACCTTCCTGCTGACGGCCGATTCCAGCCTCGTAACCGGTGAAGTCTTCAACATCGGCTCCACGGACAACGTCTATCAAATCGGGCCTTTGGGCGAGTTGGTAGCCGACACGGTTCCAGGAGACGTCGAGATCGAGTGGTACGGAGACCCGGACCATCGCTCCTATCGTGTCTCCTTCGACAAGATCGAGCGGATCGGTTGGAAGGCGCAACGTAAGGCCGAGGATGGAGTGGGCGAGATAGTCGAGGCGCTGGAGCGGGGAGACACTGATCGTACGGTCGAGACCATCACCCTCGACTGGTACAAGTCGCTGGCACGATTCCAGTCGATCCTCCAAGAGGTCACCATTGACGGGGCACTGTTCGATCTACGGGAGGATCAGTGAAGGGGATCATCCTCGCGGGCGGTGCCGGAACGCGGCTCTATCCAGTGACCCGAGGAGTCTCCAAGCAGCTCCTGCCCATATTCGACAAACCGATGATCTACTACCCGCTCTCGATCCTCATGCTCGGCGGAATCAGGGACATCCTCATAATCACAACCCCCGGCGAGGCGTCGCGGTTTCACGACGTCCTCGGCGACGGATCACAGTGGGGACTCCACTTCTCATATGCGTTCCAACCGGAGCCGAAGGGACTTGCTGACGCCTTCCTCATCGGTGAGAAATTCATAGGCTCCGACTCCGTATCCCTCGTTCTCGGAGACAACATCTTCTTCGGCCACGGCACCACCGAGCGGGTGCAGAGGGCAACTCAGGTGACTGACGGCGCCGTGATCTTTGCTTACTACGTCAAGGATCCGGAGCGATACGGCGTCGTCGAGTTCGACGAGAGCGGGAAGGCCCTGTCACTCGAGGAGAAGCCAGACAACCCTAAGTCACACTTCGCCGTGACAGGCCTCTACTTCTACGACAATGAGGTGATCAACATCGCCAAGAGCCTCGAACCTTCCAGCCGGGGCGAACTCGAGATCACAGATGTGAACAGAGCCTATCTCGACAAGGGGAATCTGAATGTCGAGTTCATGGGCCGCGGCACGGCATGGATGGACACGGGCACTCACGAGTCGTTGCTCCAGGCGTCACACTTCATCCACACAGTCCAGGAGCGGCAGGGATTCCTGGTGGCGAGTCCCGAAGAGATCGCCTGGCGGATGGGCTGGATCGATGACACCCAGTTGGAGAGCTTGGCGGCTGGGATGAAGACCTCCAGCTACGGGACCTATCTGCTCGCGCTCCTCGGCCAGGGTGGCGAACGTCTCTGGGGGCTCGTACCGGTTTTCCATCCCGGTGCCGATGATGAGTGAGATCCGGATCGGGGTGGTAGGCACCGGTTACATCGCCCGTCACTTCATGATGAGCCTCGACTCCCACGACGGATACGCTGCCGTCCGGGTCCTGACCCGCCGCGATCCTGGCGGCATCTCCGGGTTCCCCGAAGGCATCATCACCAACTCGATCGACGACTTCGTCTCCGCCATCGATATCGCCGTGGAGGCTACTGGCGACCCGATTTGGGCCACCGAGGTAGTGGCGGCTTGCGTCGACGCCAATCTCCCCGTAGTGACCATGGACACTGAGTTTCACATCACATGCGGTTCTGCTTTCGCCGACAGCGGACTGGTGACCGAGGCCGAGGGAGACCAACCGGGCTCGTTGGCCGCTTTGCACGAGGATGCCGTGGCGATGGGCTTCGAGCCACTGGTCTATGGAAACCTTAAAGGTTTCTTCAACCCCGATCCGACACCCGAGGAGATGCAGTACTGGGGAGAAAGACAGGGATTCAGCATCGAGAAGGTCACCTCATTCACCGACGGCACCAAGGTGCAGGCAGAGCAGATCCTCGTGGCGAATCACTTCGGTGCCACTATCGCCGAGGAGGGAATGCTCGGGGCCTCCGTGGCGTCAATCGACGAGGGAGCCCAACTGCTAGCCGAGACGGCGCATAGGGTCGGTCAGCCGATCAGTGACTTCGTGGTCAGCCGGGCATTCCCCCATGGGGTGTTCATCGTTGCCACCCACGACGAGCGACAGGCCGAGGCGCTGGCCAACGTGAAGATGGGCCCTGGTCCCTATTACACCCTCCTCAAACACGACACCTTCGTGCACCTGGAGATCTTAAAAGCGATAAAGCGGATGCTGGAGACCGGCAAGCCGCTCCTCACCAATTCGAGCGCGCCCACATTGTCGCTCGCGGCCGTCGCCAAGCGAGATCTCGCACCCGGGCACCGGATCGATCATGCTTTCGGGAGCTTCGACCTGCGCGGGCATGCGGTTCGAATTGCAGAGCATCCAGACCATGTTCCGATGGGGCTTCTCTCGTCTGCTGTGATCGAGGAGCTAATCGAGCGGAATGAGGTTCCCACGTTCGAGAAAGTGAGCGTGCCGGATTCCGCCGGCTTAGGAGCGTGGCGCGCGGGACACATCCAGGGCACATAGGTATCCCGGAGACGCCGCCGCCGCTTTCCTTGCGTCGTCAGCACACTCAGGGGTCGCTACCGCGACTTTATGCCTTTCCGTTCCTCGAACAAGTCCGTGATGTGGTTGGCGAGACGTAGAGCCAACGCCATGATCGTGAGGGTCGTGTTGGCATGACCACCAGTCGGGAAGACCGAGGCACCGGTGACATAGAGGTTGTGGACGCCATGAACCCTCGAGTCAGCATCGACGACGCCGTTCCGAGGATCCTCGTGCATTCTCGTCGTGCCCATCTGGTGGCGTTGCCCATAGATCCGGGCCTCGGGTTGCTCATCCCCGTAGAAGTTTTCGACGGTGCCCATTCCCGCCTTTCGTACCGCCTCAGCGACGATCTGTTGAGTCCTCCTTATCGACCACCTATCGAGATCGTTGAACCTCCAGTCCAGCCTCATCCGGGGCAGGCCCTTGGAATCGGTCCTTGAGTCGAGAAAGAGCCGGGATTCAGGATTGGGGCTCTGCTCTGACACCACACGGAGATCGAACACCTTCTTTCTATGCCGCGCCCTTCCTGTGGCGACTTGGAAGAGAGTGGATGTGGCGCGGATCGGATGTCGGGCGATGTTGGCCAGGTTCTTCGCATAGATCGGCGGCGTCCACCGCATGTTCCTCAACCCCTGGGGAGAGAACATCGCAAGCGACCGGTATACATCTGAGGTTCTTAGATCGTCCGACTCAGTCAGGAAGATCGCCGCGTTCAAGAGACCTTCGCGTCGCTTGATTTCCTCCGAAACCGTGAGAGTCCCGATGATCGGAGTGCCCCTGACAGTGTGCTGACTGTACAGTGCTGCCCGCCTGAACAACCCGCCATCGCTTGGTAACCAGCGTGCGGTACTCACCGCAGGGTGCTCCATGAAGAACCTGCCGACGAGGTCGTTGGTGTTTCCCACGCCTTTGGTCCACCTCTCGTTACTCATCAAAAGCAGCCTCGTGTTGTCGAAAGCACCTGCCGCGAGAACGAAGACATCGGCGCTCATCATTGACTCAGACCCATCCAGATGACGCATCTGTGCGCGTTCGATCCGGTGACCACTCTCGTCTACGAGAAGCTCGGTGACCGTTGTCTCGGTTATGAGACGGTAGGAGGGGTCAGCGGCCAGATCAGCGATCGCCTTTGCCCCGCTGGCGCCCCCTGAAGTTGTCTGAAAGACAATCGTTTCCACCTCACCGTCAGGAAGTGGGAACCTCGGCGTGGCGCCCTGTTCCCAGAACTCGGCCGTGTAATCGAATGGGCCGAGCGGCAACATGGCCTGCGCCGCCTCGTAGTAGGGCAACAAGGCGTTGAGCCCAAAAGGCCAACCGCTGTGGGCCACACCCTGCCTCGCCTCGAAATCGATCGAATCCAGCGGGCGGAACCTGTTGTGGCCCCACCAGAGTTGCGCAGATCCTCCGACCCCGCTGAAGAGGGCCTTCTCCAACCTGTGGTATGGATAGCCTGCGGCCTTTCCGACAGATGACTCCTGCGCGTTGAGTGTTGGGTTCCACCCACCACTCTCCACCACAGTGACATCGATGCCTTCAGAGGCCAGTTTCTTGGCGATACTCAACCCTGCCGGCCCCGCACCAACTATGCAGACTTCGCATCCGTGCTGCAATCCCCCATCCCCCTCTTACGCGAGCCATCTCGACAACGGTGAAACGTCCACTATATCCACCCTCACTCATGGTGGTCATCACGCAACGCAGTGTGACGAATTCGTGACCTCGGCTATCATGGCCAACAGTTGATAGGGGGGGCATGTCAGGTGAGGCGAATCATGGGGAGCACCGGGTGGGCGTCATAGCGTCAATTCTCAGCTACAACTCGGTGTCAACGCTTCCAAGCGTGGTCGACGGAATAGAGAACCAGACACACCAGCCCGACCGGGTGCTCATCGTAGACAACGGGAGTGGCGAGCCGACCCTGGAGTTCCTTCGGCGACTTTCTCCACGCTTCGAGGTCCTGTTCCTGCCGGATAATGTCGGCTTGGGGGCGGGCCACAACACGGGGTGGCGCACCGCCATCGACGACCCGAGTTGTGACTATGTCTGGGCCCTGGAGAACGACAGCGTGCCTCCCCGAAACTGCCTCGAGCGTCTCCTGGCAACAGCACACTCACTGGAGGCAAGCGGCATCGAGTACGGCGCCATACTCCCCAAACAGGTTCACCCCGACGATCCTCGCCGGGAGAGGACCGGAGCACCACATATCGTTCCGAAGATGACATTCAACGGGGTGCTGATCCCCGCCGCAACGCTGCGGCGGGTCGGATTCATCAGAGAGGACTTCTTCATCGACCAGGACGACTGGGAATACAGCGACCGACTGACAGAAGCGGGTCTCCCCATCTACAAGGATCCGGCGACGACGATCGACCACATGGGCAAGGGTCGGGAACCATCCATCCTACGCACTTACTACACCGTGCGAAATGACGTGTACCTGCGCCGCACGATACGAAAAGAGCCCCTGACAATGCCGCGCGTGTTGCTGCGGAGCGGAGGGGCTGTGGTCAGGACGATTCTCATGGAGGACGCAAAGTGGCGCCGCATCCGCACGAGGATGGCTGCCATCCGCGATGGCGTGAGAGGAGACCTCGGAAAAAAGGACTACTCATTCCTGACAGGTTGAGTCCTGGGGCATTGGGACCCGGCCGGCGTTCACACCCAGGACGGACGAGGCCGCGGCTTGACAGGGTCCTTACTCTGTTCCATTCTCTCGTTCGGTCAGGGTCCACCGTTGGGGGAATAGTGTGAGTTCGCAGCGAGAGGCAAAGTCCGGAGTTCGGAGCTTCGCATGGCTTCGATCCTTGGTTCGGGAGGATCTCGAGGCCAACCAGAAACATTGGGAGCGACCCGGCTTCCATGCTCTGGTTGTCTTCCGGTTCGGCACATGGGCGCAGCAGCAACGGGGAGCCTTGCGAATGATGTCCGGCGTCGTCTACCGGGTTCTCTACGCGTTCGTACGCAACATCTACTCGGTCGAGTTGCCCAGAGGGACGAAAGTCGGGAGGCGACTGTGGATTCCACATCCCGCCGGAATCGTGATCTCACATCGGGCTGAGATCGGTGACGATTGCCTGATTCTGCAGAACGTGACCATTGGCTTGGGCGGCCATCGCGGGGCACGGAAGAGACCACCGCCGCATGCGCCGAGAATCGGCAACGACGTCGAGATCGGAGCCGGCGCCGTATTGATGGGAGGCATAACCGTTGGGGACGGTGCCCGAATCGGGCCGAATGCTGTGGTGATGACAGACGTCCCGGCAGGCGGTACGGCATACGCCGCTCCTGCCAAGGTCCTCAAGCCCCTGCGGCCATCACCGACCGAAAGCAGCACGTCGACCGAAGAGGTGATGACCTGATGGATCATTTCCTGGATCTCGTCGGCTCGACGCTTCGCATCGATACCCCAATCGACGCTGACACCCCTCTCATTAGCTCGGGGATCATCGACAGTTTCGACGTGGTCGCCCTGCTAAGCATGGTCGAGAGCGAGTATGGAGTCGTGATCGCCCCCGAGCAGGTGGACGTGGACAGCTTCGACACGCCGAGCCAGATGCTGTCGTACGTCAACGACCTTCGAAGCTGACGTGGAGCAAAGCAAACTCTACGCCTCGTTCCGCGAGACCGCTGGTCGTGATCCCTCGGCACCGGCCATCACCTTCGTGCGCTCGGGTTCGGAAGATGTCACCTATAGCTACGAGCAGCTGTTCGAACGGGTGGAGCAATTGGGAACGCGTCTTGCTTCCCGATACGACAACCGGTCCGCTCCTCTTGGGCTCCTGCTTGGCTCGCAGGAGGATCAGGTTCTCCACTACCTGGCCGGTCTCGACGCCGGAGTGGTGCCTGCCATCCTCACGCCCCCGAATCGCAAGCTCAACCGTGCTTATTACCTGGAGACGATGACAGCGGTGCTTCGGAACTGCCGTTTCGGAGCAGTCGTCACCGATGTCGAGGACGTCGAGCTGCCCACCCGAGGTCTGACCCCTCACGGCTTCGAGGAGATGCGGGGAGACCAGACTCAGACCGACTTCGGGAACGACGCCCCAATAGGTGCTTCATTCATGCAGTTCTCGTCGGGGACCACGGGCATCAAGCGAGGAGTCCTCGTCACTGACGACGCCGTCATGGCCCAGCTGCGAACCTACGCCTCGGCGCTCAACCTCGACGAATCCGACGTGATATTGGGATGGCTCCCCCTCTACCACGACATGGGGTTCATCGCCTGCCTGAACATGCCACTGGCTCTTGGAGTTCACACCGTGATGATCGATCCGATCGACTGGGTTGCCAACCCTGGAATCTATCTCCGAGCCGTATCCGAATACCGAGGAACCCTCTCCTGGCATCCTAACTTTGCCTACGCATTCATGGCTCAGCGTGTGCGAGACTCTGATCTCAACCAGATCGAACTGACCAGCCTGCGCGGGCTGGTCAACTGCTCCGAACCGGTGACTCAGGAGAGCCAGCAGGCCTTCGCCGAACGCTTCCGGGAGGTCGGTCTTCGAGATGACGTCTTCAAGGGCTGCTACGCCATGGCAGAGACGACGTTCGCCTTGACACACGGCGACTCCAACGGTCCGCGCTACCTCGACTCCGATGGTCCGAGCGACGACACGAGATCGGCCAGCACATACGGATACGTATCTGTGGGCGAGCCACTCTCGGGCGTGGACCTGAGCATCCGGGACCCCGAGACCGGAGAGGAGCTACCTGACCGGAACGTGGGGGAGATCTGGGCCAGATCACCCTTCAACTTCTCGGGCTATTACAACGACCCTGAGGCAACAAAGCGTGCCTTCGTCGACGACTGGTACCGGACAGGTGATCTCGGTTACAAGGTCCTAGACTCCTACTACGTTGCAGGCCGGCTCAAGGATGTCCTGATTGTGGGAGGTGTGAACGTCTTCCCTCAGGACATCGAGGATCTCGCCGCCAGCGTCGAAGGGATAGTCCCTGGGCGCGTCGCCGCCTTCTCAGCATTCGATGACCGACTACAGACCGAGCACATCGTAGTCGTCGCCGAGTCCGACCTTCATGACACTGCGGAGTCACGAGATCTGATCCTCGAAGTGCGACAGCGCATACTCGCCGCATTGCAGATCGCCAACTTCGAGGTGCGGCTTGTGGAGCGGGGGTGGCTCGTCAAGAGCACCTCAGGGAAGGTGGCACGTAAGGCCAATCGAGAGAAGTGGTTCGGTGCGAAGGTCGGCTGACCTGAAAGGGGCCATTGCCGACTGGCGCCGGCGGTCAAGGTCCGCGATAGCCTCTGAGAAGTCGTCGTACCAACTCCTCAGTAATCAGACCACCTTCGAGCCGCTTCTCGAAGAATCTCCTACCGTCGCTCAACTGCACCGGAAAACGGGGGAGTTGATGAGGGAGCGGGGGGTAGCCCGACCTGACGGCCGCTCCAAGGACTGCGGTCATGTACCGCTGCTTTACCAAGGTATCCGCTCGAGGAGACCAGTATCCCCACGGATAGGCGAAGTGTCGGGGAGTTACCCCGGTCCTGGCTGCGATCAGATAGTCGCTAGTTGTTAGCTCGGAGCGGATGTCCTCTTCGTCGATGCCCCGTAGATCGCGATGGCTGTGGGTGTGGGCGCCGATCTCGAGCAACCCCGAACCGTTCATCTCATTCACCATTTCCCACGTCAGGGACTGATGGCCATTGGCGCTCGTTCCTTTGCTCGTGCTCTCGATCATCTCTGTCGCCAGGTAGAGGGTGAAAGGCATATTCCTCGCTTCCAGCATCGGGTACGCAGTCGAATAGACATCGAGATATCCATCGTCGAACGTCAGAACTACCATGCGATCGGCTCCGGCTTCTGCCCATTTCTCGACCGCGGTGTCCAAATCGACCACCTCGCGATTGGCAGCGAGCCAATCGAGTTGCCATTCGAAGTCTGCAACCTTTACATCCATCTGCATTTTGGAATCCGCGCCCACCTGGTGATAGATCAGCAGACGGGGCCCCGTGAGAGAGGGAAGGAACACATCAGCCGCGGCGAAGGCCGACTTGGCTGCGATTCGAAGAAAGCTCATTTGTCTTTATGCCGAAGAGCGGGTGGAGATCAACTCCTCTTCGGTCAGCACGGGAATGGCCAGAAGTCCCAGTCGCTGCAGCGGCGCGATGTTGACACGAATCCCTTCCTTCCATAGCGGGACCCAGCCGTTGGGCTGCTGATCGTCGCGTAGCCACGGATAGACGAGTTTGGCCTCATCACTGCTGCCGACCTGAAGCATCCCCAGGGCGACCTCGAACATGTGGAGATCTCTCAGCTGGTACTCGATAAGCTCGGTGTCATCGGTCCGGTCCCCTTCCTCGGCCTGGTGCAGCCGACGCTCGAACTCGTCGATCTTGCGTCGAACGACGTCTGAGTTGAGCCGAGTTAAACGCGCTGGGTCCAAACGTCTCCCATATGCCAGGACCTGAAGAGTCCCCAGCTCGCTGGTCAGGTGCCATACCTCAGGCTCGCCCTGGGTTCGCTCCAGGTGACGGGGGAAGAACTCCTTTTCCAGCCAAGCATTCAATGAGTCGACGACGTCGGAGCCATCGGTTGAGAGCAGTCGGGCAAACTCAGAGGCAACGCGCTCGCCCGCATCGGCCCCGAGTTCCCATCGAAGTTCTTCCACCAGCCACTCGCCAACTGTTCGAAACCCACGCACACTGGTGATCGGTATCAGCCCATCGCGGATCACCACGTCCACGAGCTCGGCTGGGAGGTTCTCCTGGCCCGAAACGGCCATGAGCACATCCTCGACGCGTGCCACAACATACTCAGCCACAGGTTCACTGGCATCCGGGTCAGAAGACCCCAGGAGTGCGAGCAACTCGGCCACGAAATCGTCTGCGGCTGGCTGTTCGAGCGTGTCTTGTTCAGAAGCACCAGGACGTGATTCGGCTAGCCCTCCCGCCAGGGCCTGAAGGGGTGTGGAGGGAGCCTCACGATGACCCTTATCCAACGGCGTCGGATATGGCCTGAGTCTATTGACCGTAGACTCGACCTTCTCGCGGCGGCCCGGCGCCTCATGCTCTCGACGACGGAAGGGCAGAAACACCGAGCGATTGTCAGCCCGGGAATCGGTACCAGAGATCATGACAGTTCCGATAGGTCTCACACGCTGAACGATGAAGTCGGACACGAGTGTGTCGACACTCGACATGGTTGTCTTCCCAGGGCTGACAGCTAGCAGCACACTCCCCGTCCGCTGCACCATGACCTGCGCAGTCGCCGAGCGAGCGGACCCGGCCACGACGACCACGAGATCGAACAGAACTCTCGCCTGGTCCAGCAAAACCCGAAACTGGTGTCCCGCTAGGGCATCGGCCGGTGAGGCCTGAGGCTCTCCGGAAGGCAAAACGACCAATCCTGGCCGGATCTGGACGGCTTCCTCGAGAATCTGCGATGCGCTCTCCGCCAGCGACTTCTCCGACCTGGAGGGCACCCGCAATACCGTCTCCAAGCTGGGCTCTCCGACGCTGAACTCGTTCAGCTCGTTCGTGGCGGTGTAATCAGCATCCACGACCAGAACCGTGCGACCTGCACTGGCGAAGGAGACCGCTAGATCCACTGCCAGGGTGTGGCAATCAATCGAGTCGACCCGATCTCCGACCACGGTGAAGGACGTCGGACCATCGATCACGCCTTCGACGGCCGTCCGCAGCGCCTGGACTGCCTCCTTTCGGGATCCTCCCTCGACAGAGTCATACCAGGCTGGCCCCAAAACATTCGAAATCTTGCGCCGTGGCACTTCGCCGAGGAGGGGAATCGGAAGATCGGAGGCGAGCCAGACCTCTCTCCGGGCACGGTTCATCACGAACAGCCCGGCGAGGGCGACGCCGGCGCCGGCCAGCAGGCCCCTCATCCCGTTGGTCAAAGGACTAGGCGGTTCGGGCGTGAAGTCGTTTACAGTTGCCGGCTGCACGTTTCCGCGAGTCGTGACCCCCATGGTGCGCAAGGCAAGACGTTGGTAGTCAACTGTGAGCAGTTCCTTCCTACGCTCCAACGCCGCCAGCCTGAGCTGTTCGGAGGGAGAGAGCTCTGTGGACGGAGGTGGTAACAGCGAGACCTTTCGTGACTGCAGCCCGTCGAGTGTGGCTCTGAGATCGCCCAGGGTTTCGGCATTGTCGGCTTGTTCCGATTCTGTCGCTCCCGCGTCGGCCACCGTGAGATTCACGATCTCATCTGTGATTCGGGCAATCTGTAGATCGAGTAGCTGATGCTCAAGCGCCAACTCTCGTTCGGCGTTGGACAACTCCGGTTGCAGGGCACGGATCTCCTCATCGATCGCCTCTGCTTGGCGTTCATACGCCGCGATCTGCTGCTCCAGGTCGGCACCACCACCTGGCTCTGCCTCGATATACGCCGAAACGAGCTCTTGCACCCGCTCGCGAGCGAGATCATCGGTTTCGGAGCGCGCATAGAAGACGAGCCGCGCCGATCCCGTGTCTGCGACGATTGACGAGCTTTGATGCTCGGCGAGAAGATCCTGGGCCGCGAACTGGGCAAGACGTCGCTCTCCTTCGATCTCGTCGGCGAGATCCTCGACGGTCTCCTCGCCCTCGAGCTCGAACTCGATGTTGACGGAAGCTTCGAAGACCGGCTCGACTCTGCCGCTAGTCAGGGTGGTGAACGCTAACGCTGCAGCAAAGCCGGCGATTGCAACCAGGATTACCGCCGGCCATCTGGCCTTGAGAATCCTCGCCAGTCGATTCAGTTCCATGAGACTGCAGCCGAGGGGCCGTCTTCGATCACGACGACTTCGTCCTCGTCCAACTGCGGAACGTCTCCCGTCAGTTCTCTCAGCAAGTCAACGAGACCCTGTCGATTGCCGCCGAGAGCCATCTTCTCCATCTGAGCCACCGCATCCATCAGCATATAACCCCTGGGAGACCTGAGCTGCACTTCGTATATCTTCTCATGAGGTGTCGGTGCCAGCGGATCGAGCGCAAGTATCTCGGACAGCTTCTCGCCCGGGCGACGCCCTGTAAAGAGTATCTCGACATCTCTACCCGGCGACAGGCCGGCCAGCCGTATCAGACGTCTTGCCAGAGTCTCGATTCTCACGGGCTCACCCATGTCGAGCAGGAATACCTCCGAGCCCTGAGCCAACGCAGAAGCCTGCAACACAAGTTGCACAGCCTCGTTCACGGTCATGAAGTAGCGGCTCATCTCCGGGTCGGTGACCGTCACAGGGCCGCCCGACTTTATTTGCTCCACGAACGTCGGGATCACGCTCCCCCGGCTCCCCAACACGTTCCCAAAGCGTACGGCGGTGTAGACACAGCCGTCGTCACGCGCTGCCCCGAGCTGGGTCATCAGCTCCGCGGTTCGCTTGGTTGCTCCCATCACACTTGTCGGCTGCACAGCCTTGTCGGTCGATATGAGCACAAAGCGCTGCATCCCGTTTCTCGAACCCGCCTCGATCACGTTCCTCGTGCCGATAATGTTGGTGAGGACAGCCTCTTCGGGATGATTCTCCAGGACAGGGACATGTTTGAGGGCTGCAGCATGAAAGACGACATCCGGTCGAAACTCCTCGAATACGCGTAAAACGCGCTCCGGGTCTCGAACGTCGGCCAGCACCACTCGAGCCCTACCCGCCCAGCGGATCTCGGCGTCGTGCAAAAGCGTCTCCTCCCGGTCTAGAGCACAGACCATGGCAGGGTCGAACTGCAGCACTTGACGAACGATCTCCGACCCGATCGACCCGCCTGCGCCGGTGACCATCACCACTCTGCCCTCGAGCAGTTCCATCAATGATGCGAGGTCGGTCTTGACCTGATCACGTGCCAAGAGGTCTTCCACACGTATGTCCCGAATGTCGACAGCCGAGACACCATCCCGAAGGACGTCCCGAGCGACGGGGAGCATGCGGAGGCGCGCCTCCACATCCAGGCAGAGGTCGACAACTCTCCTTATCTTTTCGGAGTCGCCTCCAACCACGACGATCTCATCCACGTCATGGTCCTCAACTACTGCGGCGACATCTTCGAGACACCCGAGTATCTCGAGACCGGCGAGACGCCTTGCACCATTGGCCCCGCTGGGCTCGTCGGTCAAGAAGCCGATCACACGCCGCTCCCCATCGAGTTGAGGAGCTTGACGAGCGAAGCTGACGGCCTCCCAACCGGTCCCAACGACCAGGACCGTCTGAGCGCCGGAGAGCCTGTGCAGTGAGAACAGTCGTGATCGGAACCGGACCATTCCCATGGCGAAGACCGAGACGAGACCGCCGACTACGAACACCGACCACGGTATGACGAGGAATTCCGGATCGAGTCTGCGTATCGCGAAGTTCGCCAGGACCAGGAACGCCGAGGCTCCGGCGTTCGCAACGACGACACGCGCCGCCTCGCTAGTGCTGGCATGTTCCCAGACGTGGCCATAGGCCCCGGCGACGATGTTGCTCACCAGGTGTGCAGCCATGATGAACGGCATAGCAAATGCCAGATCGGACCAGAGGTTGGCAGTCTCACCGATCGTTGGATCCAACATTCGAACGGCCAGACCGAGTGTGTAGGCCGCGATGACAACGAAGATGTCGAGAACGGCAAACGCAAAATCTGCCCGAACCTGCGAAGCGGCTGCAGCCAGCTTCTGCCCCTTCTTGGTGGATGTTCCACCATTCGCCCCATTGAACACGAGTCGCCTCCCACAGCGTTCACCTGGCCGGAAGTCCGACCACGGAGAGTGGACTCTAACAGAAGATTTCGAGTTGGTGCAGAGGTGACATCGCCACGGAGCGTGTACGACGGCAATTCAGTCGGAAGAACCTGTCGATCGACATAACAAGTGTTGTTGGCTACCATCCCCCACCTCGGAGGCGCAGAGGGATTGGGGGGTACGAAGATGAGAATAGTCGTCACCGGCGCGGCTGGATTTCTGGGACGTCACGTGGCCAGGCACTTCAGAGACGCTGGTTGGGATGTGACGGGATTCGACGTCGCCGCATTCGAAGAGCCCGGAGTCGAGTTCCTGCAAGGCGACCTCACCGACGGCAACTCGGTCGATAGCGCGATCAAAGACGCAGCCGTAGTCGCTCACATTGGTGCCATCGGCGACGTCTACCTAGCTGGCAGTCAGCCAACGCTGGCCGCGGAGGTGAACGTGGTCGGCACCTCCAACGTCGTGGAGGCGGCCATCAGACATCGAGCAAGGGTCGTCTACGCCTCGACGTGGGAGGTCTACGGTGACCCGATTAGCGAGCCCATCGACGAGTCTCATCCCACCATGCCCGACCATCCTTATTCCATCACAAAGCTGGCTGGTGAGTCTCTCCTCCTAGCGGCGACGCATCTTCGCGGCCTGTCCTCGGTGGCTTTGAGACTAGGCACGGCCTACGGATCCGGACTTCGCCCGAACTCCGTCTTCCAACTCTTCCTGAGCAAGGCACGAGCGAGGGAACCGATCACGATTCAAGGGGACGGCTCTCAGGGACGCCAGTTCACGCACGCCTCTGACATCGCCAGGGCATTCGAACTAGCAGCACATTCTGAGGCCGCCGGCATACCGATCAATGTCGTTGCAGATCAGAACGTCAGCATCAAAGAGCTCGCCGAGCTGATAATCGCCAGCCACCCGACGGAGATCAGTTTCGGTCCGCCGAGGGCAGGTGACGTACCACCGGCGAAAGTGTCAAACCAGCGAGCCAAAGAGATCCTCGGTTGGAGCCCCCAGGTGTCGTTCGAGAGTGGAATGGACGAACTCACTTCAGGCTCCGCGCCGGCTTGAAGTGGTTGACTACGCCGCTCTACTCCCGGCATTAGCGAGGCGATGAGAAACCTCGGTGTAAGACCCGCCAATGGAGGAGATGTCGCCCAAATCCTGGAGGTGCTGCGGTTGGCGCTGGGCGAGCCAGTCCTGCTGCGGAGAACCGAAGCCCTATGGGATTGGAAGCATCAGAGCAACCCGTTCGGTGAGTCGCTAATTCTCGTGGCCGAGAGCGAGGGCCGTATCGTCGGAGTCCGGGCACTGATGCGTTGGGAGCTGAAGACTCCAACAGGTAGCACGCTGAAATGCCTGAGACCGGTGGACACGGCGACCCATCCGGACTTCGCGCGGCGTGGAGTGTTCAAGGAGTTGACCATGAGCGCCATCGAGATCGCACGATCCGAAGGAGTGGACCTTGTTTTCAACACTCCTAACAGTAAGTCCCGCCCCGGTTACTTGAAAATGGGTTGGACAGATGTTGGACCGATCGGTGTCTTGGTGCGACCCCGTCTAGGGAGGGCCCTGAAACCCAATGGCTCCGGCCCGCCCACGATCGCAGAGGCCGCTCCGCAACTCGATCCTCTCGAGGGCGTCGCACCGGTTGCCATCGATAGAGAACCAAGAGGTCTCAGAACGCCCCGTGAACCAAAATACGTGTCATGGCGGTTCACCCAACATCCGACCGCTCGTTACGGCTGGTTGAGCGATGGAAAGGGATCGGGGCTGGTGGCCCGGGTGGGAGTTCGAATGATGAGAACTGAGCTGGTCATATCGGATCTCATCGGCGTAACCGAGGCGAGTGTCGTACGCCGAGCCGCCGCGCAGGCGATGACTAGGTATCTGGCCGGATGGTTCTCAAGGCGCACACCCGAGCGGAGAGCAGCGATACTTGGAGGCATGATCCCGGTGCCTGGTCTCAGGACACTCAACCTGGTGGCCTTGCCTATCAGCGAGTTGGACTTCGATGTTTTCGACCTCGACTCATGGGATTTGAGCACTAGCGACCTGGAGCTTCTGTGAACCGCGACGTCTTGCTTCTCGCGGCGGGCGTATTTCTCGCTGCAGGGATAGGCGCCTTGACTGCTTTCGACTCCGACTACTCGAGCGTGATTCTCATCGTCATGATCGGCGGCGCTCTGGTCACCGCGGTCGGTTGGAAGATGCGGAGTGATATCGACGCTATATGGCTCCCGAGATGGGTCCTCTTGGGATTCGGAGCCAAGATCGTGGGAACCCTGGCCCGGTACTACATGGTCACAGCCCTCTACACAGCCGAAGGGAGTGACTCGTTTCAGTACTATCGGGCAGGCACTGAATTCGTCGCTCAGTTCAACGCCGGCCAACCACTGACACTCACGGGTAGAGGCTCACTCGCCACGCAGATCACAGAGTTGATAACTGGCGGGCTATTCATCGGCCACACACCAGATCTGCTGGGTGGCTTCTTGATGTTTGCGATCATCTCATTCTTCGGCCAGCTCTTTCTCTATGCAGCGTTTCGGCGCTGGGCGCAGCCCCAACAGTTGAAGCTTTATGCCGCGCTCGTCTTCCTCTTGCCGACGTTTGTCTTCTGGCCTTCGAGCATCGGCAAGGACGCTATCGTTGTATTCGCACTGGGCGGCTGTGCCTACTTCATCTCGCGCATGCTTCAGTCGTTCTATCTGCGTTGGGTCTTGGGCCTCGCTCCCTTCTTAGCACTGCTAGGGCTGATCCGGATTCATGTGGTAGCCCTGGTGGTCGGAGCTCTCATCGCAGCCATGGTGTTGGCCCGTCCGGCGCAGACGTCGGATGCTCAGATGAAAATCCGACGATTGACGATGCTTGTGGTCTCCTTGGCAGCGGGTGCCGTGGCATTCATTCTGTTCCCTGATCTCTTCGGCGTTGAAATTTCCTCAATTGAAGAGGCAGACAACTTCGCATCGGAAGTGGTACGACGCACCTCTGAGAGGGGAACGATCGCGGCCGGTAGCCCCGTCAGCGGTCCCACGGACGTCCCCGGTGCTGTGGCTCTGGTGCTCTTCCGCCCCTTTATCTTCGAGGCATTTGAGATTCAGCACTTCTTTGCGGCAGCCGAGACCACACTCCTGCTCGGGTTGACTCTCTGGCAGGCCCCGGCCATGTTCAAGAACTGGAGAAGCTGGCGTTCCAATGCCTACGTCGTTTTCTCATCGTTCTACGTCTTGGCATACGCAGTCGCTTTCAGCGTCGTTCGAAACCTCGGGATCATCGCCAGACAGAGAGGACAAGTTCTCGCATTCTTCCTGGTGGTTTTGATCGGAATGGGGATGGTCGCGCCAAACGATCGTCGCCAGCAGCGAAGCTTTATGGGCGAATTGGCCGACCACCAAGAGCCAATACCGTCACGAAGACGATCACTGCCCCCAGGATGACGGCGCTGAGTGCGGCCATCGTGCCCGTAGCATTGCCGGAGACCAGAATCAGGATCGCGGCCCACGTGGCTTGAGCGATTGCATAGAGACCGACGACTCTCCAAATCGGCAGACCACCTTCGCGTAAGAGGTCGTAGGTATGCGATCGATCCCCGCTGAACAGCGGGGACCGCGAGACGAGCCGACGTGCAATCGTGGCGCCCAAGTCGAGGAGAGGAACTCCCACCAGAGCGATCGCAACCAGGTCGGCGCCGTCCCCGGCTCCCACCTGGAGCGCAGTCCAGACAAGCGTTACCCCGACGACATATGCCCCGTTGTCTCCGAGAAACAAGCGAGCTTGTGGTCGGTTCCAGAACAGGAACCCGACCAGTCCTCCAATGGGCACGAGAGCGACTGCCGATGCTCCAGAGTGCTGGACGTAACCGTAGAGGGCCAGCCCCAGGAAGGCGACTGATGTCGTGACCCCTGTCAGCGCGTCCATCCCGTCCAAGAGGTTCACCGCGTTGACGGTCACCACGACGGCTACGACTACTATCGAAGCAGCGATCAGCCCGGATGCAGGCCCAGAAAACACAGCCAGGATCACACCCCCGAGAATGCCGCCGGCCAGGCGGAGATTCGGACTCAAGCCTCGAACGTCGTCCACGAACCCCATGACCCACAGAAGGCCCGAGGCGACGAGAAATCCTGTGTCGACCACGCCCATAGCCGCGAGTCCTGTCTGGACCGACAACAGGAAAGCCGCGCCGCCCAGAGGAACGGCAGGACGGGAGTGACTCTTCAAGTCGTCGTCAGGAGTGTCCAGCAACCCTTTCCGATGCCCGAGAGTGACCGCCAGGCCGCCAGTTGCCAGGGCTACGACGAACGCGAGGCCCGCTCCTATGATCTCCACAACATTTCCAGCGACTGCTCGCCTGCGTGAAGCTGGAAGGTCTTGCGGGTAACGAACCCGGCCTGTGTGTAGAGGGCGATCGCGGGTTTGTTGCATTCGCCTACAACCACCCTCATCGTGTCCACACCAAGGTATGCACCTTGGCCGAGCAATTCTGTGACGAGCCTGGAGCCAACTCCTCTCCCGCGGGCCCCCGGCGCCACCGCCATCGACAGCAATTCGGCCGGGGCCACGTGATCATCCGCTCCGTATGACAGCGTCTCCCAGAGTCGTTGCCATGTCCGTGGGCGAAGCACGGCCGGGATGAGCCTCCAGAACGCTCGGAGGAAGTTTTGCGTCGCGAATTCCCGGTAGAAGGCGCTCGTGTCACTCGTACCGGCGACGAATCCCACGACATCTCCACCCGAGTCGGCCACGACAACCATGCCGAGTGCACTCTGGAGGAGGGCTCGGTAGACGAGTCGGAGGAAGCCAACGCCCAACGTCGAGAGGAACCCCGTCTCGATCTGAGCCGCGTGCAGACTTGCAATCGTCTCGGCGTCGCCAAGAGTCGCGGGCCGAATGGTCACGTCCGTGCTCGCTCGGTCCCACGACCAGGCGAGGCCCTTACGTGAGGCCAGTTCGCGATATGCCCTCATCACGATCTCGACGACCTTCTCCTCGTCAAACTCACGCTTCGCCTTCTCGGCAGATGCATGGCCCATCCGACGACGCAGTTCGGGATCGTCGACGAGTGCCTGGATGGAACTGGCCAATGCGCGAGGGTCTCCGGGGTGCACCAGGTATCCATTCGAGCCAGGCTCCACGACCTGACGGCAACCGCGGATGTTACTCAGGACGAGAGGGAGGCCGCTTGCAGCGGCCTCCATGGCCGCTCTAGGAAAACCTTCGCGATGGCTCGGGAGCACGAAAATATCTAGGGCCCCATACAGGGCATCTATGTCATCTCGCATACCCAGGAACCTGACGCCCGCCTTGTTTCCCGCCTCGATGGTCTGTCTCTCCAACGAATCGCTCTTTTCCGGGTCCTCCGGCCCAATCACAAGAAAGGTTGCGCCCGACTTCACGAGTTTGGCGGCTTCCACGAAATCAACGATGCCCTTCTCTGCGACGAGCCGACCCACCATCCCGACCGCGACATCGCTTTCACTCAAGCCCAACTCTTCGCGCACCCGACTACGACTGGCGCCGACGCGGACGGTATCGAATCTATCGAGGTCCACACCATTGCCCAAGAGTCTCAGCTTGCGTCGAGAGACGATCCTCTTTGCAACCAGAAGCTCCAGGTCCTCTGGATTCTGAACCAGTTCCATATCAGAGAATCTCGACGCAATCCCCTCCAGCAGGTAGACGACGAATCTCTTGAGAAGTGGGGACTCGGGCGTCGCATACAGGCCATGCACCGTGTTGACAACGATCGGAACGCCAGCAATTCGACCGATGATCCTCCCATAGACCCCCGGCTTCGGGTTGTGGGTATGGAGGATGTCGGGCTTCTCTCTGCGAAGCAGCGACCAGAGCTCGGCGACAGATCGGAGATCTGCTCTCAGGTCGGACCCCCGAGTCGACGAGTGAAGCGGGAGATGCCGAATACCCATGGACTCCAATTCGGCTACGTACTGGCCGGGGCGGCTGATACCGATGGACTCGGCGACCTCAGAGGCCGCCACCAGCTGGGGGAGGATCAAGAAACGAAGGCTGAGGTCGACCGTGGTCAAGTGTGCGATCTTCATCGCCAGAACTCCAACAGGAGACGCGTGTATCGGTCCACCGATCGTTCGATCGTGAAGTGATCTCTTACATACCTGCGCGCCTCTGTACCCATCTTCCAGAGCAGCTCTCTGTCCCTGTCGAGCTGGTCGAGCGCGGCGATCAACTCACGCTCGTCACGAACCACCCGTCCCGTGTCTCCATCCACGATAGCCTCAGTGACTCCCCCAACATCCATCGAGACGGTCGGGACCCCAGCCGCTGCCGCCTCGAGCACCGCTCCCGGCAGACCCTCAGTTCGTGACGTCAGAATCAGGATGTCGCCCCACTCGAGATGTTCGGCCACGTCGGGGACCGATCCGACGAACGTCGCACGTGTCTCGGCACCCAGGCGACGCGCTTCTGAACGAAGTCGATCCAGGAGGGGGCCCCCGCCAACGAATCGAATGAGTGCGTCATCCAGGGATACTCCCGCTCGGAGAGCGCAGAGAGGATCCTTCTCCGGGGTGAGGCTTCCCACGACGAGGATGTGAAGTGGGCCTTCAGATGGCTGTCGGACGACGTCGAATAGATCATCAGGCACACCGGTGTAACCAGTATGCGCCTTGTTCGATAGGCTCGGCTCGAGGTGGATCAGCTGTCTTCTTGTGGTCTCCGAGACCGCGATCACATAGTCGGTCATACGGAGAAGGACCCGATTCACCCAGCGTGAGATCCTAGATCGGATCCAGTATTCAGGCTCCCCGATGCCTACGTATACGAGTCGGTGACGGTGGAACAGGCTGGCCACCGCACCATAGCGGAGCGTCGGGCCACCATTGGCAACCACGATGTCGGGATCGAATGATCGAATCTTCGCGACCAACGCCACCAGCACTCGCCGCTCGAACCGCGAGGCCTTCCCAGAGTCCGATAGGGACTCGACATGGGCTCGAGGCGATTCATTGGCCCGATATAGGCTCACCGCCTCGACCACCCATCCTCGACTGACAAGACCGTCTCTGAGACGCTCGGCGAATACCTCGGCTCCTCGTCTCCGATCGTTCGTCACGAGAATGAGCACGCGTGGCATGTACCGACGTGGGGTGTCCCTCACAACTCGGCGACGCCACGCCGGCAAGGCAAAGGGGCCCTTCAGCAGGAGAGACCTCCTCTCGGAGGGTGAATCGTTGAGGAGCACGGCCGCTAGGTTTATCGGGCGGGCTCGATGGCCATCAAAGCGCACCAAGTCGGTTCGCGGCAGTGCCCACTCCAGATAAGAGATAGGCATCGAAGCCGGCCGGAGTGACCTCAGGAATTCGTCTGGCAATTGAACTCCGAGGGCCTGCTGAGCAATCCAGAATGCCAAGTAGGTAACCGACCTGAGGCCAGAGGCACGCGCTAGCTCATCCAGAGCATCCCAGGCGATGCCCCTCTCCCGCAACTCGAGCAGGTCACGAAACAGTATGAGGCGAAATCGATGGTCTAAGACAGCGTGGGCGGCAAGGAACGCGACCTTTTGTGCTTGAGGTAGCTCCCATACCGGTCCCCAGGACGCGTCGACGCGGAGGCTCGCCTCTTCCCACGCCCGCTCGGTCGCATGAGTTGCCGACCCGCGAAGTTGGGAATACGAGAAAAGACTCCAATGCAGATCGACATTGAATCTGACTCCGCTTTCGTCAGCGAACAGAATCTCCCTCTTGTCAGCTCTCGGCCGCTTGTCCGGAATGTCCTTGGCGTACTTGTCGGCGCTGAGCACGGATATCGCGTCATCCAACCGTTGTCTTGGAACCAGGATGTCGAGATCGCTGAACGTCCTCAGCGTTGGATCTGAGTATTCCTGGGCAACACTAGGTCCTTTGAGCACCGCGGCTCTGATTCCCGCATCGTGTAGCTGCGGCAGGAGACGGGACAGATGCTCGGTCAATCTTTCACTCCGCAGCTGCTCACGAACTCGAATGGCATGAGCCATCTCGTCATGCGTGTGGCGTACGAGCAACCCGATGAGCCCGTGCCGTTGTGCGAGCTCGATCAGACCTGCGGTCACCGGCGTTCCAGCGGGGAAGCCCCTATCTGAGGCGAGCATGAGCAGGGCCCGGCTCACCGGATCCCCCATCGTCCAGGCCTCGACCTGACGTGATTTCTCTTTCACTGGGGTGCCAGACTAAGGGGGTGGCGACCAACCGCAAGAACGTCGAAATCGTAAGTGAGAGTGACTCGCTGGGGCCGGCGCTCCGGCTCCTGATGGAGGACTACGACGTGACGCTCTCGTCCGCTCCTGACGCCGCAAGCCCGGATGTCTTGGTATGGCATTTCGGAGGGGAGGTCGACCAACGAGCCCTGGCGGAAGTGGCACATGCTGTGCCCACACTGGTCCTGGCTGACGAGGAGCACTTGTTGCCAGCTGTGGACGCCGGCTGCCGCGGGTTCCTTGTGGACTCGTCCCCCCTGCACGCCATCACCGAGGCCGTGGACACTATCGCACGCGGCGGCGCGGTGGTTGCTCCGGACCTCCTGGGCACACTCCTGCGACACGTGGTCCACCGGCAGAGACGCGAGGCAACGACGTTTTCGGCCATCGAGAGCCTGACCGGGAGGGAGAAGGAAGTATTTCGCATCGCGGCCTCCGGAGCCAGCCGAAGCCGAATCGCCGAGCTGCTATTCATCAGCCCCGAGACAGTGAGGACCCACCTGCAACGCGTTTACAGCAAGCTCGGCCTTCACTCGCAGGCAGAGCTAATGACATTCGCCGTGCGCGTCGGCGAGTTCGACCCCGAGGAGTGGCTATGAGCGTTCATCCGGCACGAAAAGGCCGACTTGTCGAGGACTCTGGGACCAAGAGTTGGATGGTCTACGAGCCCGAGTCTGACTCCCTGCACGAGCTGAACGAGACAGCCAGGGCGATATGGGAGCTGTGCGACGGGAAGACGGATCCCTCGGAGATGGCGCGTGCCGTTTCCGAAGTGACCGGGATGAACCTCGAAGAGTCCCAATCTGTGGTCACAAACACCATCGAGAGCCTCGCCGGTCGCGATCTCGTAGGCTACGAGGATTGAGGGCAGCCAACCTCGGTGGTGGATTGCCCGTCGTCCTTCAGGGGCTTCCTACGCTGCGCCGATGTCCTACGATTTGGGAGAGTGTGTGCCGTGTCGGATATCGGTGACGCGGCGCCACGGTGTAGCAGGGAACGTGAGGAGATTTCATGATCGGTGAACCAAAATGCTGATCCTCGCTTACCACCGGGTGAATCCAGAAGTACGGGACGGATTGTCGGTTTCACCCGAGATGCTGCGCTTGCAGCTGACATCGCTTCTGGAGCGGGGATGGCGCAACGTAGTCCTGGAGGAGGCTCTCGCCTCAGGCAGGGTGGATTCGGCCGACAAGAGCTTCGCCGTCACCTTCGACGATGGGTATCAGGACAACTACCTGCACGGCGTTTCGATTCTCGAGTCTCTTGGAGTGAGAGCCACCGTCTATCTCGTCAGCGACATGATCGATAGTCCCGACCCATTCCCCTGGCTGGTCTCAGACTCGGGCCCGGTAGATGCCGAGGATCTGCACATGACGTCTGTCCAGATCCTCGATGCGCTAGCGAAGGGGCTTTTTGTTTACGGATCACATACGCGGACCCATCCGTTCCTCTCGACGCTCGACGAGAAGGAGGCCAGAGCCGAGATTCGAGACTCCAAGACCGAGCTCGAAGACCTTCTCGGCGTGGAGGTCACCACGTTCTGCTACCCGGCGGGCGATTTCAAGGCGGAGACCGTCGAGTATGTCAGGGAAGCCGGGTACCGGGCGGCAGTCGTGACCCCGAATCGCCACATTCCAGAGACCATGTTCACGCTTCACCGTGTTGGTGTCTATAGTCACGCCACGCCACGGCTGTTCCGGACGAAGACCAATTCTCTCTATCTGCAGGCCCAGCGTCGGAAGGCGTTTTGGTGGGCCCGCAGACGGCGGGTCGCCAACCGACAATTGTCGAGGTCAGACCAACACACGTGAAGCACGGTCGCCCTCGCCGAATCACGCAGGAGATCCATGACCCGGGACGGTCGAGAGTCCTGATCCTCGTCAAGGGCCTCGGGCTCGGGGGTGTCGAGAGGCTGCTGTCACGGTCGGTGCCAGCGCTGGATCGCGGTCGATTCGAGTATGAGATCTGCTACTTCACTCCTTGGAAAGACGATGTGGTCAGCTCTTTTTCCAGTCAAGGCGTTAGAGTCCACTGCCTGGATGTCTCTAATGAGCTCAGCCTCGTGGCCTTCTGGAGGCTGGCTCGCCTCATCGGCAAAGGCTCCTACGACCTGATCCACACCCATTCACCGTATCCATCCGTGTTGGCGAGGTTCATTTCGCTCTTCCACAGACAATTGAGGATCGTGCACACCGAGCACAGCCTCCCGGACTCTCGGAACTTCTTGACGAGATTGGCCAATCACCTCACGTATCCGATATGCGATCTCGTGATAGCCATATCGGCCGATGTAGAAAGGGCGATCGTGGCGAAAAAATGGCTGAGGCCGCCGGCTACCCAGGTCATCCGGGGGGGAGTAGCCAGCGCGGGCCTCGTCCGCGCCAATGCACAAAGCCGGGCTTCCGTACGGACGGCATTAGGGATCCCTGACGATCATAAGGTAATCGGGAACGTGGCGCACCTGCGAAAGCAGAAAGGTCACACGCTCCTCCTCGAAGTGGCCGGACTAGTCGTCAAGCAGAAGCCGAAAACGACGTTCGTCCTAGTGGGCCGCGAAAAGGAGCCCGGATTCGAAGCCGAACTGCGGTCAATGGCCCGTCGTCTTGGAATCGAGGGCAGTGTGGTATTCGCG
>Ga0299914_10000243_pt1 | contig 32644 bp, 29 predicted proteins | sample RVTome_10_FD_201361 | JGI IMG/M metagenome (GOLD analysis project Ga0299914, IMG submission 201361) | Soil microbial communities from uranium-contaminated site in the Upper Colorado River Basin, Wyoming, United States - RVT153D57 (version 2) ... | reverse complement strand
TATTTCGACTTCAGCGGCGAGGACCATCCGCTCTATCGAAAGCTCAACGTCGAGGGCACGCGGCTGCTGCTTCGCGCACTGCAGGATTTCGAGGTCGAGCAGTTCGTCCACGCCAGCACCATGCTCGTCCACGCTCCGGGCAGGCCCGGCGAGCGGATCGACGAGAGCTGGCCGATCGATCCACAATGGATCTATCCGCGCTCGAAGGCGGAGGCGGAGGCGGCGATCCGCGAGGAAGCGGGCGAGATTCCCTTCGTCATCCTGCGGCTCGCCGGCGTCTATGATGAGGAGATCGCGGTGCCGACGCTGGCGCACCAGATCGCCCGCATCTTCGAACGCGACCTGCAGAGCTATTTCTATTCGGGGTCGATCGAGGTTGGGCAATCGATGCTCCACCGCGACGACATGCTGGACGCCTTCCGCCGCACCGTCGACCGGCGCGGCGAGCTCCCCCGCCGCACCGAGCTGCTGGTCGGCGAGCCCGGCGCCGTCGGCTATGACGCGCTCCAGGACGAGATCGGCCGGTTGATCCACGGGCAGGAGGACTGGCCGACGATAAGGCTGCCCAAGCCGGTCGCCGCCGCCGGCGCCTGGGCGCAGGAGAAGCTGGAGCCGGTCATCCCGGATGCGATCGACAAGGGCGAGGAGCCCTTCGTCAAGCCGTTCATGGTGCGCATGGCCGACGATCACTATGCGCTCGACGTCTCCCGGGCGCGGGACCTTCTCGGCTGGGTGCCGGGCCATCGGCTCGAAAAGGAGCTGGCGCCCCTCGTCGAGGCGCTCAAGCGCGATCCGCTCGGCTGGTACGAGAGGAACGGCGTCACGCCCCCCGAATGGATCGAGGAAGCGTCCGTGCTCGGCTTCCATCCCGGCGAATTGCGCGAGCGCCATGCGGCTCGGCTCCGGGAGGAGCATCGCGCCTGGCGTTGGGCCCATTTCGTCAATGCCGGCTTCGGCACCTGGCTGCTGGTCCAGCCGCCGCTGGTCGGCGTGACCGATCCCTGGCTGGCGCGGCTCGAGCTGCTGCTCGGCGGCGCGCTGGTCCTGTTCGCGCTGCTGGCTCTGTCCTGGCGGATGCAATGGGCGCGCTGGATCTGCGCCGGCATCGGCATCCTGATCATGGCCCTGCCGTTCGTCCGCTGGAGCGAGAGCGCCGCCGACTATCTGTCATCGACCCTGGTCGGAATGCTGGTTTTCGGCCTCGCCTTTGCGAGCAAGCCCGATCCCGGCGTCTCGCCTGTCGCAGCTCTCGCGGGCCCGCAATCCCCGCCCGGGTGGAGCTACAATCCCTCGGCCTGGTCGCAGCGCATCCCGATCATCGCGCTGGCGCTGGTCGGCCTCTACGTCTCGCGCTACCTCGCCGCCTATCAGCTCGATTTTGTTCCCGAAGTCTGGGATCCCTTCTTCGCCGGCGATCCGGCCGATCCGCAGAACGGGACCGAGGAGATCATCACGTCGAGCGTTTCGGAGGCCTTCCCGGTCTCCGACGCGGCGCTGGGCGGCTACGTCTATGCGCTGGAGATCGTCACCGGCCTGATCGGATCGACCTGGCGCTGGCGGACCATGCCCTGGCTGGTGATCCTGTTCGGAATCCTGATCGCGCCGCTCGGCATCGTCTCGATCCTGTTCATCATCATCCAGCCGATCGTGATCGGCACCTGGAGCATTATCGCCCTGATCGGCGCGGCGGCGATGCTGATCCAGATCCCCTATTCGCTCGACGAACTGCTCGCCTCGGTCCAGTTCGTCCGCCGCCGCGTGAAGGCGGGACAGAATATGCTGCGCGTCCTGCTCACCGGCGACACCGACGAAGGCAGCGCCCGGGAGGGCGGCCCGGACGAGCTGGACCAGCCGCCGCGATCGGTGCTCAGGGAGATGATCGCCGGCGGCGTGAACCTGCCGTGGAACCTCGCTTTGTGCCTCCTGATCGGCCTGTGGCTGCTCTTCACTCGGGTCACGCTCGGCGCCGAAGGCGCGATGGCCGACGCCGATCATTTGATCGGATCGCTGGTGCTCACAATCGTCTCGATCGCCGCCGCCGAAGTGGCGCGGCCGGTACGCTATCTGCTTATTCCGCTCGGTCTGGCGCTCGCGGCCATGCCGTTCCTCCTGGATGCCAACGCAGCGGCCACCGTGGCGGGCGTGGCGGCCGGCCTCCTTCTCGTCCTGCTCAGCCTCCGGCGGGGGGCGATCAGGGGTCGCTACGGCGGCTGGGACTTTTATGTGAGGTAAGCGCCACGCGAGAAGGGGCCAGTCCCCTCTTCGGAGGAATGCATCTTCAGCACGCTGCCGTTCTGGGCGATCCTTCTCCTCTTCCTCGCCGCGGCCTCGCTGGTCTGGTGGGCGGGCCGCCGCCTGCCGGCGCTCGCTTCGGCGCTGGCGAACCGCACCGGGATCGGCAAGGCCTTCGTCGGAATGCTCCTGCTCGGCGGGATCACGAGCCTGCCGGAGCTTGCCACCACGTCCAGCGCCGCCGCGATCGGCGCCGGGACCCTGGCGTTGAACAATATTCTCGGCACGGCCGCCTTCAACATTCTCCTGCTCGTCGTGGCCGACGCCGCCCTCGGCCGCAACGCCCTCACCGCGGTGATCGCGCGGCCCGCCACCCTGCTCCAGGGCATGCTCGGGATGCTGCTGCTCGCCGCGGCGGCGATGGCGATCGTTTCGGGCGATGCGGCGCTCCCGTTCCTCGGCGTCGGGGTGGGCTCGTCGCTGCTGCTCCTGCTCTGCATCGGCGCGATGTGGATCGCCTCGCGCTACGAAACCCGTCCCACCTGGGTGGTGGTCGAAGAGAGCGTCGAGCCGGCGCCGGCCGAATCCGTCGAAGAGGCCGCGGGCGAAGGCGCGCTCTGGCCCCGGATTGCCGTCCTGGCGGCCGCTATCGTCGTCGGCGGCCTGCTCCTCTCGCTGAGCGGCGAGGCGATCGCGCAGCGGACCGGCGTCGGCGAAGGCGTGATCGGACTCATCCTCCTCGCCATCGCGACCTCGCTGCCGGAGCTCACCGTCATCACCGCGGCGATCCGCGCCGGCGATTGCGAGCTCGCCGTCGGCGACGTGTTCGGCGCCAACCTGTTCAACGTCGCCATGATCTTCATCATCGACCTGGTCGGCGGCGGCGGCCCGATCCTGGGCGCGGCCGGCGTGTTCGAGGCGTTTGCGGCGCTGCTCGCGCTCGTCCTCACCGGCATCTTCGTGCTCGGCCTGCTCGAGCGGCACGACCGAACGGCCTTCCGGATGGGCTATGATTCGATCGCGGCCCTGTTCGTCTATGCCGGTGGGCTGGTCATCCTCCTCGGCCTTGGCGGTTGAGCCCGCTCGGGCGCTCGCGCAAGTCGATCGGGAGATCACCGTCCCGGCCGACCGGACCGGTCGGCTCACCCCGAATTCTGCAGGGCGGTCGCGATCGCGTTGATCGACAGCTGGATGCCTTCCTTGATGCGCGGATCGACGTCGCCGGCGCGGTGCCGCCTCAGCAGCTCGACCTGGAGGAGGTTCAGCGGCTCGATATAGGGCAGGCGCAGCCGGATCGCGGCGTCCAGCCGCGGATGCGCCTCCAGCAGCCGGGACTGGCCGGTGATCGCGAGAAGGCCGTCGCGGGTCCGGTTCCAGCCGTCGCGGATGCGGCCGAACACGGCGTCGCGCAGCTCCGCATCCTCGACCATGGCGGCATAATGCGCCGCAATCTCCATGTCGGACTTGGCGAGCACCATCTCGAGATTGTCCAGGGTGGCGCGGAAGAAGGGCCAGGCTTCGACCATCTCCCTGAGCAGCCCATGGTCGTCATATCGCTCCAGGGCCTCGCCGACGCCGTACCAGCCTGGCAGCATCACCCGCGCCTGCGCCCAGCTGAACACCCAGGGAATGGCGCGCAGGTCCTCGATCCGGTCGGAATTGGTGCGGCTCGACGGCCGCGAGCCGATCTTGAGGTCGCCGATCTCCACGATCGGCGTCATCTGGCGGAAGAAGGTGCGGAAGCCGTCGGTGCCGTAGACGAGCGACCGGTAGGCGTCGAACGCGGTGGCGGAAAGGCCGACCATCGCCTGCTCGAATCGCCCCCGCTGCGCCTCGCCGATCGAATCCGGCTCCAGGCTGGCGAGCAGGGTCGCCGAGACCATCGTCTCGAGATTGGCGGCGGCGCTTTCCGCGGTGCCATATTTGGCGGCGATCATCTCGCCCTGCTCTGTGATCCGGATCCGCCCCTGCACCGTCCCCTTGGGCTGGGCGCGGATCGCGGTGAAGCTCGATCCGCCACCGCGCCCGACGGCGCCGCCCCGGCCGTGGAAAAGCTGCAACTGCGTCCCGGTCTCGGCGAATACGGAAGATAGCGCCCGGTTGGCCTGGTGCAGGCTCCAGACCGATGTCAGATAGCCACCGTCCTTGTTGGAATCGGAATAGCCGACCATCACCTCCTGATGGCCGCGCGCGGACGTGATCGCGGCCACCTCCGGCAGGGCGATCCACTCCCGCATGATGTCGGGCGCGGCCTCCAGATCGCCGATCGTCTCGAACAGGGGCACCGCCATGATCGCGGCCTGGGGCGGATCGCCGGCACGCCACAGGCCGGCCTCCTTCAGCAGTACATAGGCTTCGAGCAGGTCGGACGCGCTCTCGGTCTTCGAAATGATGTAGGTCGTGATCGATTCCGATCCGTAGCGGGCGTGCGCCTCGGCGGCGGCGTGGACGATGTCCAGTTCCGATCTCGTCTCGTCGCCATAGTCGGCGAACGGCGACGCGAGCAGCCGCGGCGTCGCTAGCTCGCGCCGGAGCAGGGCCACCCGCGCCTCCTCGTCGAGGCCGAGATAGTCCGGCTCGACCCCGGCCACCCGAAACAGCTCCGCCACCACCCGCTCGTGCACCTGCGCATTCTGCCGCAGGTCGAGCGTCGCCAGGTGGAAGCCGAACGTCTCGGCCGCGCGGATCAGCCGATGGAGCGCGCCGTCGCTGCCATCGAGCGCGCGCTCGATGGTCTCGAGGTCGGCCCTGAACGCGTCGGGGCCGTCATAAGCCGGTGCCGCCAGCGGCGAGGGGCGCGGTGCCGGCCGGCCGCACAGGCCCGCATGGGTGCCGGCGAGACGGGCGTAGATCCCGCTCAGCGCCCGCCGATAGGGCTCGTCCTGGCGCGCATTGCTCTCGTCGCCGGACGCGTCGGCCAGCGCCTGCAGCTCGGGCGTGACCTCAGCGAGCTCGGAGGAGATGGAAAGCTCCGCGCCCAGCGCGTGCACTTCGTCCATATAATGGGCGAGCACGGCCGCGGCGGCGCCGGACAGGGCGCGGCGCAGCGAGTCGGCGTTCACGAACGGATTGCCGTCCCGGTCTCCGCCGATCCAGGATCCGGGCTTGAGGAAACTGGGCGTGCGGAAGCCCAGGTCCCGCTCCCAGCGGCCGTACAGCATCGGCAGGATCGGCACGAACACGTCGCGCAGGTAGCTGAGCGCGATCTCCACTTCGTCGGCGACGAACAGCCGCTCGCGGCGTAGCGGCCGCGTCTGCCAGAGGAGCGCGATCTGCCGGAACAGGGCGGGCTCGACCGCGTCGCCCTCCTCGGTCTCGGCCTGGTCATGGTCGCGCCGCCGCATCAGCTCGGCGATGCGGTTGCGATGGTCGATCATGCTCTTGCGCCGGACCTCGGTCGGATGGGCGGTCAGGACCGGGACGATCAGCGCCCGGTTCATGAGCGCCGCGACCGCTTCCTCGCTTGTCCCCAGCTCGCGCAGCCCGGCGAGCGTCTCCGACAGCGGGACGCGCCGTTCGGCCGCGATCCCCTGCCGCTCCTCGGCCAGGTTGGCGAGCATCGAGAACAGCATGAAGCTTCGGACGAAGTCGAGCGTGTCGTCCAGGCTGAGCGCGTCCAGCCCCGGATCGACCGTCTGCGACGCAGCGAGCCCGCGATACCGGTCGACCGAGGTCGAACGGATATATTCGATCCGCCGGAACAGGGCGTCGCCGCAATGGGCGCGGATCACGTCGCCCAGCAGGCGGCCGAGATAGCGTATGTCGGGATTCTGCTCGATGACGAGGGGCGCGCGCATGCGGCGCTGGTTCCTCACCGCCCGGCCGGTGTCAATCGCTGCACCGCACAAAGTGCGGATTTCGCGATCGCTCGTCCCCAGTCTCCGTATCGCAAGCGGGAACCCGGCCCGCCCCCAGTCGTTCCTTGCGCGCCGCGCGCCCTTTCGGTGCGAGCCCCCTGTCGTGCCCGGCGCGCGGAGGAGGAGGATCTCGCCCATGAAGCGCATCGTCAGTCTCTCCGCCGTCGCGGTCGCCACTCTCGCCTTCGGCACCGTCCCCATCGCCGCACAGGATGGCGGTCGTCCGCTCGACGCGATGATGTCGGGCGCCGAGGAAGTGCCGGGCCCCGGCGACGAGGATGGCAGCGGCACCGCCGAATTTCGGGTCAATCCCGGCCAGAATCGGGTCTGCTACACCCTCACCGTCGACGACATCGAACCGGCGACGGCGGCCCACATCCATACGGGTGCCGCGGGCGAGGCCGGCCCGCCGGTCGTCTTCCTGACGGCGCCGAGCGGCGGCAATTCATCGGGTTGCGCCGACGTCTCGCGCGATCTGGCCAGGGACATCATCCGCAATCCCGAGGCCTATTACGTCAACGTCCACAATGACGACTTCCCCGACGGCGCGGTCCGCGGCCAGTTGGGCGGCTGATCGGCAGTCGGAATGAATAGGAACAAGAAATAGCAATAAATAGGGACAGTATATATTTTCCCGCGTCAGCGGATACATTCGGGACGCGGGATTCCCGAGAAAATATATACTGTCCATATTGTCTTACGAGCAGCCGTCCGAGATAACGAACGTCCCTGAATACCTCCCTGTAGCGACGGTCGGGTCGGGCGCGGAAGCCGTCTATTTCTCACCCTTTGGTCGCGACGCCTGCAGCCATTCCTTCAGCTCCATCGGGAAGGGGAAGACGATCGTGTTGCTGCGCTCGTTGGCGATGACGTTGAGGCTCGACAGGTAGCGCAGCTGCATCGCCTCCGGCGCCTGGCCGAGAATCTGCGCCGCTTCGTACAACTTCTGCGCGGCCTGCTCCTCGCCCTCGGCGTTGATTACCTTGGCGCGCCGCTCGCGCTCGGCCTCCGCCTGCCGCGCGATCGCCCGCACCATCGATTCGCCGAGATCGACATGCTTGATCTCGACATTGGCGACCTTGATGCCCCAGGCATCGGTCTGGGTATCGAGTATCTCCTGGATGTCGGCGTTCAGCTTGTCGCGCTCGGCCAGCATCTCGTCCAGCTCGTGCTTGCCGAGCACCGACCGCAAGGTGGTCTGGGCAAGCTCGCTGGTGGCCTGCACGTAATTCTCGACCTGGATGGTGGCGCGCTCGGGATCGATGATCCGGAAATAGACGACGGCGCTCACCCGCACCGAGACGTTGTCGCGCGAGATGACATCCTGCGTCGGCACGTCCAGCACCAGGGTGCGCAGGTCGGTGCGCACCATCTGCTGGACGAACGGGATGAGGATGATCAGCCCCGGTCCCTTGACCCCGGTGAAGCGGCCGAGGGTGAACACCACCGCACGCTCATATTCCCGCAGGATCTTGATCGCCGCCATCAGGAAGATGAGCAGGAGGAAGGCCAGCGGAATGTAGAAGCCCCAATTGCCGATCGTCTCCATCTTCACCTCCTCAGCTTTCCTCGGAATCTTCCAGCGCCTCGACGGCCAGGACGAGGCCGTCGAGACCGGTCACCCTGACGGCGCCGTCCTTCTCCATCCGATCGGGGCCGATCGCGCTCCAGCGCTCGGAGTGGACGAAGACGTGGCCGCGGCCTTCCTTCCAGTCGAGCACGGTGCCGCGGGCGCCGACCAGCTCCTCGGCGCCGCTCACGATCCTGCCGCGGCGGGCGGTGACGGCGACGCGCGCGGCCGCGATCAGCACGACGATTCCGGCGACGGCGATCGCCGCGATCGTCGGCCAGCTCACCCGGAACTGGGGCACGTCGGTGTCGATCAGGATGGTGCCGCCGAGGATGAGGGCGACGATGCCGCCGATGCCGAGGATTCCGAAGGACGGCGCAAAGGCCTCCGCCGCCATCAGCCCGACCCCGAGCGCGATCAGGCCGATTCCGGCGATGTTCACCGGCAGCGCCGCCAGCGCGTAGAGACCGACCATCAGGCAGATCGCGCCGATCGTGCCGGGGATCAGCGCGCCGGGATTCATCAGCTCGAAGAACAGGCCGTAAATGCCGAGCATCATCAGGATCAGGGCGACGTTGGGGTTGGTGATCGCGGCGAGCAGCCGCGTGCGCCAGTTCGGCTCGATCGCGACGAGGGCGAGTCCGCGCGTCTCGAGCCTCCGCTCGATCCCGGCCGCGGTCACGGTCCGCCCGTCGAGCGCGGCGATCAGCGTGTCGAGATCGGCCGCGACGATGTCGACGACGTTCTGCTCGAGCGCCGCGACGGCGGAGAGGCTGGCGGCGCCGCGCACCGCCTGCTCGCCCCAGTCGGCGTTGCGGCCGCGCAGCTCGGCGAGCGAGCGGATGTAGGCGGCCGCATCGTTGACTGCCTTGGCGTCGCTGGCGCTGGGGGCCGGCGCCTGACGATTGCCGTCGGCCTCCTTTTCCGGGCCGGTCGGGCCGGGCGAGGGCGCGCCGATCTGGACCGGCGTTGCCGCGCCCAGATTGGTGCCGGGAGTCATCGCGGCGACATGGCTCGCATAGAGGATGAAGGTTCCCGCGCTCGCCGCCCGCGCCCCGCTCGGATGGACGTAGCTCACCACCGGCACCGGGGTGCGCAAAATCTCCTGGATGATCTCGCGCATCGAGCTGTCGAGCCCGCCCGGCGTGTCCATTCGGACGATGACCAGGGCGGCGCCTTCGGCCTCGGCGCGGGCGAGGGTGCGGCTGAAATAGTCCACCGTCGCCGGGCCGATCGCCCCGTCGATGGTGAGCAGGAAAGCGGCGCGGCCGGTCTGGCCGCCGGCGGGCGGGCTCACGGCCAACAAGGCGCCGGCCAGGGCCAGGAGCAGGAACAGCCATCCCGGCCTGCGAAGCGTCAGCGGTCGTTCGGCGCGGTCCATGCCTCCATCTCGATGCGGCGGGATAAAGGATTAGACCTTCGAGGCGCATTTGGTTCCATCTTTGGCGCGGTTCTGCGCTTTCGGCCGACGAGGTGGGCGGCGAGAGGCTTGTGCGCGGGCGTGAGCTTTGGGGCGCGCGAGGGCGGCTCATTCGATGGGGAGAGTAGTCCTCCTACGCTCCTTATGGAGCTTCGGCGGACAGCCTCCGCAAAAGCGCCGGGCTGGCTTGCCAGCCGAAGCTTTAGCGTAGGCTGGTGGAGCCGAGGGGGATCGAACCCCTGACCTCTGCAGTGCGATTGCAGCGCTCTCCCAGCTGAGCTACGGCCCCGTCGCCTAAGGCGGGCGCCTCAGATAGCGACGGGCAGGCGATGTTGCAATCCGTCGCTCCGGAGGCGCGGAAAAATCCTTCCGCCGCGCCCTGACCGAACCCGGCCACGCACCGCCCCGCGGCCGGAACGGGGGCTGCCTCTGGTTCGTTTTCTCCCCGATCCATCATCATCGCCAGGAGGGAGAGTGAAATGGCCTATGAGGACCGATACGACCGCGAACGCGGCCGGCCTTGGCGCGACGAGGAGCGCTCCGGCCCCCGGCGCGACTGGGGTCCCAGTCCGCAGCGCCTCGGCGACCGCAGCTGGCGCGAGCGCGACGATCCCGATTACGGGCTGGAACGCTACGGCCCGGGCCGGGCCGAGGGCTTCGGCGGCGAGCCTTATGCGCCGACCAGCGATCCCGATTCCTTCTTCGGCGCGCCTGGCTACGATGCCGGATTCGGCGGCCCGCGCTTCGACCGGCTCGACGTCGGCAGCACCGGCACCCATGGCGTTCATCCGGTCTCCTCGCTGTACGGCGCCGACTATCGCGGCGCGGTCGGCGTGACCCCGGGCGGCGCCTACGGCAGCTCGGCGCGGCGCTACGCCGAATTGGGGCGCTACACCCATCACGATCCTCATTATGCGGAATGGCGCAACCGTCAGCTCGACCAGCTCGACCGCGATTATGATGATTATCGCGGCGAGAACCAGTCGCGCTTCGATCGCGAGTTCGGCGCCTGGCGCGAGCGCCGCGGCCAGCAGCGCCAGGCGATCGGCCGGGTCACCGAGCATATGGAGGTGGTCGGCTCCGACGGCAGTCATGTTGGCACCGTCGACTGCACCCGCGGCGACAGTGTCATCCTGACCCGGAGCGACGCCAGCTCGGGCGGCCACCACCATTCCATCCCGTGCGGCTGGGTCGAGGCGGTCGACGACAAGGTAAGGCTCAACCTCACCGCCGAGGAAGCGATGGAGCGCTGGCGGGACGAGGACCGCAGCCGCGCTTTGTTCGAGCGCCACCGCGACGTCGGCGGTCCGCGCGTCCTGAACCGCAGCTTCGCCGGCACCTATCGCGGCGAGGAATAGGTCACGACCTGGGAGCAGGAAGGCCCGGCCGGACGACCGGCCGGGCCTTTTGCTTGTCGCTTGACCCACCGCCCCTGATCGTCATGCCGGCGCAGGCCGGCATCCAGGCGGCGTTCGTGACGTCCTGGGCCCCGAACGATAGCGGCCATTTGCCGAGTGCCTCAGCCATCTCCGCGGACGAGGAACTCGCGATCCGGGTCAATTTGGTCAACTTCAGGCGCCGCCCGAGGCAAGGGCCTCGCCGAGGCCTTGCTCCCTTTGCCGCTCCCGGGCACAACGAGAGCGCCCGGGTCGAAAGGCGACCCGACTTCCGCCGGGGCCGGCGGCGATCAGGAAAGGGGACAAGACATGCCCACCACCCGCGCCTGGTGCCTCAAGTCGCGTCCCGCCGGCCTGCCGACACCGGACAATTTCGAATTGAAGGAGACGCCGCTCCCCGCACTCGAGGACGGCTGGATCCGCGTCGACAATGAATGGCTCTCGGTCGACCCCTACATGCGCGGGCGGATGAACGACGTGAAGAGCTATACCCCGCCCTTCGCGCTCGGCGAGCCGATGCAGGGCGGCGCGATCGGCAAGGTGGTCGAGAGCCGCTCGCCGCATTTCCGGGAGGGCGAGACCGTCCTCCACATGCTCGGCTGGCGCGAATCCGCAGCGGGACCGGCGCAGGCGTTCAACAAGCTGCCCGCCTTGCCGGTCGAGGACCATCAGTGGCTCGGCAATCTCGGCCTCACCGGCGGCACCGCTTATTTCGGCCTGCTCAAGGTGGCCGAGGCGAAGGAAGGCGACACGGTCTTCGTCTCCGCCGCGGCGGGCGCAGTCGGATCGGCGGTGGTGCAGATCGCCAAGGCGAAGGGCATGACCGTGATCGGATCGGCCGGCGGGGCGGAGAAATGCGCTTGGGTGCGCGAGCTCGGCGCCGACGTCGCGCTCGACTACAAGGCCGGGCCGATCGTCAAGCAGCTGATGGACGCGGCGCCCAAGGGGATCGACGTCTATTTCGACAATGTCGGCGGCGACCACCTCGACGCCGCCTTCGCTACCGCCCGGCAGAATGCCCGCTTCGCGATCTGCGGCATGATCGAGGATTACAACACCGGGTCGAGTCACGCCTTCCGCTACATCATGCGGATCATCTCGGCGCGGATCATGCTGAAAGGCTTCATCTATATCGACTTCCTGACCGAGCTCGCCGATTTCTACCGCGACATGGGCGGCTGGATCGCGGCCGGCCAGGTGAAATCGAGCGAGACCGTTCGCGAGGGAATCGAGAGCATGCCCGAGGCCTTTCTCGACCTGTTCCGGGGGGCGAATATCGGCAAGATGCTGGTGCGGGTTTGAAGGGCAGGGCGTAAGCCGAGGTTCACTCGCGCACGCTACATTGCACGCGGCGCCTTCTTTCCTATCTAGGCGTTACAGACGGGCGCGTGCCGGTCCTCCCTTCGGCGGAAGGGCGACAGGCGGGCGTCGGCCGCGGCACTAAGCTCGCGGACAGACGAAAGGCAGACGCGACACGATGGCCGACGAAAACCGCACGCCCAACGGCGACAAGGACCCTTCGGGCAACACCTGGATGAAGAGCCTGCTGATCTGGGCGGCGATCATCCTTGCTCTGGTCCTGTTCGTTCAGATGATGGGCGGCTCGTCGACCGCCGCGCGCGATTCGATTCCCTATTCCGAATTCCTCAACCAGGTCGAGGAGGGCTCGGTCCGCCAGGTGGTGATCGGCAAGGAGGTCATTTCCGGCCGCACCACCAACAACGAGACCTTCCGGACCAACGCCCCGCCGCAGGACACCCAGCTGATCCAGCGCCTGCGCGAGAAGGGCGTTGCCTTCGAGGCGCAGCCCGAGGCGCAGACCAGCCTGTGGACCTATCTGCTCGTCCAGTCGCTGCCCTTTCTGCTCATCCTCGGCATCGCCTTCTTCGTTATGCGCCAGATGCAGAAGAATGCCGGCTCGGGAGCGATGGGTTTCGGCCGCTCCAAGGCGAAGCTGCTGACCGAGAAGCATGGCCGCGTCACCTTCGACGACGTCGCCGGCATCGACGAGGCGCGCGAGGAGCTGCAGGAGATCGTCGAGTTCCTGAAGGATCCGACCAAGTTCGCAAGGCTTGGCGGCAAGATCCCGAAAGGCGCCCTGCTCGTCGGCTCGCCCGGCACCGGCAAGACCCTGCTCGCCCGCGCCATCGCCGGCGAGGCCAACGTGCCCTTCTTCACCATCTCCGGTTCCGACTTCGTCGAGATGTTCGTCGGCGTTGGCGCCAGCCGCGTGCGCGACATGTTCGAGCAGGCCAAGAAGAACGCGCCGTGCATCGTCTTCATCGACGAGATCGACGCGGTCGGCCGCCATCGCGGCGCCGGCCTCGGCAACGGCAATGACGAGCGCGAGCAGACCTTGAACCAGCTCCTGGTCGAGATGGACGGCTTCGAGGCGAACGAAGGCATCATCATCATCGCCGCGACCAACCGACCCGACGTGCTCGATCCGGCGCTGCTGCGCCCCGGCCGTTTCGACCGCCAGGTCGTCGTGCCGCGCCCCGACATCGACGGCCGCGAGAAGATCCTCGCCGTCCACATGAAGAAGGTGCCGCTCGCCCCCGACGTCGATCCGCGAACCATCGCCCGCGGCACGCCCGGCTTTTCCGGCGCCGACCTCGCCAACCTGGTCAACGAGGCCGCCTTGCTCGCCGCGAAGAAGGGCAAGCGCCTGGTCGCGATGAGCGAGTTCGAGCTCGCCAAGGACAAGGTGATGATGGGCGCCGAGCGCAAGTCGATGGTGATGACCGAGGAGGAGAAGAAGGCGACCGCCTATCACGAGGCCGGCCACGCTTTGGTCTCGCTCCACGTCGAAGGCTGCGACCCGCTGCACAAGGTGACGATCATCCCGCGCGGCCGCGCGCTCGGCGTCACCTGGAACCTGCCCGAGCGCGACCGCTATTCGATGTCGATGGTCCAGATGAAGGGGCGCCTTGCGCTGTGCTTCGGCGGCCGCATCGCCGAGCAGCTCATCTATGGCAGGGACGCGCTCAATACCGGCGCCTCCAACGACATCCAGCAGGCGACCGACCTCGCCCGCGCGATGGTGATGGAATATGGCATGAGCGACAAGCTCGGCTGGCTGCGCTACCGCGACAACCAGGAAGAGGTGTTCCTCGGCCACAGCGTCGCGCGCAGCCAGCATGTCTCCGAGGAAACGGCGCGGCTGATCGACTCCGAGGTCCGCCGCCTCATCGAGGAAGCCGAAGCGACCGCCCGCGCGGTGCTGACCGACAATCTCGACGAGCTGCACCGGCTCGCCGGCAACCTGCTCGAATATGAGACGCTGAACGGGGAGGAAGCCAAGAAGGCGATCCGCGGCGAGGATATCGGCCGTGGCGACCAGGATCGTCAGCGCGTGCCGGAGATGACCGGATCGTCGATCCCGAGCACCCGCCGCCCTCGCGGTGGCGGCATCGGCGGCCCCGCCCCGGCCGGCGCCTAGGCAAGCGCCTCATTCGACCAGCGTGCCCCGGCGAAGGCCGGGGTCCAGGACCGGCCCCCAAAGGAGCAATCCGCGCCCCAAAGGGGGCGAGATCACCTCCGCGCCTCCGCGCGAACCTTTCCCGTCAGCCCACGCCGCCGATGGTCAGCAGCAGCGAGACGAACATCGTGATCGCGATGAAGGCGAATAGGATCAGCATGAAGGTTCGCCACAGCGCGCTTCGGCGCGACAGGCCGTAGGCGCCCTTGAGCTGCCGGTAGATGTGGACCGGCGGCACGATCACCATCGCCAGCTCGGCGAGGTCGCCGCCAATGCCCAAGGGTCGCAACAGGCTGAGCGCGATGAGCCCGAGGCTCATGAAGGTGATCGAGTAAGTGACGAAGACAATGTGATCGTAGGCGCCGTAGCGGCGGTAGCGGCGGCGGTGGAGGAAGAGCAGCCACACGAACGGGACCGAGATCGGGATCAGCGCCCAGGAAAACTTGTAGGCGTTGGTCTGCAGCTTGTAGGCGACCAGGGCCGGATTCTCGCGCGCCTTGCTGATCGAGCTGTCGATCCAGGAGATTCCGGTGGGATTGCCTTCGAACGGCGTGAGGACCCGCTCGCCGGACCGCCCGCCGCTCCCGGAAGGGGCCTGCTTCAACAGCTCTTCCGCAGTGAAGACGCGGGTCGTCCGTGCCGCCCTTTCGGCGATCTCCAATTCCCGCTCGATCTCCCGGATGTCGCCGTCCAGCTCGGCGGTCGGTTCGCCTGCGGCCATGAGCTCCTGACGCTCGGTGCGCAGTTCCGACAGCCGCTCCTGCCGCTCGGTCTGCTCCTGCTGGAAATCCCGTTCCGCCGCGTCCCGCACGCCGGTGCGCGCCTCCTGCGACGAGGCGAACGGTCCGCCGACCAGCGAGAAGACGGCGAACATCATGAACACCGAGAACAGGAAGATCGCGATCGGCGAGACGAAGCGCGCCCGCTCGCCGGCGATGTAGCGCCGGGTGAGCTCGCCGGGACGCCAGGCAAGCAAGGGCAGGGTCCGCCAGATCTTGCCTTCGAAATGGAGCACGCCGTGCAGCAGATCGTGCCAGAAGGCGCCGATCGTGCGGTGGACATGGGCTTGCTGGCCGCAGCGGCTGCAATAGGGGCCGGTCAGCTCGGCCCCGCAATTGAGGCAGTTGACCTCCGCCTGGTGGCCCGGCTCGCCCGCCTGCGGCTCGACCGCGCGGGCGGCCATGCCGCCCGTTACCGCCTCGCCGATGCCTTCGATTCCTGAAGCCATCCCTTCCCCCTCGTGCCGACGCCCTTATTGGCGCCGGCGGGCGGGGCCGTCGAGAGCGCGTTTCGCCGGCCCGGATCGATCCCGGCCGTGCGGCCCGCCCGATCGTTGGTCGTCCGCCCTAGGCGGGGCCGCGGAAGACGAGATTGTCGAAGCGGAAACTGCCTGACGCGCAGCCGAGCACGATCGCGTCGGGCTGGAAGTCGCCGAGCGGAATGCGCGACACGACCTCGCCGAGCCGGAACACGATCATCCGTTCCGGCGTGACCTCGAGCTCGAACGGCACGCTGCCCGCGGTCGGGACGCGGCCGATGATGCTGCGCTCGCGCAACTCGTTGTTGATCAGTCGTCTCATCGTCACGTCGTAGCGGCGCTGGGTTGCCGGCTGGACCGACATCACCGCCGACAGCTCCTCGGGTCGTCCCTGCTGGAGCAAGGCGACCGAAGCGAAGGGGGTGAAATCCTCGGCATCCATCGATTCGGCGGTGACCGTCCCGGAGAAGCGGAAGCTCGCGCCCTCGAACGGCAGCCGCTCCTTGGTGACGTAATTGGGCTGCGCGGTGCAGGCGAGCGGCTCCAGCGTCTGGGGCGGCGGAGCGGTGGCCGCCTGCAGCGCGGCGGCAATCATAAGAGCGCTGATCATGGTTTCATCCTCCTAGTCGCAACCGGGTCCACAGCCACGGGCGCCACGGTCGTTGATGTCGCGCCGCGACGCTTCGAGATCGTCCTCGTAGACCCGCCATTCCTCCTCGGTCTTGCAGATCCGCTGGCGGGCGATGCGCGACCCGAGCACCGGGCGCGAGCGGCAGATCAGCCGATGCCGGCTGGGCTCCTCGGCGGTCGACTCGGTGGGGATCGTCTCGGCAGCGGTCTGCGCGCCGCCGAGCGCGAGAAACAGGATGAAAGTCAACATCTTCAGCCTCACTGTTGCAGCCATAGTGCCTCATTAATGCGGCGGCCGCAACGCCGCGCCGAAGCGTCCGAGTGGGTCAGCCGAGCGCGCCGAGGCCGAGCAGCAGCACGAAGAACAGGCTGGCGGTGATCAGGCAGAAGTTGAGCAGCAGGAAGGTGCGGACCAGCGCGCCGAACCAGCTCAGCCGATAGGCCTGCTTCAATTGCCGGTACATATGGATCGCCGGAATGAAGGTTCCCGCCGTGCCCAGGATCGGGATGCCCACGCCGGCGAAGCCGAGGACGGTGAGCAGCGCGCCGAACAAGGTCATGAAGGCGAGCGAATAGGTGACGAAGACACTGTGGTCGTAGAGGTGGAAGCGGCGCGTCCAGAAGAACAGGACCCAGACGAACGGCACCGACAAGGGGATCAACAGCCAGGAGAATTTGTAGCCGTTGGCCTGGATCTTGTAGAGCGCGAGGCCGGGATTCTCGTTGAGCTTGCGCACGCCCTTGTCGAGCCGCGCCCAGCCGGTGGTGGCGAGCTCCTGATCGACGACGGTGAACGCTTCGGCGTCCTCGGCCACGCCTTCGATGGCGGCGACGCGCTCCTCGGCCCGGGCGATCTCCCGGGCGAGGTCGGCGGCGGTCGCGGCGCTGCCGTCTTCGTTGCGCACGGTCTGGCCCCTGTCGAGGGCGGCGCGGCGCGCGCGCGCCTCATCGAGCTGGCGGACGACCTCGACGCGCGCGGTCTCCAGGCCTTGGCGGGCGGGCCCGGCGCTGAGATCGAGGCTGGCCAGCGACAGGCCGTAGATCGACAGGGTCGCGAACATCAGGAAGACGGCGAACAGGAACATTCCCAGCGGCGACACGAACTTCGCGCGCTCGCCGTGAATGTAGCGCCGGGTGAGGTCGCCCGGCCGCCAGACCAGCAGCGGCAGGGTCCGCCAGAACTTGCCGTCGAGGTGGAGGACGCCGTGCGCCAGATCGTGACCGATCGCGCCGAGCGAGCGATGGAGATGCGCCATCTGGCCGCATTCGCCGCAATAGCGGGCCGCCACCGGCGCCCCGCAGTTCAGACAGGTGGTGGCGCCCTTGCGATCGCTTTCGCCGGCAATCCCGCCGGCGGCCATGCCGGCCTCGCGGTCATCCACCTTTGCGCCCGCTCTCTGTGCTTCGCTTGCCATCGGGACCCTCCGGGCCCCTCAATGTCGGCTTGCGTCGCCCGCGTCGAGGCCGTTCGCGACATCGGCCGGCCCATGCTATCTCCCCGCCATGACCCGCACCGGCCTTCTCGGCGGCTCCTTCAACCCGGCCCACGACGGGCATCGGCAGATCAGCTTGCACGCGATCCGTCGGCTCGGGCTGGACGAGATGTGGTGGCTGGTCTCGCCCGGCAATCCGCTCAAGCCGGCCGAAGGGATGGCGCCGCTCGCCGCCCGCTACGCCTCGGCGCGGCGTTTCGCCCGGCGCGCACCGATCCGGCCGACCTTCATCGAAGCCGAGCTCGGCACGCGATACACGATCGACACGCTGCGCAGGCTCGTCCGCCGCTACCCGCGGCGACGATTCCTGTGGGTGATGGGGGCCGACAATCTCGCCCAATTCCACCGCTGGCGCGACTGGCGGACCATCGCCCGAACGGTTCCGATTGCGGTCGTGACTCGCCCGGGCTATTATGGGCAGGCCCTCAAGGCACCCGCCATGGGCTGGCTGCGGCGCTTCGTCCGCCCCGCAGTCGAGGCTCGCCACTGGACGAGTTGGAGCTTGCCGTCGCTCGTGCTGCTTGAACTGCCGCCCGATCCCAGCTCTGCCACGGCCCTTCGCGCAGCCCATCCCAAATGGCACGATGAAGCCCTATATTCGTTTCAACCCCGGGCGATCCGCGACCGCGTGACGCGCAAGCCCCTGCCTGAAAGGAGGCCGTTTGCCCCGAAACGCACCCGCTCCGCCCACTGACGGAGCCGACGAACAGGCCGAGGCGCTGCACGCCCTCGTGCTTCGTTCCCTCGACGACGACAAAGCGCTCGACGTCGTATCCATCCCCTTAAGCGGCAAATCCAGCATTGCCGATTATATGGTCATCGCCAGCGGCCGTTCGACGCGTCAGGTCGCGTCGATGGCGCAGAAGCTCACCGAGCGGATCAAGCGCGAGCTCGGCCGCAACGTGCGCGTCGAAGGCCTGCCGGTCGCCGACTGGGTGCTGCTCGATGCCGATTACGTTATCGTCCACCTGTTCCGTCCGGAGGTCCGCAGCTTCTACAATCTCGAGCGCATGTGGGCGTTCGAGGAGCGCGGCCCCGACGAACGCACCCCGGTCGCCGCGTCGCGCTGACTTGGGTCCGGACCTTCGGAACGCATCGACGCTGCGCCCTTCGACGGCCAGGTTCGGCGCGGGATCGGTAGCGTGCTGCTGCATATCATCGCGAGGGGGAAGATCGGCCGCGGCGCCGAGGCCGAGCTGGTCGATCGCTATCTGAAGCGCGTGGCCTGGCCGGTGAAGGTGACCGAGCTTGCCGAGCGCGGCGGCCGTCTTCCTGCCGCGGCGGACGGCGCCGTTACCGCGCTGCTCGACGAAAAGGGCGAGCAGCTCTCGTCGATGGAGCTGGCGCGCCGGCTCGAGGCGTGGCGCGACGGCGGGAGGCGCGAGGTCCGTTTCCTGCTCGGCGGCGCCGAGGGCTTCGACGACGTCGACCGCCGCTCGGCCGACCTGCTGCTCGCCTTCGGCCGGCTCACCTGGCCCCATCTGCTCGCCCGCGCGATGCTGGCCGAGCAATTGTTCCGGGCGACGAGCATCCTTGCGAACCACCCTTATCATCGCGAAGGGTAGCGACATGCGTTTTCTCGCTCTCTTCGCCTGCGCCGGACTGCTCGTCGCTGGCGGCCTCGCAACCGCCGCGGCGCGCGGCGGCGACGCCGCGGCCCTGGCCCAGGCGAAGCGCGAGGCGGAGCAGGCCGAGGCGCGCTTTGAAGCGCTCGACCGCCAGGCCCGGCGCGCGACCACCGCCGCCGAGCGGGCCCGTGCCGAGGCCGAGGCGCTGGCCGCGCGCATCCAGGCCGCCGAGGCGGACCTCACCGCCGCCGAGCGGCGCATCGCGATCGTCGAGAGGCTGCAGGCTGCGCAGCGTGCCCGGCTCGCCGAACGCCAGCAGCCGCTGGTCCGGCTGACCGCCGCCCTCCAGACGATGGCGCGCCGGCCGGCGGCGCTGGCCATGGTCCAGCCCGGATCGGTCCAGGACACTGTCCACGTCCGTACCTTGCTCGCCGCGACGCTGCCGGAGATCCGCCGCCGCACCGCCGCGCTGCGGGCGGAGGTCGATCGCAGCAACGCCCTCCACGGCCGGTTCGAGCAGGCGCGGGCCGCGCTCGCCGCCAGCCGGCAGGCGCTGCAGGAGCGGAGGATCGAGCTGGCCCGCTTCGAATCGGTGCAGCGGGCGCGTTCGCAGCAGCTGTCGGGGCTCGCTCTGGCCGAATCCGACCGTGCCCTCGCGTTCGGCGAGGAGGCGCTGGCGCTCGCCCGGCTACAGGACCGGCGCCAGTTCCAGGCCCGGCTCGCCGCCAGCCTTCGGGCGCTCCCCGGCCCGGTGCCGCGTCCCGGGAGCGCCGGCGAGATGAGCGGCGGTCCGGAGCTGCCCTACCGCCTGCCGGTCGACGGCCGGCTGGTCACCGGCGTCGGTGAGATTTCCGATGGCGGCGTCCATTCGCGCGGCCTCACCTTCGCGGTCGAGCCGCGCGCCCGAATCGTCGCCCCCGCCAACGGACGGGTCGCCTATGCCGGGCGGTTCCGCAGCTACGGCCATGTCGTCGTGCTCGATCATGGCCGCGGCTGGACCACCGTGATCACCGATCTCGCCACGCTCGGCGTCGCCCCGGGACAGCGCGTTAGGCCGGGCGAGCCGATCGGACGCGCCGGCGCCGACGCACCGCGGGTGACTGTCGAGCTGCGGCGCGAGGGCCGGCCGGTCCCCATCGCCCAGCTGATCGCCGGCTGAGCCCTTTCAATGACGATGCGGCGACCCCAGATCAAAACAGCACAAGCACCTATGGGGCTTGTGCGCTAAGGACATTCATTCATCTGCCGTTGCTTTTCGAGGGCCTAGAATCCCTGTAGAAGTCGGCACCATTCAGACCAGCAGGTACGCGATGGCCAACAATTTCATCCGCTCCCTCGCCCTCGTCGGCGCGGTCGCCTTCATCCCAGCGACCACCGCGTCGCTCGCCCAGGTCGACGTCGGCGCTTATCGAGAGATCGACCAGTTCATGAGCGTGCTCGAGCGGGTGAAGGCGGAATATGTCGACCAGGTCGACGACGCGACTTTGATTCGCGGTGCCATCGACGGCATGCTGAACAGCCTCGATCCGCACTCCTCCTATCTCGACGAGCGCGGCTTCCAGAGCCTGATGACGACGACAGACGGCAATTATGGCGGGCTCGGTCTCACCGTCACCATGGAGGACGGCGCTGTAAAGGTGATCGCCGCCACTCGCGACACCCCCGCCGACCGGGCCGGGGTCAAGTCCGGCGATTTCATCACCCATATCGACGGGCGGCTGTTCTATGGCGGAACGCTCGACGAGGCCGTCGATCGCATGCGCGGGGCCCCCGGCACCAGCGTGCGGATCACCGTGGTCCGGCCGGGCCGCGACCGGCCGTTCGACGTCGCCATCACCCGCGCCATCATCGACATCCCGGCGGTCCGGTCCGAAGTGCGCGACCGAGTCGGCATTCTCACCGTCACCACGTTCAACCGCAACACGACCGAGGCGGCTCAGCGCGCCATGGCGGATATCGAGCGCCAGCTCGGCGGCGCGCCGCTCGGCTACATCCTCGACCTGCGCTCCAACCCGGGCGGCCTGCTCGACCAGGCGGTCGGGCTGTCCGACCTGTTCCTCGAGCGTGGCGAGGTCGTCTCCCAGCGCGGCCGCCGCCGCACCGATATCGAGCGCTATTATGCCCGGCCCGGCGACGCCGCGCACGGGGTGCCGATCGTCGTGCTGGTCGATGCCGGCAGCGCCTCGGCCGCCGAGATCGTCGCGGCGGCGCTGCAGGACCATCGCCGTGCCCTGGTGATGGGCGAGCGGACCTTCGGCAAGGGCTCGGTCCAGACCCTGATCCCGCTCGGCCGCGGCGCCACCGCGCTGCGGTTGACCACGGCCCGCTACTACACGCCTTCCGGACGGTCGGTTCAGGAAGGCGGCGTCACGCCGGACATCGAGGTGCCGCAGCTCTCCGATCCCGATTTCCGCTCGCGCACCCGGGTCCGCGAAGCCGACCTGCGGCGCCACCTCGTCAACGAGGCCGGAGTCGAGGACGAGGTGATCCAGGAGGACGGACGCCCCGATCCCCGGTTCGCATCGACCGCCGAGGAACTGGAGCAGCGCGGCATCGAGGATTACCAGCTCCATTACGCGCTGCAGACGATCGCCCGGCTCGGCCCGGTGCGGACCGCAACGGCGCGACCCGCCAGCAACTAGGTGTCGAGCCTCGCCAGCGCAGGAGCCGCGCCGGCGGCGCCGCTCGGCCTGGCGCGGGCGCTGAGCCTGCTCGTGCCGGCGGCCCTGCTCGCGGGCGCCTACGGCTTCGAAATTATCGGCGATCTCTTTCCCTGCGAGATGTGCTGGTGGCAGCGCTGGGCGCATATGGCGGCGATCGGCTTCGCCGTCATCGCGCTGGCCGGTCGCCGGCGGCTCCCGGACCGCGGCCGCAGCTTCGTCTGGCTGGCGGCGCTGGCGATCCTCGCCAGCGGTCTCATCGGCTTCTATCATGCCGGCGTCGAGGCCGGTCTGTTCGAAGGCGTTACCCAGTGCACCGCGGTCGAGGCCGGCGGCTCGACCCAGGACATGCTGGCGCGGATCATGGCGGCGCCGATGGTTCGCTGCGATCAGGTGCCGTGGCAGATGTGGGGGATATCGATGGCGGGGTGGAATGCGATCCTTTCGATCGGTTCTGCGTTGGTTATTCTATGGCTGAGCCTGAGACGATCTCCCATCCGGCGCTGAGCCCGCCCTCGCCGGCGTGGCGCCCGGGCGACTCGCGCCCCGACGTCGCGTCGATTCTGCGCGTCGACCAGGCCGGGGAATATGGCGCGACCCGCATCTATGCGGGCCAGCTGGCCGTGCTCGGCGACCGTCATCCCGCCTCGCGCCTGATTGCCCGGATGGCGGCGCAAGAGCAGCGGCATCTCGCCACTTTCGACGCCCTGCTTGCCGAGCGCGGGGTTCGGCCGACCCTGCTCCAGCCGGTATGGCGAGTCGCCGGCCACGCACTGGGCGCCGCGACCGCCTTTCTGAGCCCCCAGGCGGCCATGGCCTGCACCGCCGCGGTCGAGGACGAGATCGATCGGCATTATTCCGAGCAGCTCAACGTGCTTGGGACCGAGGAGCCGGAGCTCGCGGCCACCATCGCCGACTTCCAGGCCGACGAGCGCGAGCATCGCGATTCCGCGATCGAGGCTGGCGCCGAGGAGAGCTTCGGCTATCCCTTATTGTACGCCGCGATCAGGGCGGGTTGTCGTGCGGCGATCGAGCTTTCGAAAAGGATCTGAATCATGCGCCTTGCCACTTTCGCCATTTCCGCCGCCTTGCTGTCGGCTCCGGCCCTGGCGCAGCAGCCCGGCGTCGCCGCTCCGGAAGCGGTCGCGGCCGCGCCTCAGGACCCGGCGACCGTCCCGCCGGTCGACGACGCCCGCGTAAACCAGCTGATCATCTACGGCGACGATCCCTGTCCCCAGAGCAGCGGCGACGAGATCATCGTCTGCGCCCGGCTCCCCGAGGACGACCGCTTTCGGATCCCGCCCAATCTGCGCAACGACCCCAACGATCCGGCCAGCCAGTCCTGGTCCAACCGGGCGATCGAGCTGAGCTATGTCGGCCGAACCGGCACCGACAGCTGCTCGACGGTGGGCGGGGGCGGCTTTACCGGCTGCTTCAACCAGATGGTCCAGCAGGCGCGCGCCGAACGCGCGAACAGCGACGATATCAACTGGAACCAGATGATCGAGGAAGCGCGCCAGGAAAGGATGCGCCGCATCGAGGAGGCCATCATCGAGGAGGACGATCCGCGGCCTTAGGGTCTGGACCCTAGTGAGCGCGCTGGCTGTCCCGGCGCGGGAATCCTGATCCTTCGCGGTTGCGGCGGACGGGATTTCGGCCGATCCTGACTCCGTGAGCGATGGAACGGCCAGAGGCGGTGAAAGCAGGCTGCGCCGCGACATCGGCCTATCCGGATCGGCCTTTCTCTCGTTCAACGGCATCGTCGGAGCGGGGATTTTTGCGCTTCCCGCCACCTTGCACCTCCAGTTCGGCACGTTCAGCCCGTGGCTATTCCCGATCTTCGGGCTGCTCATCCTGCTCGTCGCGATCCCGTTTGCGCGGCTCGCCGCGCTCCATGCGGATTCGGGCGGACCGGTCGTCTATGCCGCCGTCTTCGGTCCCGCGGCCTCGTTTCAGGTCGGCTGGCTCTACTACCTTGCGCGGGTCACCGCTTTGGCCGCCAATGCCAACGTCTTCGCCATTTATGCCGGCGCCCTGTGGCAGCCGCTTGCCGGACCCGCCGGCCGTTTCGTCCTGATCGCGGCCCTGACCGGACTCGTCACCTGGGTGAACGTCGTCGGCGTGCGCCGGGCCGTTCGCCTGCTCGACGCTGCCACCTTGTTGAAGGCATTTCCGCTCGTGGCGCTCGCCATCTGGGGCCTCGCCGTGGCTGGAGGGCGCATGCCGGAGCCGGCATCTTTGCCGTCGCTGGCCGGAATCGAGGCGGCCGCGCTGGTTGTGCTCTATGCCTTCATCGGCTTCGAGAACAGTGTCGTCCCGGCCGGAGAAACGCGCCATCCCGAGCGAACGATTCCGCGTGCGCTGGTGGCGACCGTCGTTGCGACCGCGACGCTCTATTTCCTCGTACAGCTCGCTTATGTGGCGGTGATGCCGGCCGGCGGCACACCCGATGCGCCGCTCGCAGAATTTGCGCAGGTGCTGGTCGGCCCGGCGGGACTCGTCCTCCTCAGCGCTACCGCCATGGCATCCGTAGGCGGCAACCTGCTCGGCTCGATGACCTCCACGCCCAGAGCCACATTCGCCTTGGCCCGGCAAGGGCTGCTGCCGCGCTGGTTCGGCGAGGTCAGCCCGCGCTGGCATACGCCGGCCAACTCGATCCTGTTCATGGGTCTGCTCGGCGCGGTCCTGGCGCTCAGCGGCAGCTTCGTCTGGCTGGCGGTGGCGAGCACGCTCGCCCGCCTCATCGTCTATGGCGTCTGCATCGCAGCGCTCCCCGCCGCGCGGCGGAAATCGGGTCTCGGAACCGGACCCGGCATGGTCCTGGCGATGTCGGGCGGCCTGCTCGTCTGTCTCTGGGCGGCGGCACAGTCCGCCGCGGCATCCTGGTTGATGCTCGGCGGCCTGCTGCTTGCGGGCCTGATGCTCTATGTGCTGGCGCGCCGTCAGGCGGTTTCGAGTTCCGCGGAGACCGTCTCCTCGATCCAGCCGCCGCCGAGCACACGCGAACCCGAATAGAGCACCGCCGCCTGGCCGGGAGCGACACCATATTCCGGAAGCTCGAAATGAACCGAGCCTCCCTCGAGGCGCGCCGGTGCCGGCCGCGCCAGGGAGCGGACCTTGACCGCCAGGTCTTCCCGCTGGTCCTCGCCGAGCCAGTTGATCGCGCTGAGCGAGGCGGCGCGCACCGCCAGGGCGCGGCGCGGTCCGACGACGACGCGTCGGCGCTCGGGATCGAGGTGGAGCACATAGAGCGGCTCGGCCTGGCCGCCTATTTCGAGGCCGCGGCGCTGGCCGACGGTGAAATGGATCAGGCCGCGATGCTCGCCGAGCACGCGGCCGTCACGATCGACGATTTCGCCGGCTTGCGCCGCCTCGGGGCGTATTTTCTCGACGACGGCGGCATAATCGCCGTCGGGAACGAAGCAGATATCCTGGCTATCCGGCTTGTCGGCAACGGCGAGGACCAGCTCGCGCGCAATCTCGCGGACCGCCGGCTTGGGCAGGTCGCCGAGCGGAAAGCGCAGGAAATCGAGCTGGTCGCGGGTTGTCGCGAACAGGAAATAGCTCTGGTCGCGGGCCGGATCGGCGGCGCGGTGGAGCTCAGCTCCGTTCGCCCCGGCGACGCGGCGGACATAATGGCCGGTGGCGAGGCAATCGGCGCCGAGATCGCGGGCGAGGCGGAACAGGTCGGTGAACTTCACCCCCTGATTGCAGCTGACGCACGGGATCGGCGTTCGCCCCCGGGCATATTCGTCGGCGAAGCGCTCGATCACGCTCGAACGGAAGCGGCTTTCATAGTCGAACACGTAATGCGCGATGCCGAGCCGGTCGGCGACGGCGCGCGCATCGTGGATGTCCCGGCCGGCGCAGCAGCTGCGGGCTCGGCCCACCGCCTCGCCATGATCGTACAGCTGCAGCGTGACTCCGATCACCTCGGCGCCGCTGCGCGCGGCGAGCGCGGCCACGACCGAGCTGTCGACGCCGCCCGACATGGCGACGACGATCCGGGCGCCGGCAGCGGGCCGGCCGAGCTGGAAATCCGCGGCGGTCATGGACGCTAGATAGGACAGCCAGGCGTCGCCGCCCACCCCTGCGCACTTCCGGAACCGGCGCTCGGGCGGGAGGAATCGGGTTAACCAAACGGTTCGTCCGGCTTTACGGTCGATTCACCCTCTTTGGGTAGGGACTCGGCCATGGACATGGCCTTCCTTCGTCGGGCGCAGCAAATGTTGGGAGACCGCCAGCCGGTCCGGCTCGACCATGATTTGCTGATGGCGGCGCTGGCGGCCCAGCGCACGGTGAGCGCCGCCGCCGCGCGCCCCCAGGCCGATGCCGCGCCACTGCGCGCCGCCGACGCCCCCGAAGACTCGCTGACCGAGCTGCTGCTCGCCGGTCCGGGCTGGCGTCGAGCCGCGTCCCAACAGCGCGGCTGTTTCAGTCGTGCCGAAGCGGGACGCCGCATCAATGCCCCGTAAAGCATATTCACCGGGATATTTACCTTGGCACTTTAGCCTTCCTTCAACGCTCGGTCGCTACAGCGGGTCGTGCGGACGGCAGCTTGCCCGAAGCAGCGTTCAGTCTTGAGGTTGGAATGATCGAGAATCAGAAAATCCGTCCCGCCCAGGTCATCGGCCCGCTCGGCGAGCCGTTGACGCTCGACTCGCTGCCCCCGCCGGGGACCACCCGCTGGGTGGTGCGCCGCAAGGCCGAGGTCGTGTCGGCAGTGAATGGCGGTCTGCTCTCGGTCGACGAGGCCTGTGAGCGCTACAGTCTCAGCCTCGAGGAATTCGCGAGCTGGCAGCGCGCGGTGGACCGGTCCGGCATGCCCGGGCTGCGGGTGACCCGAATCCAGCATTACCGTTCGCTCTACGAGCGCCAGCAGAAATATTGAGGCCAGGCGGGCCGGCGCCGATCGGGAGCGTCCGCCCAACGGCTCGCCGGCCGTCATCCTGACGAAGGGGGACAGCGCTCCGCTCCTGTGCCCTCGGTCCGCGCGGTTCTCCGACCCGCCGAAATCGGCTAGGCTGCACGCAGCCGGCGCAGCCGCGCCGCTCCAAGCGGGGGCCCCTCATGCTGTGGAATATCCTGATCTGGCTCGTGCTTGGCGGCATCATCGGCTGGATCGCCAGCCTGGTGATGCGCACCGACGCGCAGCAGGGCGTCCTGCTCAACATCGTCGTCGGCATCGCCGGGGCGTTCATCGGCGCGCTCATCTTCTACCGCGGCGAGATGCACCGCCCGGTGCAGCTCGAATCCTTCATCGTCGCCCTGCTCGGCTCGATCCTGCTGCTCGCTTTGATAAACCTGTTCCGGCGCGGCCGGGTCCGCTGAGCCGGACCCGGCCGCCTCCAATCATGGGTTTGGACCCTCAAGTTCGAAGCTGACCGTGAGGGTGACCGAGAGGGTCTGCTCGCCCGGCACGATCTGGGTCTCGGCCTGGGCCGACGCCGCCATGTCGCGCATGTACGGGCGCGGCGGCGGCATTCCCCCTTGCGCGCTCTCGCTCACCGCGAGAACCCGGGCGACACGCATGCCCAGTGAGCGGGCGTAGAGCTCGGCCCGTGCGCGGGCGTTGGTCAGTGCCTGAACCCGCGCCTCGTCGAGTGCGGATTCGGGCTCGTCGATCGACAGCATCGGCCCGTTGATCTGGTTCGCCCCCTGCGCGACGAGGGCGTCGAGGATCCGGCCGGTTTCCGCAATGTCGCGGAAGCGCACGGTCACCTCGTTCACCGCCTGATAGCCGACCAGCTGCGGCGGCTGGTTCTCGGCATAGCGGTAGCTCGGCTGCAGGTTGATCGTGCTGGTCTGTATGTCCTGCTCGGCGATTCCGGCCTGCCGCAATGCCGCGCGGACCGCGGCCATCCGGTCGGCATTCTGCCGGATCGCGGCCGTCGCGGTCGGCGCCTGGGTCACCACCCCGGCGCTGATATGGGCGATATCCGGTACCCGCGCCACTTCGCCCTGGGCGACCACGTCCAGGCGCGTTCCGCTGATTGGCCGGACCTCGGCCTGCTGGGCCACGGCAGGCACTGCCGCCGCGACGAGTGACGTGCTCAGCACGGCCGCAGCCATCATCGTTCGGATCATCTCGACTCCTTCCACTCGGATCGTCGGCCGGTTCCGCCGTCCGCCGCTGATAGACGGTCGGCCCCTGCACAGAGGCTGAACCGCCGTCGTGCGCGTGAGCGCTCAGCGTCGGGCAACCGCCCGGTAGATCAGGAGAATTATCACCGCCCCGAGGATCGCGGCAAGGAAACCGGCGCCTTCGCCGGGCGAGTACCAGCCGACAGACTGGCCGATGAAGCCGGCAAGCACCGCCCCGGCAATGCCGATCAGCATCGTCACCAGGCATCCGCTGGGATCCCGTCCGGGAGTCAGGAACTTGGCGACGGCTCCGGCGATGAGCCCGATGACGATCCATCCGAGCCAGCCATAGTCGGCGAGATATTGGGACATGCGACGCTCCCTCCTTGTGCGGGCGCATATGCGACCCACATTCAGCCTTGGTACAGGCGTAACATTGGTTGTACAGCGCGGTTCCCGGGGCGGCGAAAGAGGCGCTTGCGGTTTCAGCTTGTTCCAAGTGACCTATTCAGGTAATACAGCAGGTCTGGCGGCAGCGGGCCGCGCTTTCGAGTGGGGACGATGAAGGCGATGAACTTCGAATCGACGAAATGGCGTCGGGACGCGATCGACGAGGTCGTGGTGGACGAGGAGACGCTTGCCCGTCGCCGGCGGCGGCGCAACATCGTCCTTGCTGTCGTTGCCGTCGTGCTGCTCGGCATCGCCGGCCTGTTCATGTTCGGTGGCGCCGGCGAAAAGGCGGTCGCTCCGGCCGCCGGCGAGGGCGAGCAGCTTCCTGCGGTGACGATCGTCGTCCCTGGCCGCCAGGAAGTCGCTGCGACCATTTCCGCCACCGGCTCGCTCGCCGCCCGCCGCGATATGCCGGTCGGCGTGCCCGGCGAAGGCGGGCAGATTGCCCGCGTTCTGGTCGAGCCTGGCCAGTGGGTGCGCGCCGGTCAGGCGCTGGCGGTGATCGACCGCAGCGTTCAGTCCCAGGAGGCGGCGCAGCTCGCCGCCCAGATCGAGGTCAATCGCGCCGACCTCAGGCTCGCCGAGAGTGAGCTCGAGCGCGGCCAGGCCCTGGTGTCGCGCGGCTTCATCAGCCAGGCCGATATCGACCGCAAGCGCGCGACGCGCGACGCCGCAGCCGCACGCGTGCGTGTCGCCGAGGCGCAGCTCGCCGCAACCCGCGCCCGCATAAATCGCCTCAGCATCAACGCCCCGACCGCCGGGCTGGTCCTGTCGCGCAGCGTCGAGGCCGGCCAGGTGGTCGGCCCGGGCACGGGCGCCTTGTTCCGCATCGCCGCCAATGGCGAGATGGAGCTGCTCGCCCGCCTGCCGCAGAGCGATCTGGCGCGCCTCAGCGCCGGCCGACCCGCAGTCGTGACGCCGGTCGGATCGGACCGGACCTATGAGGGTACGATCTGGCAGGTATCGCCGATCGTCGACCCGACGACACGGCAGGGCGAGGCCCGGATCCTGATCCCTTACAATACCGAGCTGCGGCCGGGCGGTTTTGCTTCGGCCGAGATCAGCGCCGGCACGGCCACCGCACCATTGCTGCCCGAATCGGCGGTGCAGAGCGACGACCGCGGCAATTTCGTCTACCTGATCGACGCCAACAACACCGTCGTCCGCCGCGACGTCCGGATCGGCGAGGTCAGCGACCGCGGTGTCGCCATCGCCGAGGGGCTGAACGGTAACGAGCGGGTGGTTCTGACCGCCGGCGCCTTCCTCAATCCAGGTCAGCGCGTCCGGCCGGAGCGGGCGCAGGCGCGCAGGTAGGATCGTACGGATATGAACTTCCGCAACATCTCCGCCTGGTCGATCCGCAACCCGGTTCCGGCGCTCGTTCTTTTCGTGGCGCTGACGCTGGCGGGCCTGGTCAGCTTCATGCGCATGGACGTCCAGAACGATCCGGACATCGAATTCCCGATCGTCTGGATCTCAATCTCTCAGCCAGGTGCCGCGCCGACCGAGCTGGAGACCCAGGTCACCCAGCGGGTCGAGGCGGCGGTTCGGTCGATCTCGGGCATCGACGAGATCAGCTCGACGGTGAGGGAGGGCAATTCGCAGACGATCGTCCAGCTCGATCTCGGCACGCCGGTCGATCGCGCCGTCAACGACATCCGCGACGCCATCACTCAGATCCGCAGCAATTTGCCCGACGGTATTCTTGAGCCCCAGGTCGGGCGCGCCGACACTTCGGGCGACGACATCGCCTTCTACGCCGTCGTTTCGACCGACATGACGCTCGAGCAACTGAGCTGGTACGTCGACAATACGGTCGCGCGCGAGCTGCTCTCGGTGCCTGGCCTCGCCGCGGTCAACCGCAGCGGCGGGGTATCGCGCGAGATCAGGATAATTCTCGACCCCATCCGCCTCCAGGCGCTCGGTATCACCGCCAGCCAGGTCAACCAGCAGCTGCGCCAGATGAACCTCAACGCGGCCGGCGGCCGCGCCGAGATCGCCGGATCGGAGCAGGCGCTGCGCATCCTCGGCAACGCCGCCAGTGCCTATGCGCTCGGCCAGACCCAGATTTCGATCGGCGCGGGGCGAACGGTTCAGCTCGCCGACATCGCCGACGTCCGCGATCTTTATGCCGAGCAGCGCGACTATGCGACCCATAATGGCCAGCAGGTGCTGGCCTTCGGCTTCCAGCGCGCGAAGAACGAATCCGATGTCACCGTCTTCGAAGGCGCGATGGAGAAGATGCGCGCTCTCGAAGAGCGCAATCCCGACATCCACTTTGTCGAGCTGTTCAACTCGGTCAAATATACCGAGAGCCAGTACCACGCCGCGATGGAGGCGCTGATCGAGGGCGCGGTCCTGGCGGTCCTCGTCGTCTTCCTGTTCCTGCGCGACTGGCGGGCGACCCTTATCTCGGCGATCGCGATACCGCTTTCCGCGATTCCGACTTTCTGGTTCATGGAGTTGCTCGGCTTCTCGCTCAACAGCATGACGCTCCTCGCCCTGAGCCTGGTCGCGGGCGTGCTCGTCGACGACGCCATCGTCGAGATCGAGAACATCGTCCGGCACATGCGGATGGGCAAGAGCGCCTATCAGGCATCGATCGACGCCGCCGACGAGATCGGTCTCGCCGTCGTCGGCACCACTTTCTCGATCGTCGCCGTCTTCCTGCCCGTCGGCATGATGCCGGGCGTGGCCGGCGAATTCTTCAAGAATTTCGGCTTCACCGTCGTCGCGGCGGTAATGACCAGCCTTGCCGTGGCGCGCCTCATCACGCCGATGTTCGCAGCCTATTTCCTCAAGGCCAAGGGCCATGCCAGCCACGGAGAAGGCTGGCTGATGGACAAATATATGGCGGTGCTCGCCTTTACGCTGCGCTATCGCTGGACGACCATCGTCGGCGGCCTCGTCTCGCTGGTCCTGACGGTCCTGGCCTTCGCCTCGCTGCCGCAGACCTTCTCGCCCGACGTCAACGTCGATCGGGCCAGCGTCAACGTGGAGCTGGTTCCGGGCACGACGCTCGAGCAGGCCGGCGCCGTGGCGCGCCAGGTTGAGACCGTGCTGCGCCAGCAGCCGGACGTGGAGAGCGTCTTCGCCCGGGTCAGGGTCGGCGGCGCGACTATCTGGGCCACGCTGGACGAGGATCGCGAGCGTACCAGCCAGGAATTCGAGCGCGAGGTCGCGCCATCCCTGAACCAGATTGCCGACGCCCGGGTCTTCTTCCGCTCGCAGCAGACCGGCGGCCGGGCGCTGAACCTCACGCTGGGCGGAGACGATCCGGTCGAGCTCACCCGCGTCGCCAATCAGATCGTCCAGGAAATGGCGACGATACCCGAGCTGGTGGCGCCGCGCGTCAGCGGCGACCTGCAGCGTCCGGAGATCACCGTGCGCCCGCGCATGGACCTCGCCGCGGATCTCGGCGTGACCACGTCAGCGCTCAGCAATGCGATCCGCGTCGCCACGCTCGGCGACATCGACCAGAACAGCGCACGCTTCTCGCTTGCCGATCGCCAGATCCCGATCAGGGTGGCGATCAACGAGAATGCACGTCAGCGCCTGTCGACGATCGAGAACATGCCGGTGCCGACCGCGTCAGGTGGGTCGGTCCCGCTCAAGCTCGTCGCCGAAATCGGATTCGGCGCCGGCCCGACCCAGATCCAGCGGACCAACCAGGTCCGGCAGGTGAACATCGGCGCCGATCTCGCCCCGGGGGTGGTGAGCGGACAGGCGTGGGAGAAGATCCGGGCGCTGCCGTCGATGCAGAACTTCCCGGATGGCGTCGAGGAGCTGGTGCTCGGCATGAACCGGTGGCAGTCCGAGATGCTGCGCGACTTCGCGGTCGCCGTCATATCGGGCGTCTTTCTGGTGTTCGCCGTGCTGATGCTGCTCTACCGGCGCCTGCTGCCGCCCTTCGTGAACATGGGGTCGCTGCTGCTGGCGCCGCTGGGCGGCCTCATCGCGCTGATGCTCACCGGCCATTCGCTCTCCATCTCGGTCTATATCGGACTGCTGATGCTGCTCGGCATCGTCGCCAAGAATTCGATCCTGCTCATCGACTTCGCACTGGAGGAGATGGACAAGGGCGTGCCGAAGAAGGAGGCGATCCTCGATGCCGGCCACAAGCGCGCCCAGCCGATCGTGATGACCACGGTGGCGATGAGCGCCGGCATGGTGCCGACCGCGATCGCCTTGTCCGGCGATGCCGCATGGCGCGCGCCGATGGGCGTGGTGGTGATCGGCGGGCTGCTCCTTTCGACAGTGCTTACCCTGGTGCTGGTGCCCGGTACGTTCAGCCTCGCGCTGGGTATCGAGGAACGGTTCGGGCCGAAATTCCGCCGCTGGTTCACCACCGGCGGCGCCCACGCCCCGGCGCCGGGTCCGCAGGCGGCGGAGTAGGCTGCGACGGTTCTCGGCACAGGGCCGATGCCCGGTTCGCGCAAGCCGGCTTTTCAGGGCACCCGGATCGACAACCGACGCTGGCTTTGAACCAAGCCCGCCCCGGGCTATTCATCACCCATGAGCGATCTGCGTCCAGCGGGCCCGGG
>Ga0299914_10000242_pt1 | contig 32780 bp, 30 predicted proteins | sample RVTome_10_FD_201361 | JGI IMG/M metagenome (GOLD analysis project Ga0299914, IMG submission 201361) | Soil microbial communities from uranium-contaminated site in the Upper Colorado River Basin, Wyoming, United States - RVT153D57 (version 2) ... | reverse complement strand
GTCTGGAGCCGAAGCATGTGATGGAACCTCCGTCGAGGTGACTCCGGTTGGCGGACGGTGGGGACAGCCCGGTCGCCTCACCCACGGGGATGTCGTCCCCGGAGTCGATATGCAGCCGGAATTCCGGGCCGGCTTGAGCATCAGTTTACGGGGTGCGTAGAGGATCTTGCCGCGGGATCGGTGGCCCGATCCCCGTTTCCGCGGCAGGGATCCCAGGGTGTGGGACCGGTCCCTATCCTCGACACCGTGGTGCAACGTCCGCCCGCCGGCACGATCCCCGACTCCCCCGGGTCGTACCAGTTCAAGGACCGGGACGGGCGCGTCATCTACGTCGGCAAGGCGCGCTCGCTCCGCTCCCGGCTGTCCAACTACTTCGGTGACCCCCGCAGCCTGCCGCCCCGCACCGCCGCCATGGTGGCCAGCGCCGAGACCGTCGAGTGGATCCAGGTCCGCAACGAGGTCGACGCGCTCCTGCTCGAGAACAGCCTCATCAAGCAGCATCGGCCCCGCTTCAACATCCGGCTGCGCGACGACAAGAGCTACCCGTTCCTGGCGGTGACCGTGTCCGACGAGTGGCCCCGACCCACGGTGATGCGGGGGCGCAAGCGCAAGGGCGTGCGCTACTTCGGGCCCTACGGCCACGCCTACGCCATCCGCGAGACGCTCGACTTGCTGCTCCGCACGTTCCCATTGCGTACCTGCAGCGACAACAAGTTCCAGCGCCACCAGCGGCTGGGGCGGCCCTGCCTGCTGTTCCACATCGAGAAATGCAGCGGCCCGTGCGTGGGCGAGGTCGACCGCGAGACCTATGACCGGCTGGTGGGCGAGTTGCTCGACTTCCTCGACGGTGAGACCGACACGATCGTGCGCCGGCTCGCGGACCAGATGCGGGCGGCGGCCGACAACCTCGAGTACGAGCGCGCCGCCCGGGTGCGCGACCGGCTCGCCAGCGTCCGCAAGGTGATCGAGCGGCAACAGATGGTGGCCGACCGCAACGAGGATCTGGACGTGATCGGCATCGCCGAGGACGGCCTCGAGGCCGCGGTCCAGGCGTTCTTCGTGCGGCGGGGCCGGGTCGTGGGGCGCAAGGGCCTCGTGCTCGACAAGGTGGAGGACGTGACCCCCGGGGAGCTCGTGGGCGACATCCTCGCCCACCTCTACGACGACCCTCTCTTGGGCGTGCCCAAGGCCGTGCTCGTACCCACCGCCCCCGACGATCCCCGGCTCTACGAGGACTGGTTGGCCCAGCTGAGGGGCTCGCGGGTCGAGGTGCGGGTGCCGCAACGGGGCGCCAAGCGTGAGCTCCAGGCGACGGTCACACGCAACGCTGCCGAGGAGTTCACCCGCCACCGCCTGCGCCGCGCCAGCGACCACAACGCCCGTGCCAGGGCGCTGAACGAGCTGCAGGACGCGCTCGGACTGCCCGACGCCCCGCTGCGCATCGAGTGCTACGACATGAGCCACATCCAGGGCACCGACTACGTCGGCTCGATGGTGGTGATGGAGGACGGGCTACCCAAGAAGTCCGGCTACCGGCGGTTCCGGGTCCGCACCGTGCCCGGCAACGACGACTTCGCCGCCATGGAGGAGGTGCTCACGCGCCGGCTGTCCGCCTACATCGACGAGCGGGCGCTGCCGGTGAGCGAGCGCACGGGCAAGTTCAGCTACCCGCCTCAGCTGCTGCTGGTGGACGGGGGCAAGGGCCAGCTCAACGTGGCGGTGCGGGTCCTGGAGGACCTGGGGCTCGACGAGGAGATCCCGGTGGCGGCGCTGGCCAAGCGGTTCGAGGAGGTGTACCTGCCGGGCTCGCCGGACGCCGTGCGGGTCCCGCGGGGGTCCGAGGCGCTGTACCTGCTCCAGCGCGTCCGCGACGAGGCGCACCGTTTCGCCATCACCTACCACCGCCAGCTCCGCGGCAAGAGGATGACGCGTTCGGTGCTCGACGACGTCAAGGGCCTGGGTCCCGCACGCCGCAAGCGGCTGACCAAGGAGTTGGGTGGCGTCAACGGCGTGAAGCGGGCGTCGCGGGAGGACCTGCGCTCGCTGTCGTGGCTGCCCGACGCGGTGGCTGACGCCGTCTACGACAAGATCCACGAGCCGGCCGATCGGGCCGCCACGCGTCTTTGAAGGAAAAACGGGCCATGACCCCGGAAAAGCTTCAAGGACCGGAGGACGACCTCGCGGACGTCTGGGAGAGGCACGCCGGCTGGTGGCAGCGCGAGTTCACCAACGGTGCCGACGTCGAATACGTCGAGCAGATCCTGCCGCTGGCGGCCGACCACCTGTCCGGTTCCGACCGCGTGCTCGACCTCGGCTGCGGCGAGGGCCAGATCGCCCGGTTGGCGGCGGCCGGCGGTGCCGATCGGGTCGTGGGCCTCGATCCGGCGGCCGCCCAACTGGCCGAGGCCGTACGGCGGGGCGGGGGAGTGGCCTACGCCCGGGGCGTGGGCGGGGCGCTGCCGTTCGGGTCCGGCTCGTTCGGTGCGGTGGTCGTCTGCCTGGTGCTGGAGCACGTGGTGGATCTGGACGCCACGCTCGACGAGATCGCCCGCGTGCTCTGCCCACGGGGCCGACTGGTGCTGTTCCTCAACCACCCGCTGTTCCAGACCCCCGGCAGTGGGTGGATCGACGATCGGGTGCTCGATCCGCCCGAGCAGTACTGGCGCGTCGGCCCCTATCTGGAGGAAGACGCGTCGCTGGAGGAGGTCGAGGCCGGCGTGCGGCTGCCCTTCGTCCACCGGCCGCTCAACCGCTACGTGAACGGGCTGGCGGACCGCGGGCTGCTCGTGACCCACATGGAGGAGCCCGCGCCACCCCCCGGGTTCGTCGCCCTGGCACCGGAGTACGCGGGTGCCGGCAGCATCCCTCGCCTCCTGCTCCTACGGGCCGAGAAACGACAGCCCTAGAAGGCGGTCGCCGCCAGCCAGCGGTCGAGCAGCGCCCGGTCGCCGCGGACCACCAGGCTGGGAGCCGGCCGTCCCACCATGAGCAGCAGCAGGTCCACGGCGCTTGCCTCGGCGGTCACGGCCTCCTCGCCCGACCCTCGGTCCCACCACCAGCCGTCCGGCTCCAGCCGCACGCGCCAGGACGCACCGGCCTCGGGGGCGGTGAACCGGAGAGTCGCGCCCTGTCCGCGTAGCTACCCCACCTCGCCGTTCCAGCGGGCGACGAAGGGCAGGTTCTCGAGCTGCTCGTCGATCCCCTCGACGGCCAGGCGGAGAGGCAGGTCAGCGGGCCGCCCCAGCGTAAGGTCCAGGTCGAGGCGGTGAATGGCGGTCTCGAACAGCATGCGCCGGGGCCAGAAGCGTGCGTGCTGGTCGGCTCCCCATGCCACACGGGAGTGGCCGGCTCGGCCGTGGCGAACGCCCGACAGGCCTCGACGGCCCCGTCCGTCAGCCAATGGCGCCAGGCCTCCAGGGGTGCGGCGCCGTCGGGGTAGTCCAGCGGCAACGACGACCGCCAGGTCTCGGCCACGATGCCGCTCGCCACCAGCTCGGTCGACCAGCGGTGCAGCCCGCCGACGTGGGACACCAGGTCGCGCACCGTCCAGTCCGGGCAGGTCATCACCGTGGTGCCCAGGTCGGCGCCGGCCAGCGAGGAGGCGAACCGATCCGCCTCGACCCCGAGGAGCTCGATGTGGTCGGCCGTGGTGAGCGGGCTGGCGGGCATGCGCCGCATGGTGGCAGGCCGGATGCACCACCCACCGCCAATATCCTTCAGTTCCGGAATGAGCGAGTTCGTCGTGATCACGGGACTGTCGGGGGCGGGTCGCAGCCTGGCGGCCGACGCGATCGAGGACCTCGGCTGGTTCGTGATCGACAACCTGCCGCCCCAGCTCGTGCCCAAGGTCGCCGAGCTTGCGCAGGCGCCCGGATCGCAGGTGCAACGGATCGCCCTGGTGGTCGTCACCGGCGCCTACCAGGAGGAGGTCTTGCCGATGCTGGCCTGGCTCCGGTCGGCCGGCGCCCGGGTGCGCATCCTCTTCCTCGACGCCACCACCGACACGCTGGTGCGCCGCTACGAGAGCACCCGGCGCCGCCACCCCCTCTCGGGCGGCGGGACGCAGGAGCACCTGGTGGCGGCGATCGAGCGGGAGCGCGAGCTGCTCGACCCGGTACGGGCCGAGGCCGACGTCGTGGTCGACAGCAGCGAGCTCAACGTCCACGAGCTGCGCCGGCGGATGCAGGCGCTGTTCTCCGGCGATGGGGCCGAGCCCACGATGCAGACGACCGTGCTGTCGTTCGGCTACAAGCACGGGTTGCCGCTCGACGCCGACATGGTGGTCGATTGCCGGTTCCTGCCCAACCCCCACTGGGTCGACGAGCTCCGCCCCCTCACCGGTCTCGACGACCGGGTGCGCGAGTACGTGCTGGGCCAGCCCGCCGCCCAGGAGTTCCTGGCCAACCTGGAGACCATGCTGGTGCAGCTGCTGCCGGCGTACGTGGCGGAGGGCAAGGCCTACCTGACCATCGCCCTGGGGTGCACCGGCGGCCGCCACCGGTCGGTCACCATCGCCGAGGAGGTGGCGCGTCTGTTGCGCAAGCACGGCATGCCGGCGGGTGTCCTGCATCGTGACATCGGCAAGTAGGGCGGCATGCTGAAGCCGCAGGTGGTGGCAGTGGGCGGCGGTCACGGCCTGGCGGCGACGATCCGGGCGGTGCGCCGCTATGCCGGTCGCACCACTGCCGTGGTGGCGACGGCCGACGACGGTGGGTCCACCGGCCGGCTGCGCGACGCCATGGCGCTGCCGGCGCCGGGCGACGTGCGGCACTGCCTGGTGGCCATGGCCGGGAACGACTCCGGCGGCGACGCGGCGCCGCTCGTCGATGCCCTCGAGTACCGCTTCGATGGCACCGACGTCGCGGGCCACGCGTTGGGCAACCTCCTGCTGGCGGGGCTGACCGCGGTGACCGGCGACTTCGTTGCCGCCGTGGACGAGGCGTCCCGCCTGGTCGGGCTCGACCCCGATGTGGCGCGGGTGCTGCCGGCGACCGCGGAGCCGGTGGTCCTGCGTGCCACCGTCGCCGGCGTTCGCGGCGGCGAGCTGACCGGGCAGGTGGCGATCTCCCGGGCCGGCGGCATCGAGCGCGTCGCCGTCGAACCGGGCGGGGCTCGCGCCCCGGCGGCCGCGGTCGAGGCGCTCGTCGATGCCGACCAGATCGTGCTGGGGCCCGGGTCGCTGTTCACGTCCGTGCTGGCCGCGGCAGTGGTGGGCGAGCTGCGCCAGGCACTCGCCGACAGCCGGGGCCGGCTGGTCTACGTGTGCAATCTGCGGGCCGAGGGGACCGAGACCTTCGGCTACGACGTCGCCGACCATGTGGCAGCGCTCCGCCGCCACGGCATCGAGCCCGATGTCGTGGTGACCCACGCCGGCGGCCTGCCGCTGGGCGATCTCGGCCAGCCCGGGGCGGGCACCGCCATCGAGGTGGTGCGGGCCGATGTGGTTCACCCAGGAGGCCTCGCCCATGACAGCGCCAAGCTGGCGGGGGTGCTGAGCGAGCTGGTGCCCTAGTGGGCGCGAGCGACCACTAGTGGGGCCACGCAACCGGCCGTCGCCAATCGTCACCGTGACCCTCTAGGGTCGAAGCCGACGACGTAGACGACAAGAGACGAGAGAGGTCCAGTACCGATGTCCATCCGTGTGGGGATCAACGGCTTCGGCCGCATCGGCCGCAACTTCTTCCGGGCGGCCAGGAAGGGCGGCGCCGACATCGACATCGTGGCCGTCAACGACATCGGCTCCGTCGACACGATGGCCCACCTGCTCAGGTACGACTCGGTCTTCGGGCGGCTCGACGACGACGTCCAGGTGGCCGACGACGGCATCAAGGTCGGAGGCGACAGCTTCAAGGTGCTGTCGGTGCGCGATCCCAAGGAGCTGCCGTGGGGCGACCTCGGCGTCGACGTTGTCGTCGAGTCGACCGGCATCTTCTCCAGCCGCGAACAGGCGGCGATGCACCTGGACGCCGGGGCCCCCTACGTCATCGTGTCGGCCCCCTCCAAGGGTGCCGATGCCACGTTCGTGCCGGGGGTCAACGAGGACACGTTCGATCCCGCCCAGCACAAGGTGGTGTCCAACGCCTCGTGCACCACCAACTGTTTCGTGCCGATGGTCAAGGTGCTCGACGACGCCTTTGGGGTCGAGCGCGGCCTGATGACGACGGTCCACGCCTACACGGGCGACCAGATGCTGGTGGACGGCCCTCACAAGGACCAGCGTCGTGCCCGCGCCGCCGCCATCAACATCGTGCCCACCAGCACGGGGGCCGCCCGAGCCACGGGACTGGTGCTCGAGGCGATGCAGGGGCGGCTCGACGGCCAGTCCCTCCGGGTGCCGGTGGTTGACGGCTCGCTCACCGACTTCACGGCGGCGCTGGCCCGCGAGGCGTCGGTCGACGAGGTCAACGAGGCGTTCAGGGCGGCGTCGGCTTCGGGGCGGCTGGCCGGCGTGCTCGACTACTCCGACGCCCCGCTGGTGTCGACCGACATCGTCGGCTCGCCCGCGAGCTGCACCTTCGACAGCCTGCTCACCCAGGCCATCGGCAACATGGTCAAGGTCTTCGGCTGGTACGACAACGAGTGGGGCTACTCCCAGCGGCTGGTCGATCTCGCCTTGGTCGTCGGCGCCGCCAACCAGAAGTAGCCCCAGGTGACCAGCGTTCCGACGCTGGAGGACCTGCCCCCGCTCCAGGGTCGGCGGGTGCTGCTGCGGGCCGACTTCAACGTGCCGATCCGCGACGGCGAGATCGCCGACGACCTCCGGATCCGCGCCACGCTGCCCACCATCGAGTGGTTGCGGGGCCAGGGCGCCGCGGTCGTCGCCTGCACGCACCTGGGCCGGCCGAAGGGGAGGCCGGACCCCCGCTACTCGGTCGAGCCCGTGCGCCGTCGGCTGGCCGAGCTGGCGCCGGGCGTCGACCTGCTCGACAACCTCCGCTTCGAGCCCGGTGAGGAGGCCAACGACCCCGCGTTCGTGGCCAAGCTGATCGACGGCTTCGACGCCTACGTCAACGACGCCTTCGGCGCCTCGCACCGGGCGCACGCCTCGATCGTGGGGCCGCCGCAGTTCCTGCCGTCGGCGGCGGGACGGCTGCTGGCCAAGGAGGTGGACGTCCTGCTCGGCCTGCGCACCGACCCCCGCAGACCGTTCGTCGCCGTCCTCGGCGGATCCAAGGTGAGCGACAAGCTCTCGGTCGTCGAGGCGCTCCTCGACGTGGCCGACGCGGTGCTCGTCGGCGGCGGCATGTGCTTCACGTTCCTGGCGGCGCAGGGCAACCCGATCGGGGCCAGCCTGTTCGAGCCCGACATGGTCGACGAGTGCCGGCGGCTGCTCGAACGGCACGGGGACCTGAGGGCCAGCGGGTCAGCGAGCCCGGGGCCCGAGCGGCCCGCTGCCGGAGGCAGCAAGAGCGGGGAGCATGTTCTGGTGCTGCCGACCGACATCACCGCGCTGGGGCCGGGCGGCGAGCTCATGAACCCCGGCGCCGGCGGTGAGGTGCGCCAGCTCGGCACCCGCCTTCCCGAGGGATGGACGGGCGTCGACATCGGGCCGGGGACCGCCGCCGAGTTCGGCGACCGCATCGCCGACGCCCGCAGCGTGTTCTGGAACGGCCCGATGGGGGTGTTCGAGGACCCCCGCTTCGAGGCGGGCACCCGGGCGGTCGCCCAGGCGATGGCCGATGCCGATGGGTTCACGGTCGTCGGCGGCGGCGACAGCGCCGCGGCACTGGCGCAGTTCGGGCTGGACGGCGCCATCGACCACATCTCGACGGGTGGCGGCGCCTCGTTGGAACTGCTGGAGAAGGGTGACCTGCCCGGCCTGGCGGCGCTCCGCGGGGAGTGGAACGGCTGACCTGGCGAGGCAATAGGGTCCGCGGCGCGGGACTTGAGGCAATACGGTCCGGGGGCCGGTCCCGGTTGCCTCGAGAGCTGGGTGCCGGTCCCTATTGCCTCGGGCTGGAGGACGATCACGATGGTCGAGGCCGACCGTAAGGGCCGCAGACCGCTCATCAGCGGCAACTGGAAGATGTATCTGAACCACTTCGAGGCGACGGCGCTGGTGCAGAAGCTGGTCTACGAGCTCACGCCCGAGGACTACGCCGCCGTCGACGTCTCGATCCACCCCTCGTTCACCAACCTCCGGACGGTGCAGACGTACTTCCTCGCCGAGAAGGACCCTGTGCCCATCGCCATCGGCGCCCAGAACTGCCACTGGGAGGAGGAGGGTGCCTTCACCGGCGAGGTGTCGCCGGCGGCGCTGCGCAAGCTCGACGTGGCCTATGTGATCGCCGGGCACTCCGAGCGCCGGGAGCTGTTCTGCGAGACCGACGACGTGGTCAATCGCAAGGTCCGGGCGATCTTCCAGTGGGACATGACGCCGATCCTGTGCGTTGGCGAGACGCTCGACGAGCGCGAAGCCGGCACCACGGAGGCGAAGGTGACGGGCCAGGTCGAGGCCGGCCTGTCCGGCCTGTCGGCGGAGCAGGTGGCGGCACTGGTCGTCGCTTACGAGCCCATCTGGGCCATCGGCACCGGCCGGACCGCGACACCCGACGACGCGCAGGCCGTGTGCGCGACCATCAGAGCGACCGTGCGCGGCATCAGCGGCGCCGCCGCCGGGGACGCGTTGCGCGTCCAGTACGGCGGTTCCGTCAAGCCCGAGAACGCAGCCGGCCTGATGGCCTGCCCCGACATCGACGGTGCCCTGGTGGGCGGCGCCAGCCTCGAGAGCGAGGCGTTCGCGGCCATCGTGCGCTACCGCGACCGGGCCTGATCCCCGAGGATGGTGTGACGGCTGCCACGGAGTGCTACACAGCAAGGGGGAACGGAGCTACGACAGCAGCGCTCCGGCCGAAGTGCAGGTTGTGTGACGATGGCGCAACAGACTGACGCGAATGCCCATTTGGGTGCGTTTCAGGTCGCCACCCCGGTCACCGAATCGGCAGTTCGGCAAGCGATCCTGCTAAGTTCAGCCCGTTCACCGGTGCCATGGGTCACACCTCGTGCCGGTGCACCCAACCCGTGGGGTGGAGGTGAGTCCGAGCGCGCGAACCGCGTGATGTGGCATGCGACCCCGACGGTGCAATCTGACCATCACTAGGAGGTCCAAGAATGAGACGACAGCGCAGGGGCTTGAAGCTCCTTGCTCTCATACTGGGGCTCTCGCTCGTGGCCGCCGCCTGTGGCGACGATGACGACGACGAGGGCGCCGCGGAGGAAGGCGAGGGCGCAGAAGAAGAATTTCAGCAGGGCGGTGAGTTCATCGACCTCAGCGCGTTTTCGCAGGGTCCCGCCGAGAACATCGATCCGGCGCTGAGCACCACCGTCTCCGCGTCACAGGTCGGCGAGTCGCTTTACGACGGGCTCACCAAGGTCGACTACAGCGACATCGAGAACCCGGTGGTCCGGGGCGAGGCGGCCGAGTCGTGGGAGCCCAACGAGGACGGCACGGAGTGGACGTTCACCGTCCGTGACGACCTGTTCTTCTCGGACGGCACCCAGGTCCTGCCGAGCTCGTTCAAGCGGTCGTTCGAGCGCTCCAGCGAGCCCGACTTCGCCGGCGACTACTCCTACCTGTTCAGCTTCTTCGAGGGCGGCCAGGAGAAGCTCGACGGTGCCGCCGACGAGATCACCGGGGTCGTGGCCGACGACGACGAGATGACCCTCACGACCACGCTCTCGGCTCCCTACGCGAACTTCGACGCCGTCATCGGCTTCAAGCTCTTCGCACCGATGCCCGAGGCGGTCGAGGAGCTCACCGACCAGAACGAGTGGGAGACTATGGACGGCGGGCTGATCGGCAACGGGCCGTTCATGTTGGATGCGCCCATCAACGACCAGGAGATCGTGCTCGTGCCCAACCCTGAGTGGGATGGCACCAAGTACGACGAGGAGTTGGGCCTGCCCGAGCAGCCCTATCTCGACCGCCTCACCTTCCGGGTCTCGGCCGACCAGGACACGGCATACAACGCGTTCGAGGCCGGCGAGGGCCAGACCGCCACGATCGTCGCCGGTCGGGTCCAGGAGGCGGTCGACAACTACGCGACCACGCTCAACGACCCGGCCCTGGGCATCTACTACTTCCAGATCAACGACCGCGACCCGCGCGTCGGCGGCGAGGAGAACAAGCTGCTCCGCCAAGCCATCTCGCAGGCCATCGACCGCGACGAGATCAACCAGGCGGTGTACGAGGGCACCAGGACCAACGCCACCGGCATCACGCCGCCCGGCATCCCCGGGTTCCAGGAGGGTCTCTGCGACTACTGCGAGTACGACCCCGAGGCCGCGCAGGCGGCGTACGACGAGTGGGTGGACGCAGGTAACTCGCTCGCCGAGCCGCTGCCCATCCAGCTCAACGCCGACGCCGGCCACGAGCCGGTCGTGCAGATCATCATCGACAACCTCGATGCCATCGGCATCCCGGCGACGGCGGAGGCGATCCCCTCGGAGACGTACTTCGGCCAGCTCGCCGAGGGTGCGTGCGTGATCTGCCGGGCGGGCTGGCTCGCCGACTACCCGACGTACGACAACTTCATGTTCGACCTGTTCGACACGTCGGCGCTCGACGGCAACAACTACGGGTACAGCAATCCCGAGTTCGACGAGCTCCTGGCCGAGGCCAAGGCGACCACCGATGCCGACACGGCCGCCGATCTGTTCCAGCAGGCGGAGCAGATCCTGCTGAACGACGACATCGGCACCATCCCGATCAACTGGTACCTCGGGACGGTCGCGTACAACCCCGACGAGGTCGCGAACCTCAGCCAGACTCCCGACTTCCACATCGTGTGGGAGACTGTCGCGCTGGCGAACCCGTAACCCAGCGGATCACATGAGTGGCTAGCTGGCCGGGGGTCCCGTACCCTCGGCCAGCGGCCGGACCATCGGCCTCGGACCCAGCATGACCAGCTACATCATCCGCCGCCTGCTGCAGATCATCCCGACGGTCTTCGTCGCCCTCTCGTTCCTGTTCTTCATCTTCTTCGCACTCCCGGGCGACCCGGCGTCGCTCATCGCCGGCGGCGCCGAGCGCACCATCGACCCGGGGGTGATGGAGCGGATCAACGCGCGCTACGGGCTCGGCAACTCCATCTGGGCCCAGTTCGGCGACTACTGGCAGCGCACCATCCGGTGGGACCTGGGCGAGTCGTTCCTCAACCGCCGCAGCGTCAACGAGATCCTGGGCGAGCGGGCCGTGGCCAGCATCCGCCTCGCCATCTGGGCGGTCATCATCGAGGTGATCGTCGGCCTCTGCGTGGGCCTGCTGTCGGCCATCCGCCGTTACTCGTGGAGCGACAAGCTGACCACGATCGTGACGGCCGTGGCGTCGGCCATCCCCGTCTTCGTGCTCGGGTTCATCCTCCAGTGGGCCTTCGCGGTCAAGCCCAACCAGTGGGACTGGCCGGAGTGGGCCCGGCTGCGCACCTCGGGGATCGGTCCCAACTCGTGGACACTGTTCTTCATCCCCACCGGGGAGCAGTGGCGCTACCTGATCCTGCCCGCGATCACGTTGGCGTCCGTGACGACCGCCCTGCTCGCCCGGATGACCCGGGGATCGATGCTCGAGGTCCTGCGCGCCGACTACATGCGCACGGCGCGGGCCAAGGGACTGCGCGAGCGCGACGTCGTGGTCAGGCACGGCCTGCGCAATGCCATGCTCCCGGTGGTGACCCTCATCGGCCTGGACTTCGGCACCGCCATCGGCTCCGCCGTGCTCACCGAGACCACGTTCTCGTGGCCTGGACTCGGCTCGCAGATCGTGGCCTCGGTCAACGACCGCGACCTCCCCGTGCTCCTCGGGCTCACGCTCGCGGTGGTGCTCGCCTACGCCTTCGTCAACCTGATCGTGGACATCTCCTATGCCTGGTTCGATCCCCGCATCCGGCTGGGGAAGGGAGAGCACGCATGACCCTCGCTGACCGAGCCCGCGCCCCCGGCCACATCGAAGCGCCCGAGTCGACCGACGTCGCCGACCTCGGCGTGGCCCGGCCCTTGCGGGCCGACGTCTGGCGCCGGTTCAAGCGCAACCGGTTGGCCATGGTGGGCCTGGGCTTCATCGTGCTGCTGACGGTGGTGGCCATCTTCGCCCCTTGGATCGCGCCCTACAGCATCACCGAGCGGGCCTCGGGAGAATTCCGGGACGGCCCGTCAGCCGATCACTGGTTCGGCACCGACGCCATCGGCCGGGACGTCTTCTCCCGCGTCGTGTTCGGGGCGAGGGTGTCGCTGCGGATCGGCTTCCTGGCCACGCTCATCGCGCTCGTGGTCGGCGTGACCCTGGGCGCGACCGCCGGCTTCTTCGGCGGCGGGACCGACAGCCTGATCATGCGGCTGACCGACGTGTTCCTGGCCATCCCCTACATCATCCTGGCCGTCTCCATCGCCACCGTCGTGGGCCGCAGCGAGAACTCGATCATCCTCATACTCGGACTGACGGGGTGGTTGTTCGTCACCCGGATCGTGCGGGCCAGCTTCCTGGGGCTCAGGCGGTTGGAGTACGTCGAGGCCGCGACCGCGCTCGGGTTCTCGCGGCCGCGCATCATGTTCCGCCACGTCCTGCCCAACGCGCTCCAGCCGATCATCGTGTACGGCACCATCGCCATCGGCGCCGTCATCCTGTCCGAGGCAGCGCTGTCGTTCGTCGGCGTGGGCCCCCAGGAGCCGACCCCGGCATGGGGGCGCATGGTGGCCGACGCCGGTGGGGGCAGCCTGGCCAGCGCACCACACATGCTGTTCTTCCCGGCGATGGCGATCGTCCTCACGGTGCTGGCCTTCATCCTCGTGGGCGACGGCCTGCGCGACTCCCTCGACCCGAAGCTGAAGTAGACCCATGGCCGACGTGATCGACGCCGTCGCGGGGCGGTCGGTAGCGCCCGGGACAGAGGTGCTGCTGTCGATGCGCGACCTGCATGCCGGCTTCGACACCGACGACGGGCGCGTGCAGGCGATCGACGGCGTCTCTTTCGATGTGGCGCGCGGCGAGGTGTTCGCCATCGTGGGCGAGTCGGGCTCGGGCAAGTCGGTGACCGCCATGTCGATCCTGGGGCTGCAGCCGACGCTCGACGTCACCGAGGGCGAGATCCTGTGGAAGGGTCGTGACCTGCTCACGCTGCCCGAGGACGAGCGCCGCCGGGTGCGGGGCAATGAGATCGCGATGATCTTCCAGGACCCCCTGACCGCGCTCAACCCGGTCCACACGGTCGGCAGGCAGATCGGCGAGATGGCGCGCATCCATGAGGGCATCGGGAAGAAGCAGGCGCTCGAACGGTCGATCGAGCTGCTCGACCTGGTCGGCATCCCCGAGTCCCGCAAGCGCGCCCAGATGTACCCCCACGAGTACTCGGGTGGCATGCGGCAACGGGCCATGATCGCCATGGCCATCGCCTGCAACCCCGACCTGCTCATCGCCGACGAGCCCACCACCGCCCTCGACGTGACGGTGCAGGCCCAGGTGCTCGAGGTGCTGGTCGACATCAAGGACGAGATCGATTCGGCCATCATCCTCATCACCCACGATCTGGGGGTGGTGGCGGGCCTGGCCCACCGGATCATGGTCATGTACGGCGGCCGGGGGGTTGAGCTGGGCACCACCCGTGAGCTGTTCTACGAGCCGCGGCATCCGTACACCCTCGGCCTGCTCGCCAGCCTGCCCCGCCTCGACGACGTGGGTGACGAGCCGTTGCTGCCCATCGCCGGGTCGCCGCCGTCACTGATCCGCAAGCCGTCGGGCTGCGTGTTCCACCCGCGCTGCCGCTTCGCCCGGGTGCCGGGCATGTGCGATGGGGAGGTCCCGGCGCTGCGGCTGGTGGCCGGCGACGCCCACATGTCGGCGTGCCACTACGCCGAGGAGCTGGCCGGGGTCACGATCGAATCGCTACGGGCGTCTGTCGACGTGACGGCCGACGCCGAGCTGTTGGACGTTGGGCTCGCGGTGCCCCGGAGGAACGGTGGAGATGAGGTCGACGCCGAGGCCAGCGATGTTTTCGTCGAGGAGGGTGTGGCCCACCCGGGCGTGACCGAGCGGAGCCTCGAGGACGAGGGTCCCCAGACCTGGCCGGAGGCACGGTGACGACCCACACCGCGGTCGACGACACTCCGGCCGAGACGAGCGCGGACGGGCCGCTGCTGGTCGCCCGCGACCTCGTCAAGGACTTCCCCATCCGCGGTGGCGTCTTCGGCCGCACGGTCGGCTACGTGTCGGCCGTCGCCGGCGTGAGCCTGGCCGTCGACCGCGGCGAGGCGCTGGGCCTGGTGGGGGAGTCCGGGTGCGGCAAGTCGACTACCGGCCGCCTGCTCCTCAACCTGATAACACCCACGTCGGGCACCGTCGTGTTCGACGGCCAGGAGATCAGCCGCATGAAGGGCAAGCGGCTCTCCGAGATGCGGCGGCGGTTCCAGATCGTCTTCCAGGATCCGTACGCCTCGCTCAACCCCCGGATGACCATCGGGACCGCACTGTCCGAGCCGCTCAGGTTCCACTTCGACTGGCCGAAGGAGCGGATCGAGGAGCGCGTCCGCGATCTGCTGCGAACCGTCGGGTTGTCGCCCGAGCACACCAACCGGTTCCCCCACGAGTTCTCGGGCGGCCAGCGCCAGCGGGTTGGCATCGCCCGGGCGCTCGCCCTCGAGCCCGAGATGATCGTGCTCGACGAGCCGGTGTCGGCGCTCGACGTCTCGATCCAGGCCGGGGTCGTGAACCTGCTGGAGAAGCTGCAGGACGAGCTCGGCCTCGCCTACGTGTTCATCGCCCATGACCTGTCGGTGGTGCGGCACATCTCCGACCGGGTGGCGGTGATGTACCTGGGCAAGATCGTCGAGTCGGGCGAGCGCAAGCAGATCTACGAGAACCCGGGGCATCCCTACACGCAGGCGCTGCTCTCGGCCATCCCGCTGCCCGATCCCGAGCGCGAGCGCACCCGGGAGCGCATCATCCTCACCGGCGACGTGCCCAGCCCGGCCGATCCGCCGTCAGGGTGCCGGTTCCGCACCCGGTGCTGGCTCAAGCGCCAGCTCGAGGACGGCGGCGTCGACACCTCGGCGTGCGTCGAGCAGGAACCTTTGCTCGCCATCCGGCCGTCGAGCGGGGTCGACCATCCCGCTGCCTGCCACTTCACGCGCCAGCGCGAGGTCGTGTAGCGGACGAACCCACCATCCTTCGGCGGCGGTTCGACCACCTCTTGTGCGAGTTCGTGCAAGAATCGGCGGTGTCGCCGGAGATCGACCTACCAGATCGCGTCTCCCGACGGCGACGCCGACAGCAACCAGGGGGAAACACATGAGACAGCGGCGATTCCGCTGGGTATCGGCCTTTGTCGCACTCGGACTCGTGGCCGCGGCCTGCGGCGATGATGACGACGACGGCGCCGAGGGCGAAGACACCGAAGCGCCCGCCGAGGGCGGTGACTTCGAGGCGCTGGCGTTCGACGAGAGCGCCCAGTGCGGCACCGAGGCCTACGCCGGCAACCTCGCCGGGATCGAGGCGACCGACGAGCAAACGGTGACGTTCACCCTCTGCAATCCCGACGTGGCCTTCCCGTCGAAGGTGGCGTTCTCGGCCCTCGGCATCTTCTCCGAGGAGCAGCTCGAGCAGGATGCGGCCAGTGGGGCACTCGTCGACAACCCGATCGGCACCGGTCCCTACCGCCTCGAGGCGTGGGAGAAGGGCAGCCAGATCGTGCTCACCGCCAACGAGGACTACTGGGGTGACGCGCCGCCGATCCCCACCGTGGTCTTCCGGTGGAGCGAGGAGTCGGCCCAGCGGCTGGTCGAGCTGCAGTCGGGTGACGTCGACGGGATCGACAACGTGGGCACCGAGGACTTCGAGACGGTGGCGGGCGATTCCAACCTCCAGCTCATCGAACGTGAGCCGCTCAACGTCTTCTACCTCGGCTTCAACGTCGACCAGCCGCCGTTCGACAACGAGCAGCTGCGCCAGGCGATCGGTTACGCCATCGACAAGGATCGCCTCGTCGAGAACTTCTATCCCGAGGGTTCGATCGCTGCCGATCAGTTCCTGCCGCCGGGCATCCCGCAATACCAGGACGGTGCCGAGAGCTTCACCTACGACCCCCAGCGGGCGCAGGAGCTGCTCACCGAGGCCGGCTATCCCGACGGCGTCGACCTCGGGGTGCTTAGCTACCGGCCCACCGTGCGCGGTTACCTGCCCCAGCCACCGCAGGTGGCGAGTGACATCCGTGACCAGCTCGCCCAGGCGGGTATCACGGTGGCGCTCGACGAGCAGGAGGAAGGGGCGTTCATCGACAACGCCAACACGGGCGCCCTGAGCTTCTACATGCTCGGCTGGGGTGCCGACTACCCGGATGCCACCAACTTCTGGGACTTCCACTTCGGCTCGGGGGCTTCCCCGCAGTTCGGCACCGGCTTCGACGACATGCACGAGGTGCTGAGCGAGGCCGGATCGACGGTCGACGAAGACCAGCGCGCCGACCTGTACGCCCAGGCCAACGAGCTGCTGCTCCAGCACGCCCAGGCGGTCCCGGTCGCCTACGGCGGCTCGGCGGTGGCGTTCAACGCCTCGGTCGAGGGCGCACACGCCAGCCCGCTGTCGAACGAGCGCTTCGCGGAGATGTCCGAGGAGGGTGCCGACCAGCTCGTGTGGATGCAGAACGGCGAGCCCTCGGGGCTCTACTGCGCCGACGAGACCGATGGCGAGGCGCTGCGGGTCTGCGAGCAGATCAACGAGTCGCTGCTCGGTTACGAGGTGGGCGGCACCGAGGTGGAGCCAGCGTTGGCCGAGGAATGGGAGTCCAACGACGACCTCACCGAGTGGACCTTCACCCTGCGCGAGGGCGTGACCTTCCACGACGGCAGCACGTTTGACGCCAACGACGTCGTCGCCAGCTACCGGGCGCAGTGGGACGCCGCCGACCCGCGCCACGTCGGCCGCGAGGGTCTGTTCACCTACTTCGAGGCTCTGATGGGCGGGTTCCTCAACCCACCGCCGGCACCCGCCGGCTAGGGCTTTTTCGAGGGGGGAGGGGAGACCCTCCCCCCTCGACCTCCCCCCCGTGGGCCGCCGCCTCGCGGCGGCGTCGATCCCCGGTCGCTCGACCGGCGCAGCCGGCCCGAGCGACGGCGGGGGGCTCCGGCAGGAGCCTCTGCCCCCCGCACCCCCCGCCAGTCTCCGTGCGAGACTCTTCAGACTCTCCATGCTGCGATTCATTGCCCGACGGCTCGTCAGCTCGATCCCGGTCCTGTTCGGGATCCTCGTGGCCACGTTCGTCATCGCACGGGTCATCCCCGGTGACCCGTGCCAGGCCGCCCTGCAGGAGCGGGCCACCGCCGAGGCGTGTGCCGACTTCAATAGCCGCTACGGCTTCGACGACCCCATCGTCGTCCAGTTCGCTGGCTATGCCGGCGACGTCTTCAGGGGCGACCTGGGCGACTCGGTCCAGGAGCGGCAGTCGGTCACCGACCTGCTGATCGATCGCCTGCCGGTGACGCTGCAGCTTTCCGTGGCGGCGCTCTTCATCGCGGTGATCGTGGGCGTGCCGCTGGGGGTGCTGGCGGGATCGCGCCACAACAGCAAGACCGACGTGACCACGATCGTGGGCGCCAACCTCGGGGTGTCCATCCCCGTGTTCGTGCTGGGGCTGATCCTCCAGTACGTCTTCGCCAAGCAGCTCAACGACACCCCGCTGGGGCTGCCGGCCTCCGGCCAGCTCACGGCCGGGGTGATCCCCGACCCGTTCTACGAGGTCTGGGGCATCGGCCAGAACTCGTTCTTCGAGTTCGTGGCCAACATCGACCTACTGAACGCGGTGCTCATCTGGCGCTGGGACATCTTCGTCGACGCACTGCAGCACCTCATCCTTCCCGCGGTGGCCCTGGCCACCATCCCCATGGCGATCATCGCCCGCATGACCCGGTCGAGCCTGCTCGACGTCCTCGGCCTCGATTACGTGCGCACGGCCCGGGCCAAGGGCCTGCGCGAGCGGGTGGTCGTGGCACGCCATGCCCTCAGGAACTCGCTGCTCCCGGTGGTGACGGTCATCGGGCTGTCGTTGGGCACGCTGGTGGGCGGGGCCATCCTCACCGAGACGATCTTCAACCTCACCGGGGTGGGCAAGACGCTGTTCGACGCGATCTCGGGGCGGGACTACTTCGTCGTGCAGGGCTTCACCCTGGTGGTGGCGGTCGGTTTCGTGGTGATCAACCTAATCACCGACATCGTCTACACATTCCTCGATCCGCGGGTGCGGGTGAGCTAGGGCAGCCATGGCGATCGAGGAGCTTCCCCTTGCTGTCGAGCAGGCGGCCGAGGCGCCACCGGCGCAGCGACGCGAGCGGGGCCTGTGGCGCGACGCCTTCCGCCAGACGTTCCGCAAGCGCTCGGCGATCGTGGGCGCGGCGATCCTCGCGCTGCTGCTGTTCATGGCGCTGTTCGCACCGCTGCTGGCGCCCTATGGGGAGCGCGAAGTGCTCATCGAAACCGAGGGCCTGCGGCCCCGGAGTGAGCCGTGCATCCACCTGAGCGTCAACTGGATCCCCGACGTTCCGGTGCTCAGCACGTTCGAGAGCTTCCTGGAGTCCAACGGCTTCTCGTGCTCGCCGGACGAGCCCCAGCACCTCATGGGGCTCGACGGCAACGGGCGCGACGTGTTCAGCCGCGTCCTCTACGGGGCCCGCGTGTCGCTGCTGGCGGGCGTGGGGGCGGTGTCGTTCGCGGTCGTGATCGGTGCAGGCATCGGACTGATCTCGGGGTTCTTTGGGGGTCGGGTCGACAACGGGGTCATGCGGGTGATGGACGTGCTGCTCGCGTTCCCGGCGTTGCTGCTGGCCATCGCCATCGTGACCGCGCTCGGTCCCGGGCTGTTCAACGGCGTGCTGGCCGTGTCGGTGGTGACGATCCCGATATACGCCCGGGTCATCCGCTCGCGGGTGCTGTCCGTGCGGGAGCAGGATTTCGTGGCCGCCGACCGTGCCCTGGGCGTGTCCAGTCCCCGCATCCTGTCCCACCGGGTGCTGCCCAACTCGCTCACCCCGCTGGTCGTGCAGGCCACCCTGGGGATCGCCACCGTCGTGCTGGAGCTGGCGGCGCTGTCGTTCGTCGGCCTCACTGGCGATCCCGACCGCGCCGAGTGGGGCCGGATGATTGCGCTCGAGCGCAACCAGCTCTTCACGTCCCCCCACCTGGTCTTCTATCCGGGCCTGATGATCATGCTCAACGTGCTGGCGTTCAACCTGATCGGTGACGGCCTGCGCGATGCCCTCGACCCCAGGCTGAACAAATGAGCGAGCCGTTGCTCGAGGTCAGCGGGCTGCGGACCTGGTTCTTCACCGCCGACGGTGTGGTCAAGGCGGTCGACGGCGTCGACCTCACGGTCAACCAGGGCGAGATCGTGGGCCTGGTGGGCGAGTCGGGCTCGGGCAAGAGCGTCACCGCGTTTTCGGTGCTGCGGCTGGTGGATCCGCCCGGGCGCATCGTCGACGGTTCGATCCACTTCGACGGCAAAGACCTGCGGGCGGCGTCCAACGAGGAGATGCGAGCCGTGCGGGGCAGCCGCATCGGCATGATCTTCCAGCAGCCGCTCTCGTCGCTGAACCCGTCCTATCGGGTCGGGTTCCAGATCGCCGAGGTCTACGAGGCGCACGAGCGCATGAAGCGCTCCGACGGGTGGGAGCGGGCCGAGGCCATGCTGGTCAAGGTCGGGATCCCCGACGCCCGCCAGCGTTCGCGGGCGTACCCACACCAGATCTCCGGCGGGCAGGCGCAGCGGGTGATGATCGCTATGGCCCTAGCGGCGAACCCGGCCCTGCTCATCGCCGACGAGCCCACCACCGCGCTCGACGTGACCATCCAGGCCCAGATCCTGGATCTGATCCGCGACCTCCAGGCCGACCTGGGCATGGCGGTTGTGCTCATCACCCACGACCTCGGGATCGTGGCCGAACTGTGCGACCGCGTGGCGGTGATGTACGCGGGGCAGATCGTGGAGGAGACCGACACCCGCACGCTGTTCCGGGAGCCCAAGCACCCCTACACGCAGGGCCTCATGGGGTCGGTCCCCGTCATCGGCCAGCGGCGGCACCGGCTCGAGGTCATCCCCGGGCGGGTGCCGAACCTGGTGGACCTCCCTGTCGGCTGCCGCTTCGCCCCCCGCTGCCGTGCTCGCGAGGAGCACGGGCTCACCCAGTGCACCGAAGCGTTGCCGGCGCTGGTGGAGGTGGCCCCTGGGCATCGGGTGCGCTGCTACCTGCACAGCGACGCGGTCGAGGAGCCCTCGGAAGCGGTCGTGGAGGTGGGGCGTCGGTGAGCGAGTCGCACGTCTTTGAAGACCTTCCGGGCCATGAGCCCGAAGGATCTTCGAAGTCTGCGCCGCTGGTCTCGGCGCGGGGAGTGGTGAAGACCTTTCCCCTGCAAGGCGGCGTCTTCGGCCGGGCCGTCGCCGAGGTTCGGGCCGTCGACGGCGTCGACCTCGACATCTATCCCGGCGAGGTCCTGGGCCTGGTGGGCGAGTCCGGCTGCGGCAAGTCGACCCTCGGCCGTGTACTGCTCGGGCTCCTGCCGGCCGACGGCGGCAGCGTCACGTTCGACGGCGTCGACGTGCTGGGGACGCGTGGCCGGCAGGTGCGGGCGCTGCGACGCCAGATGCAGATCGTGTTCCAGGACCCCTTCTCGTCGCTCGACCCGCGGGCCACTATCGGCGACTCCATCGCCGAGGGCTTGCGGGCCCACGGCGTGCCGGCGGCCCGGCGGCGTGACCGTGTGCAGGAGGTCCTCGATCTCGTCGGCCTCGAGCCCTACCACGCCCGGCGGTACCCCCATCAGTTCTCGGGCGGCCAGCGCCAACGCGTGGGCATTGCCCGGGCGCTGGCGGTCGAGCCGCGCTTCCTCGTGGCCGACGAGCCGGTCTCGGCCCTGGACGTCTCGATCCAGTCGCAGATCCTGAACCTCCTGCGCGACCTGCAGTCGCGTCTCGACTTCACGCTGCTCTTCGTCGCCCACGACCTGGGGGTGGTCGAGCACCTGTGCGACCGGGTGGCGGTCATGTACCTGGGCCGCATCGTCGAGATCGGGTCGCGCGAGCGGGTGTTCGGCAACCCCGAGCATCCCTACACCGAGGCGCTCATGTCGGCGATACCCGTGGCGGATCCCGAGCGGGAGCGGGTGCGGGTGGCGCTCAAGGGCGAGCTACCGAGCCCGCTCGATCCTCCGACCGGTTGCCCCTTCCACCCCCGCTGCCCGATCGCCGCCACCGGCGTGTGCGACATCGAGGTCCCCCAACTGCTCTCCGGCGGGGACGACCCCGACCACCTCGCCTCCTGTCACCTTCGTACCGGCGCTCACCAGGACCTCGACCCCGAGCGCCGGATCCGCCAACTACGTAACGAGGGGGCCGGTCCTCTAACCTGAGCGATCGGCCCGCGACCCAGGAGTCCGCCGTCCCGTGATCACTGCCGTCACCGCCGCGCTGAACATCCTCGCCTCGCTGATTCTCATCGTGCTCGTGCTGCTGCACAGCGGCAAGGGCGGCGGCCTGTCCGACATGTTCGGCGGCGGCATGGGCTCCAGCGCCATGGGATCGACCGTCATGGAGCGCAACCTCGACCGCTTGACGGTGATCGTGGCGCTCGTGTGGGGGTTCACGGTCATGGCCCTCTCGCTGATGCGCGGCTGAGCCTCGACATGTAGGAGCGGGGGAGGGGAGCGGACATGGCCATCCTCGGCAGCCGTGTGCTGCGGGTCGAGGATCCGCGCCTGCTGACCGTCGGCGGCACGTATTGCGCCGACGTGCGGGATCGCCGCCTCGACGGTGCCGTGCACGCCACGTACGTCCGCTCGAGCGTGGCCCACGCCCGGGTGACTTCCGTGGATGTCGCCGCCGCCCGGATCCTGCCGGGGGTTGTGGACGTGGTCACGGGCGCGGACATCGACCTGGCGCCGATGCCGGGGTGGTTCAACCCCGGCATGGTCCGGACCCACCTCGCCTGCGACCGGGTGCGGTTCGTGGGCGAGCCCTTGGCCGTGGTGCTCACCGAGCACCCCGACCAGGGCGAGGACGCGGCCGAGGCGGTGGCCGTCGACTACGAGCAATTGCCAACGTTGACCGACCCGATGGCGGCGCTGACCAGCGAGGTCAAGCTCTTCCCCGAGGTCGGGACCAACCTGGTGTGCGAGTTCGGCGAACCGGCCCACGCCGGCCCCGACGCCCTGGATGGCTGCGAGGTCGTGGTCCGCCGCCGGCTGGTCAACCAGCGTGTGGCCGCCTGTCCGCTGGAGGTGCGGTCCTCGGCGGCCGCATGGGTCGACGGCCGGCTGCACGTCTGGTGCTCGACGCAGAACCCTCACGCGGTCCGCGACGCGCTGGCGAGCCTCTACGTCGTCGACGCCGGGGACGTGGCGGTGGTCGCCCCCGACGTGGGGGGCGGGTTCGGGGCCAAGATCGACCTCCATCCCGAGGACCTGCTGCTGCCCTGGCTGGCCCGCCGCTGCGGCCGGCCCGTCCGCTGGGTAGAGAGCCGCAGCGAGAACCTGCTGGCGATGGTGCAGGGCCGCGCCCAGGTGCACGACGTGGCCATCGGCGGCCGGCGCGACGGCACCATCGAGGCGTACCGGCTGTCGATCGTGCAGGACGCCGGGGCCTACCCGGGCATGGGCGTCTACCTGCCGATGCTGACACGCTCGATGGCGGCCGGTACCTACGCCATCCCGGTGGTCGAGGCCGACGCCCGGGCAGTGGTCACCACCACGCCGCCCGTCGGTGCTTACAGGGGCGCGGGCCGGCCCGAGGCCACTGCCGCCATCGAGCGCGCGGTCGACCTGTTCTCGGCCGAGGTGGCGATGGATCCCGCCGAGGTGCGCCGGCGCAACCTGCTGCCCCGGTTCGACGAGCCCCTCACCACGCCGACCGGGGAGACCTACGACTGCGGCGACTACCCCGCGGCGTTGGAGCGCGTGCTGGCGGCGGCCGGGTATGACGAGCTGCGCGCCGAGCAGCGCCGCCGCCGCGAGCAGGACGCCACCTTGGCCCTGGGCATCGGCGTCTCCACCTACGTGGAGGTGACCGCCGCTCCGTCGGGCGGGAGCGAGTTCGCCCGCGTGGAGGTGCGACCGGGGCTCGACACGGGCGCCGGTATCGACAGTGTCGACATCGTGGTCGCCACCGGGAGCTCACCCCACGGCCAGGGCCTGGCGACGGCGTTCGCCATGCTGGCGGCCGACGAGCTGGGGGTCGCGCTCGAGCGCGTCCGGGTGCTGCACGGCGACACCGATGCGGTCCCGAGGGGCAGCGGCACCATGGGATCGCGGTCGGTCCAGCTGGGCGGGTCGGCAGTGCGCGGCGCCGCCCTCGGCGTGATCCAGCAGGCCCGGAAGGTCGCCGCGGATCTTCTGGAGGCGGCGGTGGACGACGTGGTGCACGACGCCGCCGCCGGGACCTTCCAGGTGTCCGGAACGCCGGCGGTGGCCCGCACCTGGGCCGAGGTGGCCGCCGCGGCAGAGCGTGACGGCAAGCCGCTCGCTGCCGACCACGACTTCCAGGTGTCTCGACCGACCTATCCGTTCGGGGCGCACGTCGCCGTCGTCGAGGTCGACACCGAGACCGGGGACGTACGGTTGGTCCGGCTGGTCGCCTGCGACGACGCCGGCCGCATCCTCAACCCGCTGCTGGCCCACGGCCAGCGGCACGGCGGGCTGGCCCAGGGCGCCGCCCAGGCGCTGTACGAGCAGGTCGCCTTCGACGCCCACGGCAACCCGTTGACGGCCACGTTCGCCGACTACCCGATCGTCTCGGCGGCGGAGCTGCCGTCGTTCGAGCTCGTCGACCTGGAGACGCCGACCAGGGTCAACGCGCTCGGTGCCAAGGGCATCGGCGAGTCCGGGACGATCGGCTCCACCCCTGCGGTCCACAACGCAGTGTGCGACGCCCTGGCGCACCTCGGGGTGCGGCACATCGACATGCCGTGCACGCCGGCGAGGGTGTGGCGGGCGATCCGGGAAACGGGCAGGATGAGCACCAGCGGGTCGTGACGACCGTCACGACCGAACGTGAGGGGGGCCACCGCTGTGAACATCACCCTTTCGGTCAACGGGGAGGAGCGCTCGACCGACGTCGAACCTCGCCGGCTGCTGGTGCACCACCTCCGGGACGACCTCGGGCTGACGGGCACCAACATCGGCTGTGACACGTCGTCGTGCGGCGCGTGCACGGTGCTGATGGACGGCGAGTCGGTGAAGTCGTGCACGATCCTGGCGGTGCAGGCCGACGGCCACGAGTTCATTACGATCGAGGGCCTGGCTGCGACTGCCCGTAGGGATAACGGGGATCCGGGCGCCCTGCATCCGATGCAGCAGGCGTTCCACGAGCAGCACGGTTTGCAGTGCGGGTTCTGCACCCCCGGCATGGTGATGGCCGCGGTGTCGCTGCTGAAGGAGAACCCCCATCCCAGCGAGGCCGACGTGCGGCTGGGCCTGGAGGGCAACCTCTGCCGCTGCACCGGCTACCACAACATCGTGCGCTCGGTGCTGGCCGCCGCCGGCGAGCTGCCGGAGTCCGAGGAGGTGCGGGCGTGACTGCCACCGACGTTCCCCAGACCGTCGCGCGAGGGATGGGCGCTCGCCTGCCCCGCAAGGAGGACGCCCGCCTGCTCACCGGCGAGGCCCGCTTCGTCGACGACCTGACCATTCCGGGCGCGCTGTGGCTGGGCATGGTCCGCAGCCCGTTCGCCCACGCCCGCATCGGCAACGTGGATGCCAGCGCGGCGCTCGCCGTCCCGGGCGTGCGCCACGTGTTCACCGGGGCCGACCTGCGGGACGGCTGGGCGGCGGCGATGCCGTGCGCCTGGCCCGTCACCGAGGACATGAAGGCCGCCGACCACTGGCCGGTGGCCGTCGACAAGGCCTGCTACGTCGGCGACATCGTGGCGGTGGTCGTGGCGGACAGCCGCTACGCCGCCGTCGACGGCGTCGACGCCGTGGAGGTCGACTACGACCCCCTGGAGGCCGTGGTCGACCTCGAGGATGCGGCCGGCGATCGGGTTGTGATCCACGAGGGCCTCGGCACCAACCGCAGCTACACGTGGACGCTGGTACCCGATCCTGACGCCGTGGAGCGGGCGTTCGCGGAGGCCGCTCACGTCGTGCGGGAGCGCTACCTGCAGCAGCGGCTGATCCCCGTGGCGATAGAGACTCGCGGGGTGGCGGCCGTCCCGGGCGTCTACGGCGGCGACCTGACCGTCTATTCGGCCACCCAGATACCCCACATCCTCAAGATCATGATCACCGCCACGTGTGGCGTCCCCGAGGCCAAGGTGCGGGTCATCGCCCCGGCCGTCGGCGGCGGGTTCGGGTCGAAGCTGAACGTCTACGCCGAAGAGCTGATCGCCGTGGCGCTCGCGCAGCGGCTGGGCGTGCCCACGCGCTGGACCGAGGGGCGCAGCGAGAACTCGGTCGCCACGATCCAGGGCCGGGGGCAGATCCAGGACATCGAGCTGGCGGCTGATGGCGACGGCAAGGTCACGGCCGTCCGGGTCAAGCTGCTGGCCGACATGGGGGCCTACATGCAGCTGGTCACCCCCGGGATCCCGCTGCTGGGCGCCTTCCTCTATGGCGGCGTGTACGACGTGCCCGCTTACTCGTTCGAGTGCACGGGCGTGTTCACGACCAAGACCCCCACCGATGCGTACCGTGGCGCGGGGCGGCCCGAGGCGACCTATGCCATCGAGCGGGCGATGGAGTCCCTGGCCCGGGAGGTCGGCGTCGATTCCGCCGAGATCCGCCGGCGCAACTACATCCCGTCCGACCGGTTCCCCTACGACGCCTCGTCAGGGCTGACCTTCGACTCCGGGAACTACGAGCCGACGCTCGATCGGGCGCTCGAGCTCGTGGACCACGATGCGCGCCGAGCCGAGCAGCAACGTCGGCGCGACGCCGGCGACACCAAGCACCTTGGCATCGGCATCGCCACCTACGTCGAGATGTGCGGGCTGGCGCCGAGCCGGGTGCTGGCGTCGCTGAACTATGCCGCCGGCGGCTGGGAGGCCGCGACGGTGCGGGTGCTTCCGACCGGCACGGTTCAGGTGGTGAGCGGCACCACGCCCCACGGACAGGGCCACGAGACCTGCTGGTCGCAGATCGTGGCCGACAAGCTGGGTGTCGACCCGGACAGCGTGGAGGTGCTCCACTCCGACACCGCCGTCAGCCCGATCGGCATGGACACCTACGGCAGTCGCTCGTTGCCTGTCGGCGGAGTGGCGGTGGGTATGGCTTCCGACCAGGTGCTCGAGAAGGCCCGCAGGATCGCCGCCCACCAGCTCGAGTGCGCGGAGGACGACCTCGAGCTCGTCGACGGGGAGCTGCGGGTCAAGGGCACGCCAACGAAGGCGATGACGCTCCAGGCCGTCGCCTTCGAGGCCTTCAGCGCCCATGACCTGCCCGACGGCATGGAGCCCAACCTCGTGGGCCAGGTCACGTACGACCCACCCAACTTCGTGTTCCCGTTCGGGACCCACGCGGCGGTGGTCGAGATCGACGAGGAGACCGGTGGCATCGAGCTGGTCGACTACGCCGCGGTCGATGACTGCGGCGTCCAGGTCAATCCCATGATCGTCGAGGGCCAGCTCCACGGCGGCATCGTGCAGGGCGCCGCCCAGGCGCTGTGGGAGGAGGCGATGTACGACGACGATGGGTTGCTGCGCAACGCCACGCTGACCGACTACGGCGTGCCCTCGGCCGCCGAGGTACCGAGCATCAAGCTCGATCACACGGTCACCCCGAGCCCCACGAACCCGCTCGGTGTGAAGGGCATCGGTGAGGCCGGCACGATCGTGTCGACCCCGACCGTCATCAATGCCATCGTGGACGCCCTGGCGCCGCTGGGGATCACTGATATCGCCATGCCGGCCACGCCCGAACGGGTGTGGGCGGCCATCCGGGAGGCTCGGGAGGGACAGGCATGATCCCCGCAGCATTCGACTACCAACGCGCATCCAGCGTCGACGAAGCCGTCGGGCTGCTCGGCGAGCATGGCGACGACGCCAAGCTGCTGGCCGGCGGCCACTCGCTGTTGCCGCTCATGAGGCTGCGGTTGGCCGCGCCGGCGGTGCTCATCGACATCGGCCGCCTCGACGACCTGTCGTACGTGCGCAGCGACGACGGGCAGGTGCGCATCGGCGCGCTGACCCGGCACCACGACCTCGCCACGTCCGGCGAGCTGCGCGAGCAGGTGCCGCTGCTGGCGCACATTGCGGGCCAGATCGGCGACCCACAGGTGCGCCACCGCGGCACGATCGGCGGCTCGATCGCCCACGGCGACCCGGCGTCCGACCTGCCGGCGGCCCTGCTGGCGCTGCGGGGGACGCTGGTGGCCCGCGGCCCCAGCGGCGAACGGGAGATTCCCGCCGACGAGATGTTCACGGGCTTCCTCGAGACGGCGCTGGCGGACGACGAGGTCCTCACCGAGATCCGGGTCCCGGCGGTCGGCGGCGCACCGTGGGGGTTCCAGAAGTTCGTCCGGCGGGCGCAGGACTGGGCGATCGTCGGGTGCGCGACGGTGCTCGGCAACGGCACCTCGGGTGGGCCCGGCGTCGGGCTGGTCAACATGGGCGCGACGCCGCTGCGGGCGCCCAGCGTAGAGGAGGCGCTACGGAACGGAGCGTCGCCGGGGGATGCGGCCGCCAGGGCCGACGAGGGCACCGACCCCCCTGACGACCTCAACGCCTCCGCCGAGTACCGCCGGCACCTCGCACAGGTGCTGGTCCGCCGAGCTCTCGAGTCCGCCGGGGCGTAGGTCGACAGAGCGCCTCGAGGCAATAGCGGTCGCCCACGCGAGCCCGAGGCAATGACGAACGGTCTCCGTAAGTCATTGCCTCGGCCTCAGATCAGCGTTCGTCAATGCCTCGGGTCGACGCCCGACGGGCCGAGCCGGGGACCCCGGCCGTAGGCTGGTGGCATGTCCGCCGCACCTGCCGGCCCTGCCGGCCCCATTGCTGGCGCCCGCCGCGCCACGGGAGCCGTCATGGCCGAGACCGTCGACGACGTCGTGGCGGGCTTGGCCGCGCACGACTACCTCGCCGACGAGGGACTGGCCACCGCCGTCCTGCTGGCGTTGCGCCTGCAGCGGCCGCTGTTCCTCGAGGGCGACGCCGGCGTGGGCAAGACCGAGGTCGCGAAGGCCCTGAGCGCCTGGACGGGTGGCCGGCTGGTGCGCCTCCAGTGCTACGAGGGCATCGACGCGTCCCAGGCGCTGTACGAGTGGGACCACGCCCGCCAGCTTCTCCACCTGCGGGCGGCCGAGGCCGCCGGGCGGGCCAGCACCGCCGGCGTCGAGGTACTCGAGGACGAGCTCTACGCCGAGCGCTTCCTGGTCAGGCGGCCGCTGCTCCAGGCACTCGACGGGGCCGGCGACGGCAGCGCGCCCCCGGTTCTGCTCATCGACGAGATCGACCGTGCCGATGACGAATTCGAGGCCTTCCTGCTCGAGCTGCTGTCCGACTGGGCGGTGACGATCCCCGAGCTGGGCACGGTGTGCGCCACCGTCCCGCCCGTCACCGTGCTCACGTCCAACCGCACCCGCGACGTGCACGACGCCCTGAAGCGCCGTTGCCTCTACCACTGGGTCAACCAGCCCGAGGTCGAGCGCGAGGTCGCGATCGTGCGGCTGCGGGCGCCGGAGGTACCGGCGACCCTGGCGCGGGACGTTGCGATGGCCGTGGCCGAGGTGCGGACGTTCGGCCTCTACAAGCCACCGGGCATCGCCGAGACCATCGATTGGGCCCGGGCGTTGTCGACGCTGGGTCGGACGTCGCTCGATCCCGAGACCGCGTCGGCCACGTTGGGGTCGGTGGTCAAGTACCGCGAGGACGAGCAGCGGGTGCGCGACCACGGGATCGACGAGCTCGTGCGGCATGCGGTGCGCGATGGCGCTTGACACCCGAGGCTCGGGTGCCGCCCGACCCGAGCGCCTCGTGGTCGACTTCGTGGACCGGGTGCGCGCGGAGGGCCTGGCGGTGCCCCCGGGCTCGGCGGTCGAGTACGGGCGGGCATTGGGGGCCCTGCGGTCGACGCGGCTGTCGGCGCTCTACTGGGCGGGTCGCGCCACCCTGGTACGTCGGCCCGACGACATCGCCGCCTATGACCGCGCCTTCGCGGCGTTTTTCGAGGGCGCCGACGACGCGCCGGCGAGGCGGCTGTCGGTCCCGGTCCAACTCCACGTCGACGCCCCCGACGATCCGGACGCGAACGATCCCCAGGACGATGGCGACGAGGACGAGTCACCGGCCGGCGAGCTGCGTGCCCTTCGCTGGAGCGCCACCGAGCTGCTCCGACACAAGGACCTGTCCCAATGCACCGCGGACGAGCTGGCCGAGGCGCACCGGCTGATGGCCGATCTGCGCGTGCATGCGGCCCTGCGGCGGAGCCGCCGCCGCCGGCGGACGTCGCGGCATCGCGGCCATCTCGATCTGCGCCGCACGGTGGCCCGATCGCTGCGGACCGGCGGCGAGGTGGTGCGCCCGGCGGCCAGCGAACGCGGTGAGCGGCCGCGTCGCCTCGTCCTGTTGCTCGACGTCAGCGGCTCGATGGAGCCGTACGCCCGGGCGTTGGCACGGTTCGCCCACGCGGCGGTGGCAGCCCGCAAGCGCGGTCAGGTGGAGGTGTTCGCGCTGGGGACGCGCGTGACCCGCATCTCCCACGAGCTGGCCACCCACGATCCCGACGCGGCACTGCGGCGGGCGGCCGATGCGGTCGCCGACTGGGCGGGCGGCACCCGCCTGGGCGAGGGGTTACGGACATTCAATGACCGCTGGGGCGTGCGGGGTCTGGCGCGCGGCGCGATCGTGGTGGTGCTGTCAGACGGCTGGGACCGGGGCGATCCCACCCTCCTGGGATCCGAGCTGGCCCGGCTGCGGCGCGTCGCCCACCGCCTGGTGTGGGTGAACCCGCTCAAGGCCTCGCCCGGGTTCGCACCGCTGGCGCAGGGCATGGCCGCGGCCCTACCGCACGTGGACGAGTTCGTGGAGGGTCACTCGGTCGCCTCGCTGGAATCACTGGCCGAGTTGGTGGCCCGATGACATCTCGGCAAGCCGAAAGGATGTCTCCGTGAGAGACCTGCTCGACGAGCTCGACCGCTGGCGCGCCGAGGGTGTTCCGGTCGCCATCGCCCGCGTTGTCGACCTCGACGGCTCGGGTCCGCGGGCGCCGGGCGCCGCAATGGCCGTCAACGAGCGCGGCGAGGTGATCGGCTCGGTGTCGGGCGGCTGCGTCGAGGGGGCGGTGGTGACCGAGGCGCTGGACGTGTTGCGCACTGGCGAGCGCAAGGTGGTGACCTTCGGCTACAGCGACGACGAGGCCTTCGCGGTCGGCCTGACCTGCGGCGGCACCATCCACCTGTTCCTGGAGCCGTTGGACTGGTGACGGGCGTGGCGTCGGACGGCCCGGGGCGTCTGTACGAGGAGTTGGCGGCGGCCATCCGGGCCGAGGGGGCCGTGGCGCTGGCCACGGTGATCGCCGGTCCGGGTCAGGGTGGGAAGCTGCTGGTCGGTCCCGGCCGCAGCCCGCTCGGCTCCCTGGGCAACGGCGACCTCGATCGGGTCGTCACGCGCGACGCGCTGGGCGAGCTGGCGGCCGGCACGACCGTCGTCCGCCACTACGGCGAGCACGGCGAGGCGCGGGAGACCGTCGTGGCCGTGTTCGTGGAGAGCTTCGCTCCTCCGCCGCAGATGCTCGTGTTCGGCGCGGTCGACTTCACGGCCGCGCTGGTGCGGGTGGCCAAGGTGTTGGGCTACCGGGTCACGGTGTGCGACGCCCGCGAGGTGTTCGCCACTCGGGCGCGGTTCCCGCATGCCGACGAGGTGGTGGTCGACTGGCCCGACCGGTTGTTGGGCCGCGTCGGGGGCGGGCTCACGGCGCGCGACGCTCTCTGCGTGCTGACCCACGACGCCAAGTTCGACGTTCCCGCCCTCGTGGCGGCGCTGGCCACCGAGGTGGGCTACATCGGCGCCATGGGCAGCCGGCGGACCCATGCCGAGCGGATCGCCCGCCTCGAGGAGGCGGGCGTCGACGCAGAGTCGCTTCGCCGGATCCGGGCCCCGATCGGCCTCGACATCGGCGCGCGTACGCCAGAGGAGACGGCCGTGTCGATCTGTTCCGAGATCATCGCCCAGCGCACCGGTCGCCACGACGCCCGTCCCCTGCGCGACACCGAGGGCCCGATCCACGGCGGTGATTCCGAGCCGCTGGTCGGCGGCTGACGCCGTGACCGTCGCGGCGATCGTGCTGGCGGCGGGCGAGGGATCACGGTTCTCGGCATCGGGCGGCGACGGCCACAAACTGCTGGCGCCCTTCCACGGGCGCACCGTGGTGGAGTGGGCCATCGACAACGCAGCCGCCGCCGGGCTGGACACGGTCTACGTGGTGCGGGGCGCCACCGACCTGCCGGTCCCGGCAATGGCACGCGACGCCGTTCAGTTGGTGGCCAACGACCGGTGGCAGGACGGCATGGCAACGTCGCTCCGGGCCGGCCTGACCCGGGCTCGCCGGGACGGCCACCACGCCGTCGTGGTCGGCCTCGGGGACCAGCCGCTGGTGCTGGCAGAGTCGTGGCGACGCGTGGCCCGGACTTCGGCCAAGCCCATCGCGGTGGCAACGTACGACGGGACGCGGGGGAACCCGGTACGCCTGTCGTCGCTCGTCTGGCCACTCTTGCCGGCGACGGGCGACCAGGGGGCCCGGGTCGTGATGCGCCGTCGGCCGGACCTGGTGATGGAAGTACCGTGTCCGGGAGGTGCCGCCGACATCGATACGGTCGCTGACCTGAGGGAATGGAGCTGATGCCGTGGAGCTGACCAATGAGTTCCGGGTGGGCGTCCCGGTGGAAGATGCCTGGGAGGTGCTGACCGACGTCGAGCGGATCGCCCCGTGCATGCCGGGGGCGCAGCTCCAGGAGATCGAGGGCGACGAGTACCGCGGGATCGTGAAGGTCAAGGTGGGGCCGATCACGGCGCAGTACAAGGGTGCGGCACGCTTCGTCGAACAGGACGAGGCCGGGCATCGGGCCGTGTTGCGGGCCGAGGGCCGGGAGACGAGGGGCCAGGGCAACGCCAACGCCACGATCACGGCGCAGCTCGATCCCGACGGCGACGGCACCAAGATCTCGGTGAAGACGGATCTCACCATCACCGGCCGCGTGGCCCAGTTCGGCCGGGGCGTTTTAGCGGACGTCTCGACCAAGCTGCTGGGCCAGTTCGCGGACTGCCTGGAGTCGAAGCTCCTGGCGGGGGAGGAGGGCGGCAGTGCGAGCGGCGGTGCCGACTCGCCGAGTTCGACCGCCTCGTCGCCGGCGGCGTCGGCCGCCGGCGGTCCCCGCGACATCGCCTCGGAGGGAGCGGCGGCGACGCTGCAGGACGTGCCCCCAGGCGCAACGTGGCCCGGCCAGGCGGCGTCCCCCGGGCCTACGGCTGGAACGGCCGAAGCCGCCCCACCGTCGAGTGGCGACGCCGACCGCGCCCGGGCCAACGGCACGTCCGGCCCGTCGATCCGGGTGGTCGACTCACCCGACGCCGAGCCCGTCGATCTCCTCGAAGCCGCCGGCGCCCCGGTCGCCAAGCGGCTCGCACCCGCCCTGATCGGGCTCACGGTCCTGTGGCTGCTGAGCATCTTCCTGCGCCGCCGCCGGCGCCGTCGCTGAGCGCCTGCAGGTGGCCGCGGACCAATGAGAGCGCAGGGGTCGCGCTAGAGTGTCCGTCCTGCCCGGGCTCCCGGACAGCCACGTCGGAGTGGCGGAATTGGCAGACGCGCCAGGTTGAGGGCCTGGTGCCCGATT
>Ga0299914_10000241_pt1 | contig 32781 bp, 26 predicted proteins | sample RVTome_10_FD_201361 | JGI IMG/M metagenome (GOLD analysis project Ga0299914, IMG submission 201361) | Soil microbial communities from uranium-contaminated site in the Upper Colorado River Basin, Wyoming, United States - RVT153D57 (version 2) ... | reverse complement strand
CTGACGTGCTCCACGCAGCCATCGGGGTGCAGCTCGGCGAGTTCCAGCTCGACATCGCCCTCGACGTCGGCGACGGCGAGGTCGTCGCCCTGCTCGGGCCGAACGGCGCCGGCAAGACCACCGCGTTGCGCGTCATCGCCGGCCTCCAACCGCTCGACGACGGCCACATCGAGCTCGACGGCACCGTCCTCGACGACCCCGCCGCCGACGTGTTCGTCCCCACCGCCGAACGCCCCATCGGCGTCGTGTTCCAGGACTACCTGCTCTTCCCCCGGCTCACTGCGCTGGACAACATCGCCTTCGGGCTCCGCGCCCGCGGCCACGACAAGGCCAGTGCCCGCCACCGAGCCCGTGAATGGCTCGAGCGGTTCGCGCTCGCCGAGCAGGCCCACGCCAAGCCCCGCACCCTCTCGGGGGGCCAAGCCCAGCGTGTCGCCCTCGCCCGCGCCCTCGCGACGGACCCCCGCCTCCTGCTCCTCGACGAGCCCCTCGCCGCCCTCGACGCCGGCACCCGCGTCCAGGTCCGCGCCGAGCTCCGCCGCCACCTCGCCACGTTCCACGGTGCCCGGCTCCTCATCACCCACGACCCCCTGGACGCGCTCGTCCTCGCCGACCGCCTGGTGATCGTCGAGCAGGGGCACGTGACCCAGACCGGCGTTCCCGCGGACGTCACCGCCCGCCCGGCCTCGCGCTACGTCGCCCAGCTGGTCGGCATCAACCTGCTCCACGGGACCGCCACCGGCGACCACACCGTGCGCCTCGACAGCGGCGCCGAGCTCACGGTCGCCGACCCGCTGCCCGGCCCCGAGGTCGCCCTCGCCATCCGCCCCCAGGCCATCGCGCTCCACGGCCACCAGCCCGACGGCAGCCCCCGCAACACGTGGACCGCCACCGTCACCGACCTCGAGGCCGACCACGACCGGGTTCGCGTCACCCTCGGTGGGCCGGTGGCCGCCACGGCCGAGGTCACCCCGGCCGCCGTCGCGGAGCTCGGCCTCGCCCCCGGAACGAGCGTCTGGGCCACGGTCAAGGCCGTCGACCTCACCGCCTACCAACGCTGAATCCGACGCCCGGCCGCCGCCGGTGGGGCAATGGTCCCGCCGCGGACCACCGCCCCACCGAGGATCAATCCACGAGGGCCGGCTCGGGAACCCGCGCCGGCTCCGTCACGGCGGGGCCGCGGCCGGGCTCGTAGTCCGGTTCCGGCAGCCCGGCGCCGCCCTCGATGTCGAGGTTCGGGAGCAGCCGGTCGAGCCAGCCCGGCAACCACCAGTTCCAGTCGCCGAGGAGCTTCATGGTGGCCGGGACGAGCACGATCCGGACGATGGTGGCGTCGATGAACACGGCGGTGGCGAGGCCAAGGCCGAACATCTTGATGATCGGGTCGTCGCCCAGCACGAAGGCGGCGAACACGCTGATCATGATCAGCGCCGCCGAGGTGATGACCCGAGCGGTGGCGGAGATGCCCTCGACCACGGCGGCATCGTTGTTGCGGCGGCGCAGGTACTCCTCGCGGACCCGGGAGAGGAGGAACACCTCGTAGTCCATGGACAGCCCGAACAGGATCGCGAACAGCATCATCGGCATGAACGACACGATCGGGACCGTCTCCTCGACGCCGATCAGTCCCTTGAGCCAGCCCCACTGGAACACCGCCACGATGACGCCGTAGGCGGCACCGATCGACAGCAGGTTCATGGCCGCGGCCTTGAGGGGCACCGCCACCGAGCGGAACACCATCATCAGGAGGAGCACCGACAGCACGATGACGGCGCCGATGAACCACGGGAGCCGACTCGAGATCTTGTCGGACATGTCGATGAACATGGCGGTCTGCCCCCCGACCTGCACCTCGGCGCCGGGTGCGTCCGACAACGCCCCGGGGATGACGTCGTCGCGCAGCCGGTGGACGAGGCTGGTGGTGGCCTCGTCCTGCGGCGCCGAGGTGGGGATCACGCGCATCACGGCGGCGGTCCCGTCGTCGTTGGCCTGGATCGGTGCGACCGCCTGCACCCCCGGGTCGTCCGCGATGGCCGACTCGAGCGGGCGCAGGTCGTCGACGGTGGCGCCGTCGAGCTCGATCGAGAGCAGCAGGGGCCCGTTGACCCCGGCGCCGAATCCGTCGGCCAGCAGGTCGTAGGCCCGGCGGGTCGTCATCGACGTGGGGCTGGTGCCGTTGTCGGTCATGCCCAGGCGCATGCTGAAGACCGGCGCGGCCAGCAGACCCAGGGCCAGGACCCCGCCCGCCAGGTAGCGCCAGGGGTGCGCGGACACCTGCCGGCCCCAGCGGTGCCACATCGACTCTCGACCGGGTACACCGGCGCCGCCACGAAGTCCGGGCACACGCAGCGCATCGATCCTGCGACCGGCGAAGCCCAGCAGCGCCGGCAGCAGGGTGAGCGCGAGGGCCACCATCACGGCCACCGTGAGCCCGGCCATGAGGCCCATGACCGTGACCGCGGTGATGCCGGCGATGGCGAGGCCGGAGATTGCGATCACCACCGTCACGCCGGCGAACAGCACGGCCGCGCCCGACGTGGCCACGGCCCGCCCCACCGCCTCCTCGACCGTCATGCCGGTCGTCCGCAGGTTCTCGCGGTGGCGGGTGACGATGAACAGCGCGTAGTCGATGCCCACGCCCAGGCCGATCATGGCGGCGAGGGTGGGAGCGACCGTGTTCACGTCGACCACGGCGGCGACGACCGTGATCAGCCCCAGGCTGGTGGCCAGGCCCACGAGGGCCAGGCCTATGGGCAGCCCCATGGCGATCACCGAGCCGAACGCCACCAGCAACACGATCACAGCCACCAGCAGGCCCACGATCTCCTGGCCCTCGGGCACGTCTTGGGCCGCCTCGGTGGGCAGGTCGCCGCCCAGCTCCATCCGGACGGTTCCCGACCGGTTGGTGGCATCGGCGGTGGCCTCGAGTCGCTCGTAGGCCCGGTCGCCGATGTCGTCGGACGGCCGGTCGTACTGCACGTCGGCGTACGCGATGCGGGCGTCGGCGGAGCTCCGGAGCTCGCCGACGGATCCCACGTCGGGCTGAGCGGCCACGTCTGCCAGCGCAGCGTCGACGGCCCGGGCGGCACCGGGGTCGGACAGCGTCCCCGTGGTGTTGTCCTCGACCGCGAACACGAGCTGCGCCGACGTGCCGGCGGCGGACGGGAACTCGTCCTCCAGGATGTCGAGCGCCCGCTGCGACTCGACGCCGGGGATCTCGAAGCGGTCGGACATCCTCCCGCCGCCCATCTGGGCGACCGCGATCACGCCGAGGGCGACGAGCGCCCAGGCCAACAGGGTGAGCCGACGGCGGCGGACCGCGCCACGACCGAGCCGGTAGAGGAACGAAGTCATGGATGTCCAGATTGTGGCATTAGAGTGTCAGTTGTCAAGATGATGCCAAGAGCCTTTATAGTGACACTCGGCACAGAACCGCCGAATGCTCACGGGCAGGCAGATGGCAGAGAGGTCATACTTTCCCCATGAAGCAGGTCGTCGAGGCGGCGAGCGGTCTCCGCGAGCGCAAGAAGGCGCGCACGCGGGAGGCGATCATCGACGCCGCGCTCGACCTGTTCGCCCGCAAGGGCTTCGACGCCACCACGATCGAGGACATCGCGGCCGCCGCCGATGTCTCGCCCCGCACGTTCTTCCGCTACTTCGATTCGAAGGTCGACCTGGTCATGGCCCGCAACGAGGCCCATGGCGACAAGATCGGCCCCCTCATCGCGGGGCGCCCGGCCAGCGAGGGACCGCTGGAGGCATTGCGCCAGGTGATGCAGCAGATGCTCCTCGAGCTGCTCGCCGATCCGTCGGTGGTGCGAGAGCTCCAGGTGATGATGGGCACGCCGACACTGCGCAAGATGGCGCGCGAACACTTCTACGAGGAGGAGGCCGAGCTCGTCAGCGCCTTCGCCACCCGGTTGGGCACAGACGACAGCGACCTGACGGCCAACCTCATGGCGGCCTCTGCCGCCTCGGCCATCTGGACGGTCATCGAACACTGGCTCTCGGATGGCGCCGAGGTCGAGCGCCTGCCGCCCATGATCGACGAGGCGTTCGCCCTGCTGGACCAGGGCTTCAGTGAGGCTCGACCGCCAGCTCGCCGAGGCGGTAGCGCAGGTCGCGCTCGAACGCGATCACGTCGGGACCGACAGCCGCGGCCTTGAGGCGCTGGAGCGTGGGGTGGCCGGCCTCGTGCTCAGCCTCCCACTCGTCGGCGAACGCGCCGTCGGCGATGTTGCCCACGATGTCCCGCATGGTGGTGGCGACGTCGACGTGGTCGAAGCGATCGGACCGCGACAGCTGGCCGTACTGGCTGGTGGGGGAGTGGTGCTCCATCTGGACGGCGTAGCCCTCCAGCCGCATGAGGCGGTACGACCGCTCGACCTCGCCCGACAGGAACAGCTCGGTCAGGATCGCCTCCAGGGGAATGCCCTCGCCCAGCATCACATCCACGAACGAGAGGCTGACGCGGCGCATCGCCGGCGCGAGCGCCTGCTCGACGGCGAGGTCCAGCACTGCCTCCTGGTGCGGCGTCAACGACAGGGCACCCTGCCGCAGGCCGCCGATGGCGTTGGCGACCGCCAGCGTGCGGGCCGAGGCGGTGCCCGTGCGGTCGCGATGGACGCCCACGGCGGTGATGAAGCCGACGCCCTCCTCGTAGCAGCGCCGCACCTCCGGCCCCAGCATCCGGGGCGCGACCATGCCCACGTCGCAGTCGAGCTCGAGGCGACCGAACGCGGGGCAGAAGCCGCTGGCCACGATCACCAGCGCCTCGTTTCCGGGCTGCAGCGGCAGTGACGGGATCACGTCGTCCGGCACCAGCAGGCACTGGATGTCGGCGTCGTTGGCGGCGTCGACATCCTGGGTGGCGAAGCCGTCGGCCTCGGCCGCGTCGCGGGTGGCGTCGGCCCGCACGCAGACCCGCACGTCGACCCCCGAGTCCCGCAGGTTGAGCGACCACGACCGGCCCTGGTTGCCGTAACCGACCACCGCCACGCGCTGGCCCTCGATGGCGGTGGGATCGGCGTCGGCGGTGTAGAAGATGGTCGTCATCCTGTGCTCCCCTCGGGTCTCGTTCTGGTTGTAGCCGTGCGGCATCTGACCGCACGGCTACAACCAGTTCGCTCTGGCCTGTGGTCAGGTCACGCCGTCCTCGGCCAGGTCGTCGAGCTCCGCACCGGACAGGCCCAGGATCCCGCTCAGGACCTCCCGGGTCTGCTCGCCCAGGCGCGGGGCACCCGCCGGTGTCGGCGACGGCTCGCCGACGAACCGGGGGAACGGTGCCTGCTGGCGGAGGGCGCCGAGGACGGGATCGTGCACCGCCACCAGGTCGTTCCTCGCCGCCATGTGGGCATCGGCGGCGATGTCGGCGGCGCTGTAGGCGCTGGCGACGGGCACGCCGTGGGCGACGGCGGCAGCCTCGACGTCGGCCGCGGGGCGGCCCGCGGTCCACTCGGCGACGATGGCGTTGATCTCGTCGGCGTGCTTGGCCCGGTCGGCCAGGGTGGCGAACCTGGGGTCGGTGGGCAGGTCCGACCGGTCCATCGCCGCACACAGCCGGGCGAAGTTGGTGTCGCTGCCCGCCACCAGGCAGATGTGGCGGCCGTCGCCCGTCGGGTAGTTGTCGAGCGGCGCTGAGTTGGCCAGGCGGTTGCCCTCGCGCTCCCGCACCACGCCGAGGCGGTCGTAGCCGGCGATGGTCCACTCGAGGATCCGCAGCACCGAGCCGTAGAGGGCCGCGTCGATCACGGCGCCCCGACCGGTGGCGTCAGGCCCGGCGTCCCGCCGATAGAGGGCGGCCAGGGCGGCCTGCGCCGCGAAGACGCCGGTGAGGTAGTCGCTCGTCGTGAGTCCGGGGCGCACCGGCGGCCTGTCCGGGTACCCGGTCAAGTGCAACAGGCCGCCGTAGCCGATGCCTGTCCGGTCGAGCCCCGGCCGCTGGGCGTAGGGGCCGTCCTGTCCGAAGGCGGAGATGCGGACGACCACCAACCGGGGGTCGAGGTCGGCGGGCCCAAGCCCCCACGACTCCAGCGTTCCGGGCCGGAAGTTCTCGCACAGCACGTCGGCGTGCGCAGCCAGGCGACGAACGAGGTCCTGACCCCGCGACGTGCGCAGGTCGATCGTCACGCTCTTGCGGCCGCGTCCCTCCACCGCCCAGAACAGCGAGTAGCGCCCGCCTTCGGTGTCGGCGAACGGGCCGATGTCGCGCATGAAGTCGCCGCGACCAGGCTGCTCGATCTTCACGACCTCGGCGCCCTGCTCCCCGAGGAGGCCGGCGCAGAACGGCGCGGCGATGCGGGTGCCGAGGTCGAGGACGCGGAGCCCCGCGAGCGGCCCGGCGCCGTTCACTCCGGCCCGACGCCGACCGCCACCCCTAGCGGCGTCGGTCTTCGACCGGCCCGTCATGGTCCCGGGCCGGCCTGCTCGCGCTTCACGTGGTCCATGCCGCCCGCCTTGCGCTTTCGCATGAGCCCCAGCGCCGTCTCGGTGTTGGACACGAACTGGTGGACCATGAAGTGGTGCCGCCACGAGTCACGCTGACCCATGCGGTCGACCATGGCGTTGATGGATCCCTTGACCGCCTGGGCGGTGACCGGAGGCACGAGCGCCACCTCGTCGGCCATCGCCCGGGTGGCGGCCGCCAGCTCGGCGCGGGGCACGACCAGGTTGACCATCCCGTACCGCTCGGCCTCGTCGGCGGTGAGCGTCCGCGCGCACAGCAGGAACTCCTTCGCCTTCCGGGGGCCCATCTCCCAGGGCTCGATCAGTAGCTCCACGGCGGCCCCGGACATGCGCAGGACCGGGTTCGAGAAGCGGGCGTCGTCGGCGGCGACGATGAGGTCGCACATGCACGCCAGCATCAGCCCGGCCGCCGAGCAGGCCCCCTGCACGGCGGCGATGGTCGGCTTGCGGAAGTCGCGTAGGCGCACGCAGCGGTCGAAGTACATCACCTGCTCGTGCCGGAGCTTGCCCTCGGGGGTGGCCCGCATGGCCGCCCAGGGATCGGACCCGTCCATCAGCTCCTTGAGGTCGTGCCCGGAGCAGAAGTGCTCGCCCTCGGCGGCGAGCACCAGCACGCGCACGGCCTCGTCGGCGTCGGCGCGGTCCAGGGCGGCGTCGAGCTCGTCGATGGTGGCCGAGTCGAGAGCGTTGGCGACCTCGGGCCGGCGCAGCGTGATGGTCGCCACCGGGCCGTCGACGCCGTAGCCGACGCGGGCCGGGGTCACGCCGCGCTCCCTTCCCGTGGCAGGCCCAGGACCCGCTCGCCAATGATCGTGCGCTGGATCTCGTTGGTGCCCGCGAAGATCGACGCCGCCTGGTAGTAGAGCCACGACCGCTGCCACTCGCCCTCGCCGGGGTTGTCGGTCGCACCTGCGCCCAGGGGTGCGGCCGGGCCGAGCACGTCGAGCGCCAGCCGGTGGAGGCGCTGGCTCATCTCCGACCAGTAGAGCTTGAGCGCCGAGCCCTCGGGCCCGATCGGTTCACCCGCTTCCAGTCGCGACAGCGAGCGCCAGTTGTGGAGCTGGAACAGCTTGACCTCCACGAACGCCTGCGCCAGCCGCTGGGCGGTGTGCGAGTCGTCGAACGCCCCCCGCTCTGCCGCCAGCCTCAGCATCTCGTCCAGGTGCTGACCCTGGATCACGAGCTGGCGGGGGTTCGTCCCCCGTTCGTGGGCGAGGGTCGAGCCCGACACCCGCCAGCCGGCGTCGACCTCGCCGATCACGCAGTCGTCGGGCACGAAGACCCCGTCCAGGAAGACCTCGTTGAAGTCGGACTCGCCGGTGATCTGCCGCAGCGGGCGCACCTCGACGCCCGGGCCACTCATGTCGACGGCGAACGCCGTGATGCCGGCCTGCTTGCGCACGTCGGGGTTGGTGCGGGCCAGGCAGAGGCCCCAGTCGGCGAACTGGGCGTAGGACGTCCACACCTTCTGGCCGTCGAGCACCCAGCCATCTTCGGCGGCCGACCGCCGGGCCCGAGTCGCCAGCGACGCCAGGTCGCTGCCGGCACCCGGCTCGCTGAACAGCTGGCAGAACAGGATGTCGGCCCGCAGGATCCCGGGCAGCCAGCGCCGCCGCTGGTCCTCGGTGCCGTGCGCGAGCAGCGTCGGCCCCACCAGGTTTACCCCGATGCGGCCGACCAGCTCGGGGGCGCGGGCCCGGGCCAGCTCCTCCTGGACCACGTAGTGGGCGAGCGCGCCGGCACCCCGGCCGCCGTACGCCTCGGGCCAGGTCACGCCGACCCAGCGCCCCTCGGCGAGCCGGCGCTGCCAGCTCCGGCCGAACGCCACCTCGTCGTCGAGCGACGCGTGCCGGGGCGGCAGGCCGACGCCGTACTCCCACGGCAGGTTGGCCTCTAGCCACTCGCGGCACTCCGCGCGCAAGCGCCGCTGGTCGGCCGTGGGCGTGAGATCCACATGGGCATCGTAGGTGCGCCACGCATCCGGAGGTGACGTGACCGTCAGTTACGCTCGCTCTCCGTGGACTTCGAGCTGTCCCCCGACCAGCGGGCGCTGCGGGACGCCGCCGCCAACCTGTTGGCGGGGCGCTCACCGATGCCGGTGGTTCGCAGGGCCGTCGACCGGGCGGGGGAGCCCGACCCGGGGCTGTGGGGCGCCATGGTGGACCAGGGCTGGTGCGGCCTGGCCGTGCCGGAGAAGCTGGGCGGTGTCGGCCTGGGCTGGGTCGAGGCCGCGATCGTCCTCGAGCAGGTGGGTGCGCACGTGGCGCCGGCGCCGGTCCTCGGCCAGATGGTGGCCCTCGACGCCCTGGCCGACTCCGCCTGGGGACCGCCGCTGATCGCCGGCGAGGCGGTCGCCGCCTGCGCCGCGCGGCTCGACGAACCGTGCGTGTACGCACCGGCGGCCGACGTGGTCGTGGTGCCCGAGGACGATCGGCTGATGGCGATCGACCTGCGGGAGCGGCATCCGGCCGCCGAACCGGCGATGGACGTCACCCGGCCGCTCGGCTGGCTCCGGTCCGCTTCGCTCGCCGACGCCCCTCGCCTGGAGGTGGGGGGCGGCGCAGCGGTCGCCCGGCACCTGGACGTCGCCGCGGTGGCCTACGCCGCCGAGTTGCTGGGTGTGGCCCAGCGGGCGCTCGACCTGGCGGTGGCCTACGCCAAGGACCGGGTTCAGTTCGGGCGGCCGATCGGCAGCTTCCAGGCGGTCAAGCACCGTTGCGCCGACATGCTGGTCGACGTCGAGGGCATGCGGTCGGCCGTCTACTGGGCGGCCTGGACGCTGGGCGACGCCGATGCCGGCGACGAGGACCGGGCGATCGCCGCGTCGACGGCCAAGGCGTGGTGCAGCGACGCCGCCTCCCGGGTGCTGGCGTCGGCGCTCCAGGTGCATGGGGGCATCGGCTTCACCTGGGAGCACGATCTCCACCTCTACGTGAAGCGGGCCCACCTCGACGCGGTCGCCTTCGGCGATGCCACCCACCACCGCACCCGCCTGGCCCGGTTGCTCCGGGCCCGGGTCGAGGGGGGCCAGTCGGTGATCTGACCACTCAAGTTCCTGGAGTGGAGCTACCGGAAGTCGAACGCCACCTTGATGGCGCCGGTCTCGCCCTGGTGCACGAGCGTGGAGAACGCCTCGCGCCACTCGTCGAGGCGGAAGCAATGCGTGAGCAGTCCCGACAGGTCGATGCGGCCGTCGGCCAGCAGGCCGAAGAAATGCCGGTACGCGTGCTGGCGCCGGCCCTCGAAGGTCTCGTCGCCGAAGGCGTTGGAACCCACCAGGCGCAGCTCCTTGAAGTACCAGGGCGTCCATTCGAACCGCCCCGGCGAGCTCACGCCCATCTGCACCAGCCTGCCCTGTTCCCGCAACACGCGCAGCGCCACCTCCGTGGTGGCGGGGGAACCCACGGTGTCGTAGATCACGTCGATGTGGCCGGGGTAGGCGACGGGCAGTCCCTCCCACGGGCGGCGGAGCGTCGCCCCCGACCAGGCGGCCAGCGCTTCGACCAGCTCCTCGACCGGCTCGGGCGCGAACACCTCGGCGCCCAGCACCGCAGCGTGCCCTGCCTGGCCGGGCCAGCGGGCAACGGTCGCCACCTCGACGCTCGGATAGAGCTGGCGGAGGATCGCCGTGGCGGTCGATCCCAGGGCCCCCGCCCCGTACACCAGGGCCCTGCTCCCGGGGCTGGGCGGGTTGCGGGTGATCGCGTGGAACGCCACCGACCACGGGTCGGCCAACACCGCCAGCTCGTCCTCGACGCCGTCGGGGACCGGCACCACCATCGATTCGTGCGCCGGCAGCCGCTCGGCGAAGCCGCCGGTGGCCTCGACGGCATTGCCGGTGTGGATGCCGACCGATAGCCGGCCCCGGTGGAAGTTGGCGCAGATCTGGTAGTCGCCCCGGGCGCAGGCCGGGCACAGCGGCGTGATGCCGCGTGCCCGGCAACCCAGGTTGGGGTACAGCACGATCCGCTGCCCCGGCTCGACGCCGCCGACGGCGGGCCCGGACTCGTCCACGGTGGCGACCACCTCGTGCCCCAGCACCTGGGGGAACGAGATGAAGGCGGTCATCATGTTGTCGGTGCCGTCCTCGAAGTCCATGAGCACCTGCTTGGTGTCGGACCCGCAGATGCCGGTGACGCGGGTGCGCAGCACCAGCCAGTCGTCTCCCAGCAGCCTCGGGTCCGGCAGCTCGACCAGCGCCATGGGCGTCGATGCCAGGTTGCGCAGCAGCGGGGGCGCGTCGTCGGGCAGCTCGTCGGAACATGCCTCCCGCTTCAGCTGCCGCTCGGGCAGGGGCTCGGCCTCGCCCAGGAACTGGAGCGCCCTCAACGCGTCTGCTCCTGGCTCGAGAAGTAGTCGACCGCGCCCTGCATGAAGGCGTCGATGTCCGCGGTCTTGAACTCGGCGACGGCCTTGAGGTCGGGCACATAACGCTCGAACCCGTCGCTGACCAGCGACTCGCAGATGGCGGTGGCCACCGTTTCGGCGGGTTCGAACGGGCCGCCGTAGGGCGACGGATCGTTGCCGGGCTGGTCCCAGATCTCCGTAGCTATAGCCCCCGGAACGATGAGGCGCACCACGACCCCGGTGGCCCAGAGGTCGACGGCCATCACTTCGGACCAGCCGTGCAGCGCGTACTTCGAGGCCGCGTACGCGGCCTCGCGCGGCGAGCCGACCCGGCCGGCCAGGCTGCCCACGTTGACGATCACGCCCCGGTCGCGCTCCAGCATGCGGGGCAGGACGGCCAGGCTCAGCGCCACGGGCGAAAAGAAGTTGGTGCGCATCACGTCCTCGACGACGTTCATCGACAGGCGCTGCACGGGCCGCCGCATCGGGCGGGCGGCGTTGTTGACGACGGCGTCGAGGTGACCGAAGGCGTCCCAGGCCTCGGCCGCCAGCCGGGAAGCGGCGTCGGGGTCGGACAGGTCCGCGGTCCACATGCCGTGGCCGGCACCGTCGCCGTCGCCCCCGTCATCACCGGCCGAGGCTTCGCGGCAGGCGTCGAGCACACTCGACAGCCGGTCCGTCCGCCTCGCGGCGATCCCCACGGTGGCGCCGCTCGCCGCCAGCATCGGCGCCAACGCCGCCCCGATGCCCGACGACGCCCCGGTGACGAGTACCTTGGCCCCCTCAAGCGTCGGCAATGCGCCCATGACACCGTCTCCCGTCGTTCGCGGCGAGCGTATCTGACGCGCGTGTCACGCCTGGTCGCTGCGAGCAGCTCTCGGCGCAACGCGTCTTGGTCTCCACCGGCCTCGGCGCGATCCGCCGTCTCGGTCCCGCCGTCGTCGTCGCCCGAGCACGCCATCAGGGCGGCGGTGAGGCACAGCGCCGCGATCACCGCCGGCTGCCGGGCCATGCGGCGCACGATACATTCCGCCTGACGCCAGTGTCAGTCTTTGAGAGGTGGGAATGCCCAGCGAGGTGACCGTCGGCATCGACATCGGGACCACCTCGGTGAAGGCGGTGGCGGCCGACGGCGAGGGCCGGGTGCTGGCCCGCAGCCGCGTGGCCCGCCCGCTGCACGCCCGCCACGCCGGCGAGCTGGCGCACGACGCCCGCTCGTCGTGGCGCGATGGCGTCATCGAGGCGCTGGGCCAGGTGCTCACCGGGCGCGACCCGGAGGGCGAAGCGCTTGCGGTCCGGGGTGTGAACGTGGCCGCCATGGTGCCGTCGCTGTGCGCGGTCGACGATGACGGGGTTCCGGTCTCCGACGGGCTGCTCTATGGCGACGCCCGGGGCGCCGGGGGCGACCCGGCGGCCGATCCGGCCAGCTCCGGCGAGCTGGTGCGGTTCCTCGAGTGGCTCGCCCGGGAGTATCCCGACGCCGGCGGCTACTGGCCGGCGCAGGCGGTGGCCAACCGGGCGTTGTGCGGCACGGCCGCCATCGAGACCACCGTGGCCATGACGGCGCTGCCGTTGTTCGATTTCCAGGGGTGGGACGCGGCGGTGGCCGCCAAGGCGGGCGTCGATGACATCGCCAGGCTGCCGCAGATCGTCGTGGGGACCGAACCCGTCGGTCGCGTCGACCACGCGGGAGGCGCGCCGCTGGGCGGCGGCACGATCGACGCGCTCGCCGAGCAGTTCGTCGCCGGCGCCGACAACGACGGGGACGTACTGGTGATCCTGGGCTCCACGCTGATCGTGTGGGCCGTGATCGCTGACTGGCGCGAGGAGGCCGGTGTGTGGACGGTCCCGCACACCGCGCCCGGCAAGAGCCTGATCGGGGGTCCGTCCAATGCCGGCGGCCTGTTCGTCGGCTGGGCCAACCGCATGTTGGCGCCCGGGCGTGCCGACGCACCCGCCGATCCCCGGCGCGTCCCGGTCTGGCAGCCCTACCTGCGGGGTGAGCGCGTGCCGCTGCACGACCCGGACCGGCGGGCGTCGCTCCACGACCTCGACATCGGGCTCGACGCCGCCGGGGTGCGCCGCGCTGCGTACGAGGCGTCGGCCTTCACCGCCCGCCACATGCTCGACCTCGGCGGCGTCGCGGGCACCGCCCGGCGCATCGTCGCCACGGGCGGCGGCGTGCGCGACGCCGCGTGGGTGCAGGCCCTGGCCGACGGCACCGGGCTGCCGGTCGACCCTGTGGCCGTGCCCGAGGGCGCCGCGCTGGGCGCGGCCTACCTTGCGCGCGTGACCGCGGGGCTCGAGGAGTCCTCCGCGGACGCCGGCCGCTGGGCGCGCCACGGGCGCCGGGTCGAGCCCGATCCGCGTTGGGTCGCCGCCACCGGCGAGCGCTACGCCCGCTACCGCGAGCTGGCGACATGAGCGAGCGCGGTGGCAGGCGCATCGTCGTCGACTGCGAGCGTTGCATCGGCTCGGGCAACTGCTGCTTCTACGCGCCCAACACCTTCGATCTCGATGACGAGTTGAAGTCGGTGGTCGTCGATCCCGGGGGCGATGACCCCGCGGACGTGCGGGCCGCGGTGGAGGGCTGCCCCGTCAACGCCATCAGCATCCAGGACGAGGCCGGGAACCGGCAGGGGGAGGGCCATTAGGTGGGCTTGGCCGTCACCGACGACCACACCGAACTGGCGGCGACCGTGCGCCGCTGGGCCGAGGCCCGCGGCCTGCTGGCCGAGGCACGGGCGGCGCTGGAGGCGCCCACCCGGGCGGCCGCGGAGGAGGGGGACCAGGGCGAGGCCCGGCCGCCGTGGTGGGCCGAGGTCGCCGAGATGGGCTGGCTCGGCCTGGCGGTGGGCGTCGAGAACGGCGGCCAGGGATATGGCCTCGCCGAGCTGGCGGTTGTCCTCGAGGAGCTGGGACGCTGGTGCACTCCGGGCCCGCTGTTGCCGACGGTGATCGCGGCGGTGGTGGTCGACCGTTGGGCCGGCGACCCCGGGCTTGCCCGCCCCTTGGTCGACGGGACCATGGTGGGTGGCGTCGCCCTCGCCGGCGATCTCGTGGTCGACGAGGCCGGGCGGGTGTCGGGACGCGCCCGCGGGGTCTGGGGCGGCTCGCTCGCCGACCGGTTCGTGCTCCCGGCCGCCCGAGCGGACGGCGCGGCCTGGTGCGTGGTCGACCGCGCCGATGCCGACGTCAAGGCCCTGGCCAGCGTGGACGCCACGAGGGGGCTGGCGGAGGTGAGGCTCGACGGGGTCGACGTCGGGCCCGAACGCTGGTTGTCGACCGCCCCCGAGGGCGCCGCCGGTGGCCAGGCGGTCGTCCACCTGGCCGAGCTGCTCGCCGGCGCCGAGGCCCTCGGCGTTGCGGACTGGTGCGTGCGCTGCGCGGCCGACTACGCCGCCGTGCGGGTGCAGTTCGGCCGGCCCATCGGCCAGTTCCAGGCGGTTAAGCATCGCTGCGCCGACATGCTCGTGAGGCTGGAGGCGGCCCGGGCCGCGGTCTGGGATGCGGCCCGTTGCTTCGACGGCCCCACCGAGGAGGGCGCGACCGTCGCACAGTCGGCCGCGGCCGCGCTCGCCCCCGAGGCCGGCTTTCGCACGGCCCAGGACTGCATCCAGGTCCTCGGGGGGATCGGCTACACGTGGGAGCACGACGCCCACCTGTTCCTCAAGCGCGCCAGCGCCATCCGCCACCTGCTGCCGGCGCCGGAGGTGGCCCGACGCCGCATGGCCGAGGCGGTGGCCGCCGGCGAGCGCCGGTCGCTGACCGTCGAGCTGCCCCCCGAGGCCGAGCCGCTGCGGGCCGAGGTGCGGGAGTTCGTCGATGACCTGCGGACCCACGAGCGCTCCGAGTGGCGCCGCCGGCTGGCCGACGCCGGCTACCTGGCGCCCCATTGGCCCCGCCCCTGGGGCCGGAACGCGTCGCCCGTCGAGCAGCTGGTGATCGATCAGGAGCTGCGCGCGGCCCGGGTCCGGCGGGCGCACCTGGCGATCGCGGGCTGGGTGCTGCCCACTCTCATCGCCCACGGCAGCCCGGAGCAGCAGGAACGCTTCATCGCGCCGTCGCTGCGCGGCGGGATCAGCTGGTGCCAGATGTTCTCGGAGCCGGGCGCCGGCAGCGACCTGGCCTCGCTGTCGACGCGGGCCGAGCGCGTCGACGGCGGCTGGTCGATCACCGGTCAGAAGGTGTGGACGTCGATGGCTCGGGAGGCCGACTGGGCCATCTGCCTGGCTCGCACCGACGCCGGCGTCACCAAGCACCAGGGGATCGGCTGCTTCCTGCTGGACATGACCACGCCGGGCATCGACATCCGGCCGCTCCGGGAGCTGACGGGATCGGCGATGTTCAACGAGATCTTCCTCACGGGTGTGTTCGTGCCCGACGACTGCGTGGTCGGGTCGCCGACCGAGGGCTGGGCGTACGCCCGCACGACGCTCGCCAACGAGCGGGTCTCGATGGCGGAGGCCTCGTCGTTCGGCCCGGGCGTCAGTGCCCTGTTCGAGCTGGCCGAGTCCGAGGGCCTGCTCGGAGACCCGTTGGTCCTCCACCGGCTGGGAGGGCTGGTCGTCGACGCCCACGCCGTCGCGGTGCTGGGGCTGCGCACCACGCTGCGGGCGCTGGGTGGTGGGCCGCGGGGGAGCGGGGCGGACGGCCCGGAGGCCAGCGTGCGCAAGCTGGCGGCCGTCGAGCACGAGCAGGCGGTGCAGGAGGCGGGCCTGGCGCTGCTGGGTCCCGAGGCGGCGCTGACCGACGGGCCCGGGGGCACCTGGATTGCCGGGTTCCTCGGGAACCGGGCGCTTTCCATCGCCGGCGGCACCAGCGAGATACAGCGCAACGTGATCGCGGAGCGCCTGCTGGGTCTGCCCAAGGACCCGTGAGGGTGATCAGCGCCTCACGACGGTGACGCTGGCGTTGGCGCCGCGGCCGATCGTGTGGGCGAGGCCGACTCGGGCGCCGGGGACCTGACGGTCGCCCGCCCGACCGCGCAGCTGGCGGACCAGCTCGACCACCTGGCCCAACGCCGACGCGCCGAGCGGTTCACCCTTGGACAGCAACCCGCCCGAGCGGTTGATGGTGGGCCCCGGCCGCGCGCCCGCCCCGGTCTCGGCCCGGAGCAGCTTGCGCTGGTCGCCGGCGGCGCACAGGCCCAGCTCGTACCACGACAGCAGCTCGCGGCCGGCGTCGGTGTCCTGGCACTCGACGACGTCGAGGTCCTCGGGGCCGACACCCGCATCCTCGTAGGCGTCGGTGGCGGCGAGCGTGGTGGGCGGCGTGATGCCGCCGTCGTCGGCCAGGCCCGACAGCGGCGTGGACTCGTCGAGCACGCTGCCCGGCAGGTGGCTCCGCAGCGCGGCCGCCGCCAGCTGCACGCCGCCGTCGCCCCTGCGCAGCAGCACGGCGGCTGCGCCCTCGTTGGGCGAGCACAGCATCCACAACCGCAGCGGATCGCACACCATGCGCGACGCCAACACCTCCTCCGCGGTGACCTCGGACCGGAACATGGCGTCGGGGTTGTGAGCCCCCCAGCGCCGGTTCTTCACGACCAGTGCCGCCAGGTCGTCGACGGCGAGCCCGTGCTGGCGCAGCAGCCGCTGGGCCCGCAGCGCGAAGTAGGCGGGGTTGGCGTTGAGGCCCGCCTCCTCCTGCCACGGAGCGAAGAACGACGAGCGGATGATCCCCTTGGGCATCTTCTCGACGCCCACCACCAGCACCGCCTCGTGCTGGCCGGCGACGATCGACGCCGCCGCCAGCGCCAGCGCCGCGCCGCCCGATGCGCATCCGGCCTCGACATCGACGATCGGGATGCCGGTGAGCGCCAACGCGCCCAGCACCCGGTGGCCGCTGGCGACCCCGCCGTAGGCGGTGGCGCAATAGGCGGCCCCGATGCGGCCGCGCGCCTCGGCCGGCGTCAAGCCGGCGTCGGCCAGCGCGGCCGCAGTGGCGTGGACGCCGAGGGCGGTGGCGGGCGTGTCGCCGAACCGCCCGAACTGGTGCAGCCCCACCCCGACGATCTCGATTCCGTTCACGTGGGCGATCCGAATCCGCCACGGTTGGGCGTTGCCGAGGTCATGGGTTCCGTCGGATGCAGGACGAGGTCATAGGTTCCGGATCTGGAACCTATGACCTCGGGCCGGGCTGGGTGGAACTCATGACCTCGGGTGCGAACGCCCACACGACCCGCCCGCCGGGCAACGTCTCGGTGGTCACGACCATCGGCTGGCCGTGGCGCAGCGCCGACGGATCGGGCTCGGTCAGGCGCCCGACGACCCGCAGGCCGATGCCGTCCAGTTCGACGATGCCGAACCCGTAGGGCACCGGCCCCTCGTAGCCGGGCGGCGCGCTGGTGACGGCGGTCCAGGCCCAGAGGCTGCCGGTGGAGGGCAGCGACACGACCTCGACGTCGTCGGCACCGGAGTACGGGCACAGCTGCGCCGGCGGGAAGTGGTGCCGGCCGCTGGTGGGCGACCACCCACCGAGCAGCGAGACGTTCCCGCCGGCGTCGCGCGCCAGCCAGGCCCCGGGTTCGTCGGCGCCGTCAGCCACGCCTGATGCGGCCGCGCAACGCGGCGAAGCACAGCCACATGCTGATGGAACCCACGATCCCGACCGCCAGCAGTGCCTGGCCGAGATCTGCCCAATCCCAACCACTGATGATCAGCGAGCGAAATCCCTCGAGCAGGTAGGTGACGGGGTTGATGGAAGCGACCGTGTCCAACCAGCCGCTCAGCTCCTCGCGGGGCACGTACGACGACGTCAGGAACAGGAAGGGAAAGAACAGCAGGAAGCTGGAGTTCACCGCCGCCGGGTTGCCGGTCTTGAGCGCGATGGCGTAACCGAACCCGGCGAACGCCAGGCTCCAGAGGCCGGCTAGGAGGATGAACGCCACGACCCCCAGGGGCCCCGACTCGAACCGCACGCCGAGGATGAAACCCAGGATCAGGATCGGGATCGTGAGCGCACACGCCACCGCCACGTCGGCGCACAGATGCCCGAGCAGGATGGCCAGCCGCCGTATCGGGGTGAGCAGGAGCCGGTCGAAGTACCCGTCCTGCACGTCGAGCACCAGGGCGTACGCCCGTGACACGCCGGTGACGCCGAGCAGGATCGCCGTCGGCAGCTGGAACGCGGTGAAGTCGAACCCGGGGATGCTGCTCTCGGTGAGGTCGGAGAGCGTGCCGACGTTCACCACGAAGAAGAAGAGGGCGATGAAGATCGGCGGGATCACCGCCTCCACGTCGCGAGGGACCGCGCGCAGTGCCCGCCCGGCGATGGATGCGACGTCATGTGCGAACCCGGCAGGGCGGGCGCGTATGGCGCTCGGCGTGACCGGCGCCCTGACGGTCGTGTCGATGGCGGTCACGACCCGACCTCCATGGTGTCGATCTCGGTCATCTCGGCCAGCTCGGCCTCCATGGCCTCGTCGGATGGCTGGATGTGCGTGCCGGTCAACTCGAGGAAGACGTCGTCGAGCGTCGGCGTGCGCAGCGTGAGGTCGCGCACCGGGATGCCGCAGTTGTTGAGGGCGACGGCCACCGGTCCGATGACGGCGGTGCCCTCGGCGGCGGTGATCACCATCTCGTTGCCGCGGGCCTCGACGCCGGCGACGCCGGCCACGGCCTCGACCATGGGACAGGCTCCGGCGGCGTCGCCGTCGAGCCGGGCGAAGATCACGTCGTTGCCGATGCGGCGCTTCAGCTCGAAGGGCGTGCCCTCGGCCACCAGCTTCCCACCGTTGATGATGCCGACCCGGTCGGCCAGCTCATCGGCCTCCTCCAGGTATTGGGTGGTGAGGAAGATCGTCATGTCGAGGTCCTGATTGAGCCGTCGCACCTCCTCCCACACCCGGGCCCGGCTCACCGGATCGAGGCCGGTCGTGGGCTCGTCGAGGAACAGCACCTGGGGGTTGTGGACGAGTGCGGCGGCAAGGTCGAGGCGGCGCTTCATGCCGCCGGAGTAGGTGCTGATGGGCCGGCCCAGCGCGTCGCCGATGTCCACCAGCTGGGCGAGGTCGGCAAGGCGCCGATCGACCTCGTCCTTGGACAGTCCGTACAGCCGACCCTGGAGGCGCAGCAGCTCGTCGCCGGTCTGCTTGGGGTCGAGCGCCGCCTCCTGCAGCGCGACGCCGATGCTCAGGCGCACCTTGCCGGGGTCGGTGGCGACGTCGTACCCGGCGACGACGGCCCGGCCCGACGTGGGTGCCAGGAGGGTGCAGAGCACCCGAACGGTGGTGGACTTCCCGGCTCCGTTGGGACCGAGGAAGCCGTAGATCTCGCCCTGCTCGATCTCGAGGTCGACCTCGTCGACCGCCGTGAGGCTGTCGAACTGGCGGACCAGCTTCTCCGTACTGATTGTCGTACGCATGTTCGCCTACGCTACTCCTCGGGACGGGGCATCCAAGAGATTCGCCGGTAATGACGTAGTGACGACGCAAAACTTGTCGCGCCCGGACGATCGCACCGTGCTGCGCCGCCGTCTTGGACGGAAGGAAGCTCCCGGTCGCTGGTGGGGTGGCTTGTCACGCCACCCCACTAGTCTGCGTCGGCCGGACCTGACGGGCATGTCAGAAACAGCGAGGGGGTTGCATGGGGCTGTTCGACGGAAGGGTGGCCATCGTCACCGGAGCGGGCCGGGGGATCGGGCGCGAGGAGGCCCTGCTGCTCGCGGCCGAGGGCGCGATGGTGGTCGTCAACGACCGCGGCGGCGCCGCCGACGGGTCGGGCGCCGACACCGGGCCCGCCCATGCCGTCGTCGAGGAGATCGAGTCCGCCGGCGGCGCCGCCGTGGCCAGCCCCCATGACATCGCGACCTGGGCCGGCGGCGAAGCGATCGTCGGGCTCGCAATCGAGCGCTTCGGGCGGCTCGACGCCGTGATCAACAACGCCGGGATCCTCCGTGACCGCATGAGCTTCACCATGTCCGAGGCCGAGTGGGACGCCGTCATCGACGTCCACCTCAAGGGTCATTTCGCCGTGGCCCGGCACGCCGCCGCCTGGTGGCGGGCACGCTTCAAGGAGACTAGCGAGCCCACCGGTGGGGCCATCGTCAACACGTCGAGCGAGTCGGGCCTGTACGGCAACGCCGGCCAGTCGAACTACGCCGCCGCCAAGGCCGGGATCGCGGCGCTCACCATCGTGCTGGCCCGCGAGCTCGAACGCCTCGGCGTGCGCGTCAACGCCATCGCCCCGGTAGCCCGGACGCGCCTCACCGAGGCCGTCGCCGGCGGCGCGATGCGCCCCGACGAGTCGGGGTTCGACCGGTACGCCCCCGCCAACGTCGCCGCCGTGGCCTGTTGGCTGGCGTCCGACCTGGCCGCCGGCATCTCCGGGCAGGTGGTGAAGGTGCAGGGCGGACTGGTCCAGCTCCTCGAGGGCTGGCATCCGGTCACAGAGGTGCGGTCGGACCAGCCGTGGACGCTCGATGCGGTTGCGGCCCAGCGCGACGGGCTCCTCGGCCCCAGCGGCGGGTCGATCCCGCCGTTCCTCCCCGCCGCGCCCTCGGCGCCGGGAGCATGACCGGCCCGACGGCGCACTCGAGGGCCAGCGGCGGATATGGACGATCGGCGACTACCCGGCGATCGCCAGGCATCTCCGGGCCATCAGCCTGCATGTCCTCGACACTGTGGGCGTCACGACCGCCCCTCCGAGGATCACCGCCACCAGGACGCCGTCGACGCGGGGTCGGACCGGGCCCGACGCCGGCGCGGCAGCGGCGGTTGGGGTCGCCGTTGGCTCGATGGCTCGGTCGCCTGCTCGGTTGATGGCAGTGCCCCGCCCGGTCGGGTCACTCAGGGAACTCCCAATACTGCAGCTCGCAGGTCATGGGTAGCAGGTAGCGGACATAGACGGAGTGGATCTTGACGACTCCCTGGTCGTCGACCGCCAGGTCGTCGAGGTCGACGCGGGGGTCGCGCTCTCGGAAGGCCACCGCCCGGTCGCGGGCCGCGACCAAGTCCTCACGCGACCGCACGGCGAAGCCGTAGTGATCCGTGCGGGGGCACCGCATCGGCTCGTCGTTGGCGACCAGGTAGATGAACTGGTCCCAGTGCACACAGGACAGGATCAGCCGCTTCCGGTCGATGGTCTCGGTCGGCATCTCGTCGAAGCCGAGCACCTCGCTGAAGTAGCGGCACAGGTCGGCGCGGTTGGTCTCGTCCAGCAGATCGGACGGCACGCTGAGCGCCACGTGGTTGAACTTGGGATTGCCGGCCGGGTAGTAGGGATGCGGCATCACGCCTCCTTCGTCGTCGGTCCTGCGGCCAGGGCGAGGCCCGGTGCCACCATGACCTTGCCGGCGATCTCGCCGTCCGCCAGCCGCCGGACCGCCTCGCCGACGCGATCCAACCCGGCGTCGCTGGGCTCGATCAGCACCTCGGTGGGGATCGCCCCCGGGGTCGAAAGGAGCTCCAGCGCGTGGTCGAAGCCGTCGGCGTCGTACACGAACGAGCCGGTGACCGTCAGCTCGTTCAGCAGCATGCGGTTGGGGTCGAACGACGGCGGTCGCATGCCCGCCCCGACCAGCACCATCCGGCCTCCACGACGGAGCTGGTGCAGGCCCGCCTGCATCGCCGCCTTGTTGCCGGAGCACTCGAGCACCACATCGACCGCCAGCGGCGAGATCTCTTCCGGCTGCCACATCGGGTACGTGGGGAGGTCGTCGGGATGGAGGACCTCGGCGCCGAGTGCCCGCGCCAACGCCTGACGGGGTGGCGCCGGCTCGACCACGGTCACCGGACCGAGGCGCCTGGCGAGGAGGGCTGCGACCGTCAGGGCCCCGATCGGACCGGCGCCCATGACCATGGCGGTGTCCCCCGGCTGGATCCCGGACCGGGTGATGCCGTGCAGGGCCACCGCTAACGGTTCCGCCAGCGCCGCCTCGCGCCGGCCGAGCCCCTCGGGAATGCGCACCAGGGCGCGGGCGTCGACGAGCATGAAGCGGGCGAACGCCCCGTCGTGGCCGTCGGACATGACCTGGTGCCGCACCTCGCACTGCGACGGCTGGCCCTGGAGGCAGCGGCGGCACTGGCCACACCGGGGAGCGGGCCCGCCGACCACCTCGTCCCCCACCTCCCAGCCGGTGACGCCCTCGCCCAGCGCGGCCACGACACCGCTGTACTCGTGGCCGAGCACCGCGCCGGCGGTGCCCAGCCGCTCCGCGATCAGGTGGAGGTCGGAGCCGCAGATGCCGCAGTGGCCGACCTCTACCAGCACCTCCCCCGGGCCGGGGTCCGGCACCGGCCGGTCCTCCACCGCCACCTCACCGGAGCCGCGGTAGACCGCCGCAGGCATCGACGCCGGAACATCGGTCGTGGTCATCGGCCCCCCTCCGGAATCTGACACCAGCGTCAGGTTAGTGCGGTGGTCAGCCGAAGGCCGCGGCCATGATGACGTCGCTCAGGGTGTCGAGCAGCTCGTCCTCGTCGCGGACCTCGACCTGCCCGCTGGCCGCGTAGTAGTTGAGGCGTTCGACCATCATCATGAGCGCCAGGGTGGCGATCGTCGGGTCGAGGCCGGAGCGCTTGGGCACCCGCATCCGGCGGGTCAGGGCCAGCGCGAGCCCGGTGAGCAGGTCCTCGCCGCGGCGCCCGATGGGGTCGGCGGACAACTCGGCCTCGGTCCAGGCGCGGATCACTCGGCCGTACCGGGCGTAGGCCTCGCTCACCCGCGCCAGCCAGGCCCGCAGCGCGGCGCGGCCCCGGGCCGAGTTCGTCACCGGGGCGAGGTCGCCGATCAGGCCGTGCAGCTCGGTGGCCGCCTCGCCCACGAGCTGCTCGAACAGATCCTCCTTGGACGTGAAGTAGAGGTAGAAGGTGCCGTGACTGCTGTCGGCGGCCGCCACCACGTCGTCGACGCGCGCGGCGTGGTAGCCGACGCGGTCGAACACGTCGGCGGCGGCGTCGAGGAGGCGCTGGCGGGTGCGCTGGCCGCGGGACTGCAGCGCGCGCCCGTCCCCACCGGCTGCGGAGGGTACGGCGGGATCGCTCCGGGCCGACATTGCCGCCACGCTACTGGCGACCGATCTCGCAAACTGGTGTAGGTGTGCGGTCATGCGCCGCACAGCTACGACCGGAATGGGGGTTCGCACGGATGAGCCGCGCAACCGGTGCAACCGGTGCAACCGGCGCCACCGGCACGACGGCGGTGACGGCGGTGCGATTCGAGCACCGCCGGGTCGGCGACGGCCTGGGGATCGGTGTACCCACGCCCCGGCTGTCATGGATCACCGAGACGGAGGCGCCGGGCTGGTGGCAGGTCGGCTACGAGATCGAGGTCGTCGACGCTCGGGGTGAGCCGGTGGCGGCCCCGGGGCGGGTCGAGTCGGACGAGTCCGTGCTGGTGCCGTGGCCAGCCGAGCCGCTGGAATCGCGGCAGCGTCGGCGCGTCCGGGTCCGGGTGTGGGGCTCGGACGGGGGAGCGTCGGCCTGGAGCGAACCGGCCGACGTCGAGGCCGGGCTCCTGGATCCGGCTGATTGGTCCGCCCGGTTCATCGCCCCGGACGACGCCGAGCCGGGGCGCGGCGACCGGGACGAGCCGCCCACCGCGCCGCCGTCGCTGCTCCGCCGCGCCTTCGACGTGCCCCAGCCCGTCGAGCGGGGGCGCCTGTACGTCACGGCGCTCGGCGTCTACGAGGTCGAGATCAACGGCACGCGGGTCGGCGATCACGTGCTGGCGCCGGGGTGGACGAGCTACGACCACCGGCTGCGGGTGGAGACGCTCGACGTGACCGGCCTCCTGCGGCCGGGGGCCAATGCCGTGGGGGCGTGGCTGGCCGAGGGCTGGTACGCCGGCAAGCTGGGCTGGGACGGCGGCCGGCGCATCTATGGCCACCGCCTCGCACTCCTGGCGCAGCTCGAGCTCGCCTTGGCGGACGGCACCACGCAGACGGTCGCCACCGGCGCCGACGGCCACTGGCGGGCCCATGCCTCGCCCATCGTGGCCAGCGGCATCTATGCCGGCGAGGCCTACGACGCCCGGCGGGAGCAGCCGGGCTGGTCCAGCGCGGGGTTCGACGACCGGGACTGGCTGCCGACCACGGTCGTCGAGCGCGACCTCGGCACCCTGGTGGCACGCGCGGGGCCGCCGGTCCGTCGCACCGAGACGCTGCGCCCGGTGGCGGCGACCACCTCGCCGTCGGGGCGTGCGATCCTCGACTTCGGCCAGAACCTCGTGGGCCGCGTGCGCGTCAGTGTGGAGGGCGAGGCGGGGTCGACCCTGACCATCCGTCATGCCGAAGTCCTCGAGGGGGGCGAGCTGTGCACCGCGCCCTTGCGCGGGGCGGCGGCGACCGACCGCTACACGCTCGGGGGCGATGGCGTCGAGACCTGGGAGCCGCGCTTCACGTTCCACGGGTTCCGCTACGCCGAGATCGAGGCGCAGGGTTCCCGCAGGGAGGCGCCCGGACCCGACGCGATCACCGCCGTCGTCTGCCACTCGGACATGGAGCGCACCGGCTGGTTCTCCTGCTCCGACGAACGCATCACCAAGCTCCACGCCAACGTCGTCTGGGGGATGCGGGGCAACTTCCTCGACGTGCCCACGGACTGCCCGCAGCGCGACGAGCGGCTGGGTTGGACGGGCGACATCAACGTGTTCGCCCCCACCGCCAGCTTTCTCTACGACTGTGCCGGCGTCCTCGCGTCGTGGCTGGCCGACCTGGCGGCCGAACAGGGCGCCGACGGCGGCGTCCCCCTAGTGGTGCCCAACGCCCTCGAGGCCACGTTCCCCGCTGCGGTGTGGGGGGACGCCGCCGTCATCGTTCCCTGGGTCCTCTACCAGCGGTTCGGGGACGTCGGCATCCTGCGGGAGCAGTGGGCCAGCATGCGTGCCTGGGTCGACCACGTCGTCGGCCTGGCGGGCGACAACCGGCTGTGGGACGAGGGCTTCCAGTTCGCCGATTGGCTCGACCCCTCCGCCCCGGAGGATGGGCCACAGGAGGCGCGCACCGATCCCCACCTGGTGGCCACGGCGGCGCTGTGCCACTCGCTCGACGTGCTGGCCGCCGCCGCAGACGTGGTGCACGCCGGGCGCGACGGCCGGCCTGGCGACGCTGCGAACTACCGGTCGATCGCCGCCGAGGTGCGTGCCGCGTTCGCCCGCGAGTACGTGGCGCCCAGTGGCCTGCTGGTGTCGGACTCGCAGACCGCCTACGCCCTGGCGCTGCGCTACGCCCTGCTCGCGGAGGCCGACCAGAGGGCGCGGGCGGGCCGACGGCTGGCCAAGCTGGTCCGCCACGCCGGCTATCGCATCGCCACCGGCTTCGTGGGCACCCCGATCATCTGCGACGCGCTGTGCGATGCCGGCGAGGCCGCCAGCGCCTACGAGCTGCTCGTGCAGGAGGAGTGCCCATCGTGGCTGTATCCCGTGCTGCACGGGGCCACGACGGTCTGGGAGCGCTGGGACGGGATCAAGCCGGATGGGTCGCTCAACGGCGTGCGCATGAACTCCTTCAACCACTACGCCCTCGGGGCCGTCGCCGATTGGCTGCACCGCACCGTGGGCGGGCTCGCGCCCGCCGCTCCCGGCTACCGGCGCATCCGCATCGCCCCGGTCCCGGGAGGCGGGCTCTCGTGGGCGAGCAGCCGCCACCGCACGCCGTACGGGCTGGCGGAGTCGTCGTGGCGGATCGATGGCGGGACGATCGCCCTCGATGCGCTGGTGCCACCGAACACGACGGCGGAGGTCGTGCTGCCGGGCGTGGCCTCCGACCGCGATCCGATCCGGGTCGGGTCCGGCCGCCACGCGTGGCGGGTGCCGGATCCAACGGCTGGCCACGGGCGCCCGGCGCCGCGGGGTGGCTTCTCGCTGTCGGCGCAGCACCCGCGTTGGTGATCCCGCCGCGCCCGCCACCTCGCGCCGATTGCCGCGGTGTCGGGTGTGAGTTAGTGTGAGAAGTAACAGCTACGAACGTTGGCCCGAGGGGGGAGAGTGCGTGGTCCGTTCGGTTGGTGTCGCGGCGTGGATCGGCGAGCTCTGATCCGGTGAGCGACGCCGACAGCGCCCCCGCCCTCTCGCCCGTCCTTGCGATGCGCGGCATCTGCAAGCGTTTCGGGGCCACCCGCGCCCTCGAGGACGTGTCGCTCGAGCTCCGCCGCGGCGAGGTCCACGCCCTCGTGGGCGAGAACGGGGCCGGCAAGTCGACGCTCATCAAGGTCATGACGGGCATCTACCCGCCCGACGAGGGCGAGGTCCTCGTCGACGGCGAGCCGGTGGCACTGCGCAGCGCCGCCGATGCGCAGCGCCTGGGCATCGCCGCGATCTACCAGGAGCCGCTGATCTTCCCCGACCTGAGCGTGGCCGAGAACATCTTCATCGGCCACCAGGATCAGGGGCGGGTCGTGCGTTGGCACCAGATGTGCGCGGACGCCGAAGCGATCCTGGCGCGGCTCGACGTCCACATCGATCCCCGGATTCCGGCGAGCGGGCTGCCGGTAGCCACGCAGCAGGCGATCGAGATCGCCAAGGCGATCTCGCTGGACGTGCGCGTGCTCATCATGGACGAGCCGACGGCCGCCCTCTCGGCCCGCGAGGTCGAGCGGCTGTTCCGCCAGGTGCGCCAGCTTCGCGACACGGGCGTCGCCGTCCTGTTCATCAGCCACCGGCTGGACGAGGTGTTCGAGATCGCCGACCGCGTCTCGGTGTTCCGCGACGGCCGTCACGTCTCGACCGATGCCCGCGACGACGTCACCCGCCCCCGGCTCATCGCCGCGATGGTCGGGCGCCAGATGTCCGACTTCTACGCCCGGCACGACCACCACCCCGGGGAGGTGATCCTCCGCGTGCGCGACCTAGGCCGGACGGGCAAGTTCGCCGGTGTCTCGTTCGACCTGCGGCGTGGCGAGGTGCTCGGGCTCGCAGGGCTCGTGGGCGCCGGTCGGACGGACATCGCACTGGCGCTGTTCGGGATCGCGCCGGCCGAGACCGGGACCATCGAGCTCGACGGCCGGCCGGTCGAGATCGCCACCCCCCGCCAGGCACTGGACCACGGGATCGCGTACCTGTCCGAGGACCGCCGCCACGTCGGGCTGTCGCTCCCACAGTCGGTGACCGCGAACATCACGCTGCCGTCGCTGCGGCGCTACGTCTCGCGGTTCGGTCTCGTGAACGGCGCTGCGGAGCGGTCGGCCGCCGAGCGCTTCCGGCGACAGCTCAGCATCCGGACGGCGGGGCTGTCCCAGCCCGTGGGGTTGCTCTCCGGCGGCAACCAGCAGAAGACGATGCTCGCCAAGTGGCTCAACACCGAGCCCGCCGTGCTGATCCTGGACGAGCCAACGCGGGGGATCGACGTCGGCGCGAAGGCCGACGTCCACCAGATCATCGACGACCTGGCCCGCTCGGGCATGGCGATCGTCCTGATCTCGTCGGACCTGCCCGAGGTGCTGGCGGTGAGCGACCGCGTGCTGGTCATGCGCGAGGGAGAACAGACCGGCGTGTTCGACCGGTCCGAGGCCACCCAGGAGCGCGTGATGACCGCAGCCGTCGGGGTGGCGTGAGGCTGTGAGCGAGCGTCCGCAATGCAGCGAGCCCGGGGCCCGAGCGGCCCGTCGCCGAAGGCGACAGGAGCGGGATGCACAGCGTCGGAGCCCGAGCGGCCCGCTGCGAAGCAGCAAGAGCGGGAAGAATTGACCACGGCCGCCGACGTCGCTGGCCTCCACGGCGCACGGAGCCGACCCGGTCGCACCGCGGTCTGGATCCGACCGGAACGCGTGAAGGAGCTGTCGCTCCTGGGCGTGATCCTCGTCGCCCTGTTGGTGTTCGGGTTCCTGGTCGACGACTACTTCAGCGGCCGGTTCTACAACCGCGTGACGACCAGCGTGGCCATCACCGCGGTGCTGGCGGTGGCCCAGACGATGGTCATCGTGACGCGCAACATCGACCTGTCGGTGGGGTCGATCGTGGGCGTGACCGCGTATCTCACCGGCCAGTTCGCGTCGTCCAATCCTTCGGCCTCGCCGGCGGTCGCCATCGGCATCGCAGCCGGCCTCGGCGCGCTGCTCGGCGCGATCAACGGCGTGATCGTGGCCTATGGGCGGGTCCCGGCAATCATCACCACGCTCGGCACCCTGGCGATCTACCGCAGCTGGCTGATCTCCCACGGCGAGGGCAAAACGATCACCGCCGACTCGTTGCCGTCGTGGGTGGTCGACCTGCCGACCCGCACGGTGTTCAGCATCGGGGGCCTCGACATCCGGGTGGTGTTCGCGGTCGTCATCGTGATCGTCGCCGTGCTGCAGGTGGCGATGCAGCGCCTGCGCTGGGGGCGGCGACTGTACGCCATCGGATCGAACCCGGAGGCGGCGGCCCAGGCGGGCCTGCCCACCCGGCGGCTCGTACTGGGCGCATTCATCGCGTGCGGCGCACTGTCCGGGTTCGCCGGATTCCTGTTCCTGTCCCGCTTCGGCAACATCACCGTCGTCGCCGGGCAGGGCCTCGAGCTGGATTCGGTCGCGGCGGCGGTCGTGGGCGGTGTCAGCGTCCTGGGCGGCTCGGGCACGCTGGTCGGGGCGTTCCTGGGCGCGGTCCTGATCGACGTGCTCGACCAGAGCCTGGTCCGGGTACCCCAGGTGAGCGAGTTCTGGCGCAACGCGATCCTCGGGGCGCTGATCCTCGCCGCGGTGATCGCGGACGTCGTGATCGGTCGGCGGTTCCGACGGCGCTGGTCAGCGGAGGCTCGTCCCCACACCAAGGTCGATTCCTCGACCGACGGGCCCGACACGACCCGGGTGCCGGCGCTCGCGGCGGCGGATCAGTCCGGGGAAGTGACCGATGCCTGATTGGGCGCGGGAGCGCAGTTGGGAGCTGCTGCTGGCCGCCATCCTCGTAGGGACGATCGTCTATAACACGACGCAGTCGCCCGTCTACCTCGACGTCGACAACTTCGTGAACCTGTTCCGGCTGTCGATCGAGAAGGTGATCGTGGCGGTGGCGATGACCTTCGTCATCATCAACGGTGAGATCGACCTGTCGGTGGCGTCGGTCATGGCGTTCGCCGCCTGTGTCCTCGCCGCGGCCCACGAGTCCGGCGTGCCGTTCGGGCTGGCCATCGTCATCGCCCTGGCGGCGGCGGCGTCGGCCGGCTTCGTCCAGGGCCTCGTGGTCGCGAAGACGGGGATCTCGTCGCTGGTGGTCACGCTCGCCGGCCTGATCGGCTTCCGGGGGGCGGCGCGGATCCTGCTGGAGGATCGATCGATCGGCGAGTTCCCCGACTGGTTCGGGGACCTGGGTCGCGCCGACTTCCTCGGCCCGATGCCGTTCGCGCTGGTGCTGTTCCTCGTGATGCTGGTGGTGGGCGGCGTCATCCTCCACCGGACGTCGTTCGGGCGCCGGGTCTACGTGATCGGCAACAACGCCGACGTGGCGCGCTTCTCGGGCATCGACGTGGCCCGCGTAAAGGTCGTGCTGTTCACGACGTCGGGCCTCGTCGCCGGCGTCGCCGGGGTTCTGTTCGCTGCCCGCCTCGGTTCGGTGCGGGCCAACATCGGCGAGGGCTTCGAGCTCGACATCATCACGATGGTGCTGCTGGGGGGCGTCAGCATCTTCGGCGGCTCCGGGACCCTGCTGGGGGTCGCGCTGGCGATCTGCATCGTGCTGAACCTACGCAACGGGCTGGGCCTGGCGAACGTCGAGGCGAACACCCAGACCGGGGTGATCGGGGCGCTGCTGATCGTGTCGGTCCTGGCGCAGAACCTGCTCGACCGCCTGCCCCTACGCCGCCGCGAGGCGGAGGCGGAGGCATGAGACCGACGACCCGCGCGCCTGCGCGCGGCAACGCACACAGATCTACGTCGAGGGCGGCCCTCGACGAGAAGGAGAGGGGACATATGAGACCTCACAAGTTGATGGCAGTGATGCTGAGCCTGGCTCTCGTGGGTGCCGTCGCGTGCGGTGATGACGACGACGACACCGAGGCGGGTACGTCCGGCGAGGGCGGGTCCGAGGGAGGCGGTGCGGCCGGGGAGGCCGTCACCATCGAGGCAGGCGACGACATGAATTCGATCCTGCTCCCGAAGTGCACCGGCATCGCCGTGTTCGACCAGGCCAACGAAGGCGCGCAGGAGGCGGCCGAGGAGCTCGGCACGTCGGAGCCCGAGTTCCTGGGCCCCTCGACCTGTGAGGACCCGACCGGGCAGATCGAGACCATGACCAACGCCGCCACCCAGGGCGTCGACGCGGTGATGATCTCGAACAACGCCGGCGAGCAGATCCAGTCCGGTGTCGACGCTGCGACCGACGCCGACGTGTCGGTCGTGAGCTGGGACTCGCCGATCCCCTCGGGCGAGGGCGAGAGCCTGTTCGTCGCCCAGGTCGACTTCGACGAGACGGGTGTCGTCATGGCCGACATGGCGCTCGAGATCCTCGGCGACGACGGCGGCCAGTTCGCCATCCTGTCGGCTTCGCCCGACGCCGCCAACCAGAACGCGTGGATCGCGGCCCTCGAGGAGGCGCTCCAGGACGAGAGGTACGCCAACCTCGAGCTGGTTGACACCGTGTACGGCAACGACGATTCCGACGAGTCGTACAACCAGGCCCTGGGCCTCATCGACTCGCACCCCGACCTGGAGCTGATCATGGCCCCCACCACGGTTGGCATCGCCGCCGCCGGCAAGGCCATGACCGACGAAGGGCTGTGTGACCGGGTCAAGGTGTCCGGCCTGGGCCTGCCCGAGGAGATGCGTGGGTATACGCAGAGCGGCTGCGCGCCGGAGTTCGCCCTGTGGAGCTTCGTCGACCTGGGCTACCTCACCTACTACGCGACCTACGGCATTGCCAGCGGTCAGATCGAGGCTGCCGAGGGGCAGACATTCACCGCCGGCCGCATGGGTGAGTACACGATCGAGACGGACCCGACGCGCGACAGCGGTTTGCGCATCGTGATGGGGCCGTTCACGGTCTACACCGAGGAGAACATCGACGAGTCATGAGGGCACGCGGCCGGGCGGGCAGCGGGTCCCGCCCGCTCGGCCGGTCCCGGACGGTGGCGCCCAGGAGGACGTGCCCGTGAACCGGTTCGGATTCACACTGAAGATCAGGCCCGAGATGGCCGCCGAGTACCGGCGCCACCACGCCGCGGTCTGGCCGGAGATGCTCGACGCCCTGCGCCGGGCCGGGTGGCACAACTACTCGCTCTTTCTGCGGGACGACGGCACGCTGTTCGGGTACGTGGAGACGCCCACCGGCCTCGCCGAGGCCCGAGCCGCCATGGCATCCGAACCCGTCAACGAGAGATGGCAGGCGATGATGGCGCCGTTCTTCGAGGGGTCCGGCCTGCCCGCCGACCAGATGATGGACGAGCTCGAGGAGGTGTTCCACCTCCCATGAGCGAGGCCGCAGTGCCGTCACCCGAGGTCGAGGCGCTGGTCGAGCGCTCCCATGCGCTCGGGTCCGACCCGCGGGTGACGAACTACGGCGGCGGCAACACGTCGTGCAAGGCCACCGTCACGGATCCCGTGACCGGCGAACCGAGCGAGGTGCTCTACGTGAAGGGCTCGGGCGGCGACCTCGGCACCCTTCGTCCCGACGGCCTGGCGACGCTGCGGCTCGACCGGGTGCGCGCCTTGCAAGCCGTGTATCGGGGCGTCGACCACGAGGACGAGATGGTGGCCGCCTTCGACCACTGCCGCTGGGGGACCGGCGGCGCGGCGCCGTCGATCGACACCGCGATGCACGCGCTCGTGGACGCCCGCCACGTCGATCACCTGCACCCGGACGCCGTGATCGCCCTAGCGGCGGCGGTCGACGGTGAGGCGTTGACCAAGGAGTGCTTCGGCCGCGAGGTGGCGTGGGTGCCCTGGCGCCGACCGGGCTTCGAGCTGGGCCTGCAGATCGCCTCGCTGGTGGCCGACAATCCGGGCCTGCGGGGCGTCGTGTTGGGGGGCCACGGACTCACGACCTGGGCCGACACATCCGATGTCTGTCAGGCCATCTCGCTCGACGTGATCCGCCGGGCCGAGCGGTTCATAGCCGAGCGGGGCCGGTCCGATCCGCTCGGCGCGACGCGCGCCGGGCACGAGCCGTTGCCGGTCGACGAACGCCGGCGCCTGGCCGGCGAGCTGGGCCCGCACATCCGGGGCATGTGCTCCACCGATCGCCGGGTGGTCGGGCGGCTGACCGACAGCGAGCCGGTGCTCGACTTCCTGGGGCGGGAGGCGATCGGCCGGTTGGCGCCGCTGGGCACGTCGTGCCCCGACCACTTCATCCGCACCAAGGTGCGCCCGCTGCTGCTCGACCTGCCGGCGACCGCGCCGATCGACGATCTCGTGGCCCGGCTGCACGAGCTGCACGCGGCCTACCGCGACGACTACGCCGCCTACTACCGCCGGCACGCGGGTCCCGACTCGCCGCCCATGCGGGGCGCCGATCCGGTGATCGTGCTGGTCCCCGCCGTCGGCATGTTCAGCTTCGGGACCGACGCGCGGGCGGCGCGGATCGCCGGCGAGTTCTACGTCAACGCCATCAACGTGATGCGCGGCGCCGAGGCGGTCTCGTCCTACCGGCCCATCGATGAGTCCGAGAAGTTCCGCATCGAGTACTGGGAGCTGGAGGAGGCGAAGCTGCGCCGGCTACCCCCTCCCAGGCCGCTCGCGGGTCGGGTGGCGTTCGTCACCGGTGCCGCATCGGGGATCGGCCGCGCCATCGCCGCCCGCCTGGCGGCGGAGGGCGCTGCCGTGGTGCTCGCCGACCGCGACGCGTCCGGTGCCGAAGCCGCGGCCGAGCAGCTGGGCGGGCCCGACGTGGCGGCGGCCATCGAGGTCGATGTGAGCGACGAGGCCGCGGTGGCGGCGGCGGTCCGCGAGGCGGCCGCGACGTTCGGGGGCGTCGACCTGGTGGTCAACAACGCCGGCCTGTCGATCTCGAAGCCGCTGGCCGAGACCACGTCCGCCGATTGGGACCTGCAGCACCGGGTGATGGCCCGGGGCTCGTTCCTGGTCAGCCGTGAGGCCGCCAAGGCGATGGCGGCCCAGGGCCTGCCGGC
>Ga0299914_10000240_pt1 | contig 32819 bp, 26 predicted proteins | sample RVTome_10_FD_201361 | JGI IMG/M metagenome (GOLD analysis project Ga0299914, IMG submission 201361) | Soil microbial communities from uranium-contaminated site in the Upper Colorado River Basin, Wyoming, United States - RVT153D57 (version 2) ... | reverse complement strand
CACGAAGCGGTCGGAGGAAAAGCGGGCCGCCCCCGCACCGACGCTCCCCACCAGGGCCCAGCGCCGAGCCGGGAGCAGGTCGGCGGAGAGGCCACCCCCATACCGCCAGATCCGCATGTCCGGCGCGGTCGCGGTGGCGCCGCTGGCACCTCCCAGCAGGTCCACGTTTCCATCCAGGTTCAGCGCCACGCGCGGCGAGACGTGATAGGCCGCCAGGAACCCGAAGCTGGCGCCGGGGTCCGTGAGCCCCCCGAGCCGCCCGGTGGGGACGGTCAAGCCCGCCTGCGCCTCGAGCCCCACCCGGGACTGTGCCGCGCCCGCCGCCGGCTCGAGCCACCCCAGAAGCGCCATGGTCAACGTGATCCAACGCGTGGCCCGTGCCACCCCGCCCATCGATTCGTGCTGGTTCATCTCGATGTGTCGCGACGTCCTTTTCGCCGTCCACGCGCCCCTCCGGGAGGCCCCATGACGCGGCCCTCCGTCGCCGTCCGCGGTCACACGAGGCATCGTTCGGGCCACGCTCACCGACCTTCGTAACCATCGATACGACAATGGGTTGCATGGTGGAATGCGCGATGGGAGTCCAGACGGGGCCCGGGGAGGCTTGCCCCGCGTGACTGGATCGGGCGCTCATCAAGCGCGATTCGGCCCGTGGCGAATCGCTACAGCGGCGAGGCGCCGGACGGAGATCTGTCCGCGTGGCCCGCCACGGCCGTGCGGGCGTTCAACGGGAAGGTCGACTTCACCCGGCCCTCGGCGGTCCGCGCGAGAATGGGACGGTGCCGGCTACGCGCTCTCGCCGTACTCCTCGAGCTTCCGGTAGAGCGTCTTCCGGTCCATGCCGAGGATCTCGGCCGCACGTGACTTGTTTCCGCCCACACGGCGCAGGATCTCGAGCGTGTAGGCGCGCTCGACGTCCCTGAGCGGTACCTCCTGGGCGACCGAGCGGGAGACGAGGGCCGCCGCCCGCGCCCCCGCGAGGATGCGTTCCGGCAGATCATCCGGCCGCAGCTCATCGGTCGTCGAGAGGGTCACGGCGCGCTCGATCGCGTTCCGGAGCTCGCGCACGTTCCCCGGCCATGCGTATGCGGTCAGCAGCGCCATCGTGTCCGGGGCGATGCGCGCCGGCGTGCGGGGCCTGCGGTCGCTCGTCGCCGCATCCAGGAAGCGCTCCGCGAGCAGCGGGACGTCGGCCGCGCGCTCGCGAAGTGGCGGCACCGCGATGTGGAGGACGTTCAGCCGCCAGAACACGTCCTCGCGGAACCTGCCCTCCTTGACCGCGGCCTCCAGATCCCGGTTGGTCGCGGCGACCAGCCGGACATCGATCCGGCGGGTGTCGGTCGCGCCCACCCGGCGCACCTCGCCCTCCTCGAGAGCGCGCAGCAGCTTGGGCTGGAGCGGCTGGGGCAGATCCGCGATCTCGTCGAGGAAGAGCGTGCCCCGGTGCGCGGCCTCGAACAGCCCCGGACGATCCCGGTCCGCGCCGGTGAACGCCCCCTTCTCGTGGCCGAAGAGCTCGGACTCGAGCAGGTGCTCGGGAAGCGCACTGCAGTTCACCGGCACGAACGGCCGTCTGCCCGAGAGGGTGTGGAGGGCGCGGGCGACGAGCTCCTTCCCCGTCCCGCTCTCCCCGGTGACGAGCACGGGGTGCCGGGCCCCGGCCGCCCGCCGGATGAGGTCGAAAAGGGCCTGCATCGGCCGGCTCGCGCCGATGAAGCCGGGCGGCGTCACCGCGTCCATCTTCCGCAGGCGGGCCAGCTCGCGACGGAGACGGCTGTCCTCCAGCGCTCGCTCCACGGCGAGCAGGAGCATGTCGGGCTGCACGGGCTTCGCGAGGTAGTCGTACGCGCCCTTCTTGATCATCTCGATGGCGGAGTCGATCGAGCCGAACGCCGTGATCACGATGACGTTGAGCTCGGGGCGGCCGCGCCGGAGCTCCTCGAGCAGCTCGTGACCCCGCTTCCCCGGGAGGATGAGGTCCGTGACCACGAGGTCCGCCTCGGCTCCCTCGTCGAGGGCCTTGAGGGCGAGATCCGCGGTCGCGAAAGCGGTCGCGGCGTACCCCGCCTGGCCGAGCACCTCGGAGAGGAACTCCCGCAGATCGCGGTCGTCCTCCACGAGAAGGACGGATTCAGCCACCATCGTTCCCTCCCGCCGGTCCGGACCGCGAATCCCCGTCACCGGGGCGCCGCGGCGCCTGCGACCCCGCGACGGCGAGCGGCAGCGTGACCGAGGCGACGGTCTCTCCGTCCGTTCGAATGTCGATCTCGCCGCCCATACGCTCGATGAAGTCCCTGGCGATCGCCAGACCGAGGCCCGTCCCCCCCGGCTTCGTGGTGAAGAACGCGTCGAACACGTGTGGGGCCACATCATCCGATACGCCCGCGCCGGTGTCGTGGACGCGAATCAGCGCATGACCGTCCGCGACCGACACGCTCACGCCGAGCGCGCCGCCGCCGGCCTCCTGCACGGCCTCGATCGCGTTGTCCAGCAGGATCACGAGCACCTCCTCCAGCAGGTCACGGTCGCCGCACACCGGCAGCGCGTCCGGAAGATCGGTCCGACACTCGAGCTCCGCGGCCTCGAGCGCCGGCTCGACGCGCTGGACCGCCGCACGCGCTACGCGCGGGAGGTCGACCACGTCGCGGCGAGGCTCCGGGCCGCGCGCGAAGTCCAGCAGGGCACGCACGATACGGGCGATCCGATTGGTCTGCTCGAGGATGGCCCGCAGGTTCCGGTCGGCTTCGCCGGCGGGGGTCCGTCGCTCGAGGAGCAGCCGCGCTCGGCCGTCGATGACGTTCAGCGGCGCGGAGATCTGGTGCGCGACGCCCGCCGCCAGCGTACCCATCGACGCGAGACGCTGCTGCTCCCGGACGCGCTGCTCGAGCGCCACGCGCTCCTCCGCCTCCTGCAGCATCGCGAGCCGGGCCGCCTCCAGCGAGTCGGCCATTCGATCGAACTCGCGCCCGACCTCGGCCAGCTCCCGTCCCGACGCCGTCTCCCCCACGCGACACGACAGATCGCCGGCCCCCAGCCCGCGTATCGTCGTGAGGAACCGCTGGAGTGGCCGGTCGACGAGCCGCCTGAGGAGCCATACGGTGAGAAACGCGAGGGCGGCGATCAGCGTGAGCGTGTTCAGGATGAAGCGCTGGCGGGTGCGGGCCTTCTCCTCCTCGACGTGCGAGAGTGGCTGGATGACCTCGAGGACGCCCGTCACGCGCCCATCCGGCTCCTGGATCGACCGCAGCACGGAATACACCTGCTGGTCACCCATCGCGCGCTCGAGATCCACGGTCACCCCCGCGCGCGCCACCTGGCGGACCCAGCCGGGCTCGACGACGTCTCGCGACTCGAGACCCTCGGACCGCATGACCACCGCGCCGAGCGGGTTGTAGATCACGACCCCGAAGACCTGCGGCTGGCGCCCCACCTCGTTCAGGATCGCCTGCATGTCCCGGAACTGGAGATCGCGAAACGCGTGCTCGAAGGCGACCCCTACGGCATCCGAGTACGCCCGGACCTCGCCCCGGGCCTGTGCCGTGAGGGAGCGCTCGCGGTGCTCGATCGCCCACCCGGCGTACAGCACCATGATCACGGCGACGGCGGGGACGAGGCCCAGGAGGAGCTTCGTACTCAGTCTCATCGTGGGTGCTCCGTGAGCTTCCGCGCCCGAGGGCCGCGTTGGGGGTGGACGTGATCCCCTGCAATACTCACGAGTACCCGTCCTCCCGCAATGCGCGCGGCTGGCGAAGGAACGCGCTCCCGGACATCATCAGACGGTCTCGGTTTTCGTGGGACACACGGCATCCGGAGGGGCGGGCACAGGGGGGCACGTTGCGAAGAACCGTTCCCGTGGACACGGCGAGCGGCGCTCGGACCGCGGCATGACGCGGCCGCGCGAGGCAGAGTCGCTCGACCGCCGCGAGCTCCCGGCATCGGATGGTGACGACGAGGCGCTAGCCGAGCCGGAAAGGAGTCGCCGGCGGCGTTGGCCCTGGATCGTCCTCGCCGTCGCCCTCGTCGGCGCTCTCGCCGCCGTCATCGAGGTACGGACGTCCTGGCTCCAGGCGCACGTAGCGGCCGACTGGAGCGAGGAGATCGGATACTCGGTCGAGCCGGGCCCCGCCGCGCTCGCGGCGCGCCCGGAGGACGGACCGTACGATCGCCGGCTCGGATACGCCTCGCTCCCCGAGCTTCTCCCCGCGCTCGAGAGCCGCGGCTTCGACATCGTGGCCCAGGCGCGGGTCACGCCCCGGTTCGCCGAGGCCCGTGACCTGGGGCTCTTCCCCCTGTACCGCGAGAAGGCGCAGGCGGGGCTCGAGCTCCTCGACCGCTCCGGGAGCTCTCTCTATCGGACGCGGCACCCGGAGACGATCTACGAGGGCTTCGACGCGATCCCTCCCCTCGTGGTGCGGACGCTGCTCTTCATCGAGAACCGGGAGCTCCTCGACGCGGGACCCCGGTTCCGCAACCCGGCCGTGGAATGGGATCGGCTGCTCGGGTCCGTGGTGGCGCTCTTCGCCCGCCGTATGGGCGCGGAGGGGTCGGTCTCGGGCGCGAGCACGCTCGCCACGCAGATCGAGAAGTTCCGGCATTCCGAGCGCGGGATCACCACCTCTCCGCGCGAAAAGCTCCGGCAGATGGCCACCGCGTCGGTCCGTGCGTACATCGACGGCCCCCGGACGAGCGGGACGAGACGCCGGATCGTGCTCGACTACCTGAACTCGGTCCCCCTCGCGGCGGTCGCCGGGCACGGAGAGGTGATCGGCCTGAACGACGGGCTGTGGGCCTGGTACGGGCTCGAGGCGGCCCGGGTGAACGCGCTGCTCTCCGGTTGCCATCCGGGGCTTCCGAGCGACGTCGAGGCGACCGGAACGGCGCCCGATGCCGGACCGGCGGTCGAGCCGGACGCCCCCGGCGCGTGTGACTCCGGCGACCCGCCGGTCGGGGAGGAGACGGCGGGGGCCTACCGGGCCGTACTCAACCTCATGCTCGCGCAGCGTCGGCCGTCCTTCTACCTGGCCCAGCCGGCGGGCCACGAGGCGCTCCACCGGCTGTCGGACGTGTATCTGGGGCTCATGCGGGAGTCGGGCTGGATTCCACCGGCGCTGGAGGAGGCCGTGAGGCCCGTCCGCGTGGATCCGCGCCCGCGAGCGCCGGAGAGCCCGGTGGCCTCGTTCCGCAACCGCAAGGCGGCGACGGCGGCGCGGAAGCGGTTGCTCGATCTGACCGGACGGGACCGCCTGTATGAGCTCGACCGGCTCGACCTGACCGTCCGGACGACGATCGACCGGCCCACGCAGGATTCGGTGGCGCGACTCCTCCGGCGTCTCGAGAGCCCCTCCTACGTCGAGGCGGCGGGGCTGGCCGCGAGCCGGCTGCTCGACCGGGGAGACCCCGCGAAGGTCCTCTACAGCTTCGTGCTCTACGAAGCGACGCCGGCGGGCAACATGATCCGCGTGCAGACCGACAATTTCGACGGGCCGTTCGATCTCAACCAGTCGTCCCGGCTCGAGCTCGGCTCGACGGCGAAGCTCAGGACGCTGGTGACGTACCTCGAGGTCGTGGAGCGGCTGCACGGCGAACTCGCGGGGCTCGATTCCGAGCGGCGGCGGGCGGTCTCGGACAGCCTGTCCGACCCCCTCACCCGCTGGGCCGTCGGTGTCCTCGACCGGCGCCTGGACGCCACGGTCCCCGACATGCTCGAGGCCGCGATGGAGCGGCCGTACTCCGCGAGCCCCGCCGAGCGCTTCTTCACCGGGGGCGGAACACACGTCTTCAGGAACTTCGACGCCACGTACGACGCGAGCGCGCCGTCCGTCCGTCACGGGTTCCGGAACTCGGTCAACCTCGTGTTCGTCCGCATGATGCGGGACATCGAGCGCTTCTACCGCTGGCGGGTGCCGGGGGCGTCGGCCACCATCCTCGAGGACCCGCAGGATCCGCAGCGGCAGCGATACCTCGCGCGCTTCGCCGACCGCGAGGGCCGTCAGTTCGTGTCGCGCTTCTACACGAAGTACCAGGGGGAGGGGCGCGACTCGATCCTGCACTCGCTGGTCGCGGGCCGCCGGCTGAGCCCGCAGCGGCTCGCGTGGGCCTACCGATCCGTCGTCCCGGCGGCGCCGGTCGACGACTTCGAGATCTTCCTCCGTCTCCAGGCCCCCAACTCCGACTATCCGAACGCGCGCGTCATCGGGGACCTCTACCGTCGCGCCGACGCCGGGAGCCAGACGCTGCCGGATCGCGGATACCTCGCGGGCATACACCCGCTCGAGCTCTGGGTGGCACGCTTCCTGACCGAGAACCCCGGCGCCTCCCGCGACTCTGCGCTGGCGGCGAGCGCGGACGCCCGCCAGGAGGTTTACCGGTGGCTGTTCAGTCCCCGCCGGCGCTCCGCCCAGGACCGCAGCATCTCGGTGATCCTCGAGCTCGAGGCGTTTCTCGAGATCCAGCGCGCGTGGCAGCGTCTCGGGTACCCGTTCGAGAATGTCGTCCCGTCGTACGGCACGGCGATCGGGAGCTCGGGGGACCGGCCCGGCGCGCTCGCCGAGCTGGTCGGGATCATCCTGAACGGAGGCGTCCGTCGGCCGACGGCGCTGGTGGACGGGCTGAGGATCGCGCCCGACACTCCGTTCGAGACGTCGCTCGACCGGCGGCCCACGGACGGGACGCGCGTGCTGTCTCCCGAGGTGGCCGACGTCGCGCGCGCCGCACTTCTCGATGTGGTCGAGAACGGCACCGCGAGGTTCGTGCACGGAACCGTCCGGGGGCCCGGCGGCGAGGCGATCCCGATCGGCGGGAAGACCGGCACCGGCAACAACCAGCACAAGGTGTTCGCCGCCGGAGGCCGCCTGGTCGAGGCGCGCACGATCAACCGCACGGCGACGTTCGTGTTCTTCATCGGCGACCGGCACTTCGGGGTCGTGACGGCCCATGTCCCCGGGCCCGACGCCGCCGCATACACGTTCACCAGCGCGCTCCCGGTCCGGGTGCTCGCGCTCCTCGGACCGGCGCTCGCCCCGCTCGTCACCTCCGGCTAACCGCGGGTCGGCGGATCGCTCCAGCAGACGGCGGATGACGTGAGCCAGCCGGGGACCGACCCGTTCTACGGCAAGGGCCGTGTGAACGCGGCGGCCGCCGTGGGCGCGAACTGATCGGCCGCGGATCCGCCGCAGGTCCGATCGCAGTACATTCCTCGAGGCCGGTCGGCGGATACGACCGGCCTCGAGTCACCTCCGGATTCAACGCGACTTCTTCGACGCCCCGACGATGCCCAGACCGCGACCGCTCCGACGACTGCCTTTCCTTCTGATCGCGATCCTCGTCCCGGCCGGCGTCTCGGCCCAGGTGGGCGAGGTCGAGTTCCCGAACTCGGGTTCGCGCCGCGCCCAGGGGCCCTTTCTCCACGGGCTCGCGCAGCTCCACAACTTCCAGTACGGGGAGGCGGCGGAGGCCTTCCGCCGCGCGCAGGAGGTCGATCCGGACTTCGCCATGGCGTACTGGGGCGAAGCCATGACGTACAACCACCCGGTGTGGCTGGAGCAGGACTCGACGGCCGCCCGCGCCGTGCTCCAGCGGCTGGGGCGGACCCGGGAGGCGCGCGTCGGGAAGGCCGGCACCGACCGCGAGCGCGCCTATCTGGCGGCGGTCGAGGCGCTGTACGGGCCGGGGGCGAAGGAGGCGCGGGACATCGCCTATTCCGAGACCATGCGCCGCGTGCACGAGGCCTATCCCGATGACCCGGAGGCGGCCGCGTTCTACGCGCTCTCGCTGCTCGGGACCGCCCACTCCGGGCGCGACTTCGGGACGTACATGCGGGCCGCGGCGATCGTCGAGGACGTGTTCGCCGAGCACCCCGAGCACCCGGGCGCCGCACACTACCTCATCCACTCCTACGACGATCCTCTGCACGCGCCGCTCGGGCTCCGGGCCGCACAGGCCTACGCGGCGATCGCACCCGATGCCGCGCACGCGCAGCACATGACGTCACACATCTTCGTCGCGATGGGGATGTGGGAGGACGTCGTGGCCGCGAACGAGAACGCCCGCCGCGTGGCGCGTGCCGCCGTGGAGGAGCGCGGGGGGACGCCCCGCGGATGCGGTCACGTCAACTTCTGGCTCGAGTACGGCTACCTCCAGCTCGGACGGACCGACGATGCGCGCACGCTCCTGCGTGAGTGCTTCGAGACGGCGCGGGGCACGGGCTCCGCGAGCGCCGGCGACATCCTCGATCCGGACAACACCCCGCGTGGCTCGTACGCCGCGATGCTGGCGCGCTACATCCTCGACACCGGGGCGTGGGACGACGAGTCGCTGCGCTGGACGCTGCCGCTCGATGACCTCTTCCCCGCCCGTCTCACGTGGACGTTCGTGAACGGGTACGCGGCGGCCAGGCGGGGCGAGCTCGTGACCACCGAGGTGTCGCGCGAGGCGATCGCGCAGACGCGCCGGGAGCTCGAGGAGTACCTCGCGGGGGATCCGTCCGGCGGTGACGCCAACCTGGGCGACGCCTATCTCACCCGCGCCCGGATCCTCGAGACCGAGCTCCAGGCGCTGATCGCGGAGTCGCGGGGCGACACGCGGCGGGCGCTGGAGCTGGCTTCGGAGGCCGCGGAGCTCGAGGAGGGGCTCCCCCTCTTCTTCGGCCCCCCGATGGTGGACAAGCCGGCGAACGAACTCCTCGGCGAGTTCCTGCTCGAAGCGGGACGCCCGGACGAGGCGGTGGAGGCGTTCCGGAAGCAGCTCGAGCGCACCCCGGAGCGCGTGGCGACGGTGCGCGGGCTGGAGCGGGCGACGACCGAGCGCGACAGCCGCCCGGACCCGGCCGCGGACGAACAGGCCGTGCTGGACGTGCTCACCGCGTTCTTCGACGCGATGGCCGCCGGCGACGCCGAGGGCTGGGAGGAGACCGTGCTCGAGGAGGTGACCTTCGTCGGCACCACCCAGACCACCGATGGCGTGGCCATCAACCGGATCGCGCGCGAGGAGTTCCTCGCGCTCCTCGAGGGGCCCACCGGGTTCCTCGAGCGTATGTGGGACCCGATCGTTCGGGTGCACGGCACGATCGCCATGGTGTGGACGCCGTACGACTTCCACCGGGAAGGCGACTTCAGCCACTGCGGCATCGACGCGTTCAGCCTCGTGAAGACGAACGAGGGCTGGAAGATCGCCAGCATCGTATGGACGGTCGAGCCGGTGGGGTGCGGGCCGAGCCCGCTGGGCCCGCCGGAATCCGGCGCCGCCGGCGAGCCTAGAACAGCCCCCCGAGCCAGTCCGCGATCGCCCTGAGCTCCCGCTCGTCGCGCTCGCCGAACGCCGCGCGGCGGTCGGAGTCGAGGTCGAGCTGCCCCGCGATGCTCCCGTCGGGTCGCCGGATCAGCACCACGAGCTCCGAGACCGTCTCGAGGCTGCACGCCAGGTAGTTGTCGATGGCGTGCACATCGGGGATGTTGAGATCGCGGTCCTCGGCGACCGCCGTGCCGCACACCCCCTGACCCACCGCGATCCGCGTGTGGTCGGTGTGCTTCCCGATGTAGTTGTGGAGCTCGAGCTCATCGCCGTCGAGCAGGTAGATGCCGACCCAGTCGTACGCCTCGCCGGCCGACTCTATCGCGCGCACGGCCTGCTTCAGGAGCTCGTCCCTCGTGGCGCCCGCCACGCGCCGCGCCTCGAGTCCCTCCACGATCGTAGCGCCGTCGATCATGCGGTGATCGCCTCCCCGCCCCGGCGCGCGTCGAGCGCGCCGGCGCCCGGCCCCGCGAACACGAGCGCGACGAGGGCGGCGATGAGGAGCAGGTTGAACTCGATGCCCTCCTGGCCGCTCCCGATGACGTAGAAACCGTTGGGGAGGTGGACGAGGAAGATCCCGACGGTCATGTGGATGACGAGCAGGAGCGCGACCGGCACGACCAGGAAACCGACGACTAGCAGGAGCCCGCCGGCGGTCTCGAGAACCGCGATCGCCCAGGCCGCGAACGTCGGCGCGGGGATGCCCAGCGAGCCGAAGAACGTCGCCGTTGCCTCGATTCCGCCGGCGAGCTTCGGAACGCCGTGCGCGGCGAAGATGATCCCGACCACGACCCGCAGGAACGCGAGCCCGAGCCCCGGATTGAACCCCCTCGTCATGCGTACCTCCTCGCGGAGCGCGGCGACCCCGCGTCGCGGAGGGACGGGGGCGCCCGATCCCCGTCCCGTCGTCCGACTACGCCACCACCATGAGCGCGGTTCCGTACATGAGGAGCAGACCGAGCACCAGACCCATGGCGTTGAGCGGCGAGAAGAGACCGCGTGGCCAGCTCCGCTGTACCAGCCGTCCGACCTCGATGATGACCTGGATGATGGCCCCGGCGCCGAGCGCGAGGAAGAACGTGGCGGCGATGGGGGAGTAGGCGAACCCTCCCACCCAGGCGCCGGCCACGGTGGGCAGCCCCGCGATGAGGCCCATGAGCGCCAGGTGCCAGAGCCGCGGGCGCTCGTCCGCCACGGGCGCCACGATCGCCAGCCCCTCCGTCGTGTTGTGGAGCGCGAAGCCGATCACGAGGAAGCTCCCCAGCGCGATCTCGCCCAGCGAGTAGGCGGCCCCGATGGCGAGCCCCTCGCCGAGGTTGTGGAGCCCGATCCCGATGGCGATCAGATAGGCGATCGTGAGACCGCTGGGCCGGTCTCCTCCTCCGCCGCCGCGCCCGACGCCGGAGAGCGCCCGCAGACCCAGCACGGCGCCCACGACACCGACGGCGACGAGCCCCACGCCCTGGAACCCCTCCGCCACCATCGCCGCGGCTTCGAACGTGTGCTCGAACGCATCCACGAGGAGGAACACGAGGAGACCGACGGTCAGGCTCAGGTAGAAGTGGAGCCACTTCCGGTCGATGCGCCTGAGGAACGGATACCAGAGCAGCCCCAGCAGGACCGGGACGACCCCCGCGTACAGCCCGAGCAGCCCGAATGTGGTCAGGTAGCGGGCGTTCGGACGGGGGGTGACGGTGGCGACGGCCACCTCGTGGTCGAACGTCACCCCGGTCGAGGTAATGAGACGGATGACGTGCGGCTCGCCCTCGACCCAGGGGTACTCCACGTCGATGGTCGCGTCCCGGAGACGGGGGAGCGTCGTGTTCTCATCCATGGAGAAGCGCCAGTACGCCTCGTCGATCATCACCTGCGCGATCGTCACGGGCTCGGGCCCGCCGTTCACCACGTGGATGCGAAGGAACCCCGCCTGCGGGAAGCTGACCCGCTCGATCGTGAGCTCCTCGACCGGCGGGAACGCGGCGCGGAACGGTCGCGTGGGGTCGAAGCGGAGGAACACCGCGACGAGGACGGCGAGAAGGACGACGGGGAAGAGCCCCAGCATCCATTTCGCCGCGCCCCCCGAACGGCGCGAGGGGCCGTCGTCGCGCTCAGACATGGGGCCTCACCGGAACCCCGTCCCCGGCAGCCAGTCCTTCGACGGCCTCGAAGAAGCCCATCCACCCCAGCTCGGCGAACTCGCTCTGGTGGGCGTGGAACATGTGCATCCCCGGGTTCTCGAGCTCGAACTCGAGGATGTGCCGCTCGCCCTGGCACATCATGATCGTGTCGGTGAGCTCGTCACCGTCGAGGCGCGTCCCGGTTCGGTGGACGCGGAACATCGCGGCGTGCAGGTGGAACGAGTTGATCGGATCGAACTCGGTCGCGTTGACGAGGTAGACCCGACACGTATCGCCGACCCCCACCCGGATCGGGATCTCCTGGTGGTAGAAGGCCATCGTGTTGACCGCGTACACCTCGTTGTCGCCGTCGAAGTTCGTGTCGAACCCGTTCATCACCATCACCATCTCCCGCGCCGGAGCGCGCCCCTCGGGCGGATCGACGATGAAGGCGCCGTACAGGCCCTTGTGGATGTGGCGCTTGAGCGGGAGCGTGTGGCAGTGGTACAGGTGGAGCCCGAAGGGCTTCGCCTCGAACTCGTACGTGAAGCGCTCGCCCGGGTGCACCAGCGGGCTCACGCCATCCATCGCGGGCGGATGCGTGCCGTGGAAGTGGATCGTATGGGGGTGCGAGCCGGCGTTCACGAACTCGACCCGCAGGAGGTCGCCCTCGGTGCAGCGCAGGGTGGGACCGGGCACCTGGCCGTTGTACGTCCATGCCGGAAACCACACGCCCGGCGCGACCTCGATCTCGCGGTCGACCGCGATGATCTCCCAGCTGCGTACGGTGCGGCCGGCGGCGGACGTGCTCGCTTCGCCGTAGTCGAAATACGTGAGGAACGCCTCGGGATCGAACTCGCCCTCCCGGCGGACGCTCCCCACGACCCCCTGCCCCGCGGGAGCCGCGTGCACGCTGCCGCCGTGCGGCGTCGGCACGCGTTCCTGCGCCGGGAACCGCGCGGCCGGTGCGCGATCCGCCGGCAGCACGCCGGCCGCGGCCATCGCCTCGCGGGCGCCACCGCGCGCGGCGAGATCGAGGACCTTCGCCCCGGACAGCCCGGCGACCCCCACGGCCCCAAGCTTCAGCCAGTCGCGCCGGCTCAGTCGTTGCGGATCCACCTGATCCCCCGTCTCCCCCGGTCCACGAATCCGTTCTCCGATTTTTAGCCTCGGCTAAAATTACCCGGGAAAGATGCGCGGGCGTGCGGCTCCGCGTCAAGGCGTGGAGGATGTCCGGCCATGCCCGCGGTTCCCCGGGGCCCTAGTATTGGAAGGATGCTTCAGATTCCCCGCCGACCAGGATCCGCCGCCTTGACCCACGCCCGCTCCCTGCCGGACCTCGGCCCTCCTCGCTCGGGGATCGGATCGCTTCGCCGACGGGTTCCGCCCGAGCGCATGGCCGAGCGCATGGATGCGCCGGACTGCGACCGTGGGCTGCTGGCCGACGCGCTCGACGCGCTGTCCGCGGCGAATCGCTTCTTCGGTGGTCAGCGGGCGCTCAGCGCGCACGTCGAGAGGATCCTCGAGGCCTCGGAGAGCGGGGCGGTCCGCGTGCTCGACGTGGGCGCGGGCGGTGGCGATGTCGCGATTCGGCTGGGCCGTTTCCTGCGCCGCCGGGGCGCCGCGCCACGCTTCGTGCTCGCCGATGTCCACGCCGGCGTCCTCGGCCTGTGCCGCGACCGGATCCGCGCGGCGGGCAACGAGACGGCGCGTCACGCCACCTTCGTGCGACTGGACGGGGCGGCGCTGCCGTTCCCGGATGGGGCCTTCGACCTCGCCCTCTCCTCTGCGACGCTCCACCACCTCGACGACCGGGGGGCGGCGCGGCTGCTCTCGGAGCTCGACCGCGTCAGCCGGCTGGGGTGGGTGGTCACCGACCTGCGCCGGTCGCGAACGACCCTCGTCTCGGTCCGGCTCCTGGCCTCGACGCTGTGGCGATCGCGTCCGTTCGCCCGAGCCGATGGCCCGATCTCGGTCCGCCGGAGCTTCACCGTGCCCGAAGTCCGCCGGCTGCTCTCGGACGCCGGTCTCGAGTCCGCCACGGTCCGGGCGCGGTTGGTTCGCTGGGTGGCGTGGCGGGACCTCGGGTCCGCGGGCAGGGGACCGGGATGAGCCGACGCGATGTGATCGTGGTGGGGGGCGGCCCCGCGGGCGCGGCGACCGCGATCCATCTCGCCCGTCGCGGGCTCGACACGCTCGTCCTCGATGCGCGCGTCTTTCCGCGTTCCAAGCCGTGCGGCGACTCGGTCAGCCCGGGGGCCACACCGCTGCTGCGCGAGCTCGGCGCGTGGGACGCGATCCGAGCCCGCTCGCCCGCCACGGTGGACCGATGGGCGATCCGGTCGCCGGCCGGGCGCTGGTTCGGAGGGGGTTACCGGGAGGACCTCGATGCATCGCCCGCGGCCGGGCTGGCGGTGGACCGCCGCGACCTCGACCGGGCGCTCCTCGACGCCGCACGGTCGGCCGGCGCCGAGGTTCGCGAGGGCCGGCGCGTGTTCGAGCTCCTCGGGGCGGGCGGACGCGTGGTCGGGGTGCGGTCGCGAGGGCCGGACGGCGAGCCCGAGACCCTGCGGGCGGGGTTCGTGGTGGGCGCCGACGGCCTGCGCTCGCGCGTCGCGCGGCTTCTGGGCCCGGTGCGGGGCGGTTCGCGCCCCCGTCTCGCGCTGGTGGCCCGGCTCGACGGGGTGACCGGGCTGGGCACGCGCGGCGAGCTCCGTCTGACGCGCGACGGCGTCGTCGGAAGCGTCCCCATCGCCCGGCACCGCGCGAACGTCACGCTGGTGGTCCCCGGCTCCGAGGGGCGCAGGCTGGCCCCCGACCCCGAGGCCTACTTCCGGGATCGCATCCGCGCGGAGGGTCTGGGAGCGCGCACGGACGGCGCGTCCTTCGCCCGGAGGCTCGATGTGACGGGTCCGTTCGAGACGCGGCCGGGGCGGCGGACGGCGCCCGGCGCTCTGCTCGTCGGCGACGCGGCGGGCTACTTCGACCCCCTCACGGGTCAGGGGGTGTTCGGCGCTCTCGCGGGTGCGGCTTTCGCGGCGCGGGCGGTCGCGGCTTCGCTCGAGACGCCGGACACCGAACGGGCATTCCTGGCCGACTACGAGCGGGCGCTCGACCGGCTGCTCGCTCCCGTGCGGCGCGTGCAGCGACTCATCGACGCGGCGGTGCGCCACCCGGCGCTCATCGAGCCGCTCGCGGTCCTGCTCGGGGCGCGGCCGGGTCTCGCCCGGCTCCTGCTCGAGGTCACGGGAGACCGCCTGCCGGCGGGAGCCCTGCTCCGGCCGCCCGAATGGGCGCGTGCCCTCGGCTCCGGCGAGACCGGCGTCGACGACGCCACGGGCCCGCGGTCCTGGAACCGACATGCACACATATAACGAGACCCGCATCGCCGGACCGCCCGAGCGCTGCTTCCGCGCCTCCGCCGACGTGGAGCGCTGGCCCGAGATCCTCTCTCACTACCGCGAGGTCCGCTTCACGAGGACGGGCGCGAGCCCCCGGGTGCTGATGCGCGCCGTTCGCTCGTTCGGCCCCCTTCCCTATCCGATCTGGTGGGAGTCGGACATGGAGGTCGACGCCGAAGGGGGCGTCGTGCGATACCGCCACGTGGACGGGATCACGAGCGGGATGGATGTCGAGTGGCGGCTCACGCCCGACGGCGACGGGACCCGGATCGTCATCGTCCACGACTGGACCGGCCCGTCCTGGCCGCTGATCGGCGGCTTCGCGGCCCGGCGGGTGATCGGACCGCACTTCGTGCACGTCGTGGCCGGGCGGACACTCGCCGGGATCAAGCGAGCCGTCGAGTCGGGCCCCGCGCGGGGGGCGGCATGAGCGGAAGACGCGTGGTCGTCACGGGGATCGGCCCCGTGACGCCGATCGGCGAGGGCGTGGAGGGCCTGTGGAGCGGGCTCGCCCGAGAGCGCTCGGCGGTGCGGGCCGTCGAGCGTTTCGATGCCAGTCCGTTCCGCTCGCGGATCGCGGCCGAGATCGACGGCTTCGACCCGGCGAAGCGCCTGGGCGAAAAGCGCGCACGCCGTCTGGACCGCTTCTCCGCCCTGTCGCTCGTCGCTTGCTCGCTCGCCCTCGAGGACGCGGGCCTCGAAGCGGAGGCGCTGCCGCCGGCCCGCGTCGCCGTCCAGATGGGGAGCGCCCTCGGGGGCGTGGCGTACGCGGAGGAACAGCATGGGGAGTATCTCTCGAAGGGGATCCGGGGGATCAATCCGCTCCTCGCGCTCTCGGTGTTCGGGGGCGCCGCGAGCTGCAACATCGCGATCGAGTATGGATTCACCGGACCGAACTCGACCAACGGGATGAGCTGCGCCTCCGGGGCCATCGCGATCGGACACGCGTTCCAGCTGGTCCGCCGCGGCGAAGCCGACGTCGTGCTGGGCGGCGGCAGCGAGGCGCCGCTCGCCCCGCTCACGTTCGGCGCGTTCGCGATCATCCGCGCCATGTCCACGCGGAACGACGATCCGGAGACGGCCTGCAGGCCGTTCGACTCGGGGCGCGACGGGTTCGTGATGGGCGAGGGCGCGTGCGTGCTCGTGCTCGAGGAGCTCGGGCACGCCGAGAAGCGCGGCGCGCGCGTCTACGGCGAGGTCTGCGGCTTCGGCACGACGAGCGATGCGTTCCACATGACGCAGCCTCGTCCGGGGGGGACCGAGGCCGCACGCGCCATGCGGCTCGCGCTCGAGGACGCCGGCCTCACGGCCCCGGAGCTCGACTACGTGAACGCGCACGGGTCATCGACGCCGCTCAACGATCCCACCGAAGCGATCGCCATCCGGGAGGTGCTCGGGGAGCGGGCCGCCGAGGCGAGGGTGAGCGGGACGAAGGGCTACTACGGACACGCCCTCGGGGCGTCGGGAGCGATCGAGGCGGGCATCACGATGCTCGCGCTGGAGCGCGGGTGGCTGCCGCCTTCGCTCAACCTCGCGACCCCGGCCGAGCGCTGCGACCTGCGCTTCGTGGGTCCGGGCGGCGAGCGCCGCCAGGCGGAGTGGGCCCTGTCGAACTCGTTCGGGTTCGGGGGGATCAACGCGGCGCTCGTGTTCCGCCGCTTCGAGGTCTGACCGGCCGCTTGCCGCCGCTCGAAGGCTGACCAGCCGCGTTCCGCCGCTGCGGCGACCGGTCGACCGGGCTCGCCGTCAGCTCGCCTGGGGCTCGGGGCCGGTGCCCTTCCGGACCGTCTCGACCGCGCGCATCACCCTCTCCCGCGCCGCGCCCCGCGCCCGGTCCAGCTCGGCCGCCGCCTCGCTCTTGAGGTGCTCGACCTTCTCGAGCCCGCCGGTCTTCACGTGGTCCAGCCGTTGGCGGCCTTCCTGCCATACGCTCTCGATCCGGGCGAGCGCTTCCTCCTTCGCCTGATCGAGACGGGCGTGTCCCCCCGAGCGCACCGAGTCCAGACGCGCCCGCGCCTCGTCCCACGCGTGCTCGATCCGCTGGACCCCTTCCTCCTTCGCGCCGACGATCCGGGCCGACATCTTCTCGAGCTTCTCGCCCACCGGACCCGACACGTGGTCCTGGTAGTACTGGGCGGCGAATTCCTTCGCCGACACGGAGCGCGCGTAGATCACGTCGGCCAGCTTGAGGAACGAGAGCAGCCTGATGTACATCCAGCCGATGTCGAACTCCCACCAGTTGGCGCGGAACTTCGCGGAGCGCGGGTCGGCGTGGTGGTTGTTGTGGAGCTCCTCGCCGAGGATCCAGATGCCCCACGGATAGATGTTGTGGCTGTGGTCCCTGGTGGCGAAGGTCCGATAGCCGAGCGCGTGCCCGATCCCGTTGATGATGTTCCCCATTATTGGCACCCAGATCGCCATGCTGGACCACACGAGCAGCCCGATGCCGAGCCCGAAGAGCCAGATGTCGATCGCCAGCATCGTCAGGATTCCGGCCGACCGGAGCTTCGTGTCGTAGACGTTCCGCTCGATCCAGTCATCCGGCGTGCCCTTGCCGTACTTCTCGACCATCTCGCGGTCCTTCGCCGCGCGCGTATAGAAGAACACGCCCGTGAATGCGATCTCGGCGAGCCCCTCCACCGTGGGCGAGTGCGGATCCCCCTCGCGGTCCGCGTACGCGTGGTGCTTGCGGTGAACCGCCACCCACTCCTTCGTCACGATGCCCGTCGTCAGCCACAGCCAGAACCGCATCAGATGCTCGACGACCGGGTGGAACTTCACGCCGCCGTGCGTCGCGGACCGATGGAGATAGAGGGTATTGCAGACGTTGGTGATATGTCCGAGGACGATGATGTAGATGAGCGGCACCCACCACGGGTGCGCGAGAGCGGCGTAGCCCGGCATTGTCGTTACCCCTGTCCGGTGAACGACCTCGACGCGAACCGCCGAAGCCGAGAGGGCCCTTCGAGGTTCAATCTAATACATCTTCACCCGGTCGCGTACCGATGGTTCCTCGCTACGTCCCGCGCCTCCTTCGCGACAGGTGGCGGGTCGTCGGGTCCGTCGCGGAGGATAGCCACACCCCGCCTCGGGCTCGACCGGAAACCGGACACCGAATTCGGGCCAGCCGCGCGGGCGGCCTCGACGGGGTCCGGACGACAGGGCCCGGCAACCGATCCCTCGAAGGGGCGCGGGCGGCCGGTCAGCCGCCGGCGGCGTCGACGCCCGTGCCCGAGAGGCGGGCCTTCGCGCTCCGATCCAGATCCTCGCGTTCCTCGAGGAACCACTCCACGAGCCCGTCCGCCGTCGCCTCGGAGTAGAGTATGGGCTGGCCGCCCCGCTGCCGGACCCACTCCGCATGCGCGGACTCGAACACGCGGACGAGCACGGGCACGCCACGCGCCATCTCGAGGAGCGCGGCGTTGTCCTGGGGACGCCGGATCGTGGAGCTGACCGCCCGGGCCCTGTCCGCTCCCGCCTCCCTGAGGACGCTCGGATCCGAGGCCTCCCCCCGGACCGCACGGACTCCGGCCACCTGGAGCCTGTGGATCACGCCGGGGTCGTCGTCGATCACGGCCACGTCGCAGCCCGACACGATCAGGTCCTCGAGAAGGGGCATGCCGGTCGATCCGGCCCCCACCAGGAGCACGTGATTCGATGGCACGGCGTCTCCCGACACGCGACGCCCCGGTCGGAGACGGGCGAGACGTCGGGCGACCTCGTCGGTCGCGATGAAGGGCGTGAGCAGCATCGTCGTGAGCGTCACCAGCGAGACGACCACGAACAGACTCTGATCGACCTGGCCCTCGATCATCCCTGCGAGCACGACGACCAGCGAGATCTCGCTGGTCTGCGAGAGAAGAAGGCCCGCCTCGGCCGCCGGCTTCGAGGTGAAGCCCGCCCGCTCGGCGACGAGGATGACGAGCGGCGGGGTGAGGACGAGAACCGTCACGGTGAGCCAGAGCGCCTGCCACAGCTCCCCGGACGTCGGCAGACGCACGAGGGCGCCGAGCGCGGTGAAGAAGACGGCCACGAAGAAGTCGCCGATGGGCGCGACCTCGGCCCGCACGATTCCGTTCACGGGAAAGCCCGACAGGGCCACGCCGGCGAGGAAGGCCCCGACGACGATCGGCAGGTCGAGGAGGCCGGCCGCCCCGATCGAGACGAACAGGATGGCCAGCGCCCCGAGCAGCACCATCTCCGGCTCGTCGGCGACCTCGAGCAGCAGCGGCCCGACGAAGCGCCGAACGGTCAGGCACAGGAGACCGAGAAGGACGACGCCGCCCATCCTGGCCAGCACGGCGAGCCACCCGGAGGAAGCTTCGGTCACGAGAGGGATCGCGAGCAGGACGAGGGCGTCCTGCACGAGAAGGACCCCGAGCGTCAGCCGGCCGAAGGGCTCGAACATCTGCCGGCGGCGCTGGAGGAGGCGGACCCCCACCAGGGTCGAGCTCGCCGGCAGGGCGAGGGCCGCGTAGCCGGCCTCGACGACGCCGAGACCCAGGGCACGCCCCACGAGGAATCCGAGCGCAGCGAGGGTGATGAACTGCGCGACCCCCACCTGGATCGCCGCCTTGCGCTGCGCCCGGACGCGGCGTGGATCGAGCTCCAGCCCGACCACGAAGAGCAGGAACGAGACGCCGAGGATGAGCGCGCTCCCGAGGGACTCGGCCGAGAGCCCGGCCACGAACGAGAGCCCGAGCCCCGCCAGGATGAGAAACGGGATGAGGGGCATGCGCAGGAGCCGTGAGAGGACCGAGGCCACGGCGGCGGCGGCGAGGAGGGCGGCGACGTCGTGCATCAGCCGATCACCCCCAGGCGGCGGAGCCCGTCCTCCACGAGGCGGATCCCGTCGTGCTTGGACACCATGAGGTGGTCCGCGCCGATCTCCAGCAGCTCGTCGATGAGGGACGGATCGAACGCGTGGATGCTCACCGGCACGCCGAGGCGCCGGCAGCGAAACGCCACCAGGCTGTTCACGTCCTCGATCTGGAGGGTCGACACCACCAGCAGGGCCCGCTCGACACCGGCCTCCTCGAACACCGAAGGCTGGGTGACGTCGCCGCTCAGGGTCCGTGCGGGCAGCCCCTCGAGCTTGCGGGTGTCGGTGTCGACGGCGAGGACCTCCTCCCCGAGCTCGCGGAAGCGGCTCACCAGCATCTTCCCGAGGGTGTTCATGCCGATGATCACGACGTGCCGCTCCAGCCCCGGAGCCGCGGGGGCCTCCTCGCCCGCGGCGCCCGGGAGGCGCGCGAGGAGCCCCCTGCGGTCCAGGAGCTCCACGAGCGCCGGTCCGTTCGGCACGAGAACGGTCGAGACGCCGATCGTGATGAGTCCGGCGAGTCCCACCAACCCGAAGAAATCGGGACCGACCAGCCCGGCGGCCGTCGCGAGAGCCGCCAGGATGAACGCGAACTCGCTGATCTGTCCCAGTGTGAGACCCGTGAGGAAGGCGTTCCGGGGCGTCTGGCCGAGGAGCCCGAGGATCACGACGATCACCAGCGGCTTGACCACGAGCACGAACGCGGCCAGCGCGATGGCCGCCGGCCACGTGGCGGCCATGACGCCGGCATCCAGGCGAGCCCCGAGGGAGACGAAGAACACGGCGAGGAAGAAGTCCACGAGCGGGTGCGTGCGCCGTCTGAGCGCTTCGGTGTCGGGGACCTGGGCCAGGATGACGCCGGCGATGAACGCGCCCAGCTCGACCGACAGATGGAAGGCCTCGGCGGCGAGGATGAATCCGAACGCCCACGTCAGCCCGACGATGAACAGGCCCTCGGGCGCCGGACCCATCCACCGCACGAACCCGGGCAGGAGCCAGCGACCGGCGGCGGCCCCCGCGACGATCAATCCCCCCATGGCGAGCAACGCGAGCGCGAGCCCCATGAGCCCCGCCCCCGCGCCACCTTCCGCACCGCTCCCGATCCCGCCCAGGGTCGTGAGGACCACGACGACGAGGACGTCCTGGACGAGGAGGATTCCGATCGACAGGCGGCCGTGGGTGCTGTCGAGGCCACCCGCCCGGTCGAGGAGCTTCACCACCACGGCGGTGCTGCTGAAGGCGGCCACGAGGCCGGCGATGACGGCCGCGGAGGTGGAGAACCCCAGGAGACCCGCCACGGCGGCGCCGAGCGCGAACGTGACGGCGACCTGGATGCACCCCGCGATGAGCGCCGTGGCGCCGAAGGCGCGGATCTTCGCGAGGCTGAGCTCGAGCCCGACGATGAACAGGAGGAGCGCGACCCCGAGCTCGGCGAACAGGTCGAGCGATGGGGAGACCGCGAGCGCTCCCGTGAGGGGTCCGAGCGCCAGCCCCGCGACCATGTACGCGAGGATGGGCGGGATCCGGAGCGATCGGCTCGCGATCACCACCCCAGCGGCCGTAATGAGCACGAGCCCGAGGTCGTCGAGCACCGGGTAGGGCGTCATGTCACGGGCGGCTCGGGACCGCCCCCGGGGGCGCGGACCTCACCCGGAGCGTGCGTCCTCCCCTTCGTCTTCGGTCCCGGGGTGCGCGATCGTCAACAGGAACGCGCCTCCTTCTTCGGAGGAGACCCGGTGGCGCACACCGGGCCCGAGGCTCAGCAGCCGGCCCGGCTCGAGATCGTAGTCGCGCGCACCCGCGGTGAACCGGATCCGGCCGTCCACGGGCTGCACGATGACGGGGCCTTCGGCGTCGTGCTCCGGGATCTCGGCCCCGGGCGCCATCACGATCAGGACCACCCGCATGGGGCCGTCCTTGAGCAGGGTGCGGGCGTTGTGGCCGTTCCGCTCCAGGATCGAGTCTGCGGCGACTGCTTCGCGCTGCTCGTAGAGATCGAAGATCAGCGCCTCACCGGAGAGCCTTCTGTCGATCGATGACATGGGTCAGGTCCTTTCGTGAGGGCGTTTCGCGTTCCCGGACGTGCGCACGGCCTCGGCGATCTCGCGGCGGACCGCCTCGTGTTCCTCTTCGGCCGGTGCGCGCTCCAGGATGATGAGCGCATCCCGACCTGCGGCGCGACCCAGCGCCCAGGCGGCGTGTCCCCGGACCACGGGCTCCGGATCGCGGAGCGCGCGCGCCAGGACGGCGATCGCGTCGTGCGGCTCGCCGGCCGATGCGGCCCAGTTACCCAGACCGACGACGACGTTCCGCAGGAGTCCGACGCGGCCGGGGCGGACGAACGCGGTCCCGCGGTAGCGCTCGCGGAATCCACCCTCGTCCAGCGCGAGGAGCTCTTCCGCCCACGCGACCAGGTCCGCGGGCGGCACCGCCGTGCCGGGCCGCGCGGCGAACGGCGCGTTGTCGGGGGCCGGCGCGTCCACGTTCCAGGGGCATACCTCCTGGCAGATGTCGCACCCGAACACGCGCGTCCCGATCGCCGGCCGTAGCTCGCGCGGGATGGGTCCCTTCAGCTCGATCGTCAGGTAGGAGATGCAGCGCGTGGAGTCGATCGAGCGGTCCTCGAGGATCGCGTCCGTCGGGCACGCGTCGATACAGCGTCGGCAGGTTCCGCAGCGGTCGGGGACGAACGGCTCGTCGGGCTCGATATCGAGATCGGTGAGGAGCTCGCCGAGCATCAGGTACGAGCCGAGACGCGGGTGGATGAGCATCGTGTTCTTCCCGATCCACCCGAGCCCTCCGCGCTGCGCGTGGTCGCGCTCGAGCACCGGGCCGTAGTCCACGTACCGCTTCGTGCGCGCGTCCGGGGCCAACTCGGAGATCGCGGCCGCGAGGGCGTCGAGGCGCTCCCCGAACACATCGTGGTAGTCGCGGCCGCGTGCGTATCTGGCGATCAGGGGCAGGGGCCGCCCCCGCCGGTCCGCGGCGGGATCCCCCGGCGGCGGACCGGGCTTCCCGGGCCCCGATCCGGGACCGTACCGCAGGCTGACGACGATCACGGTGCGGCACCCCTCGAGCGCCTCGGCCGGGTCGAGCCGGCGGCGCACCGCGTCCTCCCGCGCCATCCAGCCCATGTCGCCGTGGAGACCCCTTTCGAGCCACAGCAGATACTCGCGGGCGTGCGCGGGAGGCGCGGCGGGGGCGAACCCGACCTGGTCGAACCCGAGCGCGCGCGCGCGCGCCCGGATCTCCTCGCGCAGCCCGTCCGCGCCCGTCATCGCGCGGCGGGGGTGCAGGACGGGTTCGGGAAGTCCATCGAACGGCTCAGTCGAAGGTGAACGCGCTCGGGCACAGGTCCGAGATGGGACACGCCCCGCAATCCGGCTTCCGGGCCGTGCACACGTTCCGGCCATGGAGGATCAGCCGCCACGGCAAGCCGTGCCACTGATCCTCGGGAAGGATCGCCATGAGGTCCTCCTCCACCTTCTTCGGGTCGGTCTCGTCCGTGAGCCCGAGCCGCCTGGCGACCCGCTTCACGTGCGTGTCCACCACCACGCCCTCGTGGATCCCGAACGCGTTCGAGAGGACGACGTTCGCCGTCTTGCGCGCGACCCCGGGAAGCGTGAGGAGCTCGTCCATCGTCCTCGGCACCTCGCCGTCGTATGTCTCGAGCAGGCGGGTCGCGAGGCCCTGTATGTGGCGTGCTTTGTTGCGGAAGAACCCGGTGGGGCGGATGGTCTCCTCGAGCTCCTCGAGCGGGGCATCCGCGTACGCCTCGGCGTCCGGGTACACCTCGAACAGCGTCTTCGTGACCCGGTTCACGCGTTCGTCCGTGCATTGCGCCGAGAGCACCGTCGCCACGATGAGCTCGAGCGGCGTCTCCCAGTCGAGCGAGATGTCGAGGTCGCGGTAGAGCTCCGCGAGCCGCGGCGCGAGCTCGGCGGCGTGCCGCATCCGGGCGGTCTTCGAGCGAGGGCGCTTCACGGCACGAGCCCTCCACCGACGCGGCGCGGTCCCGGGTCGCCGGACGTCGTGTCGTCGGCGTCGTCGGCGTCGTCGTCGGCCCGGCCCGGCGACCGCGGGCCGACCTCCTCGCCGGCGCCCGGGCGGGTCCGGCGGACGGTCGTGCCGGAGGCGGAGCCGTCCCTCGAGCGTGCCGGGCGTCCCTCGTCCTCCGCGTCCGCGACTCCCAGCCCCAGGCGCTCGAGCCGCGCGGCCCATTGCTCCACATCGCGCGCATCGAGCAGCCCCACGAGCCGCCCGTCGTCCAGCACCAGCGCCATGGAGCGCTGCCCGACGCCCAGCCTGAGCACGACGTCGGCCAGGGTCTCCTGCGGGGTGACCGCGGGGAGGTCGTACGTGGGTCGCATCACCTGCGCGGCCGTCACGACCCCCCTCCGTTCGGACGGGACGTCCGCGACGTCGTCCACCGACACGACACCGAGGACGATGCCGTCGAGCGCTACCGGATACACATCCCGCCGCCCGCGCAGGAACCAGTCGCGGATCACGCGGTCCACCGGCTCGTTCGCGGGGACCGCCCTGGGATCGACCATCATCACCCGCTCCACCGGGATCGTCTCGAGGATCCGGCGGAGCCGGAACTGCCGGTAGCTGGTCGAGGCGGCGTTCACGAGGAACCAGCCGATAAACGCGGCCCACAGCCCGCCCAGGATCAGACCGCTGGCCAGACCCCAGGCACCGATCGCGATGAGCGTGGCGCCGAACAGCCGGCCGCCCCACGTGGCCCAGCGCGTCGCGCGCGCCAGGTCGCCCGTGGCCGCCCACACCACCGACCGGAAGATGCGCCCTCCGTCGAGCGGGAACCCGGGGATCATGTTGAAGATCGCGAGCACGAAGTTGAGCACGCCGATGAAACGGAGGACCGCCGGCACGGCGGGGGGGAGCCCGAGCGCGAGCGCGGCCACGTGCGTCACCCAGAACACTCCGGCGAGGAGGACGCTCGTGAGCGGCCCGGCAGCCGTCAGTAGGAACTCGTCGAGGGGGCGGCGGGCCTCCTCGCGCGCCTGCGCGATCCCGCCGAAGATGAACAGCGTGATCCCTTCCACCGTGATCCCGCGCCAGCGCCCCACGATCGCGTGTCCGAGCTCGTGGAGGAGCACGGAGAGGAAGAAGAGGATGGCCGCCGCCACCCCCATCACGAGATATGTGGGGCGCTCGTAGCCGGGCAGGAGACGCGGGAACTCGCTGGCGCTGAACGTCCACACGACCAGCGCCGCGACCAGGAACCACGAGTAGTCGATCCGGATGGGGAACCCGAACCAGCGACCGATCCGGAACCCGCCCAGCAGGGGCACGCTCATCCCGCCCCGTTCCCGCCGAAGGGGAGCGCATCCCGGCGGAGCTCGGCGGGCGGACTCGCGTTCCGGCCTCCCCCGCCGAGGCGCCACCACGGCCGCTTGCGCCGCGCCACGATGCACAACCGCCCGCCCGCCAGATTGGCGATCTCCACGAAGGCCAGCGGGACGTCTTCGGGGATGTCGACCCCGTACTCGCGCCCGCGCCACGTGAAGCGCGCTTCCGAGGCGCCCTCCGCCACTTCGGTCTCGAGGAACGACTCCGAGTCGAGACGCACGACCCCGTCGGGACCCGGCGGCACGGCGCGGATGAAGCCGGGATCGAACGGCTCCCCGGCCAGCCTCCGGAAGTTCTGCTCCGCCGCCCAGTCGAAGTCGTCCAGACCCGACTCGCCGGCAGCCGCCTCGCGGTGGTGCAGGAGCTCGTGGAGGATCGTCTCCCACAGCTCGCCCTGCCAGTCGAACCCGGAATCGAGCTCCGAGAGGGCAACGAAGGAGCCGTAGTACAGGACCAGCACCGATCGCGTGTCCCCCTCGCCCCCGAAACCGCTGGGCCAGTCCTCGGTCACGCACTCGCCCAGCGTGTAGACCTCCTCGAAGTCAGGGTGCGGGAGCGTCCGATCCTCGACGGTGAGCGCCTCGACTCCCTGGCGGGCGATCGCGGGGATCTCGTCCCACATGCGGCCCGCGAGGCGGGCGAACGCGCCGCGCTTCACGGCTCCCGGCCTTCCCGATCGAGCGGGAGGGGCGTCACGGAGCCGTAGGTTCCCCGGAAATACAGGAGGGGGGCGCCGGGACGCTCGTGGCGCGCGACCCCGATCACGCGCCCGATGAAGATGGTGTGATCGCCGGCGGGCACCGACCGCTCCACGACACAGTCGCAATGGGCGAGCGCGTCGGCGAGGAGCGGCGCCCCGGTCTCGCCGGTTGCGAACCCGAGCCCCGCGAACTTGTCCCCGTCGGAGGACGCGAACCGGCGCGCGAGCTCTTCGGCCGTGGCCGCGAGGACGTTGAGGGCGAAGACGCCCGACGCCTCCACCGCGTGGTACGTGGAGGAATCGTGGCTCATGCACGCCATGACGAGGGGCGGGGACAGCGACACCGAGCACACCGCCGTCGCCGTCATGCCGCGCGGCCCGCCGTCCTCGCCGCGCGTCGTGACGATCACCACGCCACCCGCCAGGTGCGAGAGGGCCTCCCGGAACGCGCCCGGTTCCACGGCGACCACGCGGACCACCCCCGATCAGTCGCCGGAGCCGGAGGCACGGGCCGCCAGCCATCGGTTGAGCCCGATGAAGACGGCCAGCGCGACGGCCCACTGGATCAGCACCGTGCCGACGTTGAACTCCGAGAACGGGGTGAACGTCGCCCGGAGATCGTCGAGGTCCACCGCCTGGCGCAGCCACCAGATGGTGATGACGACGGCCTGAAGCGCCACGAGTCGGATGGCCCAGTTCCACCACGGACCGATCTCGATGTCGCTCCCTTCGCCGTTCACGAGCGTCCGCCGGAAGCGGTCCACACCGTGGCGGATCACCATGATCGCGAAGAACAGCCCGCTCACCATCAGACCCACGCCCCATACCCAGTCCTGGTTCCGGAACACCTCGATCCAGATCGCCGAGGGCAGCCCGAGCAGGAACCCGAGCGCCCCCACGACGAGGACCGCCTTGCGGCGCACGACACCCGCATCCTCCAGCACCCGCGAGGCGAGCTCGATCATGGCGATCAGGCTGCTCCACGCGGCGAACACGAGCGCGAGGAAGAAGAGGATCATGAAGAACGATCCACCCGGCATCAGCCCGAAGAGCTGGGGCACCCAGATGAACGTGAGCCCTTCGTTCCCGGCGCCCACGATGGTCTCCTGCGCGTCGGGCATGATCGCGAACACCGTGCACAGGACCATGATGCCGGCGAGCAGCGAGACGGAGTTGTTCCCGAACCCTAGCATGAACGAGTTGAGCGTCGTGTCCTCCCGCCGCCGCAGATACACGGCGTAGGCGGTGATGAGCCCCCAGCCCGCTCCCGTGTCCCATGCGTTCTGGGTGAGCGCCTCCAGCCACACGCGCGCGTTCGCGAGGTCGCCCCAGTTCGGGGTGAACAGGAACGCGAGTCCGGCGCTCGCGCCGTCGAGGGTCACGGCGCGCAGCGTGAGCGCGACGACGAGGACCAACAGGCTCGGGATCAGGACGCGGGCGGCCCGCTCGATCCCCTGCACGCCACGAAGGACGACGACGACGGCCAGCGCGATCGCCACGAGGTGTGTCAGCACGGGCCACGGCGACCCGATGAACCCTGCCCAGTACTCCGCGGGCCCCACGCACCCGGTCGCGTCGGCGGGGCACGCGGCCGTGGGGACGGTGCCGGTCACAGAGCCCCACAGGTAGCGGATCGTCCAGCCCATGACGACCGAGTAGTAGAACATGATCGCGGTGGCCACGAACGCGACCCACGCGCCCATCCACGCCATCCCGCGGCCGGCGAGCTTCGTGAACGCGCCGATCGGACCGCGGCGCGACGCCTTCCCGGCCGCGAACTCGACCAGGATGAGCGGAACCGACCACAGGAGGAGGAAAACGACCCAGGCGACGAGGAAGGAGCCGCCCCCGTTCGAGGCGGCGATGCGCGGAAACCGCCAGATGTTGCCGGTGCCGACGGCCATGCCGAGCATGGCCAGCATCGTGGCCGATCGCGAGCTGAACACCGGCTTCGTCATGCATCCCCTCCGTTTTCCCGCGAAGAGCGAGCCGTGATCGCGCTCAGTCGCCAGGCAGACCTTCCAGCCAGGATTCGACGGCCTGGTTGAAGGCCGCGGGCCGCGAGATGTGCGACAGGTGACCGGTGCCCGAGATCGGCACGTAGCGCGAGTTCGGCAGGCGATCGGCGATGTCCAGGGCCCAGCTCACCGGACAATACACGTCGCGCGGACCCTTCACCACGAGCGCCGGGACCTCGACGGACCACAGCTCTCGCCTCAGATCGAGCCCCGCGAGGAGTTCCACACGCGCCGCCGAGACGGTGCCGGGAACCGTGCGGGGACCCGTGTCGAGCGCGTATTGGACGACGGCGTCGCGACCCGGCGAGTCGTCGTAGATCCACACGCCCAGCGGGCTGAACACCTCGCGCGCCAGGGCGCGGCTCAGGGGGGTGGGGAGGTACCGCGTCGCGCCCTGGGCCACCGGAATGAGCCCCGTGCGGTTGAGACCGACGTGCTCGTAGGACAGGTGCGCGATCGGGTTCACGAGGACGATCCCCCGCAGGCCCGCCGGGTGCCGCGCGGCCAGCCGCATGGCGATCGCGCTCCCGAGGCTCTGACCGACGACCACGTACGGGCCGGGATCGAGATGGTCGACGAGCTCGAGCACGTCGTCCACGAAACGGTCGAAGTCGTGCCCGGGGGCGATGCGCGTGCGGAGATCCGCCGCGATCACGCGATACCCCCGCGCGAAGTGCGGAAGCTGGTAGCGGAAGGTCTCCTTCGGACCGTCGGCCCCGGGTATCCACACGGTTGCGGGACCTTCACCGGCGTCGATGTACTCCACCCGCTCCCCATCGGAGTACGTGAACTCGCGGACGGGGAACGGCGACCCCATCGCGTCGCGCACGGGGGGGCGCACGAGCGAGGCGTTCCGCCGCACCATCGCCTTCCAGTACGCCACCCCCGCCACCCCCGCCGCCACGCCGGCGGCGAACCGCTTCAGGAAACCCAACGTTCGACCGTCGCGACGAGCGGCTTCACGGTGAGCCGCTCGGACCCGAGCTGGCGCGCGAGCTGCGCGGCATCCTCGCGCTGGCCCTCGGACATGATCTCGCCGAGGAAGGGCCCCGCCGCGGGGTCGCGGTGCCACGTCTCGCCGAACCGGTCGCGGAGCGCGCCCTGGAGGATCGAAGCGAGCATCCAGGCGCGGAGCTGGCGCGCGACCCAGAAGCCGCGCTGGACGTCCTCGATGTGCGTCTGCGGATCGTGCGCGAACCCGGTGGCCTGGCCGAGGAGCTCCACATAGCGCGGCGCGAGCTCGCTCGGACGCTCGCTCGCGGCCAGCTCGAGCTCGTACAGGAACTCGGCGGCGTGCCGGCGGAGCCGATAGAGCTGGAGGAACCCGGCGAGCGACAGGTACTCCTCCAGGGTGGGCCCCGAGAGCCCCGTGGCGCGCTCCACCCAGTCGCGGTCGAGCGTCAGCGACTCGAACAGGATCGCGAACGTCTCGGTCACGGAGGCATCCCCGAGGGCGCGGTCCTCCCACGGGAGCGAGGGGGACGTGTGCGAGAAGTGAAGCGTGTGCCCGATCTCGTGCATCAGCGCGCGCGCGTCCGCCCACCCCCCGATCGGCGAGACCACCAGCACGACATCGCCCGGGACACGGATCGCGGCACAGAACGATCGGGACTCCTTGAGCGGACGGCGGTCGATGTCCAGCCGTACCGCCCCCCCGTGCGGAAGGGGGAGACCGACGTGCTCGAGATCGCGGCGCACGGCCGAGAGGAGCGGGGTGATCGCGAACGGCTGCGACAGCCACCGCATCCCGATCAGCCACACGGCGTCCGAGCGCGCCGCCGCGCGCGCCTCGATGTCGAGCCGGCGACAGACCTGCCGGAGGAACGCATCGCGGTAGGCGGCCTCCGTGCGGGCGAGGATCTCGATGGCGTGGCGCTCCACGGCGCGGAAGCTGAGCCCGGCCAGCCGCTCACGCGCCTCGACGTAGCCGCCGAGCCCGAGCTGACGCACGGCCTCGCGCTCACGGTGGAGCACGTCGAGCTGGAGCGCAGCGGCCTCTTCCACGCGGCGGTTGCGGGCCGTCTCCCACGCCAGCCGCTCGCCGCGCCGCTCCGCGCGCGCGATGGCCGCGGGAACGCGGCGCAGCGGAACGTCGCGGTTGGTCAGCGCGACGACTGCCCCGGCTTCCCACGCGCGGAGCTGGTCCTCGAGCGGCGCCAGCGCGGCCTCGACCTGCTGGTCGGCCACCCATCCGAACAGCGCCGACAGACGGCGGCGGCGATCTCCCTCCGCCTCCGACAGCTCGCGCTGGATGGCCGGAAGTACCTGGGGCGAGAGGAGGAAGCGGTGCTCGTCGTAGATTGCGGCGAGCGCGGAGCGCTCCTTGAGCCCCGCCCGGGTCTCGTAGCGCTCGAGCGCGATCGCCCGCTTCAGGCGCTCGGACCGGTCCCGGATCTCGGCCACATCGACGGGCATGGTCTCGCGGATCCGCGCCGGGGCGGGCCGGAAGACGGCCTACCCGCTCCGTCGCGCCGCCGCGATGGCGTCGCGCACGTAAGCGGCCACACTCCCCGTGGGAACCCGGACCTGCTCGAGGGTGTCACGGTCGCGCACGGTGACCGTGTCGTCCTCGACCGACTGGCCGTCGACCGTCACGCAGAACGGCGTGCCCGCCTCGTCCTGTCTGCGGTACCGCCGCCCGATCGAGCCGGACTCGTCGTAGAACGCGTTGAATTCCTCGCGCAGGTCGTCCGTGAGCTTCCGGGCGATCTCCGGCATGCCGTCCTTCTTCACGAGCGGGAAGACGGCGAGCTTGATCGGTGCGAGGTGCGGCGCGAGCCGGAGCACGACGCGCGCTTCCCCCTCCACCTCCTCCTCGTCGTACGCATCGGCCAGGACGACGAGCAGCGCCCGGTTGAGACCCACTGCGGTCTCCACGACGTAGGGGACGTAGCGCTCGTTCGCGGCCTGGTCGAAGTACTCGAGCTTCCTCCCCGACTGCTCCTGGTGTCGCGTGAGGTCGAAATCCGTGCGGTTGTGGATCCCCTCGAACTCCTGCCAGCCGAACGGGAACCGGTACTGAATGTCCTCGGCGCGCTTCGCGTAGTGGGCGAGCTCGTCCGGGCCGTGCGGGTGGTATCTGAGGCGCTCGGATCGGATGCCGAGCGACCGCGCCCACGCCATGCGGCGCTCGCGCCAGGTGTCGAACCACTCGTCGTCCGTCCCCGGCTTCACGAAGAACTGCATCTCCATCTGCTCGAACTCGCGGGTCCGGAAGATGAAGTTCCCCGGGGTGATCTCGTTCCGGAACGCCTTCCCGATCTGCGCGATCCCGAACGGGATCTTCTGGCGCGAGCTGTCCGCCACGTTACGGAAGTTCACGTACGATCCCTGGGCCGTCTCCGGTCTGAGATACACGACGGCGGCCTCCTCCTCGACCGCCCCCATGAACGTCTTGAACATGAGGTCGAACTGCCGGGGCTCGGTGAACTCGCCCGTGGTGCCGCACACCGGGCACTGCTGCGCGGCGAGCTCGCCGGCGGCCACCTGCGGGAGCTCGTCCGCGCGGAAGCGGCGGTGGCAGTTGCGGCACTCGGTGAGTGGATCGGTGAAGCCGCCCACGTGGCCGCTGGCCACCCACACGTCCGGGTGCATGAGGATGCCGGACTCCATGCCCTCGATGTCCTCATGGCGGTGGACCATGGCGCTCCACCAGTCGTCACGGATGTTGTTCTTGAGCTCCGCGCCGAGGGGCCCGTAGTCGTACACCGAACCGAGACCGCCGTAGATCTCCGAGGACTGGAAGATGAACCCGCGCCGCTTGCACAGGGACACGAGCTTCTCCATGAGATCGGGCGGGTGTCCGGGTTCCGTATCGGGCATGGCGCTCGCTGGCTGTTCGGCGTCGATCGTTCCGAGGGGTGATGCGAAAACCGGAGTCGTGCGAAGGACTCCGGCCGGACACGAACGATAGCCCCGGCGGTCGATCCGGCCAAGCGACGGCGCGGCGGGTCACCGGAAGGGGCGGGGTTGACCGACTCCCCATCCGACGCCGTACATTCGGTCTCGTCCGCCGCGGCGCGGCGGGCGGCCGAAAAACGAACGCCCTTGCCACGGGAACGCATTGGATCAAAAGGACCAGGCCTTGCTGCGCCTGCTCGCGGACCACGGCCGCATGTCGTGGGCCGATCTCGGGCGCGAGGTGGACCTGTCCCCGCCAGCGGTGGCGGAGCGCGTACGGAAGCTCGAGGAGGCGGGCGTCATCGAAGGCTACGCCGCGCGTCTCGACCCCGAGACCCTCGGGCTCGGCGTGCTCGCCTTCGTCTGGGTCACCGTCCGCGCGCCCGAGGCGCACGAGGCGCTCCTCCACTGGACCGCGGAGCGCGCCTCGGTACAGGAGTGCCACAGCCTCGCGGGCCGGCACGACTACCTGCTCAAGGTCCGCTGCCGCGGAACCGACGACCTCGAGCATCTGGTCCGCCAGGACCTGCGCTCCGTCCCGGGGATCTCGACGACCGAGACCCACGTGGTGACGTCGACCTACAAGGAGACCACGCGCCTCCCGACGTCGTGATCGCCGTGTGATGCGACGAGGGGGCCGCCGCCCGGAGCGACGACCCCCCTCCCCGGTCCGCGGGATCCGCTCAGCGAATCACCCGGTCCGCTTCCCTCACCGCCGTCACGGCCCGGCGCTCGGCCGACAGATCGAGGATCCTGCGCACCTGCACGAGCGCGACATCGAATCGTGGCGTTCGCGAGGGGAGCACCGAACCGTTTCCCGTGCTGCCACTTGTGGACAAACGCAAAGAGTGACGCACGAACGGAAGGAAGTTCATGCCCTCCCCGCGGCGCCGCGCGCGACGCGACGCGCACCCGGCCACCGCCGGCGCCCGGCCGGCCGCGCGCCACGGGCCTCCGGCCGTTGCCCGGTCGCCGCCGGCGTCCGACTCCGCGGTCCTCGCGCGACCCTTGCAGTGGATCGCCCGTCCCGGGTCCGAGTCCCCGAACCCCGACACGACAGAGAGGAGAGTTCGATGTCCCCGAGCCTGTTCAAGCAGGAGACCCCCGACGAGCCGTACGACACGACCCCGCGTGCGGATGCCTCCGCCTCGATCGACCGGACCCGCCGGCGCCGCGCCGACGAGCCCGCCTCCCTCT
>Ga0299914_10000239_pt1 | contig 32852 bp, 22 predicted proteins | sample RVTome_10_FD_201361 | JGI IMG/M metagenome (GOLD analysis project Ga0299914, IMG submission 201361) | Soil microbial communities from uranium-contaminated site in the Upper Colorado River Basin, Wyoming, United States - RVT153D57 (version 2) ... | reverse complement strand
CTGGCCACTACCAGCAACCACAGCCACGTTCCCAACCCGGCTGGTAGCCAAAGACCCCGTCAGTTAACGTCATTTCGCACCACGACCCGCACCACGGCCGTGGCTGTCATCGCTTGGGCCGTCCAGCCCTGAGGAGCATTTCGTGCCCCTGTCCACGATCTGGGACTCCATGTCCTTGGTCGACGGCAGGGCTGCGACGCCACCTGGCGCAGCCCGTTAACCCCCGACCAAGACGGCGAAGGGCGACCGCGCCGGCTACGACCGGCAGAGTTGGACGCCGTGCTCCTCGACGAGCGGATCGCGCTGGCCGCCAAGGTCGCGGCGGGTGAGTCCTCTATGAGGTCTACACCGCCGACCGCGGCGCCGATGTCCATCCGCATCTATGCCGACGACCGCCGAACGCATCCAATTGTACCGCCTGGACCTCGACGACACGCTGACGCCGCTACCCAATCCGGACTATCAGCGCTCGTGCTCGTACGACATCGCCGGGCCCGGACGGCCGTCGCTGCTAGCCGGGTGTGTGCAAACTCGCCGAGCTGGGCGGTCTCCAGACACAGACGAGCGGCCGTACGCTGCCGCCTCATGGCAGACATTCGACTTCGTTGAGTGCCAGGTCACCAGCCTGTTCAGTTGCCGAGGCCATGAGGAGGCATAGCCCCTTGCCTTCTATTCGCCTTTGGTTCGGGGCTCCCGAATCTGATCAACATCCAGACCATAGCGCCCATGGCCATGGTGGACACAGTTCGACCATCATTGATCCAGATAAGCTGCGATATTAGGCGCAAGTTCTGTTGCAGAACATTGTGGCGACGCGTCTATCAGTTAGGTTACTCAGCTCTTTTCTGCCAGCACGCTGGTAACATGCTCATCGAATGGTCGCAGGTAGCTGAGGAATTCGCTCAATGCAATGCCATCGTGCAGAACGCCGGTGCCGTACCTGTCGCCGGTCACGCCGGCATGGTAGTCGACGTAGACAACGTACTGGCCGTATCTCCCCCAGTATGCCCAGGTAGCGCAAGCCTCAGACGTTCCCTCCTGGCCAAGGCAATAAAGGTGTGATTCGTCGGCTGAACTGCTGGTGTAACTAGCGGACTCGTCAACCCGCAGTGGGAAATCCTCGTCGTAAGATCGTGGATCATCCCGCCGAAAATAGCGACGGGCCTCCTCCACGTTGTTGAACTTGACTACTCCGTGTACAAGATCTGCGACCTTTTCACGCGTCGTCCATGATCGCATTATGGGGTCTCCCGGTGTGAAGGGCGGGACGCCCGTGATGCGTACCTCCCAATCATCTTCGGGCCACTGCTCATCCGGCATGGACGGCGGCGCTAGCACAACATCCACCGAAATCGACGGACGAATCTCATCCTCATTCCCGTTCCCACCACACGCGCTCACCACCAAGACGGCGACGACCACGGAGACGAAGACGCTACCCATTCCTCTGTTCAATGCCGTACCGCCATCTACCAGAGAGTAAGCGGATCAGCAGGATCATACGGGCTGAAATGGGACCCGCGGCCAGCCAAGCGGAGTTCAGGCATGCGGCCAAGAACGGCGGCTCGGACATGCTCGGCGGTGAGCGATCTCGGTTGGTACTGCTGGCGCAGGTCAATCCCGATCTGAACCGCGACGCGATCGAACGCGTCATTGGTGCCAGCCTCGGCAAGCTCGGCAGCAGCCTGCAGGTCTTCTCCGGGGATCCCGACCTCAGTGCCGACATACCCGTAGTGGATGTTGGACCACAGATCGAAGCTCACCGCTTCATCTGTGCCCGGAACCCGCATGAAGAAGTACTCACCCTCACGGTTGAACATCTCTTGCAGATCGGGCTTGTGATCCCAATCACCGCCAGGCCGTACCTTCTCCGCCCACACGAGATAGCCCGCCGCACCACCAATCGACGCGAGCCCCCACTGGCCCGAAACGCCGAAACTCTCAGGATCGATCAACCTGAACAAAAAATCTCTCTTGTCAACAGTCAAGGTCCGAATTATCGTCGCAGTCCCGCCCTGTGAATTCGTAACCATCTCGTCGTAAATGTAGGTCACACTGACGTCGAAGGAATTCCCGACGGGAGCTCTTTCGGTGGCCCAGTAGGCGTCGTAGTCGAAGGTGTCGGAGTTGAAGTTCGGGTCGTGCCACGGTCGTGGTTCGTGGCCGTCGAGTTCGATGAGGGTGATGGGGTTGCCGCCGGTGAAGGCGTAGCGGTTGTTGGTCCATGGGCTCAGGCCTAGGTTGAGGTCGTTGAGGGCGCCGGTGTACATGTCGCGGGACAGGAACCGGTTGGTGCCGGGGTTGTAGTCGCGGAAACCCATGTCGTAGGTGCCGGATGCGGGGTCCCAGCGTTTGGCGTTGTACCGGTACACGTTGTACGGCTCGGCGCCGGGGGTGCCGGCGTCGGGGGCGTCGATGCCGGTGAACTCGGCCTCGTCGTTCTTGCCGTAGGCGGTGTACCCGTAGGTCGACACCGCATCGCCGGCCTGATCGGTGAGAACCTCGACGTCGGTGTGCGGGTTGTACCCGTAGAACGCGTCCTCTTCGCTGCCGTCGGCGTGGTGGGTGACCTGGGAGAGCCGCTTGCCCCACGGGGAGTACTGGTACGACTTCTGCACCTGCCCGGCGATTTCCTCGTTGAGCACCTCGCCGGACAACCCGAGGTACGAGTAGTCGGTTGTCTCGCCGGTGGTGTCGGTGCGGGAGGTGGTGCGGTCCAGCGGGTCGTAGGTGTAGGAGGTGGACTCGCTGCCGCCGGTCTCATCAATGCTGGTGTGGTTCGTGATGCGATCGAACCCGTCGTAGGTGTAGGACTCGATGACCTGGCCGGCGGCGGTGACCGTGTTCAGCCGGCCGTACGGGTCATAGTTGTAGGCGGCGGTCACCCCAGTCGTGGTGGCAGTCAGCAGCCGGTTCCGGTCATACACGAACGAGGTCGTGGTTCCGTCGATGACCTGCGACACCACATTTGACGCCGCATCGTGCGTGTAGCTCTCGGTGGACAGCATCGCGCCGGAGCGGGTGTCGGTCTTGGTCACCTGCGCGATCCGGTTCCGCGGATCATACGAATAGGTGTAGGTGCGATCGGAGGATTTGTTGTGCTGGTCCGCATCCATCGTGCGGGCCGCGTCACTGACCCTGTTCCCGTTCGGGTCGTAGCCGATGGTGTGCTCGGCCACCACCGTGGACCCGTTGCTCTTGGTCTCGAGTTGATGCTTGAGCAGTCCGTCGAGGTAGTACTCGGAGGTGACGGTGTTGCCGTTCGGCTTGGCCTCGGTGGCGGTCCACCCGTTCGGGGTGTAGGCATAGCCGGTGACCTTGGGGTCCGGATCACTCGCCGAATCCGCGTTCGTGACCTGCTCGACCAGGTCGCGCACGTCGTAGGCGTATTCGGCGTAGGTGTCGTCGTGCGTGGTGGTCAGCGGATTGCCGTTCGCATCGTAGGTGAACGAGGTGGTGTTGGCCACGCTGCCGCCGGCCAGCTCTTCAACGGTCTGGACCTGGTTGAGCCCGGTGTAGTCGATCTCATAGGCATCGATTTCGGCGCCGGAGCTGGTGTCGGTGATGCCGGTCAGGTTCCCGTTCGCATCGTAGGCGTAGGCGATGTCCTTGGCCTCGGTGTCGGTCTCACCCGTGGTGTCGCGGACCAGCATGACCGCATCCGCGATTACGTAGCCGTCCGCGTCATCGGACAGGCGGATCTCGTGGTCGCCGCCCTTGGTGAACCCGTACGATCCGACCGACACCCACTGGCCCCCACCGGTGGTCTGGTTCACTAGCTGCGTTGCCTGGCCACTATCGTGGACGATGGTGTACGGGGCGTTGGTGGCCCGGTTCGAATGCTGGGTGTACCGGACGAACACCTCATAGGTCCCGTCCGCGGGGATGTGCAGCCGCCAGCTGAGCGTGTCCGACCCGTCCCCGGCCGCGGAGTGCCGGTAGCCCACCCCGTAGTACCCGCTCGTGCTCGACGACGCGGTCCACGACCCGGTCGTTTCGACGTTGCCGACATCGGCATCGTCGACCAGGACCACATGTTCACCGGCCGGGACGCCGTCGTCGCCGCGGCCGGCGAGTTTGCCGTCCGGGGTGTAGGCCCACGACATGGAGCGGCTCGAGGATCCGCCGGAGCTGGTCAGGGTGCGCAGAATCTGCTGGCCGAGCTGGTTGTACTCATAGCTGGTGGTGATGTCCCACACGTCCACCGACTGCTGGATCCAGCCGTTGTCGAAGTGCTGGTAGGTGGTGGTGTTGCGCACCGTCTGCCCGTCCGACGGCGGCGCCGACACCGACGTCAGGTTGCCGACCGTGTCGTAGGCATAGACGGTCTTGTCCGGGGTGGCGAATTCGGGGTCGGACGGGTCGTAGGGGTGGATCTGCTCGATCACCCGGTTCAGTCCGTCGTACACCGTCTGGTGCACGAAATCGTCGGCCACACTCGTGGTTGCCACTCCGCGCGGGGTGATCACCTTGGTGCGGTTGCCGGCCTGGTCGTACTCATACCGGGTGGTGCGATACGAGATCGAACCGCCGGCGTCGTCGTGGGGTACCCGCACCTCGGCGACCAGGCCACGCGGATCGTAGGAGACCTGGGTGGTGGCGCCCTGCTTGTCGATGGTCTCCACCACGAGGCCGTCCAGGTCGTAGCTGGTGGCCGCGGTGTGCCCGGCGGCGTCGGTGACCGCGGTGACCCGGTGGTTCAGGTCGTAGCTGCTGGTGGTGGTCACGTCATCGGGGTCGGCCGAGGCGTTCTTGCGCGGGTCGACCACTTCGACGACGTTGCCCACGGTGTCGTAGGCGTAGGTCAGCTTGTCCCCGTCGGCGTTGGTGACCGAGATCAACTGGTAGATCGCGTCGTAGCCGTAGCGGGTGACGAAATCCTCCGGATTCGCTGCTGTCAGGGTGCCGTTCGGTTCGGTCTCGGCGATCAGGTTGCCGACCAGGTCGTAGGCGTATGAGGCCACCCGGTCCGGGTCACCGGCGGTGTCCTTGGGCAGCGTGGTGGAGACCATCCGGTCCGCCGCGTCGTACTCATACGTCGTCACCGCACCATTCGGCGCCGTCGCCTCGGTCACGTTGTCGTTGCCGTCATACACCGGCGGCGGGGTCACGATGAACACGCCCGCGTCGGCGTCCTTGGGCACCTGCGACTCACCGAGCCGGCCGAACACGTCCCAGCCGTAGCTGCTGGTGTTGCCGGCCGCGTCGGCCACCTGCGTCACGTTCCCGCGGGAGTCGTAGCCGAACTCGGTGGCGTTGTTCAGCGGGTCGGTGATGCTGCCCGGGTAGCCGGTCGGCCCGTAGCCGGCGTAGGTGGTGGTGTGCCCGTTCGCATCGGCCGCCGTGGCCAGCGTGCCGTCGGGGTCATACGTGTAGGTGGTGGTGTAGTCGTCTGGCACGTTCGCGGTCGCGGTACCCGCCGGGTCGACGACGCTGGTCAGGTTGCCGACGCTGTCGTAGCCGAATGCCCACCGGCGGCCCTCCGGCGAGGTTTTCGCCACTAGATCGGCCACATGCCCGTCCAGGGCGAAGGCATACTCCAGCACCGTGCCGGCGGTGCCGTTGGCGCTCGCCTCCGCATCGGTGATCAGAGTCGGGTAGCCGGTGTTCTGGTCATAGGTCCAGGTCGTGGTAGCGCCGTTGTCCTCGACCAGCCGAACCACATTGTGATCGCCATCCCAGGACAACTGGGTGGTCTCGCTCTTGGCGTTGGTGGACAGCACCGGCCGGCCGAACCCGTCCATCCGGTAGAAGGTGGCATTGGTCTTCGCGTCGGTGACGGTGGTTTCGATCACATCGCCGCCGGGCCCGTCCGGGTCCACATAGTCGAACGAGGTGAGCCCGCCGGCCCGGTCCGTGATGGTCTCGGTCAGCCACTTGGCCTTCGGATCGGTCGGCGCCTCGAAATAGGTGAGGGCGGTGGTGTTGCCCCGCGGGTCGGTCACCGAGACCAGCTTGACGTTCTTGTTGCCCTGCTCGGCGTCATATGAGAAGCCGAACACCTTCGCGGCCGGGTCACCGGCACCGTCGGTCATCCGGCCCAGCAGGCCCTCGTCGGTGTAGACGAACTCGACCGTGCGGCCGGAGATGTCGGTCAGCGTCCTCACCTGGTCGATGATCTTCGGGTTGGTCAGGTTGGTGCCCTGCTGCACCGCCCCGATGTCATCGATGAACGTGTAGTCCTGGCCCTTGGCGTAGTAGTCCACGGTCAGCGTCTGCCGGTTGTGCGGGTCGGTCACGTACCGCAGGAACTTGATCGGCTTGTTGTTCGACTTGCGGTTCTCGTAGGTGAACACCAGCTCGTTGCTGGTGCCGTTCCGGTCGGCCAGCGCGCTCTGGTAGCCGTCGGCGTCGAAGTAGAACGTGGTGCGGTCCGGGGCGGTCATCACCCACGCCCGGGTCGGGTCGGTGCTGCCGGTCTTCTGCAGGTACAGGTGCACCCCGTACGGCGAGTCGTAGGTCCAGTCCGCCTCGCTGGCCGAGCCGTGCTTGTTCAAGGTGAACAGGTGCGCGGTGCCATCACCATCGGTCAAGGTCACCTGGGACGGCCACTGCTGGCCCCGCGGATGGAAGTCCAGCGGCGTACCCATTCGCATCACGCTCGAGGTCGATAGCGACCAGCCATACCCGATCGCCGAGTTCGAGGTGTCCAGGCTGTTGTACGCCATCCGCACCGAGGTGGACACCCCGCGGGACGGGTTGGAGAACGCGTCGTACGACCACACCGTGTTCCCGGCGTACAGGTTGTTCAACACCGCCGCACCGGCACCGGTGCCCGTGCCGGTGTACTGGTAGAACTTCTCCAACCCGATCTGGTTCGAGGTTGGGTTGGCCACCGACGCGGACTGATCCAACGCCGGGATGTTCCGCGACTGCGACATCCACTGCCCGGTGCCGGTGTTGCGCACATCCCAGGACAGCGTGAACTCCTCACGCTTGTTCGTCGGCTCGGTCAACTGCGGCGCCTTCACCGCCGCATTCACCGTCACCGACTCACCCGGTGCGAGATTCGCCGGCAACACCGTCTCCAACCGATTCGCCGAACTGGTCACATCGGTGCCATCGACGGCGGCCCAGTGGTACGAGAGCACGTGATCGGCGGCGGTGATCACTGCGTCTGTGGTGTTGGTGACGGTGACCGGGACCGTGCGCTGCTCGCCGGCCGTGGTGGACTTGGGCGTGGCCGGCGCGTAGTAGGTCGACTCCGCCGTCGGTACTAGGTAGGTCACGTGCAGCTGCGGGCGCAGCTGCGGCTCGGAGGCGACCTCGTTGGACAAGAACACGCTCAGCTGGTTCTTCGCCGCTTCGTCCGCGATCTTGATCAGGGCGCCGTGGTTCGACGTCGGGGTGTCCACCCACTGCTGCACCAGCTCATCGATCCACCAGATGTGGAACTTCGAATCCGTGGTCATACTCGGCACGTAATCCACCACGGCCGGGCTGTAGTCCCCACCCGGTGTGGACCACGCCGTGCCCGAACTGGCCCGGTTCCACGTCGCGGTGGTCTCATCGAACCCGCGGGTCAGCGCGTGCAGGTTGAACCGGGCACCCGAGCCGAACGTCAACGGCTTCCACAACTTCAGATCCGCATCCAGCACCGTCGCCCCGGCCGGGATGCGCCCACCCAGATCCGGGAACTTCACCAGAGTCCGGGTCCGGCCGTAACTGCCGCCGTTATCGCCGGCACCGAGCCACGGCTCGGCGTCGAAGGTGTCAAAGTTCGTGGTCGGATGCGCGCTGGACAACGTGGTGTCCAACGCCGCACCACGGATGATCTTCTTCACGCGGCCGGCCTTGGGCAGCCGGGCCAGCTCGGTGTTCCCCTGCAGGATCGTCCCGTTGGTCAACTTGACCGCGACCTGGTAGTAGTACGCGTTACCGAACGGGTCCGGATCATCCGCCGGCGTCGGCTCGGCCGTGGTGTCGGTGAATGACGTCACGTTCTTGTCCACCGGTGCCACCAGCGTGGCCGCGGTCGGGGTGAACGTCTGCCAGATCGACCGGTGCACCTGGTACTCGGCGATATCACTCCCCGCGTAGGGCGACCAGTTCAGCTCCGCCCCGGTCGCATAGAACGTGGTGATCGGCTCCACCATCACGCTCGGCTGCCCATAGGTGATCAGCAGCTTCGGGCGGTTCACATGCGGGCCACCGTTATAGGCATACTCCGAGGCCTCGTAGTACGCCCCACCCCGGCCCAGCGTCGTCTCGTCCTGCGCCCGCAACAGCACCCCATAGTTCGGGATCGACCCACCGACCCATCCCTGCACCAGCGACTTGGCGTTATAGGAGTGCCACACACTGTTCACATACGACGCCTTGGTCGCGCTCGAGATCAGCTCACCGCCGAGCCCGGAAAAGCCGTTCCACGTGATCGACGACTCCGACCATGCCCCGAGCACCCGGCGCAACTGCAGCGACACAGCGTTCGCGTTGGTGTAGTAGCCCTGGTCGTACCACACCTTCACGTGCGCGGTGTTGATCACTGTATTCGACGGCAGCCACGACACGTCGAACTTGAGCAGGCTCCGCGCCGCGCCAACGCTGTCGGTGCCCACCCCCAGCTGCCAACTCCCGCCGCAGTTCGTGGTCGGCGCCGCCTTACGGATCATCGCGTCCTGGCCCTGCGTCGGCGTCGGCTCCACAATGATCGTCGGGTCGATCACGATCGGGTACTCGCGGTCGTCACTGGCCAGCCACTCCTGATCGGCGCTGACCGTGACCTCAATGCTCGAGCCCTGCTGCGTGACGGACTGGGTCACCGCATCAGACCAGCCCGGCTCGTCCGCGCTGTCGTACATGAACGGCTTCGGGATCCGGAACACCGGCGCCAGCTCCTGGCCCGGACCGAAGAACCCGATCGAACCGTCGCCCAACTCGCGAGCCACCACGCCGCCCATCCGCATTGTGAACGTGAACGACGCCTCCTCCGGAGCCTCCTCGAGAATGATCTCCTTCTTCACACCCTCCGAACTCACCCGGTACTGAACATCGGCCGAGCCGAACACGTCGGCATACCTGACCGTGTCACCGTCAACACGTGGCTCAACGTCACGCCGTTCGCCAGGCAGGCCCACCGTCACATTGCGCTTGCCCACCTCGAACCGCACCAGCTGGTCTGACCGCGTACCGAACAGCGAATCGAACCGGTTCTTCGAATTCCCAAAGGCGAACCCATCCCGGCCACTGGCGACAACCATGGTGTCGATCTTCTGCCACTCGCCGTCCTCATCGCGGAAGTTGACCGGGTCAGTGGAGATCTCCGCCTCGAACTGACCATTGGACAACTCGTACACCGCCGCATTCGCCGACCGCCCCGACACCACCTCCCGCACCCGCTCCGCAGGAGCACCCCGCTGTCCCACCGAAGCAGGCTCCTCACGCGGCAGAGCAGCCGAACCCGACCGGTCCTCATCCCTACCCGCCGGTCCGGGCTCCTCATCGACCTGGCCACCGACCGAGAACAGGTCGCCAAGCCAACTGGCCACGCCGCCGGCGACCGACGTGACATGGCCCCACACATCGGTCCCCCCGGCAGACTCCACCGAGCCCGATGCCGGAGCCGCCGCAGCGGCGACCGGCACCCCCGACCAGACCACTGCTCCGCAAACCGTGACCACCAGAAACCGGGAGAACCGCCCACTGCCCACGATGCCGATGCCGCCTTCCGCGCAACGCGCTACCAACCGCTTGCCGGTCATTGCGTCACAGGCCCGGGCGGTGCTGTGAACTGACAGGTTGCCCTCGGCATAACTATCTGTCAAGACCTGTTCGTGACTCTGAGCCAACAATTCCCGAACTAGTCATCCTCCCGTCACCAGCACTGGCTCAGGGACAGGACTGCAAGTCGTGCAGCGCCCGTGCCACTCCAATTCGCGGCCACTACCAGACAGCCGGCCTGACCTCGCTAGCAAACAATCGGACACGCACCCGATCGGCTCGTGGAGCCACTCGTGGTGCGAAATCCTGGCAACCACAGTGATCACGGTGACCAAACGTGAACAATGCCGAGCGGGACGAGCGACGCCTGCTCGCGTTTGCGCAGATCAGATGGGGAGCCGGCGAGGGGACTCGAACCCCTAACCGCCCGATTACAAGGCGGATGCTACGTGCCTCATCTGGCCTCTACCAGCAACTACAGCCACGCTGCCGCCCGCATCGATCACAGGCAGCCCAGTGGTTGACTCTGTTTCGCGTCACAAGCCGTGTCACGGCCGGGGCCGCTGCGCCGACTGGTTGCGCTGCTCCAGATCTCCAGACCTATGGCACGAAGACTGTCAGGTGTCCGATGGCCTTGCCCGCCGCATTGACCAGCTCACGTGCCGCGGGCAGGTCCGCCAGCACGGCGTCGGCGTCGATCCAGGTTTCTGTCGGGATATTCAACTCGGTGACGGGTGATGCGAATGCGGTCAACGGGCCGCAAGAGCTCTCCCATAGAGGACCCGAACTGGGCCCGGACAGCATGCTGAACAGCGAGATGACCGCCAGCTGTCGTGGGCCGCAATCCTTGTGCCTGAAGCATCGCCGCCATCGCCTTACGGACTGCGTCGTGGATCGCGGCATAAGCCAGCTCGGGGTCCTCATCACTCAACTGCTCGGCGCTGGTCAGATGCCGCTCTGCCGAGGCGATCAGCCGCTCGGCCAGGCCGACGTCCGCCACCACCCGGGTGAGCTCAGCGCGCTCGAGCATGCCAAGGATCTCGTCCCGACCTCGCACCCAGCTCACCTCGCCTCCTGGACCCGAGGCAGCACGGGCACTCGCGGGCGCGCACGAAGCTCAACGATGAACCCGTCATCCGAGGTCTCCCACCGCCGCTGGGAGACGACGACCGGGTTTACCTCGCGGTTCAGCTGTTGCGACGCCTCGACCACCGCGTCATGCAGATCGTCACGATCCGGGCTCCCCACAACGAGCAGGTCAATGTCCACTGGCGCTGGCCCCTCCTCACCGCGGTACCGGGCGGCCCACGACCCGAAGACATCGGCGAACACGATGCCCTCGACCGACGCCAACCGCTCGGCCAGCACAGGCACCGGACCCAACACGATGGTCACTAGCTCATAGAGCGGCCGGTAGAACGCCGCAGCCGCGTTCGCTCGTACAAGCTTCGTCCGCCCCACTCGCCGACTAGTGAGCACATCGCCCTGCTCTAGCCGGATCACCTCGCGAGCCGTGTTACCAGGATCGGCCTCGATAGCCGCCGCGAGCTCCGCCACAGACTCCTCCCCACCCCCCAGCAACACCCGCGCCAAAATGCGTGCCTGCAGATCAGACCGCAGCAGCGGAAACAGCGGCGGCGGCGCGACCCTCACAGCAACCCTCCCTCGACGTGACCATCAGACAATCCAAGCGATACTTACACGATATCATGTGAGTATTGCGCGGATCGTTACGAATCTGCCCCGCTGAGCCAGACCGCAGCAAAGACGTCGTACCGATCCGGACCCCGGTACAAGCACATCGATTCTCGACGCCGGTTGAAACTAGTGCCTCGCGGCGACTGAAATCTGGACAATGCCTGCACGGCTGGCGTGGCCGGGATTCGGCAGGACCCTCGAGGGTTGTCGTCGGCTTCGAGGGTCAGCGGATGTACGACGTGCACTGTTACAGAGCGGCCAACGGGAACCAGATACAGCCGAGGCTGGCCCAGATGGTGCCCCACGCCGTGACATCTCGGATGCTCATCCAGCCCGCGCTGGCTGGCCTGATGAGACGCACAGCGACAGAGTTCGGACACCCGGTGGAGCTCTCCCCGGCTCAGCAGCGCCGCCTCGCCGTGTTCGCCGGCATCGTTCAACAGGTGCGCCAGCCGATGGGCACATCCCGCGAGCTGACGACGCCGAATTGGACGTGCGCGCCGTGCAGCGGCATCTCGGCTGGCTGTTAGCTGCTTGGAATCAAACCGAGAGGGGTCTGCACGCTGCCGACGTGAACGCCTGGTCTTCAATGCTGATCTTTCGTTTGCCGAGATCAGCAAGGTGATGAGAACGTCCTAAGTCGATGTCACCTCCCGGAACGCCGAGACTCCGTGTGGCCAGATTCCACAGAATGATCACCAACGGCTACCTGCGCGAAGGCGACCAGCAGATGGTGGATCACCTTGACCCGCGGTACGGCCCTATCGTCTACGATGTCGCGATCAGGCCCCGAGCAGATCCGGCAGTGGGCGAATCGCCGCAGGCCATCGGCTTTGGCGCCGCGGCCACGATCAGCAGGATGGTGAGGTGGTATCGGTGTCCCGTGAGCCCGTGTGCTACGGGCGGTGTGCGAACAGTTGGCCATATCCGGTGACGTGGAATGTCGCGCCGGCGAGCGCGAGGAGATTCCACAGCAACACCTGATTCGAGGTCAGGACCAGACGGCCGATCGTGGCCTCCAACGCGTCGATTGCTCCGGCGGCTCGAAAGCCGTTTCCTCCGATGAACACCGCGTCCGCGTCATCTGGCACGTGCCGGGACGTCCACTCGAACACCGCACCGGGCTCAACCAGACGTGGATCTTGGGAGAGGTCGGCCGACACCGACGAGACCACCTCCACGCCTTGGTTGCGGAAGTAGGCTGCGCCGAGCTCGTTTAGCTCGTCGTCGAACCACGGCGGGTCGACCAGAGCGATCCCGTTGACACCGAGGGCGCGAATGGCCAGCACCGCCGAGACACACGTGGCTGCGACCGGGATACCGGCGCGCTGAGACAGCCGCGTCGCCATGGCAGTCTCCTCGTCGAAGCCGATCACATACCCGGAACTGGTCGACGCGTAGCCGATCACGTCAACAGAGTCAGCGGCGAGCAGCTCGGCCGCGTCATCCAGAAGGGGCGGCGCCGTCCACATCCGCGCGGCGAACGGAGTTGTGGGAGCCTTCTCGACGTCGATACCCACCGCCTGGGTCGACACCCTCGCCACACGGGTCACCAACCGCCCGGGCGCCATCTCCGGGAACTCTGCCTCCGGGCCAATCGCCGCGTGCGGACTCAGTACCCCAATCCGAATCATCTCGTCCCCTCACCCTGTGTCAAACGCGGCAGGAGAGTCAGCGCGAGACCGCCTGCGGCGCCTGCTTCCCTACGGTGCGACATCGTTTATGTTCTTCTCGGTCGCCGGTCGTCGCTCATAGGCCCGACACTGCTCGGTGTGCGCGGTAGCGCGACGACGCTCAGGACGGCCAGTGCGGCAGCGACGCCCAGCGCTGTACGCATGCCCGTGAGGGTGTAGCCGGGCAGCGCCCACAGTGTCGTCGCCAGCGCCGGGCCAAACGCGATGCCGAGTTGTCGGGCCAGGCTCGTAGATGCACCGGTTGTTCCCAGCAGGTGCCTTGGCGAGTGGTTCATCGCCATCGTCTGGTTCGGTCCGGCGAGGAGCCCTGCTCCAACTCCGATCAGGGCCAGCCGCCAGCCCAGCTCGGCCATCGCCCAGTCGCTGCTGATCGGAATCATCAGCGCGACTCCACCCGCGACGACGACAGCGCCGACTCCGGTGACCCGGCGGGCTGTGAACCGGTCGGAGAGGATGCCGGCGATCAGTCCGAGCGCCATCGTCCCCAGTGGGAACGCCAGCATGGTCAGCCCGATCTCGGCCGGCGAGGCGCCAGCGGCTCGCTGTAGGTGGAACGGCACCAGGAAGGCCACTGCCATCACCGCCGTCATCTCGGTCAGCAGGACGAGGTGGGGGCCGATCATCCCGGGTGCGCGGATCAGCTCGCGGACGGCGGCACTGCTCGGGTGCCGGTACCAGAGGAGGACGAAAGGCACCGCCGCCGGAGCCAGCAAAAGCCACCCGGGGCCATGCTCGGCGGTGAAGGTGAGCGAGAGCATCAACGCGAAGGCGGCCGTGGTGAGCAGTCCCATCTCGGCCGCGAATCCGGCGCCCGGAACACGCAGCGGCCGGCCAGGCAGAAGCTGAGTCACCCCGATCGCAACTACCAGCAGACCCACCGGCACGTTGAGGTAGAAGATCCAGGGCCAGCCGATGTGCTCGATCAGCAGGCCACCGAGGACTGGTCCGCTGACGCCGCCGAGCGGGCCGAGCGTCATCACGATGCCCATCGCCCGGCCACGGCTCTCGGGCCGTGAGGCGATCGTTGTCAGGACGGGGATCAGCGCGAACAACACCGCGGCGAAGGCACCCTGGACGACCCGTGCCCCGATCAGCCAGCCGATCGACGGTGCCAGTCCGACTGCCACGCTCGCCAGCACGAACCCGGTCACCGCGAAGACCATCGCGTTCCTGTGGCCGACCCCGTCCAGCCAGCGACCGCTCGGCAGCGACAGCGCGATCACCGGCAGCACGTAGCCGAGCACGATCCACTGGGTCAGGCTGGTGCCGATGCCGAACTCGGTCTCGATCGTCGGGAGCGCGACGTTGACGACGGTGGCGTCCAGCTGCGCCATGAAAACCGCTATCCCGGTCGCGGCCACGACCAGCCAGTTGGTCCGGGCGGTAGCCGATGCACCGGGTGGCGTGTCGTGGGTCCGTTGGCTCACCCCATCAACGCTGGCAGCGGCGCGGCATGCTCAGGTAGTGCTCGACGCACAAGTGAACTGCCCGAACGCATCAGTTCTGTGTGCGGATCGCACGGTTTCCTCGACCGGGTGGCCCGGTCGAGTCGCGCCGGTGGCAGCAGCGGCCGCCACGGTGCCGGCTACTGCTGCCCATAGGATGTGTGGTGCCAGTGGCGCAGATAAGGGCGGCGGTGAGTCGTGAACCGTGCGACGGCGGGGACGCCCGGCGACACCGGCGATACAACGCAGGGTGGGGCCGTCGACCTGCTCGCAACCAAATTCTTCGTGCCGCGGCCCCCTGTCGGCTTGGTGCCACGTCCGCGGCTGACCGCCAGGCTCGATGATGGGATCCACCGTGGGTTGACCGTGGTGATCGCGCCGGCGGGGTTCGGCAAGACGGCGCTATTGGCCGACTGGTGCGCTGACCGTCAGCCGTCGGTGGCCTGGCTGTCGCTGGACGCGGGAGATAACGACCCGGTCCGGTTCTGGCGGCATGTCGCCCACTCGCTCGATCGGGTGGGTGTCGGCGTGGCGGAGCGAGTCGAGCCGTTCCTCGGCGTCTCAGCGCCGTCGTTCGATGGGGTGGTCACGGCCATCGTCAACGCGCTGGCCGCCCAGCCCGCCGGCGCGGTGCTGGTCCTCGATGACTATCACGTGATCGAAACCGCAGTTATGCACGACTCTCTGCTGTTCCTGCTGGAGAACGCACCACCCGACCTCAGCGTGGTGCTGGCCGGCCGGGCGGACCCGCCGATCCCGCTGGCACGGTTGCGGGCGCGCGGTCGGCTCGCCGAGCTTCGGGTCGCCGATCTACGGTTCACGGTCGAGGAGGCCGCTCGCTTGCTGCGCGGGTTGGTCGGATCGGAGACCGCGCTGTCTGACGACGCGGTCGCGACGTTGGCCGAACGCACCGAAGGTTGGGCGGCCGGGCTGCAGTTGGCCGCGTTGTCGCTCCACGGCACGTCGGATGTGGCGGGGATGGTGGGGTCGTTCTCCGGCAGCCATCGATTCATCCTGGATTATCTGACCGAGGAGGTTCTTACGCGCCAGCCGGAGCCGGTGCAGACCTTTCTGCTCGAGACGTCTGTGCTCGGCATGCTGTCCGGGCCACTGTGTGACGCGGTCACCGGCCGGGCGGACGGTCAGGAGATGTTGGAGGCAATCGAGCGGGCGAACCTGTTCCTGGTGCCGCTCGACGATGTGCGCGGATGCTGGCGGTACCACCACCTGTTCGCTGACCTGCTGCGAGCCAGGTTACGACACCAGCAACCGGAGCGCATCCGGGAATTGCACCGTCGGGCGGCGGCCTGGCATGAGGACAACGGGATCGTCGACGAGGCGGTCAAGCACGCGTTGGCCGCTGACGACGGAGATTCGGCGGCGCGGGTGGTGGAAAAACATGCCGATGAACTCCTGATGCGCAGTGAGGACGCGACGCTGCAGCGGTGGCTGAAGGTGCTGCCCGCCGAAACGGTTGCGTCTAAACCGCGCCTACTGTTGACACGGGCGAGGCTGGCTGTCATGGCCGGTCACGTGGATTCGGGCCGCGACCTGCTTGATGCGGCGGAACGCGCGTATCCGGGTTCGGCCACCAAGCCGTACAAGCCGTCCGTCGGCCGGCGGGCGGGTCCGCTGGCGAACGTCCCGGCCATCATCGCGGTCAATCGCGCGTTCATCGCGAATCTGCGTGGCGACCCCGATGGTGCCACCGGGTTCGCGACTCAAGCACTTACCGGCCTCCGCGATGACGAATGGATGCTGGACTCGCTGGCTCGGCTTCACATCGCTGTCGCCAGCTGGATGCAAGGTCATCCCGCGGAGGCCGAACCCGACGTGGCCGCCATTATCGAACGCTGGCTCGCGTTCGGCGCCCGCGATTACGCGGTGCTGTGGAGTTCCATCCTTGGCCAGATCCAATCCGCCCGTGGGCATCTCGGCGCGGCAACCACGACATATCGACGGGCGCTGGAGGTGGACCTGCCGCCCGGCCAGTCGCAGCGGCCGGCCGCCGGGGCGGTACTTGTTGCTATGGCCGAGGTGGCATATCAGCGCGACGAGCTCGGCGCCGCCCAAAGTCATCTCGAGGCGGCGTTCCCGCTGTGTCGCGACCTCGGCTACACCCAACCGCTCGCCACCGGACTTGCCATCCAAGCGTCGATCCGGCAGGCGACCGGCGACCCGGCCGGTGCGGACATCGCGGTCGCCGAAGCCAACCGGGTGGCCCAATCAGTGGTTGTCGACCTGCACAACCCGGTCGCTGCCTGGCACGCACGGCTCCTGCTCAGCCAGGGCGACGTCGACGCTGCCGCGCGATGGGTCAGCGCCCGCGGACTCAGCGTCGACGATGAGCCGGACTACCCGCGAGAGCCCGCGTACCTCACCATGGCGCGCGTCCTGATTCGCCAGAGCCGGCCCGACGATGCGCTCCGGTTGCTCGACAGGCTCCACGGGGCCGCGGTCGAGCAGGATCGAGTCGGCAGCGTCATCGAAATTCAGGCACTGCGAGCGCTCGCCCGGGCCGTCCGCGACGACGACAGCGCGACCACCATCCTTGCGGACGCGCTCGAACTCGCTCATCCAGAGGGCTACGTGCGAGTCTTCGCGGACGAGGGACGGCCAATGGCCGCCGTGCTTGGACGGCTCATCGCGGCCGCTGCGCAGCCGGCCGGAGTACCCACGGGCTACCTCGGCCAGCTAATGCGGGCGATCGGCCGGCTCAACCCAGGCACTGAGGTGCCCAGCGAGCACATGCCCGCCGTCGTCACCCGGCTCAGTGGTCGCGAACTGGAGGTGTTGAAGCTGCTTGCCGCCGGTAGAACCAATCGGGACATAGCCAGCGAACTGGTCGTCTCACCCCATACCGTCAAACGGCACGTCGCCAACATTCTCGACAAGCTCGGTGCCGCCAACCGCACCGAAGCCGGCGTTCGCGCGCGAGACCTGGGCCTGCTCGACTAGCGGCATTCCCCCGACCCGCCCAGGTCTCCACCGATTGCGCCTCCGAATGGCTCCATTGGGCCATGATCCGCAACGCCGTCAGCCCAAATCATGAGAAGCCGACAACGCACCCGTGAATGGAGTAGAGACGTGCAGACGGACGTGACTGCGCTGGCCGACTCCCCGACGCGGAACCGTGCTGTGCGGATCCTCATGGGGTTGGCAGCCGCAAGCGCCATAGGTGCCGCCGCCAGTGCGATCCCTGTCGTCACCGGAGCGCCAGCGCCGACGCTGATGGGTGAGACGTGGCGGCTCTACGGGTTCCTCACCTTCGCCGGCCTGTTCGCATTGCTTGGCTGGCGTCCACTCAGCTACCCGTGGCTTTGGGAGATCGTGATCCTCAACAAGCTGTTGCTCACCGTGACCGCGGGTGGCTACGCCGCCGGAGTTTTCGGACCGGGCGACGTGGACGGGGCCGTGGCGGCGCTCGTTTGGGACGGCGGGCTCACGATAGCGCTGCTTGCCGCCTACACGGCTGGACGCGGCTGGCAAGCGTGGCTCGGCCGGGATGAGGCATCACCGTGATCCGGGTGATGGTCGCCGAGGACGTGCCCATGATGCGGGACGCCCTGGTACGGCTGATGGGCCTCGAAGACGACCTTGATGTGGTGGCCGCTGTCGGCAGCGGTGAAACCGTTGTTGCCACCGCATTGCGCCACCAACCTGACGTTGCGGTCATCGATCTCGCGTTGCCGAACCTGGACGGGCTGGACGTGGCGCTTGAGTTGCACCAGCGGCTACCGGATTGCAAGGTGCTGATCATCGCCGGTGTCGCCAATCCGAGCTACCTGCGGCGCGGCGCGGAGTGTCGCGTCGCGGGGTTCGTGCTCAAGGAGTCCACGCCGCAGGATCTCATCGACGGCGTGAGAACGGTGGCTGGCGGGGGCAGCGTCTTTGACCCACGGCTGGTCTATGCCGCGCTCACGGTGTCAGATAACCCGCTGACCGATCGCGAGCGCGACGTCCTGCGCCTGACCGCAGATGGCTCCTCGACCAGCGAGATCGCCGAGACCCTCTTTCTCAGCCGCGGCACCGTACGCAACTACCTGGCCTCGGTCGTGACGAAGCTGAATGCCCGGAACCGGGTCGACGCGATCCGGCTCGCCCGTGAGGCGGGCTGGCTTCAGCCGACTCGTGCGTAACGCACCCCAGACGCGTGCAGCCGGCACTGCCGCCCGCATCGCGCGTGATGACAGCGTCGATACCGCGAGCTTCGACGGACCGAGGAGGAACGATGCGTGTACTGGTGGCCGGATCTAGTGGAGTCATCGGGCGCCAGTTGGTTCCCGTCCTCGAGGCAGGCGGCCATGAGGTGGTGGGGCTGGTGCGGGCCGCCTACCCGTCGTCGGCGAAGATCATCAAGGCGGACGCGCTGGACCGGCGGGCTGTCCTCCGTGCTGTTCGGGACGCCAGACCCGACGCGATCGTCAACATGCTCACCGCGATCCCGAAGCAGATCAACCCGAAGCGGCTCGCCGAGGATTTCGAGTTGACCAATCGGCTACGTACCAGGGGCACCAGGAACCTGCTCGCCGCGGCCGCAGAGGTGGGGGTCGGCCGGATCGTCTCCCAAGGGCTGGCCTACGCCTATGAGCCGCGCGGTCGCGGGTTGGCCGATGAGGACACGCCGCTGTGGCTGGACCCACCGAAACCGTTCGTGCCCGTGCTGGACGCGCTGAAGGTCCTCGAAGACGCCACCCTGGATATCGGCGGCACCGTTTTGCGCCTCGGGCACCTCTACGGCCCCGGCACCAGCTACGCCGCCGACGGCTCGTTCATCCAGCAGGTCCGCGATCGCCAGGTTCCGCTGGTCGGTGGCGGCACTGCCGTCTTCTCGTTCACCCACACCCGCGACGCATCGACAGCCGTGCTGGAAGTGCTCGAGACCGGCCACACCGGAGTCTTCAACGTGGTCGACGACGACCCCGCACCGATGAGCGAATGGCTGCCATATCTGGCGAAGCAGATCGGCGCACCCCAGCCCAGACGCGCGCCGGCGCTCCTAGCCCGCTTGGCAGTCGGCCCGTGGGGAGTGGCGTTCATGACCCGACTCCGCGGAGCCGACAACGCCCGCGTCAAACGCATCCTCGGCTGGCAGCCCATGTATCCGTCCTGGCGCGCGGGCTTCACCGCAGAACTCAGCGCCAGAACGACGGCCCACTGATTCAGCGTTCCGCGACCCTGACCGACAACGACCGAAATGGAAGCCACCATGTTCGTACGCCTCGCTGTGCCGACAGTCCTGTGCTCGGCCCTGCTTCTCACCGCACTCGCGGCGCCCGCGCAGTCCAGCCACCGGGCACCGGCTGATGCCGACGGTGTGGAATGCGACGAGCAATGCCAATGGTCATAGGAGCAACAGCGGGAGAACGCGATACCGCGGACTGACCTCTACAATCCGCCGAGTCCACTTCCGCTCCCCAAGGCTGGGACGGCGCGGCACACGAAGCCGTCCCAGAGTTGTCCAGCGACTGGTTGCTGTGGGGTCACTCCCAGGGTGGCGCAGCTGTGCTCGCGACCGCTGAGCGCCTGGTCAACAAGCCGGAAGTGGGGTATCTCGGTGCGGTCGTGATCTCGCCGGCAGCGGACCTGCGGCGCATCGTCACCCGGACGGTCGACCAGCCGGGACTCGGGGTGTTCATGGCGTTGGCAGCGGTCGGCGCGAAGTGGAGCGAACCTCGTCTGCGACTGGAGCGGCTGCTGACAGCCGAGGCACTGGACCGCCTCGTCGTCGCCGACACCGGGTGCCTCGGAGTAGCCACGGCGGTCCACCGCGACCTGAGCGGGCCCGATCTGGTGGAGCTTCGTTATCTGACGGAGCCGCACTTCGGCCGTTTCCTGGACGCGAATACCACCGGGCGACGTGCCGTGGCCGGACCGGTCCTACCCTGCAGGGTGAAGCCGACACTGTGGTCCCCGTTGAATTCACCGACGAGGTCGCCACCGGGCTCTGCCGCAAAGGAGTATCGGTCGACTACCGGACCTACGCCGACCTCGAACACGACACCTACCCGGGTGTAGTGATCGGTATCACCGACGGAGCGATGCCCGACATCCTCGACTGGGTCGGCGGCCGATTCGACGGCCAACCAGTTGCATCGACATGTTCCACGTATTGAGCGGCACATCGCGCGTATAGCTCAGAACGAGACAACGGAAGGCACCAGGATGATCTTCGAACCCACCACTATCCAGACGTTCAGCGTCCAAGACCCGCCAGACTGGTTGCCGGGTCGGTGACCACTAAGCGTGTGTCGGCTACATCGCCGACGAAGAAGAGGGCTCCAACCTCGGATTGGCCTACATCCGATTCCGCAAGGGAGTGGAACTCGACTTCCCGAGGGCATACGACGGGGTCGCTGTCGCGACCAAAGGGAGCCTCACCGTACGGGTCGGACGCGAGGTGATAGTGAGGGCGGAATGATGAGTGCGGCAAGGCCGGCAAGCACGGTGGCTGCGGCGATGGTGAGCGGGAGCATGGGCAACATGCGTGGTGCCTTGACGGCGACGGACGTGCGGGTGCACGCTGCCGCCGGTTGGGCCACCATGGGAACTGGATAATGGACGAGGACCGGGCGGACCAAGACCAAGAGGATGAGTGGCTCCGGCAGTCCAACCTGATCTACGGCGGGTTGCTCGGCGTCGGCATCGTCCTCATTCAGCCGTTCCTCACCGCCGGCGAGCTGGACACGGCCGCCACGGTGTGCGTCTACTCCTTCGCGGTCGCGATCCCGTTGCTGGCAGCGTTGGTGATTGTCAACCAGCAGGAGACGTTCCGCCGACGCCCCACGCCGTCGATCGTCGTGGCAGCGACCAAGGCGATCGCCCAGACGGCTGGCTTCGTCGGCGTCGTAGCTGCGTTCTGGCACATCTCGTGGATCGCAGGAGTGGTGCTGCTAGCGAGTGGTCTCGTGGGCGTTGGCGCCCACTCGGCGGGACTCACCCGGCTCGAACGCGGCGGCCCGTCCGTACCACGGCCGGGGACCGGCTCAGCGGACTCACAGCCGTAGGCCGCTGAGGACAGGCCAGGGCAGCGGCCGGCGCGGAGCGCTGCACCGGCCCGCCGAGCCAGGTCCTCAACACGCCCCCAAGCTGCCGGCGCACCCAGTGGGTGCAAGGTGCCGATGAACGCTCGCGATCCAAGGCGACCTGGCCGTTGCCGTCTTCGTCGAAGATGCCGAATCCGGCTCAGGTTGATAGCACAGCGACCATCAGTCCGGCTAGAGAGGCGATGCCGAAGCTCGCCGGTAGGGCGATCACCCATGCGAATGCCAGGCTTCGCGCAACGCGCCAGCGTACGCGCCGGTAGCACTCGTGGACGCCCCGCCGAACCGTGCTCCAGTAGACGGCATTGCGCATCGTCGGCCACCCCCACGAGCCGGCCAACGCCAGGACTGTTCCAACGACCGGCGCGACCAGCCCGATCCCTAGCACCCGCATCACGGACTCCCAACTGACTGACAGTCCGCTGCCGAGGCCGCTTCCCGCGACGCTCCCGATGAGGGCCAGCGTCAGACTTGTCGGCAGCTGATCCTGGCCAGGCACAGCACTACCGCCACCGCCGCGAGAAAGCCGACCGCCAGGACTGGGGCGTCGGCACCAGCCGGGACGATCGCCACAAGGAGCGTTTCCGCCACTGCTGTGCTGACCAGTAACGGGAATACGATCACGGCGGTCGTCAGGATGGTCAGGCTGCCGAGCACGGATAGGACGGGAACACGAAGTCCTGGCGCGAGCAATGCGGCCCCGACGTTGAGGCCTGTCACCACGGTGAACCCGATCGCCGCTGCGAGGACTAGCTCAGTAGCCACTAGGCGCCTATAAGCCGCGCTTCAAAGCTCCGTCGGTGACCACGTCGGCGGCGTCGTTGATGCGGACACCTACCCGGTCCAGCCGCTTGATCAGCTCCCGATGCTAAACGCCTGTGGTGACATCGTGCCGTGGACGATCTTGGCGAACTCGCTTGGCACTAGCGGCTTACCGCGCGCGCCGCCTTCTTGGCGTCCAGTGCTTTCAGCGGCACCCGCCTCGGCTTGTGCCATAGCGCACAGCCGATCATCTATCGGCGAGTTGGGCACTACGCCTACACAGCTCGGTCTGACGACTTAACCCTGCGCCACGGAGAGGAACCGATATGACTGCTGAACTCCACGTTCCCGCCGGCACCGGCGAAACGGTCTGGGTCGGTGAGGATGTCTATACGCTCAAGGCGACCAGCGCCTCAACCGCCGGTCGGCTGAGCCTGGTCGAGGCGTCGGTGCCGGCGGGAGCCGGCCCGCCGCCCCATGTACACCCCGATGCGGACGAGGCGTTCTACGTGCTTGCCGGAGAGCTGGAGATGCTTGCCGGAGACCGGACCTTCTACGCCAGAACGGGTGATTTCGTGTTCGTGCATCGGGGCACGACTCACCGCTTTGCCAACATCGGCCTGCACACCATGCGGATGATCTTCTTTCACGTGCCCGGAGGTTTCGACGGGTTTCTATCTGCGGTCGGGACGCCGGCACGGCCGAGCGAGCGACCTGACCCGAGGGAACCTGAGGACATGAAGCGCGGTGCACAGATCGGGCCCGAATACGGCGTCATTACCCAGCGTTTCCTGACCCTTCCACGACCGACCGTGCGTAATGCACGCGAGAGGCGTGCAGCTGGCACTACCCCCACTCGGCACGCAGTGACAGCGTGGATACGCATGAACTCGCGGCAACAGTGAGCCGCCAACCCGCCGACCGGCATTGCACCCGCACGCTGGAACAACCGAGATGGAGAGATCATGTTCGCACGTCATGCCGTGCCGGCTGCCCTGGTCGCCGGTTCACTGCTCTCCGGCTTTGTGACCCCCACAGTGGCCGACCCGCCGCCTGCAAGCGACACCAACGAGGTGGAATGCGACGAACAATGCCAGTGGGCATGGTGGCAGCAGCGGCAGAACGCTGTGCCACGGACCGAGTTCTACGATCCGCCGAGTACGCTACCGCCCCCAACGGCCGGCACGCTGATCCGCCACGAGCCGGCCGCGGAGTATGTGGTGGAGGGCGGACCGATGGTCGCCACTCGTGTGCTCTATCGCTCCGCCGACTCGAGCGGCGAGGCCGTCGCGGCTTCCGGCGTTGTCCTCGTGCCGACGGGCGAGCCGCCGGCGGACGGGTGGCCGGTGATCTTGCACGCGCACGGCGTCAGCGGCATCGGACGAGAATGCGCCCCGTCACTTATGCGCGACCTCTACCACGGCGACCAGATAGCTCGATTCGTTGAGCAGGGCTGGGCGGTCGTAGCACCGGACTACGCAGGCCTGGGCACCGACGGCCGGCATGAGTTGCTGAACAAGTCGGCCGCCGCGAACGACCTGCTCGGGGCGCTGCGCGCGGCTTACGAAGTCGTTCCGGAGTTGTCCAGTGATTGGCTGCTGTGGGGTCACTCCCAGGGTGGCGCGGCTGTGCTGGCGACCGCTGAACGTCTGGTCAACAAGCCTGAAGCGGGGTATCTGGGTGCTGTCGTCACCTCGCCCGCCTCCGACCTACGGCGCATCGTCACACGTGCGGTCGACCAGCCAGGGCTCGGTGTATTCATGGCGCTGGCCTCGGCGGGCGCGAAGGAGAGCGAGCCTCAACTGCGAGTGGAGCGCCTGCTGACGCCCCAGGCATTGCACCGCCTCGCCATCGCCGAAATTGGATGTCTCGGCGTCGTGACGGCGGTCTACCGCGACCTATCCGGACCTGATCTGGTCAACGATAAATTCCTGTACGAGCCGCACTTCGGGCGCTTTCTGGATACGAACCGAACCGGGCGACGTGCCGTGGCCGGGCCGGTTCTGCTACTGCAGGGTGAGGCAGACAGCGTGATCCCTGTGGAGTTCACCGATGATGTCTCGGCCGGGCTCTGCCAGAAGGGGGTGTCGGTCGACTACCGGACCTACCCCGGACTGGAGCACGACACGTACCCGGGCGTGGTGACCGGTATCACCGACGGAGCGATGCCCGACATTCTCGACTGGGTGGGCGAACGGTTCGACGGCGAACCAGCGGCCTCCACATGTCCAGCCGACTGACTTTGGTTGGAGACACCTTGAAACAGATGGCTGCGGCCGCGGACACGCCCGATCACGCTCTCGTGCAAGAGGTGCTCGATCGGGCCGTGTCACAGGCCGGTGCACCCGGCATTGTCGCCGAGATCCGCGACCACCACGGAACATGGTTCGGATTGGCGGGAGTTTCCGACACCAAGACCGGTCGCCAACGCCTGCCGCATGAGCGGTTTCGCATCGGCAGCACCACCAAGGCCTTCACCGCCACCGTCGTCCTGCTGCTGGCCGCCGAGCGCAAACTCAGGCTCGACGACACAGTGGAGGAGTGGCTGCCGGGCATGGTCAAGGGCAATGGCTATGACGGCAGCAAGATCACCATCCGGCAGTTGCTCAACCACACCAGCGGAATCTTCAACTACGCCAACGACCAGGAGTTCTTCGACAAGGGGAAGGAAGCCGCGTGGTTCGAGCACCGTGACGACACCTACACCCCCGAGGAACTGGTGAAGGTCGGCCTTGCCCACCCGCCCTACTTCGAGGCGGGCGAGGGCTTCGGGTACTCCAACACGAACTACTTCCTGGCTGCCATGATCGTTGAGAAGGCGACCGGCAGGACGTACGGCGAGGAGCTCACGCGACTGATTTTCCGCCCGCTTGGATTGACCGGCACCTACCTGCCCGACGGCGAGGCGAGGATCCGCGGGCCACACCCGAGGCACTACTCCACCCTGTTCTCCCAGGATGCCGACCCAACGATCTACGACGCGACCGAGATGAATCAATCCTTCGCCTGGTCGACTGGCGGCATCGTCTCGACCAGCCAGGATCTCCACCGCTTCTTCGGCGCACTGCTGGGCGGACGCGTGTTGCCGCCTACCCAGCAGCAGGAGATGTTCACGACCGTCGCGACCGAGGGAGGCCCACCGTGGATCCCCAACACCAAATACGGCCTCGGCATCTTCGCCCAGGAGCTGTCGTGCGGAGTAAGGGTTTGGGGCGGCGGCGGAGCAACCTATGGTTCCTGGACCTACGCCATGGGCAGCCGCGACGGCAAGCACATGGTCACCAGCCACATCAATGGCGACTACAGTGGCCTCCAGGTCTTCAACGATGTACTTGCGGCGGAGTTCTGCGCTGACCAGGCTGACTAGTGCCTCTCACAGAAACGTTGGCGCTGTAACCGTGTCTGGTTGACCTGGCCGGCGACCGGCTTGGGTCAGAGCGATCGCCACCAGATCGCATATTGACGCCAGGGCTCCAACCCGCTTTCCCTTTATGTCGCGGTGAGACGTGCGAGCGACGGGTCCAGCTCTGATCCGTGACCGAGCGACCCTCCGTGGGCGCCCGCGGTTCGGGTTGCAGGACGACGACGGTCGAATCCAGCTCGAACCTCCGGGGCGACAGGAGGTCGTCGCTGATGGCGGCGGCGGCCGCGCTTCGGCTCATTCGTCAGCTTTGGAGGCCGCCGAGGCGATCGACGCGAAACAGAAGACGCTCGCGAATTGCCTTCCTGTCAGTGGATGGCCGCCGGTGACGCTCCTGAACCCGACCGAACGCCTGGCCAACGCATTGCCGCTTCCTTGCTCGAACGGCTGCACCGGATCAAGACCGAGCGCGATCTGAACCGGATCTTCCGCAGCAACTTTAGCGTTCTAGATTGACGCTGCCCCTTGGGCACCGGCCGCCCATGTGTCGTCATGTCTGCGCGCTGAGTGCGATGAACAGGGCGAGGCCGCAGAGCACAAAGGTGATCGATCCCATCACCCAGCGTTCGACGGGATGCGGTGCGAAGAAGTTCGCGACCGTGTTCAGCAGGAGGAACACTACGATCACCCAGCTCGCCCCCACGAGGGTCGCACTGGCGAGCACGGGTATCGGCACAACGCCCGCGCGTGCGAGCAGAATCCACCCGAGGAGCAGAAGGATGATCGCCTGCACGATAGCGAGAACTCGGAATGGGGCTGTGAGCACCCCGTCGCGCGTTGGTGCTTTCCCACCGAACACAGCACCGCCGAGGGGCACGCTCAGCGCGAGCGCGACCTGGAAGGCTGCGACACCTGCCACGAGCACCGTGGCGGCGACCGAAGCGGTCTGGACGGCAGTGAAGGTCGTCGCGATCATTGCCACGACCTTTGGATCCTTGGTGTGCAGGCCTCAGCGGTCATGCCACACCTCTCAACGTCATGGGATTCTGCGGACAGGCTCGGTGGCTCGTATCGCCGACGGGGTGCCGACGTTACACGTGTCATTGTCGCGCTCGATGTGGCGAACCCCTCGTACGTCGTCCCACGCGGCTGGACGCCGAGGCGGCGGACCAGCGCGGTTTTCCGGCACCACTGGTGACGGCGACGTTGGCGCGCTGTACGCCGCATGCGCGACAAGATTCTCCAGCAGGGCCGTAAGCCGCGCGTTGACATCAGCGGGGACGTGATTGTCATCGGCGGGGATCGTGACGACGGCGATGTCGGTGTCGCTACGCGGCCGGTGGTGAGCCGTTGAGGAGGAACTCTTGTCGGTCCCGGCGCAACGCGACATAGGCCCGGTCGGCCCGGCCGACCCTGACCGCAAGCTGGACCTTCTCGGGTGCATGGACTTCCAGTAGTTGGTTGAACTCGGCTTGCAGCTCGGCCATTTCCGGGTACTCCTGCAGGACTTGGTTGCAGTGGTGGCACGTCATGCCGAGCTGGGTGAGCGTCAAGTGGACGCGGACGAAGGCCCGGCCCACCTCCAGCCAGTCCGATTGGCCGTTGGTCTGGGTCTTGAGCAGCAGCACTCCTTTGGCGCTGTCGAGGCCTTTGCGGAAGCTCTTGACGAATGAGCTGGTGGAGCGCTTGCTGTACCAGCGTGCCGGGTCGCCGTCGCGCAAGTACCACTCCATCAGGCGTCGCGGCATGCCGTCTACGCCGGCCTGGGCTGCGCTGAGCCCGTCCCGCTGCGCGCGCCGCTGGCGCTCGTTGTAGCGGAACCAGATGCGGGACTCCTCCCAGGTTCGCGAGGTGGTCACCTCGATCTCCATGGCCCGATAGAAGATGTCGAGCAGCGGCCGCATCTCGTCTGGCTGGTTCAGGGTCAGCAGCTCGACCTTGTGCGAAGCCGCTTGGCTGCGGAGCTGGTCCGCCTCTTGGTCGGTGAGGAGGGGGCCGGTGTAGCGCTTGCGGTTGGTCTGGCGTCGCGGAATTGAATCCGCCAGTTCGTCGCGGCGTGTCGTGGCGGCCTTGTGGAGCGTGATTCTTGCCACGGGCTTGCGTCCGATCGCGTCGAGTCCGTGGGCACCCTCGGGTAGGTACTCGACGTTGGTCTGGTAACCATGGCCGGACATGCCGACAGCTAGGGTCTCGATGCAGCAGCCGGCGCCGATGTGGATCTGCCGGGCCGGTGGGTCGGTCACCGGCAGCAGTCGCCGCTCGTCGATGTACATCAGCGCTTCGGTGTCGGACTTGAGCTCGAACTTCCACGCCTGGGTGTTGTGGGGATTGGGCGCCTGGATCCCGTAGGCGATCCCTTGCAGGATCGGAGTGTCCGCGCGGGCTGCCTTGCTCGCCGGGCTCTGGGGGTCGGCGTCGGTGTGTCGTGTCATCTGGGTTCTCCCGTTGTCAGGGTGCTTCCACAGCACCCATCGCTCGTCATGCCAGCTATCGGCACCCATCGTCCAGCCGGGGCGAGCCGCGGGCCATCGCCCAAAGGAGCCATTGGGGGTGTCTTTCCGGCCGCCGAGGCTGGGAGACGAATCGAGCGTGCCGTGTGTCAGTCGAACAGTCCGAGATCACGCGCGCGGGCTACTGCTTCGGTGCGGTTGGCGGCGCCGAGCTTGTCGAGAATGTGGGCGACGTGCCTCTTAACCGTATGGGGTGAGACGAACAGTTCGCTGGCAAGCTCGCGGTTCGCGCGGCCGGCGGCCAGCAGGCGCAGCACCTCAAGCTCGCGAACGCTGAGCCGGGTGACCAAACCGGGGATGTCCCCGTATGGCGCCGCACCGCTCGGGGGTCGTGGACTGGATGCCCGCATCAGTCGGCCGAGATAGCTCGCCGGAACAGCTGTCGAGCTCGCTCCGGCGGCGATGATCTGGCGAAGGAGCGCCGCCATTGGCGGTCCTTCGTCGGCGAAGACCCGGACGTAGCCCTCGGGATGGGCGAGTTCGAGTGCCTCGGTGATGGCGGCGATCGCACCGTCGTCGTCATCGTCGGTCAGCGCGAGCGCCCGGAGCACCTGGATCTCGATGATGCTGCCGCTTCGGTTGTGCTCGGCCGCGGCCACGTAAAGGCGGTCCAGCAACCTGAGGGCGTCGTAGGGCCGGTCCTGATGGATGAGGATGCGGGCCAGTGCCAGGTATGCGGGTTCTCGCGCGTAGTCCGGCTCATCGTCGACGTTCAGCCCACGTTCACCGGTCCAGCGCGCGGCTACCGCGACATCGCCGCGGGCGAGCCAGAGCCGCGTCTGCATGGCCGGGACGGGATTCTGGAGGTCGACGACCCCCGGCTGGATCACCGCAACGGCCTCGGCCATCGCCGCGTCCGCGCCCGCCAGATCACCGCCAACCTGACGGAGCAAGGCCTGGACGGCCAAACCGGTGGCCAGCGGCTGGGTGTAGCTGAGTGAACGGCACAGCGGGAACGCCGCGTCGAGATGACGCTGCGCGGCGTCAAGCTCGTCACGCTGGTAGGCGAGCTCGGCCATGCCGACGAGCATCGCACCGGCACCCGGACGCTGCGACGAGCCGGCCGGGTCGGCCACCTCCAGCGCCCGCCGATACGTCGCCGCCGCCGCGCCAAGCCGACCCTGAGCGGATTGGATCCGGCCCAGGATGAAGCTCCACACCAACGCGAAGTCAAAGACGCCACGAATCACCCACCGTTCGACGACCGACGCGACGGCGCGTTCGGCGTCCCTGGGATTGCCACGCGTCCACTCGGCCACGGCGAGGTGCACCTGCGTCACCGCTTCCAGCATCCATTCGTCCTCGCCGATCTCGGCCAGCACTCGGGACGCGAACTCGGCTGCGCTGTCCGGATCGCCACGCAGATTCGCAATGAACATACGATGCGCCGCGAGGACAGCGGGGATGTTGGCCAGCGGCCCGGCTGACCGGCCCACCGACGACTCGGCCGGATCGTCGGTCGCGTCCGCGTACGAGCGTTCGGCGGCATCGAGCAGGTCACCAGCTTCATCAACACGTCCAGCAAGGGCCGCCAGGCGGGCCTGGTTCAACAACAGGCGCGGCTGGGCTGCGACCGCCTCGGCCGGCAGCACCCGGAGCCAGCGCTGGAAGGTTGCGTACTCGGTCGACATCAGCCGCCCGGCCGACTCCTGGGACCGGAAGTCGACGTGGCGTTCTACCAGCCGCACCGCCCAGTCGCCGTCGTCAGCCGCCAGCGCGTGCTTCACCGCCTCGTCAACGACGCCATGCTCGTCATGCCAGGCGGCCGCACCGCGATGCAGTTCGAGGACCCGCGCGGGCCGCTGTTGCCGCACCCTCGCGTATAGCAGGTCGCCGAACAGGTGGTGAAACGCCACCACCCGCGGTCGTCGTCCAGCGGCACCAGGAACAGGTTGGCGCGCTCGACGGCCTCCAGCATGTCTTGGCTGTCCGTCCGATCGGTGACCGCGTCGCACAGCGGTCCCGACAGCACACCGAGGACGGACGCCTCGAGCAGGAACTGCTGCACCGCCTCGGGCTGGTGTGCCAGCACTTCTTCGGCCAAGTAGTCGAGGATGAACCGGTGGCTGCCGGAGAACGAGGCGACCATGCCCGTCACGTCCGCCCTGCCCCGCAGCGACAGGGCGGCCAACTGCAGACCGGCCGCCCAGCCTTCAGTACGCCTCGCCAAGGCGGCGACCGCGTCGTCCGGAAGCATTGTCTGTGGTCCGACCAGTCCGCGCAGCAGGATTGCAGCCTCCTTGTCGGTGAACCTTAGATCGGTGGCCCTCAACTCCGTCAGCCGGCCGCTTGCCCGGCGGCGGGCTAACGGAATAGGCGGATCGGCGCGGGTGGCCACGACCACTGTCACCTCGGGCGGCACGTGCTCCAGAAAGAGCAGCAACGAGTCATGCAAGGGCTCGGTTTCGATCACGTGGTAGTCGTCGAGGACCAGCACCACACCCGTAGGCGCGGCGGCCAGGGCGTTGACCATGATCGTGATTACCGCATCGAGTGACGGCCCCGGCGTCGCGAGGAGCGGCCTGACCAACTCCGCAATGCCCACAACCACTCGGTCGAGGGCATGAGCCGCATGCCGCCAGAACCTCACCGGATCGTTATCACCCACGTCCAGCGACAGCCAGGCCAGCGGACGCCCAAGCTGGGTGGTCCACTCGGCGAGCAACACAGTCTTACCGAACCCCGCGGGAGCGGACACAAGTGTTAACCCCCGCCGAAGCCCATCGTCGAGTCTGACCGACAACCTCGGGCGAGGCACCACGCCCGCAGGCGGCCGCGGCACGAACAACTTGGTCGCCAGCAGCCCATCCACCCCACCGAGCGCCTTACTGCGAGCGTTGCCGCCGGGACTCTCGTCCACCGCACCGTCCACGACCCACCGCCGTCCTCACCGATGCGCCACTCATTGTATGGGTGCCGGCGGCCATTGCAGAGGTTGAGAACCCTCACGGTCCTGCACTACAGAGGGGACTTCGATACCGTCGCTGCGGTCACCGGAGAGGGCGCGGAATAGATCGTGTCACGAGGCACCATCCCCTGACCCCGCCCCGAGTCGCTCGGCGCGCCTCCTCTGCCACCCGCCCGCACTGTCGGCCTCCCCGGTAACCTGCGGAACGTCTTGCGCAACCCCGGGCATACGACGGGTCGCTGTCGCGACCAAAGGGAGCCTCACCGTACGGGTCGGACGCGAGGTGATAGTGAGGGCGGAATGATGAGTGCGGCAAGGCCGGCAAGCACGGTGGCTGCGGCGATGGTGAGCGGGAGCATGGGCAACATGCGTGGTGCCTTGACGGCGACGGACGTGCGGGTGCACGCTGCCGCCGGTTGGGCCACCATGGGAACTGGATAATGGACGAGGACCGGGCGGACCAAGACCAAGAGGATGAGTGGCTCCGGCAGTCCAACCTGATCTACGGCGGGTTGCTCGGCGTCGGCATCGTCCTCATTCAGCCGTTCCTCACCGCCGGCGAGCTGGACACGGCCGCCACGGTGTGCGTCTACTCCTTCGCGGTCGCGATCCCGTTGCTGGCAGCGTTGGTGATTGTCAACCAGCAGGAGACGTTCCGCCGACGCCCCACGCCGTCGATCGTCGTGGCAGCGACCAAGGCGATCGCCCAGACGGCTGGCTTCGTCGGCGTCGTAGCTGCGTTCTGGCACATCTCGTGGATCGCAGGAGTGGTGCTGCTAGCGAGTGGTCTCGTGGGCGTTGGCGCCCACTCGGCGGGACTCACCCGGCTCGAACGCGGCGGCCCGTCCGTACCACGGCCGGGGACCGGCTCAGCGGACTCACAGCCGTAGGCCGCTGAGGACAGGCCAGGGCAGCGGCCGGCGCGGAGCGCTGCACCGGCCCGCCGAGCCAGGTCCTCAACACGCCCCCAAGCTGCCGGCGCACCCAGTGGGTGCAAGGTGCCGATGAACGCTCGCGATCCAAGGCGACCTGGCCGTTGCCGTCTTCGTCGAAGATGCCGAATCCGGCTCAGGTTGATAGCACAGCGACCATCAGTCCGGCTAGAGAGGCGATGCCGAAGCTCGCCGGTAGGGCGATCACCCATGCGAATGCCAGGCTTCGCGCAACGCGCCAGCGTACGCGCCGGTAGCACTCGTGGACGCCCCGCCGAACCGTGCTCCAGTAGACGGCATTGCGCATCGTCGGCCACCCCCACGAGCCGGCCAACGCCAGGACTGTTCCAACGACCGGCGCGGCCAGCCCGACACGGGCGGTGACAGGCGCTGCTACTGAGCGGGCGACATGCCAGGCTCAAGTCCACGCGCCCGGATTCGGCCACGCTCTCGATACCGTCCGACGCCGTCTGCTGACTCTGTTTCCCTAGAACGGCCAGATCATCCGAGGGCCGCCATCGCTGACCGCGACACCGACCACCACGACCAGCGCATCGCCGATCAAGTCCAATCCTCGATCGGTCACGCACCGACTGGCCCGTGACACGGCCATGACGCGAATTACAGGCAGCCCAAGTGGCGATAGTGGCCACAGTCAACGGCTCCCGAACAGTTGCATGGCAACCCCGGCCACGTTCCCGCAGGTCAACACGGGGAGCCGGCGAGGGGACTCGAACCCCTAACCGCCCGATTACAAGGCGGGCACTCTGTGCCTCATCCAGCCTCTACCAGCACCAACAGCCGCACGCTCGACCGCATGGCCACCATGATCCCCCGTC